>ERZ773113.177-NODE-177-length-34276-cov-33.007656_pt1 | contig 34276 bp, 30 predicted proteins | sample MGYA00580565_ERZ773113 | MGnify/ENA primary metagenome ERZ773113 (study PRJEB29015, sample SAMEA2737827) | human gut metagenome | biome: human gut; feature: human-associated habitat; material: faeces | place: China | collected 2012 ...
ACGAGCCTCAGCCACGATTTCTGTTCTATCCTTTGCATCAATCTGCGCATCGGTCATGGCACCAACCTTAGTCATTACCTGGTTGGCAAAGCTGATGCCATGATAGTAGTACCACCAGTAAGAGGTAAACTGAGAGTTACCGTTGGTAAAGGTAAAATCTCTCAACTGTACCCAGTTCTGATAGTTCTGGGCGTCTGAACCCATTACCACATCGTCCTGGCGATAAGCCTCAACAGGCCATTTCACCTCAGGGAAGCTCCACTCATCACCGAAATACATCTGTGAGTAAACGGCAGCCATACCTGATTCAGCATCGCTTTTGTTACGCCAGTAGTTACCAGAAGTCAATTCATCTGGCGAAGTCTTTGTAAGAAAGTCATCACAAGAAGTGAGTGACAGTGCAAGGCAAATGCCTGCTATATATTTTAATGCTTTCATAATGATTTCTCCTTAGTTATTTATTTAGAAAGATACCTGTGCACCTACTGTGTAAGAGCGAGAGAACGGATAGGTAAAGCGGTCGATACCACTGTTCAAAACGCCCTGTGAGAACTCTGGGTTTGCACCAGAATAGCCTGTGATGGTGAACACGTTTTCTGCACTCACGTAGAAACGGATGCTCTCGCAGTAAATATGCTTAGACAATGCCTTTGGCAAGGTGTAACCCAACTGTACCTGGCGCAGACGTACGAAGTCGCCGTTCTCCAGGAAGCGGGTTGACTCGCGGGTGTTCTGGTTAGGATCACCGAAGACTGCACGTGGAATATCGGTCTTGGTGTTGGTAGGAGTCCAGGCATTGAGGGTTGTCTTAAGGAAGTTAGAAGCTGAGTTCATACCCTCGTAGTAGTAGCGGATACCATTATAAAGCTTGTTGCCGAATGCACTACCGATGACTGCAGAGAAGTCGAAGCCCTTGTAGCTGGCACCGAGGTTGAGGTTAGCCTCTACCTTGGCAATACCTGTACCTGAGTAAGTCTTGTCGTCCTCATCAATCACACCATCGCCGTTCATATCCTTGAAACGTACATCACCAGGCTGAGCATTTGGCTGAAGGAGTTCGCCCTTGCTGTTCTTATGAGCCTGAACCTCTTCAAGACTCTGGAAGATGCCGTCTGCCTGATAGAGATAGAAAGCTCCGATTGGCTTGCCTACCTTGGTCTGGGTTGGGAAGTGCTCTGAACCATACTTCAAGCCTACACCGTAGATTGTCTGGTCTTCGTTGGCAAGAGCTACCACCTTGTTGGCAATGGTACTGATGTTGAAACCTACGTTATATTCGAAATCACTAATCTTGTCGTTCCAGTTCAACTCCAACTCAAAGCCCTGGTTGCGCATCTTACCTACGTTCAAGGTAGGGTTGTCAAGACCAGCAGAAGGAGCGATTCTACGGGTAATCAGGAGATCACGTGTCTCGTTGATATAGTAGTTGATGTTACCATTCAGATGGTTACCGAAGAGACCGAAGTCGAAACCGATGTTCTTGGTATCTGTAGTCTCCCACTTCAAAGAGCGGTTCTCCAATGCACGTGCGATGCTACCAGTCCAAGGGTTTGAACCTGCACCCTGTACATAACCCATGTACATATCGTTGTAGCTGGAAATTCTAGCCAGGAAGTCGTATTTGCCGAGCGCATTCTCGTTACCGAGCTGACCCCAGCTGGCACGGAACTTCAAGTTGCTGATTACAGTATTCTTTGGGAAGAAAGGCTCCTCGCTGATTCTCCAACCTACAGCTACTGATGGGAAGAAACCCCAACGGCTATCTGCACCGAACTTAGATGATCCATCCTCACGGAAGGTGAACTGGAAGAGGTAACGGTCGTTGAAATTGTAGTTAATACGGCCGAAGAAAGATGCACGGTTATACTCCCAGTAAGAACCTGTACCGTAGTAAGTACCACCTACACCACCACTGATGGTTGGGAAGTTAGGATCGAGGAAGCCGGCTGGCTTATCACTGGTATTAAGCTGACCGTTGATAACCTCGTTTACATTGGTTTTACCTTCTACAGATACTGATTCCCAGTTATATTTAGTCATACTGAGAGAGGTACCGAGCATGGCGTTGATGCTGTGCTTCTGAATCTGCTTGTTGAAAGAAAGCACGTTCTCAAATACCTGCTCCTGCCAGTATGCACGATACTCGTAGTTGTTTGGATAGAGGTTAGGACTCTTATAGTCGGCTGTATAATCTGGATAATGGGAATTATCTATCTCATGCTCACCACGATAACCGTAGCTGGTCTTGAAGTTGAGCCATGGGAAGAAGTTGAATGTCAAGGCAGCATTGGCTGTCGTATGATACTTCTTGTAAGTATTCTTCTTGTAATGGTCGTCGGCTACAACGTTACGGTTGTTTGGAAGACCATCGAAGTCGCTCAAACCGAAGCCATATTTTCTGCTCTCATCATAAATAGGTACGAGAGGAGACATCATATAAGCCTCTTTCAACTGATACTGTGGCTGATGGCCCTTGGTAAACTTGAAGTCTACATTGGCATCGAGGTCGATGATACCCTTGGTTGCATGTACCTTCATACGTGCGATGTCATGGCGCTCGCTGTTACCGAGGAAGATACCCTTCTCGTCAGCGTGGTTGTAAGATACAGAGTACTGACCCTTTTCAGCACCACCGCGCAAACTTACCATGTAGCTCTGAGCCAGACCCTTGCGACGGATAGCATCTACCCAGTCTGAGTTCACACCTGTCTCATGAGTTACGTATGCTGGCAAAGGTTCACCGGCATTCTCGTACATCATCTTATGCACCTTCTTATAACCTTCAGCATCCAGGAGGTCGAGATCCTTAGATACCTGAGTAAAACTGAGGTAAGAACTGAAATCAACCTTAGTCTCGCCCTTCTTACCATTCTTGGTTGTAATCAGAACCACACCGTTGGCAGCTACAGAACCATAGATGGCAGCGGCAGCACCATCCTTCAGAATCTCCATAGACTCGATGTCCTGAGGGTTCACGCTGTTGATATCGCCAGGGAAACCATCCACAATATAAAGAGGTTCGTTGCTACCGGTAGTCTTGATACCACGAATCTTGATGCTCACACCGGCACCGGCGTTACCACCACTTCTCAGGATGTTTACACCGGCTACCTTACCCTGCAAAGCCTCAGCTGGGTTGGTAGTAGTGCGCTTAGCCATCTCCTTGGTATTGACAGAAGAAAGAGCACCGGTCATATCGCTACGCTTCATGGTACCGTAACCTACTACTACCACTTCGCTCAAAGCCTGTGTGTCTTCGCTCATGGCGATGTTCATGTTTTCTGAAGCCTTCACCTCGCGGTCTTCGAAACCGAGGTAAGAAACCTTCACCTTAGCGCCCTTGGCTGCATTGATGGTGAATCGGCCGTCCATATCGGTTACTGCGAGTTCGTCGGTACCAACTACAGAAACTGTAGCACCAATGACTGGCTCACCATTGTCGTCCTTCACAACACCCTGCATCTTGTGCTTGTTGCTCTGCTGAGGAGCGGCTGCCGCATGCTTCTCAGAAACAACGATAGATTTCTGCGAAACCACAGAGTATTTCAAGTTGCGTCCTTTCAAGGCTGCATCGAGTACAGCTGTTACAGGAACGCCACTCTTCCTGATGGTGATATCCTTGCGATGGTCAATGATATCACTCTTGTAAGAAAACCTGTAGGATGTCTGGTTTTCGATTGTACTGAACACCTGCTTCAAAGAGGCATTCACAACATTGACCGTTACTTTCTGCTGTGCCGATGCTCCCAAGAGCGGAAGGCACATCAGGATGAAGATCATCAAACTTTTCAAGTAATTGCGTCTGATCATAATGCTTACGTTTAGTTATACAAATAAGTTTAAATTAACCTATGTTTTTAGGTTTTGTCACAAGGTAATACAAACGTTTTCATAAAAAGTACCAAAGAATCTTTATCATTAACTCTCTTTAACACAAAGTCGTGTTCCCTATTCCATTTTTCTTTGTACTTTAGCACCCCGAAAAGAAAAAGGATATAAAATATGAGCAACGGATTATTACTTTGGATAGACGACGAGATAGAACTTCTCAAGGCACACATCATCTTTCTGGAAAAGAAAGGATACGAGGTGCAGACGGTAAGCAACGGCCCTGATGCCATTGAACTTTGCCGCCAGCAGACCTTCGACCTCATCCTGCTCGATGAGATGATGCCGGGACTCAGCGGACTGGAAACCCTGCTACGCATCAAGGACATCCAGCCTGCCACACCGGTAGTGATGTGCACCAAGAGCGAAGAAGAAAACATCATGGACCAGGCAATCGGTTCAAAGATAGCCGACTATCTGATCAAACCCGTAAACCCGAACCAGATTCTGCTCTCGCTCAAGAAGAACATCCACCGCAAAGACATCGTGGCGGAGGTGACGCAGAGCGGATACCAGCAGGACTACCAGCAGATAGCCATGCAGATGATGGAATGCAGAAGTGCGGAAGACTGGATGGAGATTTACAGGCGACTGGTAAGCTGGGAACTGAAGCTGAGCGATACGGCAAGTCCGATGGCAGAGATGCTGGGCATGCAGAAGGAAGAGGCTAACCAGGGTTTCGCCAAATACATAGCCAAGAACTATCTCGACTGGGTGAGTCCCGACAACAGAGACCGACATCTGATGAGTCCCGACATCTTCAAGCGCAAGATATTCCCGCTGCTCGATGAGGGCAAGAAGGTGTTCCTGATTGTGATAGATAACTTCCGCTATGACCAGTGGCGCATGCTGGCTGAAGACATCGGCGACCTGTTCGACATCGACGAGCAGCTCTACATGAGCATCCTTCCTACCGCCACGCAATATGCGCGCAACGCCATCTTCAGCGGTCTGATGCCGAACAAGATAGCCGAAATGTTCCCTGACCTCTGGGTAGATGAGGACGAGGAGGAAGGCAAGAACCTGAACGAGGCGCCGCTGATACAGACCCAGATAGAGCGATTCAGAAAGCACTATACCTTCAGTTATCACAAGGTGAACGATTCGCAGGGTGCCGACCGCTTCCTGGAGCACTACAACGAGTGCCGCAACTACGATTTGAACGTGCTGGTGATTAACTTCATCGACATGCTCTCTCACGCGCGTACCGAATCTAAGATGGTGCGCGAGCTTGCCAACAACGAGAGTGCCTACCGCAGCATCACGCAGAGCTGGCTCCGCCATTCGGTTCTCTCAGAGCTCTTCAAGCTCCTTTCGCAGAGCGATTACCAGGTAGTGCTCACCACCGACCACGGCAGCATCAGGGCATCGAAACCAATCAAGATTGTAGGCGACCGCAATACGAACACCAACCTGCGCTACAAGCTGGGCAAGAATCTGGCTTACCAGAGCAAGGAAGTGTTCACCATCAAAGAGCCTCACCGCGCCCAGCTGCCGGCACCTAATCTGAGTACCTCGTATGTATTTGCCACGGGCGACAGTTTCTTCGCCTATCCGAATAATTATAACTATTATGTGCAATACTACAAGGATACCTTCCAGCACGGCGGCATCTCGATGGAGGAAATGCTCATTCCGCTCATCACGCTGACACCGAGAAAAAGGTAAGGATTGTCAGTTAATAGTTAATAGTTGATAGTTAACAGTTTATAGTAAACATATATGAAGATAAAAATTGACTCATTAGACACGATCCATGAAGCAGCCAAGGAATTTCTGCAGAACATGGGCGACGGCAAGGTCTTTGCCTTCTATGGCAAGATGGGAGCCGGAAAGACTACATTTGTAAAAGCCATTTGCGAAGAACTGGGCGTAGAAGATGTCATCACATCTCCTACCTTCGCCCTCGTAAACGAATATACAGCGGGCGACGGCTCACCTGTCTACCACTTCGATTTCTACCGCATCAAGAAACTCGATGAGGTTTACGATATGGGCTACGAAGATTATTTCTACAGCGGCAACCTCTGTTTCCTGGAGTGGCCGGAACTGATAGAAGAACTGCTGCCGGAAGACTGCACCAAAGTGACTATCACCGTCGAAGAAGACGGAACAAGAAGCGTAGAATGGTAAGTCACCGACAGCCCCGAAAATGCGTCCCGACGTAGACTTTACTACGTCCCGACGCAGTTCTCATTACGTCCCGACGTAGCAAAGTCTGCGTCGGGACGTATTTTTATCCCCCTCGTGGCGCAGTTTGAAAGGCTGAAAAAAGAACAAAAAAAGCATCTGGCTGAGAATATGTTTTCTCAAGCCAGATGCTTTTATCATTTCCTATCCGGGCTGATTACAGGAGAGCCTGGAACTTCTCGGTAAGGGTTGCCTTAGAGGCTGCGCCAACAAACTTGTCTACCAGCTGGCCACCCTTGAAGAAGAGGATGGTAGGGATATTACGAACACCAAACTCCATAGCGATGTCGTCGTTCTCCTCTACATCACACTTTCCTACTACCAACTTGCCGTCAAACTCCTCAGCAAGTTCTGATACGATAGGAGCAATCTGGCGGCAAGGACCGCACCATGTTGCCCACAAATCTACTACCAATGGCAGTTCGCCATTCTTGTAGCTCTCGAAATTCTCGGTTGTAATTGTTACTTCCATTTTTCTATACCTTTTTATATTAAAACTAAAATTATCTCTAATTAATCTGATAGCTCATCTTAGGATGCTGCTCGATATACTGGATGAGGGCATGACCCACGCCTACCGTATGCTCACGGGCACGCATCAGCAGATAGGTATTGCTGTCTACATCATGTATCTGGAAAAAGAGCTGCGCCTTGCCCTCGTCATTCTCCAGAATAGTCTGCAGGTCACTAACCATCGTTTCATCTATCGCATCACTCTCCACATTGATGGTGAAGCGGTCGATGCGGTTCTCCTTGACCGTCTGCAGATACTCTACATTGCCTATCTGGAAATCGAGATAGTTGGCATTGCCGTAACGGGAAACGCACTTGGCGGTGATGTAGATGGTGCTGCCTTCAACCATGATGCCGCGCCACTTGCCCCAGTCCTCGCCAAAGAGAGCCAGCTCACCTGAACCCTCAAAGTCTTCGAGCGTAACGAAACCGCACGGCTTGCCCGTCTTGGTAAACTTCGACTTCACACCCGTGATGATGCCGCCCAGCACCACATCCTCCTTCTTTGCCAGCTCCTGCTTGTCGCCCAGTTCAGAGCAATGGGTATTGCAGAGGGAATTAAGGATGATGCTGTACTCATCGAGCGGATGGGCAGAAAGATAGATGCCCACAAGCTCGCGCTCACGGTTCAGACGTTCGATGGTGCTCCAGCTCTCTGCATCAGGAATAGGCGGCGTAGCTATCTCTATCGCCTCGGTACCGCCAAAGAGTGAGTTGGCAGCCTCGTGCTGTTCCTGCTGGAAGAGCTGACCGTAGCGCACCAGCGTATCGAGGAAGGTTTCGCCCTTGTTGTTCTTGCCGAAGAACTGCTCGCGACGGATGCCGAAACTGTCGAAACCGCCACTCAGCGCCAAGGTTTCGAAAGCCTTGCGGTTCACGCTGGAGTAATCTACACGCTCGGCAAAATCGAAGATGCTCTTATAAGGTCCGTTCTTCAGTCGCTCTGCCACGATGGCATCGGCTGCCGGAGCACCCATACCCTTGATGGCTGAAAGACCGAAACGTATCTCTCCATGCTCGTTCACACCGAACACGCGGTAACTCTCGTTCACATCCGGTCCCAAGGTCTTGATGCCCATCGACTGGCACTCCTCCATCAGCTTGGTGATTTCGGTAATCTGCGCAAAGCGGCGGGTCATCAGCGCCGCCATGTATTCGGCAGGATAGTGCGCCTTGAGATAGGCAGTCTGGTAGGCTACCCACGAATAACAGGTGGCATGAGACTTGTTGAAGGCGTAGGAAGCAAACTTCTCCCAGTCGCCCCATATCTTCTCCAGCACCTTCGGGTCGTGGCCGTTCTCCTGTCCCTGCTTGATGAACTTAGGCTTCATCGCATCTACGATAGCCTTTTTCTTCTTACCCATCGCCTTACGCAGGGCATCTGACTCGCCTCGGGTGAAGCTCGCCAACTGACGGGAAAGAAGCATCACCTGCTCCTGATAGACCGTGATGCCGTAGGTATCCTTCAGATACTTCTCCATACACGGGATATCGTAGGTAATCTCCTGTTTGCCGTTCTTGCGGGCAATGAAATCAGGGATGTAATCCATAGGTCCCGGACGGTAGAGGGCGTTCATGGCGATGAGGTCCTCGAATACCGTAGGCTTCAGCTCACGGAGATACTTCTGCATACCCGGCGACTCGAACTGGAAGGTTCCGATGGTCTGACCGCGCTGATAGAGCTGATAGGTCAGCTCGTCATCGATAGGGATGGTATCGAGGTCAACGACATCGCCCGTAGTCTGCTTGATAACCTTGCATGCCTCCTTCATCTCAGAGAGGGTCTTCAAGCCCAGGAAGTCCATCTTAATCAGACCGGTGGTCTCGATGACATGGCCGTCGTACTGCGTTACCGCCGTCTTCAGTCCCGGGAAATCAGGGTCATCGGCAGTAGATACAGGCACCCAGTTGCTGATAGGGTCGCGGCAGATGATGAATCCGCAGGCATGGATACCCGTGCCTCGGATGGTTCCCTCGAGCATCTTGGCATACTTGATGGTATTGCTCTCGCGGGGATCGTTGGAGAACTCTGCCTCGCGCAGCTCTGGGGTATATTTGATGGCATTGGTCAGGTTCATCTTGGCACCGTCAGGCAAACGGTCTGGGATAGCCTTGCAGAGTGCATTCGCCTTATCCAACGGCAGTTTCTCTACACGCGCCACATCCTTGATGGAGTTCTTCGTCGCCATGGAACCGTAAGTAATGATATGGGCACAGTTCTCATGACCGTACTTATCCATTACCCATCTCAGCACCTTGCCTCGGCCGTCGTCATCAAAGTCGGTATCAATATCCGGAAGGTTCACACGGTCTGGGTTCAGGAAACGCTCAAACAGGAGGTCATACTTCAATGGGTCTATCTTGGTAATGCCCAAGCAGTAAGCCACCACCGAACCTGCCGCAGATCCACGTCCAGGTCCCACCATCACGCCGAGTTCCTCACGAGCCGCCCTGATGAAGTCAGACACGATGAGGAAGTAGCCCGGGAAACCCATGGTCTTCATCACGTGGAGCTCGAAGTTTACATGCTCGTCTACATTCTCGGGCAGCGGGTCGCCATAAAGCTTTTTGGCTCCCTCGTAAGCAAGGTGGCGCAGATATTCTGCCTCAAACTTGATACGGTATATCTTATCGTAACCGCCCAATCGGTCGATTACCTTCTGACCTTCCTCTGGTGGCAGCGGGTTCTTGCCGTTCTCATCAGAGGTAAACTCCTTATAGAGGTCTTCTTCTGATACCTTCTGGCGCAACTGCTCCTCGGTACCGAAACTCTCCGGAATCGGGAAGAAAGGCATGATAGGACCATGGTCGATGCTGTAAATCTCCACCTTATCTAATACTTCGAGGGTATTGGAAAGCGCTTCGGGAATATCCGAGAACACATCGTTCATCTCCTGGCGGGTCTTGAACCATTCCTGCTTGGAATAGCGCATACGGTTAGGGTCGTCGAGATCCTTGCCGGTAGCGATACAGAGCAGATGGTCGTGGGCCTCGGCAGTTTCCTTATCCTCGAAGTGGCAGTCGTTGGTGCATACCAGTTTGATGTTAAACTCCCTTGCCATCTTGATGAGTTCCTTGTTGGCACGCTGCTGCAAGTCGTAAGCCTCGCGGTTGGCAAGCAGACTTGGATCATCGGGCACTTTATGGCGCTGGAGCTCGAGATAGTAATCATCGCCAAAGAGGTTGTGGTACCACTGGCAAGCCTCGCGGGCTCCTTCCAGGTCACCATGCAGAATCTTGGATGGCACCTCGCCTGCAATACATGCCGAACAGACGATGAGGTCTTCGTGATACTTCTCCAGATCGGCACGGTCGGTTCGTGGGCGCATGTAGTAACCATCCACCCACGAATTGCTCACCAGCTTGATGAGGTTCTTGTATCCATTATAATTCTTGGCAAGTACAATGAGGTGATAACCGCTCATATCGCCCTTATCCTTCTCTCGGTCGGCTTTGGTTCGGCGTGCCACATACATCTCGCAGCCTATGATAGGCTTGAAAGGTTCGAGTCCCTCCTTCTTGCGGTCTTTATTAATCTTGCCGCAATAGTCGGTGAGTTCCTTGATGCCGAACATCACACCGTGGTCGGTTACCGCCATACCCTTCATGCCGTCCTTGATGGCCTTATCTACCAGATGCGGTATCTTCGACTGGCCGTCGAGGATGGAGTATTGGGTGTGTACATGCAAATGAACAAAATCTTCCATTATCTGTTTAAAATTCGAATTTTGACAACAAAGTTACGGCGAAATATTGAAAAAGCCAAAAGAAATATGCGAAAATATTGAAAAAGGTAAAAGAAACCCACAAAAAATTTGCAAAAGTGATAAAAATGACGTACCTTTGCACCAATAAAAACTTAATCCTAATATATGGGACAGAAAATAAAGAAATTAAAAAAGATAAGATTGCACCGCGAAGGTACCGATCAGCTGGTTACCGGAGCGATAGCGTTAGTAGCCATTGCGGCTATATTGTGGACAACCTTAGACAACAAGATTCCGTTCTGGGCTTTTGTTGTTGTGTTCGGTACGGTATATGGTATCGTGCTCAACTTCTACCGTTGTCCTATCAGATACCTCAACGTAGAGGATACTTCGAAACTGGTAGTAGCACCAGCCGACGGAAAGATTGTGGTGATAGAAGAGGTGGAGAATGCTCCCTACTTCGGTGACCGCCGCCTGATGATTTCCATCTTCATGAGCCTCTGGAATGTTCATGCCAACTGGTTCCCGGTGGATGGTAAGGTGAAATTCGTGAAGCATGTGGACGGCAACTACCACAAGGCATGGCTGCCTAAGGCTAGCGAGGAAAACGAGCATGCCGACGTGATGATTACCACACCTGAGGGAGTGGATGTACTCTGCCGACAGATTGCCGGTGCAGTGGCACGCCGCATCGTAACCTATGCCAAGGAAGGGGAAGAATGCTTCATCGACGAGCACCTGGGATTCATCAAGCTGGGTTCACGCGTGGATGTCTACCTGCCTGTAGGTACAGAAGTATGCGTAAAGATGGGACAGTCAACTACGGGCGACCAGACCATCATCGCTAAATTGAAATAACATATTGACAGATAGAGGGCAAGCCGGAACTTACTTCCGGCTTTCACTCTATCATAATATACAGTAAAGAAATGAGTATCAAGAAACATATTCCAAACACGATAACCTGCTGCAACCTGGTTTCGGGCTGCATCGCAACATCGTTTGCCTTCGGCGGGAACCCAAAGATGGCATTGTTATGGATTATCATCGGAGCCGTATTCGACTTCTTTGACGGCATGAGCGCCCGCCTGCTGCACGTTTCATCGCCAATAGGCAAGGAGCTGGATTCGCTGGCAGATGACGTAACCTTCGGTGTGGCTCCTGCCACCATCGTATTCTCACAACTCTTTGTGATGGAATATCCGGGTTTTCTGGAGCCTCTGCGCCCATGGTTGCCTTACGCAGCCTTCATCATCGCAGCCTTCTCGGCATTGCGACTGGCTAAGTTTAATCTTGATGAGCGCCAGACTACCTCTTTCATCGGTGTTCCTACACCAGCCAACGCCCTGTTCTGGGGTTCGCTGATTGTGTTCAATCCAAGCTGGCTCGAAGGATATTCATGGTCGGTATTCATCATTCTGGCTCTGATTCTCATCACCAGCTATCTGCTGGTTTGCGAAATGCCTCTTTTCGCCTTGAAGTTCAAGCAGTGGGGTTTCAAGGGCAATGAGGTGAAATATGGCTTTGCCGCGCTCACCATCATCATCCTCGCTACTTCGGTAGCACTCGATGGTCTGACCGGTTTCCTCACCGGCTGGTGGCTTGTCATCGTGGCATACGTCATCATCTCGGCGATTATTTATCTGAAGAAGACGAAATAGAAGAAATCCCCTTTATTGGGATATTTAGGTATTTAGGTAGATTGTTAACTGAAAAATGCGGCTAGATGTGAATCCAGTCGCATTTGCTTTTTCTACCTGCTGAGAGAGGGTTAGTTGTGTACGAGCGTACCAATCTCTTCACCATCCATCACCTTCTTGAGGTTACCTACAACATCCATATTGAACACATAGATAGGAAGGTTGTTTTCCTTACACATGGTGGTAGCAGTCAAATCCATTACCTTCAAGCCCTTGGTGTAAATCTCATCATAGGTGATGTCCTTGAACTTGGTAGCTGTAGGATCCTTCTCTGGGTCGGCGGTATAGATGCCGTCTACACGGGTACCCTTGAGCATCACGTCAGCCTCGATTTCGATACCGCGGAGAGAAGAACCGGTATCGGTAGTGAAGTATGGACTACCTGTACCTGCAGAGAAGATGCAGATATAGCCTGCCTCCATCGCCTCAATCGCCTTCCACTTGGTGTAGAATTCGCCGATAGGCTCCATACGGATGGCAGTAAGCACCTTGTTCTTAACGCCCAAGGCTCCGAGTGCGCTGCTCAATGCCAGGGAATTGATAACGGTAGCACACATACCCATCTGGTCGCCCTTGACACGGTCGAAACCCTTCTGGCTTCCACTCAAACCGCGGAAGATGTTACCACCACCAATCACAATGCCTATCTGAACGCCCATCTCATGGACCTCCTTTATCTGCTTAGCATAATCACTCAGGCGCTCTGGGTCGATGCCGAAGCTCTGCTTGCCCATCAGACTCTCGCCGCTCAATTTCAAAAGAATTCTTTTAAACTTTGCCATTTTATTTTAATTTACAATTTACAGTTAACAGTTTATAGGGCGTAGCCTCCTATAAACTATTAACTATTAACTAGAAACTTAATTTCTCCGAACGCATACGAGCGTATTACTCCCTTCTTGTCATGAAGGATGAGATGACCATCGTCTTCCACCTCTACGAAGGCGCCCTCGAACTTACCGTCCTTATCCTCATACCAGTGATAGCCCTTGCGACGGTAGAGAGAAAGATGATAGATGCCCGACACATCCATATAGTCGGCACGACGCAGAAGTTCATAGTATTTGCAGAAAGCCTCAATCACCTTCTGCAGCACCTCTTCCCTATCCACCTCATGACCCAGAATCTGAGCCAGAGATACAGGGTTGGGCGCATCGCTGTGGAACTCAGTCTGATTGACATCAATGCCGATGCCGAAGATGCAGCGCTTGATGCCCTTGGAGTCGATGGCAGTCTCTATCAGCGTGCCACTGATTTTCTTGTCATACCAGTACACATCATTCGGCCATTTCAGCGTAATGCCGTCCGTATAGAAATCAAGAGCATCCTTCACGGCGAGCGCACCAGCCTCGGAAAGGAGGAACTGCTGGCGCAAAGGTACCCACTTAGGACACATCATCATACTGAAGAGGAGGTTCTTGCCCGGCTCACTCTCCCAGGTATGCACGCCCTGTCCCCTGCCTGCTGTCTGATAATCAGCAATGGCAATGGTCAGCGCATCTTCATCGTAAGTATCCAAATTCTTCAGGAAGGTATTCGTGGAATCCACTTCCTTTAATCGTATAATCTTCTTTTCCATGTCTATATAATAATGTATAGCAATACACAACTGGTTATCCAATCAGCAACGGGTTGAAGGCATCCACAAGATGCTCGATGCGTTTCACCTGATGCCCTACCCCTACCACGGTAACAATATCAAAGCGAAGTTCTTTTTCCACCTTCTGTTCCTTGACGTAAGTATTGGCGGCTATTGCCAGATTACGCATCTTCCTGACATCTACGGCTTCCTCGGGCTGCTGGTATTCTTCACCCGAACGGGTCTTGACCTCTACCACAACCAACGTCTTACCATCCGGCGAAATGGCAAGGATATCCAGATCCCGCTTGCCGGCTTTCCAGTCTCTGTCGATGACGACATAGCCTTCATTCTCGAGATAGAGCGTAGCCTCGTCTTCTCCCCATTTGCCTAATTCATTATGCTCTGCCATAGTCTATTTTCTTTATTTTGCATCAAAAGATGCTTTTACCTTGCAAAAATAACAAAAAAAGTCCACACTTCAAACTTTTTTATGTAATTTTGCACGAAAAACAATGGAAGATATTAAGAATAAAGACGAAGCATACATGCGCCGTGCTCTGATGGAGGCTCAGGCGGCATTCGATGAAGACGAGATTCCGGTAGGCGCCATCATCGTTTGTAAAGACCGGATCATATCGCGTGCCCACAATCTTACGGAGATGCTGACCGATGTTACGGCTCATGCCGAAATGCAGGCCATCACTTCGGGAGCCAACATGCTGGGAGGAAAATACCTGAAAGACTGTACCCTCTACGTTACGGTAGAACCCTGCGTGATGTGCGCCGGAGCGCTGGGATGGGCACAGATCAGCCGCGTGGTATATGGTGCCAGCGACGAGAAAAGGGGGTATACAAAATATGCGCCCGATGCACTGCATCCTAAGACGACAGTTACATCGGGCGTATTGGAAGATGAGTGCCGCGCACTCATGCAGGATTTCTTTCAGAGAAAGAGATAATTACTTAACGAGCACTACAAGATACTTGCTGGTGCTCCAGAAAATCTGTGGATTGGTGATGCGGAGAGTATACTGCTTGTTGGCATCACGTACCAATGCATAAGAGCTGGATGGGTGGGTAGTGAGCAACTTAGCAGACTTTGACATCAACTTGATTTCAGAAATGTTGCGGATATCAACCTTGGTGAAATAACTCTTGTTGAAATTACCGGTCATTACCTTACCACCTTCCATGATATGCTGCTCCTTCAACTCCTTCTTGGTACCGAATACATACCAGGCAGTGTTGAGCTGCTTGTCCTGTGCATTGATCGTCTCTGTCTTCTGGCTGCTTTCAGTAGTAAGACGAGAGGTCTTGGTATTCAGATTGTTGATAGTCTCGTCGAGCGCTGCAATATGAATATCCTTCTTATCCAACTCCTCGCGAAGCACCTGGAGTTTCTTATCCTTCTGTGCAATCTGCTCCTGAAGGTTTGCGATGGCCTTCTTCAACTGGTCAGCCTGCAAAGAGCTGTTAGCCATCTGCTTCTGCAGTTTAGCCAGGAGTTCGCGGTTCTGCTGCATGCGGGTAGCGATGAACTGAACATCCTCCTTGAGCTGCTGTCTCTTGTTGGCACCCTCACCGTTCTTCAGGAGAGTTACTCTGTGCTCAGCCTCACTGATCTGGTTCAGACCATCCTGGATTTCATTCAATGTACCCATCATATCGTTAATTTCGCTATCCTTCTGAGCGATGATACTGTTTAGCGAATCATTCTGCTGATTTGCCAAATCCTGGGTGTTGTTCTTGCCGTTGTTGCAACTGGTCAAGCAAAAAGCAGCTAAACATGCCGCAAATAATAGCTTTTTCATAATCATTTTCCTTTTTAATGTTTGATTTAAAAAATTATTTTTTCGCGTAAAACGCGTCGCTTCCTATACTTTATTCATTACTTTCTTCATCCCTGCGAGCCCCGTTTTTCTTCTGCCGGCGCTCTTCACGCTTCTTTTCCTTCATCTCCTCCTTGAGCTGTTTAGGATCTATTCCTGCCAATACGATGACAAATTCGCCCCTTGGTTCTGTCTCCTCAAAATGAGCGATAACCTCGGCAAGCGTACCCCTCACACTCTCCTCGTGGAGTTTGGATATTTCACGACAACAGCTCACCTGTCTGTCATCCCCGAAAACCTCGGCAAACTGCTGCAAGGTTTTCACCACACGATAAGGCGACTCATAGAAAATCATGGTGCGCACCTCATCCTTCAATGATTCTAGATAGGTCTGTCTGCCCTTTTTCTGCGGAATGAATCCTTCGAAGCAGAAACGGTCGCATGGCAAACCCGATGAAACGATGGCCGGTATGCATGCCGTAGGTCCAGGCAAAGTCTGCACCGTGATGCCTGCCTTGGCTGCCTCGCGGGCTAGGTAAAAACCAGGATCGCTGATACCCGGTGTTCCGGCATCGCTGATCAAGGCGATGGTTTCGCCACCCTTCAGTCGCTCTACGATGGCAGAAGATGTGCCATGTTCGTTAAACTTATGGTGAGCCACTAATCGATTTCTGATATCGAAATGCTTCAGCAGAACACTCGATGTTCGAGTGTCCTCAGCGAGTACCAAATCCGCTTCTTTCAGTATGCGAATGGCTCGCATTGTCATGTCCTCCATGTTACCAACTGGAGTCGGAACGATGTATAATGTGCCCATACTGACCGCAAATGTAGTTAATTAATCTTTCATAGCAAAAAAAAAATGCGTTTCTTTGCATTTTTTAAAACCTTATTATTAATTTTGCCCCCGAAATGACAGAAAATCTAATTGGGGAGGCGCACCGTCCCGGAAGAATTGAAGTGGTGTGCGGATCGATGTTCTCCGGAAAAACAGAGGAATTGATCCGAAGAATGAAGCGTGCGAAGTTCGCCAAGCAGAAGGTGGAAATCTTTAAGCCGGCGCTTGACACTCGTTACTCCGAGGAAGATGTAGTGAGCCATGATCAGAACTCTATCCGGTCTACTCCTATTGAGTCCTCTGGATCGATATTGCTATTGGCTTCTGATATCGACGTGGTGGGTATCGATGAAGCCCAGTTCCTGGACAATGGGCTCGTGGAGGTTTGCAACGAACTCGCCAACCGTGGCGTGAGAGTTATCGTGGCAGGACTGGATATGGACTTCAAGGGAGTTCCCTTCGGTCCGATTCCTGCTCTCTGTGCCATCGCCGACGAGGTGACCAAGGTTCATGCCATCTGCGTAAAGTGCGGTTCGGTTGCCTATGTGAGCCACCGGTTGGTCAATAACGACAAACGGGTGCTTCTGGGCGAGAAAGATGAATACGAGCCACTCTGCAGAGAATGCTACCAGAAGGCGATTCTTAACGAAAAATTATAACAAAAGGAACAGTTATGGGAAAGGAGATTACATTTGATAAATTTATAAGATGGGCGGGTGTTACCCTCATCGTACTGGCCGTGCTCTACATGACCAACTATCTGAGCAGTGTACTGCTGCCATTCTTCATTGCATGGTTTTTCGCTTACCTGCTCTATCCGGTCGTGAAGTTTATCGAAAACAAACTCCACGTCAGAATACGTGCGCTGTCTATCCTCATCGCCATGGGAACGGCTATCGCTGTTATAGGAGGCGTGCTGTGGCTCATCATCCCTCCGATGATTGACCAGTTTGACAAACTCGGTGAGGTGTTGACACGATGGCTGCATCAGACGACTCATACCAACAACCTGACGGCGCTGATCAAAGACTGGCTGCAGGCCAACCAGGAACAGATAGAGCATTTCCTGAAAAGCAAGGACTTCAGCGATGCCATCAAGACCACCATGCCTAAGGTCTTCTCGGTAGTCAGCCAGACGGCTACGGTACTGATGAGTATCGTGGCATCGATGATTACCTTATTATATATGTTCTTCATCCTGCTCGATTATGAGACACTGACAGCCAACTGGGTGAGAATCTTCCCTAAGAAGAACCGTCCGTTCTGGAGTGCGCTGATGAAGGATGTGGAGCGCGAGCTCAACAACTATATCCGTGGTCAGGGACTGGTAGCGCTCTGTATGGGCATCATGTTCTGCATCGGTTTTACCATCATCGGTTTCCCGATGGCGATAGGTCTGGGCATTCTCATCGGCATCATGGACTTGGTTCCATATCTCCATACCTTCGCCCTCATCCCTACGGCATTCCTTGCCATGCTGAAGGCTGCCGACACAGGTCAGAACTTCTGGCTGGTATTCGGTCTGGCTGTTCTGGTGTTCTGTGTGGTGCAGGTCATCACCGACATGGTAGTTACCCCGAAGATTATGGGTAAGGCGATGGGATTGAACCCAGCCATTCTCCTCTTGAGTCTCTCGGTTTGGGGTGCACTTCTGGGCTTCCTGGGATTGATTGTAGCCCTTCCGCTCACAACGCTCATCATAGCCTACTGGCAGCGGTATGTAACGAAGGAGAAGCCGCAATATCATGAAGAAACGGGCAAAAATGTCCCGATTTCGGATAAAAATGAAGAAAATCAGTAAAAATATGGCAAAATATTTGGTTATTTCAGATTTTTGCCGTACCTTTGCACTCGCTTTTGAAACATAAAGCAGAAGATTGACTCGCTAGCTCAGCTGGTAGAGCACAACACTTTTAATGTTGGGGTCATGGGTTCGAGCCCCATGCGAGTCACAGATCTTCAAGAAAAAGGCTTTCCATTACGGAAAGCCTTTTTTTGTTATATCCTATTACTGGATACTGCAGAAATTCCTTTTTAAAACATTTCAGCCTTAGCCTCTACCCTCTTCTCAACATCATCCGGAAGCTGAGGGAAGAAATCATAGCCGGTGATACGCTCCACTTCATCTACTGAATTTACGAATTCCGTCTTCTTTCTGCCTTTCTGCGACTGGTTACGGCAGATAAAGCCGACGGCTTGCGGATTCTTGCCCGTATGAAGAACCACCTTGAAGAAGGCATCAGGCACTACCACCTTGTTCTTACCCAACTTGCGATGTTCCTTATTCAGAAATATCGGTCCGCAGACAATATAAACCTTACCATACAGCTTCGCCCAGTTGCGGCACTGCTGCTCTATCGTGTTCCATACCCCCGCATTCAGACTGTGGTTCTGCGGACACATATTGGTCATCAGGAAACATTCATCCATCGCCTGCTGACTCCATTTGTTATCGCCTGCCGGACACATGTGTCCCCTGTCCAAACCACTGTTATAATAATCCGCCAAAGTACCCACGGGTGCCGGCATCTCCTCATCATCAGCAAACTTACCGCGCGGCAACTTACCAGATGCATGCTCCCCCGTCAGCGCCCAGGCTACCCAATTCGGCTGTCGCGTATCATGATTATAAGATACCGTATAAGCCAACCGATGCTTAACCGTTTCAGATACCTTAACCTTAGATACCGGAATCTCCAGGCCCTGCGCCTCCAGATTCGCACCCTCTCCAGCAGTTTCCTGCTTGTTCTCTGCAGACGATTCATCGCCCGCAGCATCAGCAGCCTCCAGCTTATTCTCCTTTACAACAAGTGCCTGATCTTCTGTTGCCAGCGAAGAAATCTTCGGCAAGACAGAAAACGCCACAACTGCGGCAATCGCCAACAGCCAAATCTTAAATGTACCTACTTTCTTTTTCATATCAGATTCATCATTAATTCATTTTCCATGAGACTCAGAGTCTACACTATTCATTCCGCTTTTAGGTGAATAATCCCTAAAATCTCCACAAAAGTAGTATTTTTATGCGAAAAAGAGAAAGAAAATCATAAATTTCTTGCGCATTTCAAAATAAAACACTAACTTTGCATCGCTATGTAGGACAAACCTAGACATAACACAGTAAAAAGCTCAAACAACTAAGAACTGAAAGTCAGGGGTTACAATACATTGGCAAAAGTGCTCTATGAAATGGACAAGTGAAGAGCATTAACAGAGATTAACTAAAAGTGATGCAAGTTTCCCGCCTTTTCTTGTTTTATACAAGGACTGAAGAGCCTCGAACAACCATATCGGGGTACATTTAGGCTGAGAAATATGAGAAAATAAGAATCAAAACATAATAGCAAAATGAAAAAAATCAAATTATTCTCAATTGTAGCTGCCTTCGTTGCAGCTTTCGCATTCACTTCTTGTAATACAGGCGACAGCGATGGCTTCCAGTGGCCAACGCCTCAGGAGTCTCAGGCTCTCTTCAGCCAGATTCAGGGTATGCACAATGGTGGAATCCTCTTCCCTGGCAGCGTAGGCACTACAGATGCAGAGAAGTTTGACAAGGATTCAGTTACCACTTATTGCTATGTAACTCCTAGCGACAGTATGCTCACTGTTAGACAGGTAGAGGTGAGCAAGTTTGCAAAGTACTTCAGCGATGCCACACTGAAAGCTGAGGTAGAGAAGTTGCCTGCACAGGACTTAAAGATTAAGTTGGTGCCTTACAAAGCTGCTCAGCAGTTGTTTATCACTGCTACTCAAGACATCACTTACACCAATGCTGATGGCAAGAAGGTGCAGATTCAGTTCTATAGCGGCTTGAGCAACTATAGCTTGGCTTACATCGGCACAAAGAAGACCAACAACAAGAAGGAGCTCGGTGTATATATCACACCAGGCAGAGTGCTCGTAGATGGTCAGACTAAGGCAAATGCTCTCAAGTCATACGTTTACGGTGGTTATCTACAGGCTTACTACGCTATGCTCGAGATGGAACTCTAAGCCCATCTAAGAGCTAAGTTGCACAAGGAGCAGTAATCCTTATATATCAAGTAAGAAACTTACACTTACAAATATATATATGTTAATACTCTCTTAAAAATTAAACAAAAAAGAAAACTATTAGAGGCGCAGTCTTCGTGAGAAGGTTGCGCCTTGTTGCATTTATACAAAGAACGCTTTTGGTTGTACTCCTACCGAATGGCGGGAGAAAATGGCTGAAAATCATTCGTATTGAATAAAAAAGTACTGATTTTATTCAATACGATGGATAAAATGAATAAAAAACGACAAGGGTCTATATACCACGATGAACAGGTGGCGTATAGACCCTTGATTATATGGAGATATTCGTAATCTACATCTCCGCTATTATATTTTTTATGAATTGCTCAGATTCTTAATGATTTCCAAAGGTAGCTGGGTAGCTTTGGCAACCTGTTCGGCAGAAAGTCCCATTGCCAGCAAACGTTGTGCTGTTTCTGTGTTGGCCTCATGCTTGCCTTCAACTCTACCTTTCTCCATGCCTTTCTCCATGCCTTTTTCCATACCTTCTTCCATTCCTTTCTGATATCTGTCATCCAGAAGGGTTCTTTCAACACTTACCGAATCCCAAAACTTGTCATAGGCACGGAGCTCGGCATCTGTAAAGCCGGAAACTTCAAGATCCTCTACGGCTTTTCCAATCTCCGGATCATTAAGCAGGTCGGCAGGAATATCCTTCGTATTGGAATTAATTTCTGTGAGGAAACGGAGCCACAAGACCATCATGCGCTTGTCGGCAATGGAATGAGGAGTGAACTTAGGAAGTTCAATGAAGGTGAAATGCAAGCCCTCGATGACCTTATTGCTGTCCTTATCGTGCACGATGCGGTAGTTGTGGATGAAATCCGGAGTATCATGTGCAAAGATATCATTTATCAGGTTGAGAGAATACACTGGTTGCAGTTCGCTGTATTTTCCGCCCTTTTTAGCCTGACTCACATAGAGCTTGGATGCATTGAACAGTACTCGCTGCTGGAAAGCATCAGACCATTCCATCTGCATTTCCACGCAGAACTTCCTGCCTCTGACATCTGTGCAGAGTACATCCACAATGGTGTTCTTGCCCCCTTCGAGCTGGGGCACAAGTTCTGTTGGCAGATACTTGATTTCATGTATCTGCTCTTCTTCGCTGAGTGGCAGGAGGGCGTTCAGAAGACTGATCAGTCTTTTAGGATGATTGCCGAATATCTTCTTGAACGTAAGGTCTGCCTTAGGATCTAAGTACTTCATAACCATCTGTTTTAAAATTCACTACTGCAAAGTTACGACTTTATTTTCAAACCCGCAAGAGATTTTAGGGAAAAGTTTCGGAAAAAGTTAGAGAATGTTGAATGTTGAATGTGGAGTGTTGAATGGTCTATATGCCTCGATGAACAGGTGACGTATAATTAGTCTTTGTTGATAATTACTTCTTGAATAGAGTCTGAAAACGTTAAAGAATACTAACAAGGTGTCGCATTGCTCACGAATGAGACACCAAAAACCAAAAATTCATACCTGAAAAAACAAATATTACCCCCCCCACTTTCATATAAAAGCCTTAACTTTGCACCAGGATTTTTACAATCTGTATCATGAAGGATTTAAAATATTGTAAATTATAATCAAAACATAATAGATTAATATGAGAAATTACTTAACTGGAAAAGAACGATTGCTGGTCGCATTGCTTGCTTTTATTCTTCCATTTTCTTTCGCGAAAGCAGAAGTAAAAGAAGATGGAAAGACGGGGCAGCAAGGCTGGTACGTAGGAGTAGAGGGTGGAATGCCTTTCGGTTTCTCTACTTTCTCAAGCTTCGGACATGACAAGACGCGTCTCGGTTGGGCTGCTGGCTTATATGGGGGCTATCGTTTCAACTCCATCTTCTCGGCTGAGTTATCTGCCAAGTATGGAGAAATGAACTTGTCGGCACAAGACTGCTGCGTAGAACGTAACTATTGGTTGGGTAGCGACGGCGTGCTTTACAAGGCTGGTGTCTTAGGCATGGACAGTTGGGAATATGCCAATCTGAAAAGCCATGTCAGGATGGGACAATATGGGGCAAGAGTGAATATCAATCTCCTTGGGTTGTTCCCTCAAACAGCTAACAGCCGATGGAATTTGGCAGTTTCACCTCATATATATGCAGTAACGACCAAGGCTGATATTCAGACTATATCCGATGATGCCAAAGTGATGAAAGGTTCTACCAACTGGCATTTGGGTTATGGTGCAGACTTGCAGGTGGGCTACCAACTGACCTCATGTCTGAAATTGGGCATCTATTCCGGTCTGACCCGTCTTACTGGAGAACATATGGACGGAATGCCTGAGCATCTGCATAAGAACAACTTTGTTTGGGAAAGTGGAGTAAGATTGGGGATAAACCTCTCTAAAAAGAAGAACAAGGTAGCAGAAACTCCATCAGTTCCACAACAGGAGGTTCTACAACAGGAGGTTCTACAACAGGAACCAACTTCTTCGGAGGAGGTCAATCTGAAAGAAACTGTGGATAAGGCAGAAACAAAAGTTGTTGAACAAGACATAAAAGAATCTGCAAAGGTGACTTTCCCTGTCATATATTTCACCTTCAATAGTATCGACATCCAACAAAATGAAGAGACTAAATTGAATGATATTCTCAAAACATTGAAAGAGAATCCGAACATGAAGGTGACGGTAACAGGTTGGTGTGACACAAAAGGCAGCGTGACTGTCAATAAACGTATATCTCGCCAGCGTGCTGAAGCCGTAAAAACTTGGCTTGTGAAGAATGGCATAGAGGCAAGTCGCATTACTGCCATAGGAAATGGTAGCGATGACACCCAAGATGCGGATAAGGCTCGCCGAGTAGAGACTAAAGACAATCATAAGTAACCCATAAAACAAGATAGAGAATGAAAGCAAAAAGAAGATTTAATATTTGGTTATGGGTGCTGTTATGCGTCCTATGCCTGTTGGCAAGTTGCGACCATAATGTTCATGATGGTGAGGATGAGGGTGGTTTGTCAGTATCGCTCACTTGGGCGGATGAAGCCGACCAAGGTACGGAAGTGAAGGATGTGAAGCTCTGGATATTCAATGCCGATGACGGTTCATTAGTAGAGGAAAAACATTATGGCAGTGCGCAGGAGGTAGCAAGCCAACGCTTCGCTCTTCCTGAAGGGCATTATCAGATATTGGCTATTACCAATCTCATAGAGCCATTCTTCACCACTGACCAGACCCGGTCTTTGACCAACTGGAACAATATCCAGATAGGCTTGACCAATCCTAAGGATGTGAACCATAATGCTTATTTCGGAGTTGCCGATGTGAAGATAGACAACAAGGAAGGCAACTATGTGGTGCAGAATCCTGTCAAAAGCGTGCTTGCCGAACTGACCATCATCATAGAGAATGTACCTAAAGGTACAGAGATGAGTGGCAAGGCATTAGATGCAGCCTGGTGTCTGTTCCCTACACAGAAGAATAGTGATGGAGAATATGGATTGCCGAGCATAAAGCCAACGGAAGTGGAAATGCCTACTATCTTGGCTACTGAGTCAACTTTGCAATCAGAAGTCATCCGGCTGATGCCGACCATACAGGGAAGCCCCGCCTCTCATGTTTATCTCCGCCTCTTGCTCCCTAACGGGACCTTGCAGGAGTATGACATCACCGCTCCTGCGATGAAGGTTGGAGGAAAGTATGAGTTGCGACTCAACTACAACCAAATGCAGCCAAAGATGAATCTGGAAGCTACCATCAACGGTTGGACGAACCTCAACAATGAAGTAGAAATAAAATAATAATAACTTTTAAAATGTTTATAAGATGAAAAAGATGACTAAGTTTTTCGCCCTTGCACTCTTGGCAGGTGCAATGGTTTCATGCAGTACAGAAGACACCGCACCTTCTACCCAGAACGATAAGGTAGCCGTGCAGTTTACTGGTGGTATCAGCGTAAACACCCGTGCTGCTGGTGTAGCTTGGGCTGATGGTGACAGGATCGGTATCTTCATGACAGAAGCAGGCAAGACACTCTCTGCGGATGTAATCAAAGAGGGTGTTGACAATGTTTGCTATCAGTCAAATGGAAGTATAGCCTTTTCACCTGTTTCTGGTGGTAAGACTGTTTTCTTCCCGATAGATGGAGATGTGGACTTCTATTCTTACTATCCACAGACCACTGTCAATGACTACAAGGTTGCACTTGATGTAACAGACCAAACGAAACAAGAAACTATCGACTTCATGTATGCCAAGACAGAAGGCTGCAACAAAGCTACGCCACAGGTTGACTTGAAGTTCTTCCATAAGTTAAGCAATCTTATTTTGGATGTTCAACCAGGTAACGGTCTCACGCAAGAAGACCTTAAGAAAATGACTGTGACAGTGAAAGGTCAGAATACCAAAGCCACTTTCAATCTTGTGGATGGAACTATCTCTGGTGAAGAAACTCCTGCGGACATCACGATGAAAACTACCGAAGTTGGCAAGCTGTATGAGGCAATCCTGCTCCCTACAGAAGAAGCAAGCCGAGTGATAGAGTTTGACCTCAAGAATGGTTACGACGCTCCTTTCGTATGGACAATGCCTGTAAAACTTGAGGGTGGAAAAAGATACCACTATACAGTAGTAAAATTGAGTCGTTCTGCCGTTGATATTTCTGGAACCATTAAGCCTTGGACAGAGGCAGGAGACAATAATGAACATATAGCACAATAACAACTATTAAAATACAACATTTATGAAGAAATTTAGATTCTTATACATCGCTGCCGCAGCATTGCTGTTTGCAGCTTGCGCTAACGAAGAAGACGGTATTGGCAACAATGGTCCTGTTGCTGCTACAGTAAAGGCGGATATTTCCAACAATATCAAAACCCGTGGAACTGCAGACAACAACAGCTGGACAGCAGGCGATGCCATTGGCGTGTACGTCACTTCCGCAGGAAACACAAAAGGAACAAATGTAAAGTATGAATATGACAATTATGGTGAATTTGTTTCGGCAAATCCTATTTATTTTAGAGATAATGCGGAACAGACATTCAGTGCGTATTATCCATACATTGATGACCCCAATAATGACAAATTCGATGAGGATGGTTGGTTAAAAAATGATTGGACTATTGATTACAACAAACCAAGTAATACCTTATTAGCAAACGATTTTCTCTTTGCCTCGGGAGCAATAGCCAGCAAAGCATCGCCAATGGTTAATTTCACTGACTTGAATAATGTGGGTGAATCCTTGCCAGAGAAAGACCATCGCTTTAAGCACAAGATGAGTATGATAGCATTTACGGTCTTTGCAGGAGAAGGTGTCGAGAGCAGCAAGAGTGATCTTCAAAGTATAACATTGGACAAGATAAAGACACAGGGTAAGATAAATGTAAAAACAGGTGCGACAGAAGCCACAGGGACTTCTTCCCCAATAACCTTACCAGTAACAGGTCTTTTGACCGATGCCAGGGTCTGCAAGTTCATACTCTTCCCGCAACAGTTCGAAAACAAAGAATTGACCATTAGTTGTAATGTGATGTATAACGAAAATACTATTAACAATTATACAACAAAGATATCCCTACCAAATGGATTCGAAGGTGGTAAAAAATATACTTATACTATCAGAGTTCATAATAATAGTATAGTAATAGGAAATGCAAACATAACGAGTTGGGATATTGGCGTAGACAATGAACCTCTCGATGCAGAAATAGAATAATTCTGATAAATAAGGTACTGAAATAGGAAATACAGGGTTAGTGAGCTTGGTCGCTCACTAACTCACTAACAATAAAAAACTGAAGATTATGAAGACGATAAAACAAAGAATTTCCTATGCGGTAATGGGCCTTATGGCTATGGGCTTTACAGCATGTACGCAAAATGAAGATATGGCTCCAACGCTGAAAGGGCAGGAAATCAATGCCACTTTCTCTGTTGGAGGCATGCAGACTCGTGTCAATACATTGGGATACGGTGACAATTGGGAGGATAAAGATAAACTGACAGTAAGTATATTTACGGATTATGATCCTGGTAGTAAGACTGTTCTTTCTTTTAATAGTGCAACAAACGAATGGTCTCGTACAGGAAGTTTTCGTTGGTTAACAGGCTACTATCAACATACTATTTTGGCTGTATATCCATCTGACACGGATTTTGGGAAAAATAATCTACAGTATGATTTACAGACAGATCAAAGCAGCGAAAGTAAATTAAAAAACGCTGATCTCATAACTGGATATTGGCACGATTTTCCTCGGTTTGATTTAAGCATTCGTATGAAGCATCGCATGTCGCTGGTTACAATAGTATATCATGTTGGAACTGCAGATTATCCTAATATGGATATTAGTGAACCACAAGTGTATTCTAAGCACAATAGTGTTGATTTTAACAGAGACGACCGACAAGGGCAATTTGTCATGAGTACACCTACTGCTAATCCTGCTTGGGTACAAGCCTGTAAGCATGACGGCGATATGTTTTCAGCAATCGTTATCCCTGGTTCATACAAAACTGACGATATTTTCGTGAAATTCAAGATAGGCGACAAAAACTTCCATGCAAAAATGAGGTCAGATACGAACTTTCAAGAGGGCTATCGCTACACCTACAAACTCGATGTAGGAAAAGACAAAGTGGAACTAACCCGAATCAGCGTAGATGATTTGAAAGGTTGGGACAGTAACAACGAAGAAGATCTCAAATAATTGGAGGAAAGAATATGAAAAAGATATTTCAATACATCATGCTGGCTGTCGTTACTATAGTAATGGCGTCATGCACAAGTGATATAGAAGAAACAACCGCAACAACAGGCAAAAACAACGTACAGTTGGTTGTTGGTGAATTTCCGGCATTCGGAGATTCACAGACTCGTGCTATTGGTACACCTGATGAAGGCAAGACTTCATGGGCTGTAGGAGATGAGTTGCTTCTGGAGATAGACAACACCTTTTATGGAAAACAGTATGCAACTTTTACATATAATGGCAAGAGTTGGGAATTGACAAGTGGTGAATTGGTTTATCGGGAAGGAGACCCTGCATACATACCTCATGTATATTATGCCCCTAATTACAAATGGGAAGCTGGCAAATTAGTTTTGAAAGAAGGTAAGGTTGCTGGAACCGATGAATATATCGAGGGAACAGCACAAATAACCCCTAATGGTGAGGCTATAACCGTAAAATTTTCCGAGGCAACACGCAACTATTCACGCCTCCGCATTGCAACTATGCCAAATAAGCCAATAACAGTAACCATCGATAGATACACTCCTGCGGGCAGCAGCGATATGAAATGGGATCAAAATTATGCCCTTACATCTGATGAAAAGGGCAATGCCTATTTATATGGTAATTTTGTAACAAATTCCAGAGTCGATGTGAAATATGGGGAAGCTCCTTTGGCAACTCATAAATTCTCGCAAGCAACAGTAAATGCTAAGAGTTATGCACTGGATGCTACTGTTGTTTCGCTGACTGACGAAGGTATCACTTACGATCAAATTGTGGAAGACGTCAAGAAGGAATTGGATGCGGGCAAGACTTACATCAATATCATTCTTGCTCCCGATGTGGATGAAGAAACATTGGAAGCAATACATTTCGGACTTCGAGAAGGAGAAGCAAAGGATTGGAGTATAAACCTTACTTTGATAGGATGTAAGAAGATTCCTTCAAGAGGATTTATGTACTGGAAAATGCTGAAATCCATAGCCCTCCCAGATGTTACAGAAATCGAGGGAAATGCTTTTTTAGATTGTACAGGGCTTCAAAAAGTAGTTTTAGGCAATCTTACAAAAGTATATGGTAATGTCAGAAATAATGGTATCTTTGATGGTTGTGAAACCCGGTCCATCGATTTGGTTTTGTCAAAAGACCAGAAAGCTATGAATGATGGCGAAGCCGAAGGTAGATATTGTTGGACTGCTGATATTATTACAGATTATGATCGTAGTGCTGAACATGTCAGCAAAAAATTCCTTGGGTATGAATTTAAGTCCATAACGTGTAGATATAGAGTTGAATAATAAAGTAGATTGTTTAACTCCTAAGCTGGGCAGGAGTATAAGTTGCCCAGCAATTATATCCCCCGCACCTCACGGGAAGCGACAAGGGTCTATATGCCACGATGAAAAGGTGGTGTATAGACCCTTGATTATATGGTGATATTCGTAATCTACCTGGCATCAAACCAAAGTAGTCATTTTCAGAAAATCTCGCAGATGAATGTGCTTAATGCCATCAATATTGGTTTGACTGTAAAGCCTATCCATAGAAATCACGTATTTGGGATGACTGTCTTTTATCAATTTCAAATTGCCGAATTCACGCTCTACCGTTTCCTCAGAAGCCAGCAGATAGGTAACTTGCACATACGCCACACTATCCGCTTTCTCGGCAACAAAATCAATCTCAGCCTTATACATCTGACCAACATATACTTTATACCCCATACGGTTCAAATGGATATATACAGCGTTCTCCATCACCTTTTCGATATCAAAACGCCTGTTGCCACCTATAATATGATTCCTGATTCCCAGGTCTTCGAAATAGAACTTGTCGCCTAACTCGAAAAGTCGCTTGCCATGAATGTCGTATCTGTTAACTCGATCGATAATAAAAGCATTGCTTAAATACTCCAAATACGTGAGAATCATCTTGGCAGACGTTTCGGTGTTCTGGCTTTTCAGAAATTTTACAATACTCGTTGCTGAGAATTGTTTACCGATATTATCGCTCACAAACTTCAGCAGCGTTCGCAACAATGGTATGTTTCTGATGTTTTCTCGCTCTATGATATCACGAAGTACTATCGTATTATACACATTGTCAAGATAATCTTCTACCAAATCCGTATTTTCCAATCCTAAACTGCGCAACTGAGGGAGCCCGCCATACTGCAGATACAGGTTCAAGGAAGCATCATCATCCTTCAGTTCATGGAACGTCAGGAACTCTTCATAGCAGAGTCCTCTAATGCGATAAGCAATATATCTGCCTCTCAGGCGAGTTGCCAGTTCGCCCGAAAGCATCTTGGCGTTGCTGCCGGTAATCATAATCTGGCAGGTATTATCCGATTGGATACTGAGGAGTGCTTTCTCGAAATCAGAAATCTCCTGCACCTCATCAATAAACAGATAGTTTTCCTTACCCTCAACGATGTTGGCTGCTACATAAGCCTCCAGATCCTGATAGTTGGCTATCATATCAAATGAGGTTTTCTCCTTATCTATATAGATAACGTGATTTTCTTCATTCTCAGCGATGTGATTATAAATTCGCCGCATCACACAACTCTTGCCGACACGCCTCTGGCCCGTCAATGCAATCATCATTCCACGTCCAAACATGCGTTCGATACGATTGGAATACCCTAGTCTTTCTAATATTTTTTGTTTCATACGAGTAAAACTTTTTGCAAAGATACTCTTTTTGTTTCGTATAAGTAATAAAAACGACAGATTTTTTGTTTTTATTACTTATAATTAACAGGTTTGGTACACATTGCACCTCACAGGAAACGACAAGGGTCTATATGCCACGATGAAAAGGTGGCGTATAGACCCTTGGTTATATGGTGATTTTACCTTTTATTTATAGCACCCATTCCAACCAATTCTCTGGTGTTACGATGGCTTTTTCCTTCACATCGTATGCAGTAAGAAAGGTATTCGGAAATTGAGTGTTAGCGTTGTTTCATATCATTAAACCCTTTCCATTATTACTATTAAACATAAATATTCACTTTTGCGAGATTTTTCTTGCGGAAAATTTTGTGATTTCAATAATTATTCGTATCTTTGCAGCGTCAGTCCTCGCCAAGCCTCTTAACAATGCTCAAATCGTGCGAGGCGTTTTTTATTTATACACATTTGAATATGGCAAATCTTATACCTTTTACAAAACGATTTGAATCTTCAGAAAATCTCGTTAATTTGCTTGAATCACGAGGTTTACAGATTTATGATAGGAACAAAGCCATACAGTACCTTGACAATATTGGTTATTACAGATTGTCTGCTTATATGTATCCTTTGTTGAAGATGCCCAAGACAGCACATTTATACAAGGAAGGTTCATCCTTCAAGAAAGTGATGATGCTTTATCGTTTTGATAAGAAACTGAGACTACTCATGTTCAATGAGATAGAAAAGATTGAAATTGCTATCCCAAAATAACATGGTTGTTCATTCGGTTTCCCGAAATTGACTTAAAAGCTCTCGGCTTTCCGCAGGGATGGCAAATGGAACCATTATGGAGGTAATTTCAAGTGAAATAGTCTTTTTGCCCCGATATATAAAACTATAGGCTTATGGTACATGTAAATGAAACAATAGTTATAAAGAGCTCTTCTCCCAAGCTGGCAGAATGGGTAAAGAAACTGAAGGCTCATAAAGCTGAGCAACTGGAGAAGTTGCGCAACGTAGAAAAGTGTGACTTTGAATTTCAGTTCTGATGAAAGCCAATATGTGATACCAGCCTCCCCTAATACTTCCTGATAACTTTTTCTAAAACTTTTCCCCGATTTTCTTGCGTGTTTCGAAATAATAATGTACCTTTGCTCTCAAAAAAGTAACAACAACTAACGATAATGAATACGAAGAAAATACTATTTTTTGCAGCATCGATTATCTGTATAAGAAAATGCAGGGGAAAGCATCTGTTGCGGATGAAGTTTACCTAGGTAGATAAATAGGTTACTGGCATTATCCAGGCATCGTTACTATTTTAAGTACATCAAAACAGAATTAAATATGGATGTTAATCAGAAGTATACCAGTCTGCTTAATGAGCAGATTGCCAAAATAGGAAAAGAATGTAGATATTTGGAGTTCAAATCCAATTATCAGGAAGTAGATAAGCTGGGGCGATATATCTCAGCCTTGTCGAATGGTGCATGCCTTGATCATAAGGATTTTGCCTATCTGTATTTTGGTGTAGATGACGAAACTCTAGAAATAAAAGGTACAACCTTTGACTGTGCAAGGATGAAAGCGGTAGGTAATGAGGCTTTGGAACTTTACCTAAGAAGAATGGTTGTTCCTAAGGTGAATTTCTCTATCATAGAGTTCATGTATGAAGGGAAACTGCGTGTTGTGCTGTTCAAGATTCCTGCTGCTGTTAATGAGCCAACTACTTATAAACAGAAACCATATATCAGAGTGGACAGCCATGTTACAGACCTTACTCCATACGTTGACTGGATGCGCCAGATATATACCTCGCAAATCGACTGGTCGGCACAGATAGTAGAGGATGCAACACTCGACGATCTTGATCCTGAGGCAATACAATTGGCTCGGGCAGGTTATAAACTGCGCTACCCCGATTTTGCAGAAGCCGTGGAGACTTGGGATGATGCCACATTCTTGGATAAAGCCCATCTTACACAGGACGGACTGATTACGCGTACGGCATTGTTGCTTGTGGGTAAGTCGGAAAAGGTGCATAAACTTTATCACATTTCGCAGATAGTTTGGAAATGCTACCAGGACGGTGAGGTGTTTGGTGACATCTACACCATTCCATACATCAAAGCGACAACGGCCTTGATGAGCCGTATACGCAACTATCGTTTCAAGATATATCCGCAGGATTCGCTTATACCAGCCGAGGTTTGGAAATACGATACGCGCAGCATACTTGAGGGGCTGCATAACTGCATAGCCCATCAGAATTACTTGCAGAATGAGCGTATTATAGTTACTGAAGACAAGGACAAACTGACGTTTGAGAACGCAGGCGGTTTCCTTGAAGGTGACTATACACAATATATCTTTGGTACAAAGACGCCGAAGTTGTATCGCAACCCTTTCCTTATGAGGGCCATGGTGAACTTGAAGATGATAGATTCGCAAGGTTATGGCATACACAACCTGTTTGTGCGTCAGAAGGAACGATTTCTGCCGATGCCCGACTACAATGGGACAGATGACTCGCATGTTGTAATGCACATGTATGGTACGGTTATTGACGAGAATTATAGTCTTATGTTGTTCGCCAACCAGAACATCAACCTTACGGAGGCTGTACTTCTTGATCAAGTACAGCGTGATAAGCCAATCGGTGACGAAGCTATCAAGGAATTAAGAAAGAAGCATCTTATAGAAGGCAGAAAGCCTCATTTGTTTGTGGCGAAACACATTGCACAGCGTGCAGACAAGAAGGTGGAGTATTCGATGCATAAGGGGCTTGACTCGAAGTCGTGCGAGAGATTGCTCGTAGATTCATTGAAAGACCATGGGGTGTTGTCAAGAGGAGAAATAGACAAACTGCTGTGGAATGTCATTTCTGACCAGTTGGATGATACCCAGAAAAAGACAAAAATAGGAAATATCCTACGTAAGCTTCGTAAGGATGGAATCATGCAAAATGAAACCAAAGGTAATGTATCAAATTGGTCGCTCGTAAAATAAGAGCAAATTACGAGCGAATTACGAGCGAATTACGAGCGAACTTACGAGCGATAGAATTATAATGCGTTGATTATTAGTAGAATAATAACGTAATTATTTTTGGCGAAGATATAAAAAGTACGAGCGAATTACGAGCGAAAGTTTAAAGAATACTAAAATACAAGATAATTATGGATATACAAGGACATATTATAGACCACTGGGTGGAGAAGATGCTCGATCATCTTGCAAAATTGCCAGATGTTCGTTTCTTGAGTAGTGAGGAGCGGGAAAAATACGATAAAGTATTAAGGCTGCCGATGATTACTACGGCGTCCTGATGAGTTATTACATGAATGGTATTGATGAAGGTGTTGCCAAAGGTGAAGCAAGGGGTAGCCATCATAAAAGTCTGGAAATTGCCAAAAAAATGATGGCAAAGGGTATGGATGAAAATACCATCATGGAAATAACGGGGTTAACCCAAGAAGAAATCAGAAAGTTGATATCATAGATATGATAAAGAAATTTCTGAGATAATATTTTATTTTTCTATCTGTTCCTGGGTAAGTCCGGCATACTTCATAATCAGATTGATGTCAACGCCATCAGCAAGCATGTTCCTGACAATATCCAGGGCTTTCTGGTTCATTCCTAATTCCATACATATTTTCCTCCCTAGTTCTATACCCTCCGCAAGACCTTCTTGCTTCGCCGTATCAATGCAGTTCTTGATATCCCGATATGCCATCTTGCTGGCTTCATACTCCCTCATTTCCTGAGGTGTGAACTTGGCAATCTCGGCTTCCTCAAAGAGACGGTCGAAAACCTTGTCGCACAACTCCTTTGGGCGTTGGGTAAGTTTATAGAGGTTCTTCAGCGCATAAAGCCACTTCTCGTAGAGCGTTTCCAATTCTCCTAGTGTCTTATTGAATTTAGCTAGTACTACATAGATAAACTCCTGCTTGTCGTAGGAAATCTTGTGGGTAGCGGTATTGCACAACTGTACATGATGGCGGGTTTTCTCCTTGTCGAAGGCATCCTCATACATGTTGAAATTGAGCAGGGCAATGGTATAGACATGATTAAGCTTGAAATCCCAGTCGTTCCCCTTTGGTGCCTGTTCACGGATAGGGAAGGTTGAGTAGAAAAGGGCGCGATCCTTGAAATACGCCTGATAAGCATTCTGCATTTCAACGATGAACTTCTCGCCGTTTTCGCCCTCACAATATACATCGAAGATGTCTTTGCGGTCGGTATATACATCTCCCACATGCTCCGGATTCAGATACGATACGTCCTTCACAACCTGTCTGCCATTAAACAAGCTGTTGAGGAAGCAAATGAGCAAATCCTTGTTCATCGCTGTTCCGAAAATTCGCTTGAAACCGAAGTCGGTCAGCAAGCTGATGTATCTTTCTTCTACCTGCTTCATAATCATCTATATTAAAATGCTAGCGCAAAGTTACGACTTTATTTTCATATCTGCAAGAGATTTCTGGGAAAAGTTGCTGAAAAAGTTAGAGATTGTTGAATGTTGAATGTGGAGTGTTGAATGGTCTATATGCCACGATGAAAAGGTGGCGTATAGACCCTTGATTATATGGTGAT
>ERZ773113.178-NODE-178-length-34157-cov-36.082019_pt1 | contig 34157 bp, 27 predicted proteins | sample MGYA00580565_ERZ773113 | MGnify/ENA primary metagenome ERZ773113 (study PRJEB29015, sample SAMEA2737827) | human gut metagenome | biome: human gut; feature: human-associated habitat; material: faeces | place: China | collected 2012 ...
TCGGTTATGCCCTTAATGAATATAATGCCATTTGTGACATCTTCAAAAGAGGTGATACGGCTCTCGATAACAACTACATTGAGAGAATCCAGAGGTACATATCACTATCAAGAAGAAACTCTATGTTCTTTGGCTCGCACGAAGGAGCAAGACGGGGAGCTATCCTATATTCTATAGCTATTTCATGCAAGTTGAATGGCATCAATCTGTTTGAATACATTAGCGATGTCATAGAAAAGACCATTGAATGGCAACCGAATACCACACTGGAGAAATATAGAGACTTACTTCCTGACCGATGGAAAAAGCAGTAACAGCATTTGTTTAATCAGCTGTTACTGCTTTTTTTGAATTATGCAAGGTATAAACGCGGAGCCGCTTACGAAAAGCCTTCATGGCAAGAAACTTCTGGAGAGATGCCTTGTAGTTCTTGGTATAATAATAGTAGTTGCCATAGTTATTGAGGTAATAAGCCTGCATGCCTACAGACATCTGCGAGAAATACTTCTCTGTCTGCTGATAATACTTCAGCGAGGTATCAAAATCGTTGAGTTGCAGATAGATGGTGGCAAGTCCGAGATAGAGTGTGATGTTCTCACTAGACGGCAACCCGAGCGAGTCTACCAGAAACAGGGCACGCCGATAACACGCCGCAGCCTCAGGCAACTGACTCTTGAAGATATAAGCATCGCCCAGATTGGCACAAACCTTAGGCATCTGGTCTTTAGCATCGCTGTTAGCCAACAAGGTTGTGGCGTCTTTATAGAGTCTTATCACCTCATCCGGATTCTTGCGATAATTATGATAAGCAATAGCCTTGCAATTGTATGCGTATGCCAATAGAGAGTTACGGCGTTCTGTAGCTGGCTGGAGTTTGCAATAAGATATGGTCTTATCCAAGATGGGATACATCGAGTCTGGGGTGGCAGACAGACAGAAGTACTTTGCCTTGCGAACATAATATTCATAATAAGTCAGGCTATCCGTTGCCGAAGCCAAGGCTTTCTTTATAATTTCAGGAGCATGAGCCGACATGGCTTCCACTGAGTCATCAATGCAAGCTAACACTTTTCGTTCTTCTTCTGTCTTACCCGATTCCGCAGGTCGTTGGCAACCCAACAGTACGACCAACAGCAGGCATATACACCAAACAAATCTTTTCATCTTCTATATTCCGTTAAAACTCTCTTTTTATGGCAAAAATAAGCATTTTACTACACATCCACAAGTTTTTTGCCAAAAAATCTTCCAGAAAAGCACAAAGAGAGTGCATTTTTCAATAGAAACACACTCTCCCGTTCTTTTATTTACTCATATAAGTATAATTTCTTGTTGTCCAATAACTACTGTTATTGTATTTATACTTGGAAGCCTTTACGGAACCATCGTCATTAAATTCGTAGCTATACTTGAAAGTAGAAGTATCGCCATCACTATCATGCTGGGAAGCAGACACAGGATGATAATCGCCAGCTACACCAAAATACCCTACATAGAACAAGAACTCCATATCTTCTATTATATCTGCCATATAGTTGTCTGTCCATTGCTTGGTGATATTAGGATAGGTGTTGTCACCATACTCAAATGTAGCTGTATCGGTATATTTCTCTCCATCTTCGCTTCCATTGCATACGATTTGGGTGAGTTTACCATTAGACCAAGACAAATTATACTCCAAGGAATACTTCTCTGTTACCTTCTCGCCATCCTCGTAATATACATCTGTGCCAGAACTGGCAATCTTAGTCAGGTGTCCCTTGGAATCGTAAGAGAACCACGCCTCGCCATTGTTTTCTTCATTATCAGACTGATCTGTACTGCGGGTTTTCATGTTGACGATATAACCATTTTTATTCAATGCAATATCGTAATACTCTGCCACATCTGTATAATTGCCATGTGTATGGGTATAAGAAATCTTGAATGGATTGTAGGAGAAAATATAATCATCACTACCATAGGCTCTACACTTTGTGATTTTTCCTTCCGAGTTGTAGCTGAAAGTATTGTCACCTACAGAAGTAATATAAAGTTTCTCACCATCGCTGCCAGTTATCTGACCTGCGGTATCACTTCCTCCAGCCGAAGGGGTAAAGCCATCGTCATCACTGCTGCATGAAGTAAAGAAGAAAGGTAATGCCATCAAAAGCATACCTATATAATAAAGAGGTAATTTCGCTGTTTTCATGATTCTAAGTTTTTTAATGATTGTAATAACAAGAGGGATGCAATATCCTTATTGAAAATATTGCATCCCCTTTTATAAAGGTTCAACGATGTATTATTAGAAATTATAACCTACGCTGAACATCCAGTTCTTGTTCTTCAACTTGCCATCGCCAGAGTTCTTGGCTATATTAGAGAAGCCAAACTCATAAGCTGCACCGATGTAATAGTTCTTAGCAATTATCAAGCCAGCACCAATCTGCAAACCACAATCAAAACGTTTCCAATCTGCACCCTTATCGCCGAAGCAATCCCACTTGTCTTCGTCACCATCATCTGTTTCCTTAATCTTACCACCTACGCCATAAGCGAAGTAAGGACCAACATTAATCTGCAACTGAGCAGCATCGCTAAAGTTGTAACGATAAGAAGCCAATACAGGAATTTCCAAGTACATTGGATTTGCTGTCAACTCATAGTCTCCTTCTTTCTCCTTGTAACCCTTGTTCTGGAGATAAAGACCAGTCTGAACATAAAGACTCTCCATCATAGGAATATCTGCGATAATGCCTACATGCCAATTAGTTTTATTGTCTGTAGAAACGGTCACGTTGTCTTCTTCATAGGCCATACCTGCCATGTTGAGACCGGCACGGATACCAAACTGAACACCGCCATCAGCCTTCTCTGTTGAGAAGAATGAAGAAGATGAGCTACTTGCACGCTGTGCTGAAGCTGTAAGAGCGCAGAATGCGCAAACTGCTACAATAATAATTTTTTTCATAATCTTAAAAAGTTTATATGATTAATACTCATAGATTTACAAATAGATAGACTACATACTGAAATCCATGCGCCATACATTATAGTTCTTTTCTGCTGAGCCACGCTGAGACAGGAAGAAGATACTCTTTCCGTCTGGTGACCAAACTGGCGACAAATCGTTACCTGGATGGTAAGTAAGCTGAGTAAGCTGGGTACCATCGGTGCGAACTACAAATATGTCAGTATTGTCAATCTTCTCTTTTTCAGACCTGCTAGATCCTGTAACCAACAGCCATTTGCCATCAGGTGATAACTGAGGCGTACTGAAACTCTTGCCTGGCTGGGAAAGGATAACTTCCTCCACACCCGTCTTGAAGTTTACACGCCAAATTTCACTTTCCTTGTTCGTTGTAAAACGGGCGCAATAGATGGCATCCAGATCATTAGGAATAAGACAAGCCGTCATACCTCTACTATAATTGGAGAAAAGGTTGGTCTTGCGATCATAACTCCAAAGGCTATAAGATGCATATCCCTCTCCACGATGGAAATAAATTGTGTTTCCATCTTTACTGATTACACCGCCGAAGTCATTGTCTGTTCCGTTTGAAATCTGACGTACCACAGTACCCTGATTGGCATCTACCAGATACACGCCATGATGATTGCCTCTCACCTCAGTAAAGCACAGGGTCTTGCCATCAGGACTCCAAGTGAAGCCCTCTACGTTTGTACGGAATGTGCGCTGTACACTGGCGCCACCTTTAGCAGCATTCTTAATCATGATGTTGGTGGTTCCATTCTTTTCGTTGATGTAACCTATGCGTCTTCCATCAGGAGATACGCCAATTTGAGGAATTACCCACCAATCGATAGTATTGGTCTTGCGAGAGCCAAAGACGCCAGATGTCTTACCCACGATATTACCTTTATAATCAGCTACGCAGTCAGCGTCATCTGTAATTTTTTCGAACTTCACACCACCCTCCTCTGGTACGAAGACGAGGGAAAAATCAAATTTCACCTTTGCATCTACACCTACTGACAATAAGAGTAAAGATGCTAAAAGCCAATAACTTTTCTTTTCCAGCATTTTCATATTCTATAATTTTAACTTATTATATTATTTTTTTTCTGTTTGCAAAGGTAAATAAAATATTTTGATCTCACAAACAGCAAAAATCGCATCCATGCCTATTCGTCGATAGGACATGTATAACCCTCTAAAATTAATGCCTATTTGCTAGAAAATAAAGAGGCCAGAGCCCCCTACCAATAGGATCTCCTACCTCTTTATATAATATATTATGAGATTTTTTTGCGTTTTTTGCAATACTCTCATTTCTGCTTTCACAAGATTACTTCTTACCTTTCTTACCTGCAGCCAAGAAAGCTGCGCATTCAAAGAAGAGAAAGTAATTACGAAATTCATTTCAACAAGTAATTACTACTAAAATATAATAAGGTAAGAGCCAAGGATAGAGTGTTATCTTTGGCTCTTTTGTTTCTTTTACGTTTGTGTTTGTTGCTTTTGCATAAAAAACGGGAAAGCGAATCTGTTAGTTCTCTTATTTGTATTATCTTTGCAGAAGATAAACTGCACTCGGCATAATATTCAAGCAAGCTTGATATTCTGCGCTCGTTTGCATTATCTTTGCACATGATAATAAACAACTTCAATAATCATTTTTTTAACCTAAAAGATAATGATGAAACAAATTACAACAACCGTATGTGCAACTGTGCTGATGGCTAGTTGCAGTAACATAAACAATACGGAGCAGCAAGTGAACCAACAGGTAGATGAACTCTACTGCAGAATGTCACAGCCAGAGCGTATCGCTCAGTTGAGAAGTGGGTATATGGATGAGCTTTTTGATGCGGAAGGCAATTTGGATACCGTCAAATGCAAGCAGCTCATTCCTTATGGTATTGGACATTTTTCTCAGTACGCCAGTCAGGAATTGGTTGATGCCAATTTCTTGCGAAAGCGTGTGGCTGTAGTACAAGATTGGTTGATACATCATACCCCAAATGGTATCCCTGCTCTTTTTCACGAGGAAGTTCTTTCGGGTATCAATACGCAAGATGCAACAGTCTATCCACAGCAGATAGGTCAGGCTTGCTCATTCAATCCAGAGTTGGCAGAGCTCAAGACTTTGCAGACAGGTACCGCTCTTCGCAAGATGGGTGGCGTATTGTCGCTTTCCCCAATGGTAGACGTCTGCCGTACTCCAAGTTTTAATCGTCTGGAAGAATCATACGGTGAGGATGGCTATCTTTCTGCCGTTATGGGTACTGCTTTTGTCAAGGGTCTTCAGCAGGGCGACCTCAAGAAGGGAGTGGGAGCTTGTTCTAAACACTATCTGGGATATGGTGGTGGCGGTGATGCTGATGAGAAGGAGATGATGGAAGATATCCTTTTGCCTCATGAGACGATGATTCGTCTGGCAGGTAGCAAGGCTTTGATGCCGGGTTATCATGCTGTTCATGGTACCAAGTGCGTGGCAAATAGTGAGATTCTCAACGATATTTTGCGAGATTATCTCGGATTCGATGGAATGGTGGTGAGCGATTATACTGCCATTGACCAGTTGCCGGGACTAGATACTCCTCTTCAGAAAGCTGTGGCTGCTATCAATGGTGGCAATGATGTTGATTTCCCTAGAGGCGAAAACTATCAGTATTTACAGGAAGCCTTGGATAAGGGACTTGTTAAGAAAGAAGTCTTTGAGCGTGCTGTAAAGGATGTTCTGCGTTATAAGATTCGTGCAGGACTGATGGATAAGAATCCATATCTGTATAGTACGGAGGATGTAAAGCTTGATACTAAGGAAGAACGGCAGACGGCTTACGATATAGCCAGCCAGTCTATCGTCTTGTTGGAGAATAATGGTGTTTTGCCTCTTGTGAAGGAGGCTGATGTTAACAGCGCCAAGCAGGTTAAGAATATCTTGCTCACGGGTCCTAATGCCAATTCTATCTGGGCGATGTGTGGCGACTACTCTTTCCCTTCAATGTTCTATTTCTGGCAGAGTTGGAAGAAAAAGTGGGATGATAGCCACTTGCCACATATCGTTAAATTGCTAGAGGCAATGCAGGCAAGTAAACCTGAGGGTATTAATATTAAGTATTCTCGTGGTTGCGACTGGACAGAGGAGATAGAGACCAAGTTTGAAGAGTCTGGCGATAAGCGTGCTTGGGAGTATCAGCTCCTGCATCGCAAGGTTGATTCAGGCGAGAAGGCAGACAAGGCAGAAGCTTTGGCGATGGCAAAGGAAAGCGATGTTATCGTTGCTGCTGTAGGCGAGAATGTGATGCTCTGTGGTGAGAACCGTGAGCGAGATGGTCTCAAGCTTCCTGGTAAGCAAGAGGAATATGTTGAGGAACTCTTGGCTACGGGCAAACCTGTAGTCCTGGTAGTCTTCGGCGGTCGTGCGCAGGTTATCTCCAAGATAGCCAAGCGTTGTGCAGCAGTCATCCAGGCCTGGTATCCTGGTGAAGAGGGTGGTACAGCTGTGGCTGACATTCTTTATGGCAAGATTTCACCATCTGCCAAGCTGAGTGTCAGCTATCCTAATACTGAGGTTTATGAGCCTATCTGCTATAATTATTCCACCCGGCAGGATGCCCGTGTAGAGTGGCCTTTCGGTTATGGATTGAGCTATACAACCTTTGCCTATAAGAACTTGCAGGCTGTTAAGGAACTCTCTACGGCTTCAGAGTCGAGCAATATCTACTTTGAGGTTACCAATACGGGTAAGGTTCGTGCCGATGAGATAGCGCAGGTATATCTGTCGCCAACTCAGAGCAACCAGCAGATTCATCCTATCCAGTTGCAAGGCTTTGCCCGCATCTCTCTCAATCCTGGCGAAACCAAGAGAGTATGCATCAAGTTCTATACTGATCAGTTTGGTTATTATTCTCATCGAGGCAATCGTCAATGGAACATAGCTCCAGGAACGTATGAACTGAAGATTGGAGCCTCTTCTCAAGACATCCGTCTTAAGCAGCAGATAGTTTTGACGGGTGATAAAGTGGTGAAACCTTTGCGTGATCATTACTTCTCAGAGGTTATCAGATAAGCGTATGATTTTTCTACTAAAAGTAGCAAAATGCCAAGGTTTTTGGTTAAAAACAGTATAAAAAACAACAAAATGCACGGATATTGCAAAATATTCGTGCATTTTGTTTGCTGTTTCAATAGATTTTATTAATTTTGCTATCTGGTATAGAAAAGTACCTTATAAATAGAATAATATAAAACAAAACGAAATGGAGAAAATAGACAATCTAGACAGAAAGATTCTCGGCATCCTTTCTAAGAATGCCCGTATTCCTTTCAAGGACGTAGCCGCAGAATGTGGCGTGTCTCGTGCTGCCATCCATCAGCGTGTTCAGCACTTGATGGAGGATGGTTTCATCACCGGTAGCGGTTTTGATGTAAACCCTAAAAGCCTGGGTTATTCTACCTGCACTTATGTAGGTTTGAACTTGGAGCGTGGTAATATGTATAAAAAGGTGGTAGAGCGCTTGCAGAACATTCCTGAAATCGTAGAGTGCCACTTTACAACCGGTTCATACACCATGCTGATCAAGCTTTATGCCCGCGACAACGAGCAGCTCATGGATTTGCTCAATAATAAGCTTCAGGCTATCCCTGGTGTGGTTTCTACCGAAACGCTTATCTCTCTTGAGCAGAGCATCAAGCGTGAGATTCCTGTACTTCTCGATGAAGATTAATAAGAGTCTCCATACCTGAGTACGATTTTTAGAAGATCTTGAATCATTATTTATTGAAAGATAAACAAATGGAAACATTTGACTTAGAGTCGCATCTCCAGGATGCATACTCTAGATTTCCCGAAGCGAAGCATCAGCCTGTAATTGGCCTTACTGCCAATTATGAAGGTATCGATGCTACGCTTCGCGACCGTTATTATAAGCAGGTAATAGCGGCTGGCGGTACGCCGGTCATTATTCCTCCTGTTGCCGATGCTCAGGTCATCGTCAATACCCTGGAGCATCTTGATGGATTGATTCTGACGGGTGGCGGTGACCATAATCCGCTGTGGATGGGCGAAGAGCCTTCTCCCCGTCTTCACAACATCAATCAGGAACGTGATGCTGCCGAACTGATGATTACCCGATTGGCTTTCAACCGCCAGATTCCGATGCTTGGCATCTGCCGGGGCATCCAGACCCTCGCCATTGCGCTGGGCGGAAAGGTGTGTCAGGATATCAAGCAGCTGGTAAAGCACAGCCAGGATGCCGACCGTACTGAACCTACCCACATCGTAGAAATCAAGAAAGATTCCACCTTATATAATGTATATAATAAGGAGAAGATCTTTGTCAACTCGTTCCACCATCAGGCGGTAAGCGAGCCAGGCAATCATCTGCGCACCATCGCCAAATCTTCCGACCATATTATAGAGGCAGTAGAGAGTAGCGAATATAAGCAGATTCTCGGTGTGCAATGGCATCCGGAATGGCTGGAAGAAGAAGGATTGAAGATTTTCCAATGGCTGGTTAATCAGGCTAATAACTTTTATGCAGCCAAGCAGTTGCATAAGCGCATCCTTACGCTCGATACCCATTGTGATACTCCGATGTTCTTCCCTCAGGGCATCAAGTTTGATCATCGCGATTCCCGCATTCTGGTTGATCTCCATAAGATGACCGATGGTCATCAGGATGCTACCACGATGGTAGCTTACCTGCCACAGCCTCAGATAGGCGAGAGCTTCAGCAGCAAGGTGGCTTTTGATGTAAAGGGACCTGCGCAGTATGCCGACCTCATCTTCGACAAGATAGAAGAGATTGTGAGCAAGAACAGCCAGTATCTCAGCATAGCCCGTACTCCTGCCGATCTTTACAGCGATAAGCGGAAAGGCAGAAAGAGCATCATGCTCGGTATTGAGAACGGCCTTGCCCTGGAGCACGATATCAGTAACGTGAAGCATTTCGCCCAGCGCGGCATCGTTTATATCACGCTCTGCCATAATGGTGATAATGATATCTGCGATAGTGCCCGCGGCTGCAATACCCATAATGGTGTGAGCAGTTTTGGCGAGAAGGTGATTCAGGAGATGAACCGCCTGGGCATCATGGTAGATTTGAGTCATGGTGGCGAGAAGAGTTTCTACGATGCACTTGATATCAGCCAGACTCCTATTGTCTGCAGCCATAGCAGCAGCCGTGCGCTCTGCGATGTGCCTCGCAATCTGACCGATGACCAGATGCGTGCCCTCGCAGCAAAGGGTGGTGTGGCTCATACCACGCTCTATCACGGATTCCTGCGTAAAGAGGGTGAAGCCGACATCATGGACGCTATCGCCCATCTTGAGCATGCCATCGATGTGATGGGTATCGACCACGTAGGTCTGGGTACCGACTTTGATGGAGACGGCGGCATCAGAGGTCTCGCCGACTCTTCTGAACTCATCAATTTCACCCTCCAGCTGTTGCGCCGCAAATATAGCGAGCAGGATATTGTCAAGATTTGGGGAGGCAACTGGCTCAGAGTGATGACGCAGGTGCAGAACTTTAAACATTAATGTTATGACGAAGAAAATGAAGATAATTTTAGGCTTGGTAGTTGCTGCCGGAGTGGTAGCTGGAGCTATCAGCTATAAGAATGCCAACACCAGTTCGCCGGAAATCCAGGAAGTAGAGGAAGCAGAGAAGCTGAATCCTGTAGGTCCTGCCTTTAATGCCGATTCGGCGTTGGCTTATTGTGCCGCACAATGCGATTTCGGTCCTCGCGTCATGAACAGCGAGGCGCACGACAAGTGTGGCGAATGGATAGTGAGCAAGTTCAAGCAGTTTGGTTGCGAGGTAGAAACCCAGAAGGCTGACCTCAAGGGCTATGATGGTACCATCTTGAAGAATACCAATATCATCGCCCATTACAACCCGAAGGCTGAAACCCGCATCTTGCTCTGTGCCCATTGGGACAGCCGTCCTTGGGCTGACAACGACCCCGACAGTACCAACTGGCGCAAGCCTGTAATGGCAGCCAACGATGGAGCCAGCGGAGTAGCCGTCATGTTGGAGATAGCCCGCCAGCTGCAGGCTGACAAGAAGCTGAATCCTAACATCGGCGTAGATTTCGTATGTTTCGATACTGAAGACTGGGGAACACCTCAGTGGGCTGATGTTCAGGACGATGGCGATACTTGGGCTTTGGGTGCCCAGTACTGGAGCGAAAACAAGCCTGAGGGATATAATCCTCGTTTCGGAATCCTCCTCGATATGGTGGGCGGACAGGGAGCCAAGTTCTATCGTGAAGGCATGTCTATGCAGTATGCCGGTGGCATCGTGAAGAAGGTTTGGGCTGCAGCCCGTCAGGCTGGTTTCGGCTCTTACTTCCCTAAGAGCGATGGCGGAATGATTACTGATGATCATATTCCGGTCAACGAGAAGGCTAAGATTCCTACTGTAGATGTGATAGCTTATTATCCAGACTGTCAGCAGAGCAGTTTCGGTCCTACCTGGCACACCGTGAGCGATGATATGGCTCATTTGGATAAGAATGTGCTTAAGGCGGTTGGCCAGACTATGATTCAGGTGCTTTATACTGAGGAATAGGTCGGCATCTCATTCGAATATAAAAGGAAATGTTCCTAGGAAAAGTTGTTGCTTTTCTTAGGAACATTTCTTTTTTCAGTCTGTTTAAATCTTCGTTCATAGACATTGAACCGCCGTTCAAAGACATTGAATGTCGGTTCAAAGACACTGAACGGCGGTTCAATGTCTATGAACGGAGATTTCTTCTGCTTGTATCAACAAAAAAACTTAGGTATAAAAGCAATTCCTATTGACAGGAAATGCTTTTATACCTAAGTGTATGGGCTTTCTGAATAAGATGAGCTGGTTAAATCTGACCCGATTCTACCTGTCTTACCACTCTTTCTGTTAATCTGTCAACGCCGTTCGGGTCGTACTTCTTGTTGAGGCTGGCACCGAAGAGGCTTGCAAATGCCTGATAGAATCCGGCACGGATAGGACCCAGAAAGGCTTGAATCAGGTGATAGGATGAGGAATTGCATTCGCGATACACCAGTTTGATGCAGAGTTTACCCTGTGCATAGGTGAGTTTCTTCATTCTCGGGGTATATTCCTGTTTGATACCTTTCTCCACCAGTTTCATGTGTGCATCCTTTGCCTTCTTGTTAGGCAGCGTTTCCAGATAATCACCCGTTTCGATGATAATCTTTCTTACCTCTTTGGCTATCGGCAGCACCTTCTTGATGTTGTATACCAAACGGTTGTAAGCCATCCGTTCCTTGGCGTTCTTGAATACCGGCTGCGGATAAACGTACACGTTGTTCACCTGAACATATTGCACGCTGTCATGATCCAGGAGCACTTTTCCTACCTTCACCATCGGTTCAAAGGTAGGAGTATCCATGTCTACCTCCCTGTCTTCAGGGTTGTCGCCATCGGTCTGCGCCATGGTTTGCAGGGTGATGCAGAAGAGCATCGCCAGTAAAAAGCATATTTTCTGTTTCATGTAAATCTCCTCAAAGTTCTTTGTCCAGCTCCTTTTCTTCGTGGAGCTTCTTCTATATATAAAGAGGTGTAAGCCCCTTTGTGTTACTAATTACGCCGCAAAATTACAGATTATTTCTCAAATTGAGAAAGATTCTTGGCTTTTTCTTTCTCTTTTTCGTATTTTAGCAGTAACTTTGTCTTAATTTAATAAATGAAGTGCCTACTGCAGATGAAGCATGCTCATTCCATAACAGCCCTCTTGTTGAAACTGTTTCTCGTAGGCAGCTCCCAAATCTTCTGTGCCTCATGGGCTCAAGCCCAATCTTTCTCTCTTTCAGAACAGGGCGCCGCGTCTGAAGATTCTCTTTCCGCTTCGCCCCCTTGGCAGCAACTGTTGTCCGACCTTTCTTCATCCGAAGATTTCGAGAATGTAGCCTGGCAGGACTATGAAGAAGATTTGGAAGAGATGGCACAGCATCCCGTCAATCTGAATACGGCAACGAGAGAAGAACTGGAGCGCATGCCGTTTCTTACTGCATCGCAGGTAGAAGACATCCTGTTCTATATCTACCGCTATGGACAGTTGAAGAGTATGAGCGAGCTTACCCTGATAAGCAGCATCGGCTGGTACCAGCGCCAGCTGATGAGTTGTTTCTTCTATGTGGCCGATGACGGGAGCAAGCCGGCTTTTCCCAGTCTTAAAACCATCGCCCAGTATGGCAAGCACGAAGTGATGGGCATGCTGAAGGTTCCTTTTTATGAGCGCAAGGGCGATGCGAGCGGAACCGACGGCTATCTGGGTTATCCTTACAAGCACGGACTGCGCTACCAGTTTCGCTACGGTAATTCCGTCAAACTGGGATTCGTAGCTTCTCAGGATGCCGGCGAACCATTCTTCGGAGGCAGGAACACGATGGGTTACGACTTCTATTCCTTTTATCTTCAGGTAAAGAACCTGGGCAGATGGAAGAATATCACCCTGGGCAGATACAGACTGAACGTAGGATTGGGACTGATACTCAATAATGATTTCGGCTTCGGCAAACTCTCAGCCTTAACCTCCTTGGGCAGATCATCTTCCTGCATCATCCGCGGTCATTCTTCCCGTTCTTCAGCCAATTATCTGCAAGGCGCAGCAGCCACTTATACCTTATTAAAAGGACTGGAACTGACCGGCTTTCTTTCTTATCGCCAGATAGATGCTACGCTTTCTGCTGGCGGCGGGGGCATCAAGACCATCCTGCAGACCGGTTTGCATCGTACGCTGAATGAGATTGCTAAACAGAAGGTAGCATCCAATACACTTGTGGGAGGCAACATCAGTTACCGGCATCAGGGCTGGCACATCGGAGGTACAGCCTTTTATACCTCTTTCTCCCTTCCGCTCACGCCCAATAAAAGCCAGCTTTACAAGCGTTTTGCTCCAGAGGGGAATGCCTTCTGGAATGCCAGTATCAGCTATGGTTATATCTCCCATCGCCTCACCCTCTCCGGCGAGACGGCTACGGGCGATTGCGGTTCCATAGCCACGCTCAATGCAGCCTCCTATCTCTGTTCCGACCATTTCACGCTGATGGCTCTCCACAGGTTCTATTCTGCCCGTTACTATTCTCTCTTCAGCAACAGCTTTTCCGAGGGGAGCGATGTGCAGGATGAAAACGGCGTATATCTGGGCTTTACCTGGATTCCTGCCCATCATTGGAGCATCACAGCCTACAGCGATTTCGCCTATTTTGCCTGGCCTAAGTATCAGACCAGGGAGAGCACACAGAGTTGGGATAATCTGGTGAATATTCTCTTCCAGCCCTCAAGAGTGCTGACGGTAGGAGGAAGGTTCCGTTATAAGGATAAGGCGGGAACCACGACCGGCCGTCTGCGTCTCTATGCCACAATATCCCAAAAACGATGGAGCGCCAAAACCAGTTTAGACTATACGATGAGCCAGGCAGAAAGCGCGATGAAGAATGAGGGCGATGAGCTTAGTAAAGGCTATATGGTGAGCGAGCATATAGGATGGGAATGGAAATGGAAGAAGCAGTTGAAAGGAACGTTGAGAGGCTGCCTGGGCTATTTCCATACTTCCGATTTTGCCTCCCGTATCTATGCTTATGAACCTGGTCTGCTCTATCAGATGAGTTTCGGCAGCTACTACGGCGAGGGCATCCGTTACGCCTTGGTGGCACGTTCAGAGATAGGTTCCCATCTGCTGCTTATCGCCAAATTGGGTACAACCGATTATTTCGACCGTTCTCACATCTCTTCGGGTTTGCAGGAAATCCCCCGCTCTTCGCAATCCGATCTGGAGATACAGGTAAAGTGGAAATGGTAAGAAAGAATGGAGAAAAACGGGAAAAATATATCAAGAATAAAAAATATTAACCGTTTTTCTTGTTTAAATAGAAAAAATGAGTTACTTTTGCATCTGAATAAATACTGGCGTATAAATGAAGATATTGATAGTTATCCCTTGTTATAACGAGGAAGAAGTGCTGCCTAAGACCTTAGATGTGCTGGGGGCATTGATCAGAAAGATTAAGAAAGAGACTGATGCCGACACAGAACTGCTGCTTGTCGACGATGGCAGTCGTGACCATACTTGGCAGATGATTTCGGATGCAGCCAAGGAACATGGATATGTGCATGGCATCAAACTGTCGCATAACCGAGGCCATCAGAATGCGCTCTGGGCAGGTATGGAAGCTGCGGTAGACCATTGTGATGCGATGGTAAGTATCGATGCCGACCTGCAGGACGATGAGAATGTTATCGTGGATATGGTGCGCCAGGTGCAGGAAGGCAAGGATATCATCTATGGTGTACGCAAGGAGCGCAAAACCGATACCTTCTTCAAGCGCTTTACCGCCCAGGCTTTTTATAAGCTGATGCAGAGTGTGGATAAGGAAACGGTTTACAATCATGCCGATTTCCGCATGATGACCAACCGCACCCTAAAGGCGCTGATGCAGTATTCAGAGCGCAATCTCTTCCTTAGAGCCATCGTACGCCAGTTGGGCTTCCGAGAGGGATTCGTCTATTACGACCGCAAGGCTCGTGAGGCGGGTGAGAGTAAGTATCCGTTTACCAAGATGCTGAGTTTCAGTATAGATGGCATCACCTCGTTCTCCGTAGCCCCTCTTAGGTTTATCACCTTCCTGGGTTTGGCGATGACTTTGGTGGCAGTCATCATGATTATCTTTGCCTTGGTAGACAATTTCCAGGGCAAGACCATTCAGGGCTGGACCTCCATGCTTGTTTCCATGTGGTTTATCGGAGGCATCATCACCACGGGCGTAGGCATTACGGGCGTCTATATCGGCAAGATTTATACCGAGGTGAAGCGCCGCCCACGATACTTCATCGAAGAAAGAGTATAAGAATAAAGATATAAGCGTAACATAAGAAAAGCGTGTGTAAGATCAAAAGGCGTGTCGTATGAGCGGCACGTCTTTTGATCTTATCGCATAGTTATATTGAATTCGTTTTTGATGAATCGCTAGAAACCAATATGAGATGATGCCTGTCCTTTGTTTGTGGAATGTGGCTAATCGTTTCTTACATTTGGGTACATTTTTAGATTAGTGTTGAAATTAGCAAATGTAGTATCAAAAGTAAGCCCACCATTGCTATCTACTAAGTAGTAGCCAGAGTACGATTTGCCTTTCCCCATGTTTGCATGCATGTAAACATTAAATCCAGGGAAGAAAGAGGCACGAGTGGTCGGTTGTGTTCGATACCCATCTACAATCCACCAATGTCCAGCTCCAGTACTAGTTTGCCCATACATAAATACGGGTCTTAATTCATCAACAGAAGCTTTTAATGTGGCAATGTTCATTTTCTGCATGTTGTCCACGTATATCCCATATTTTTTTAAGAATTTGATAATATTACTAAAGTTGACGCTACTAGAATTACATTGATATTTTACTCCACATTGTTCTCCGATAAATTTCATAAGTTTAGCAATCATCAGACATTTGTCATCAGGATCTTTAGTGTACGAACCAAAGTAGTCTGAGGTATCATGTATTTCTTCCTTTTCGCATAGATAGTCCCAATCAATTCTTGTCCCATCAACATAAATGCTCGGTTTGTAAAAAGACATGATTTCAGCAGTCGCAATGACAACAGAGCTAATTGGGTAACGATAATCCCAAAGCCAATTGTCGGAGCAGTTTTGTTCCATTAATTGGTTGTATGGTAGTCCGTCGTTCCAACTAACTTTAATGAATGGACCATTTCCTGCGATGGCATTGCTAGGGGGTGTTGTAATAGTTGCTCTTGTGTTCCTAATTTGTTTCGGAGAAATGAACTCTTTAATTTTTGCAAACTCAACTTTCTTTGGGGTGGTATTTAGCACTTTTGCTATTTTCTCTAATGTCGTATTTCGTAAGGAATCTTTGTTAGAATCTAAACTGCTAATGGCGTTAGTAAAAAGTTCTTTTGAATATAGAAGTGGTGGCAACTCTTTTGAGAAACTTGTACTATCGTTTCTAAAGTATGCTAATACATAAGGGAATCTCTTGTCGCCAGAAATAATTGCTGTATAGACTCCTGTTGTAGAATTTATTTTCAACTCGTAAATAGGACAATGTAATTTGTTATTATTTACTTGGTTCTGTAATTTGTTTGATGGTGAAATGTTATACTCTTTAGTTTCTTCTATTTTGATTACAGGGTTGTTTTGTCGAGTTGTAAGGTTGTCTTCTGCAAAGAGATTGAAAATGTCAACAGCTTCGTCTTTAGTCAACTTGACTTTATCATCAAACATAATACTGGAAATTTCAGCCTCTGTTAGTTCAATTTTGTTCTCATAGTAATAAAAATTGAGAGCATCATTGTTGGTTTGACAAGATGTGATAGTCATGGTTAGAGCCATTAATATATAATAGATTTTTCTATTCATAAATTTTATGTTAAAAGGATTGAGAACTTGCCTAGTTCTCAATCCATGTTAGAAATAGTGTTAATTTGAAAGTGATTACCCTTTGCGAACGTTTGGATAAGCCTTGAGCTCATAGTCAAAAATATCATAATCACTTTTTGGATTACCATTACAGTCAAAAGTGATATCACCAGAAGACTGATATAAATACCATCCGTCGCTATCGCCTCCCCATCCAAAATTACAGTGGCAATATACATTATATTGTCTCAAAATCATTCTGTACGAAGAATTTCTTTGTCTTATTTGGTATCCATCAATTAGCCAGGCATGTCTTCCGCTAGCATTGAATCCTCTGGTGTAGACATGGCGACCAGTTCCTGTAATGTAAACAAGTCTTAATGCATCAAGACTAGCCTTCATATTTTGAAAAGTACAGTCTTTTGCATCATCCATATATACCCCTAATGTCTTCATATAGTTACGAGCCATTTGAGTGTTTGTTGAGCCACCTTTTGGTCCATATTTTGTCCCACTTCCTTTTGCAATTAGAGAAAAAACACTTGCAACAGCTTTTGATGTTTCTGAACTATTGTCAAACATTGGAACTGATTGAATATTAGCAAGACTCCAATCTATCCCTGGCATAGAAGGTTTAAGATATGCAGCAATTTGTGCCATGGCAGTAACAACACATCCTGCAGGATAGCGATTGTCGTATCTAAAGTCAAATGCTCCTTCATCATTAGTTCCTGTTGTCGGGTCGGCATATAAGTTATAGGGAGAAACTTGGTCCCATTGGGTTGTTGTGAGGGGACCAATTTTTGCCATTTCAGTTCCACCAGGTGTGACAGCCCATCCTCTTGTTGGATTTTCGTAAACAAAGATGTTGTCTTCAAAGTCTTTAAACTTAAAATCCCCGGTAAACTGTCTAATGTGGCGAATCTTGTCAATAGTTTGTACTCGCAAGGAATCCTCATAATGTTTGATTTGTGAGATTGTGGACAAAACATATTGCTTTGCATTGGCTAGCATGATGTCAGATGGTAATATGCTATTTCTGTTATAGGAGTCTATGTAAGCAATTACCGCAGGAAAACGCTTATCTCCACAAACTAACGCTTTCTTTTTCTCTGGCTGATTTTCAGTCTCATACTCATAGAAGGTAACATGGTCTTTATTGACAGAACGTGTCGAGTTGTTCTTTGCGTTGATGGTGTACTTGTTTTTTAGGCAAAAAGTAGGCATAGAACTTCTTGATACATTGTTTTCTGCAATAAAATCAGCAAGAATGTCTGTTGCGGCTTCCTCAGATAAGTCATTGTTAGAGTCGTAGGCAATACTTAACAATTCTGGTTCAGTTAAACCTATTGCTAGGCGGTGTAACAGGTTACCACCATTGTCTTGAGCACCTTCTTCTAAGTTTTGGGTGCATGATATTGCTATACATGATAGCAATATTCCGAAAATAAGTAATTTTTTCATGTAGTGTAATATTTTGGTGAATATTTTATGATATAAAGCCTCTCAATGTCGAATCGCCATAGTAAATTTCTAAACAAGCGGCTGATGCTGGTTTCTCGATAGTAAAAAATGTAGCGTTAAAGGAAAATTGACATAGAATTTCTCCTTGCTCATTTTTGAATACTATACGACAGCTTGTTGGTACATTTGTAAAATGTATCATTCCGTCTTCACAGAAAACTTTTAAAGGTTTCTTTGAAGGCATTCTGTGACGTTCATGGTAGTTCTCTCTATCATTGCTATATACCGAAATAGGGAAAAGTTCAATATCGAACTTTTGCTGAGCATTTAGGTATAATGTAGAAAACCACATTAAAATAATTAAACTTAGTTGCTTCATAACGTTTCTTTTTTTGGTGGCAAAATTATGAAAAAAAATAATATGGTGGTCAAAATCCTTTTCACAAATATTTCACATTTTGTAAGTTGTTGATATTCAGGTTGCTATTATGGAAGAAGCCAGAAGACATGTGAAATATTTCACATGTCTTCTGGCTTCTTTCTAGTAAGAGATTTCAAATTTCAGATGGAGCGAATGAATATATCTAACTCTTCTGCTTTACCGTCTTTATGGAAAAGCTTCTTATATAAACGTTTTCTAGCCATGCTAAGTGTTGATGGTTCTCGGTGAAGTATAATTGCCATGTCAGACAAAGTAAATCCGACTTTAAGAAGTAGGCATATTCGGTATTCGATTTCAGATAATTTGCAAATTCTGTAAAGTGTAATTTTAAAATCGTAATAGTTTTTGTTGACTAATTCATCTAATTCTTTCCATTCGTTCTCATTGATATTGTTTTTGTTTTGTGTTTTTTGGATGAAAATTGAATAAATGTTTGTTTCTTTAATCTGTGATAGGGTGTCTTTATTGTTGGTCTTTTGCGAGGCACTTTTTTCCAAAATATGTTGTAATTCCATCGTTTGCCGTTTTTGTTCATTTTTTGCTATTTTGTATTTTTTGTAGTACACATAAAATAACAAAAATGTGAGTAGGGTTGTTAGTCCATATATAATTTGCCATAATTTATGTTGTTTGTTTTCATTTTGTAATTTGATATATTCCTTTTCTTTTTGCGTATAATCATAAAGAGACTGACTTTTTGCGATGGCGTTGGCATTCGAGATATTTTCAATGGAATCAGCGTATTGGATAAATAGCTTCCATGACAGTAAGTCTTTGTAGGAACAATTCTTTTTTAATGCCATCTCAACCTTTTCTCGATAAGCAGCTTCTTTGGCATAAACGTCTCCTGTTTCTTCAATTTTCTTTATATAGTAATTGACAGAATCAGGAAGATTGCACAATTTATAGTATTTTATAGCCATAGAAAAGGTACCACTTTTATTTTCTTCTCTAATATCATTGAGTAGTGGAAGAAAATATTTGGCAGCTGAATCAACATCTTGTCTTGAGTCTAAATAAATATTAGCCAAACTTGATTTTGCGGAAGTTATCATTTTCGGCATTTTGGCTTTTAGTGCTAATTGTAACGATTGTTGGCTGAAGAAAATCGCACTATCGACTTTGTTGGTGTTGGCGTAAGTATATCCTAGGTCTCTAAGATCATATATTTGTCCTTTTATATCATTTCTTATTAAGTCGATATGATATGATTTCTTATAGAAATCTATGGCAGAAGAGAAGTTGCCTTGGTAAAGCATAATATAGCCCAGTTGGGCATATGTAAGCCCCTTTAAACGAATATCTTTACACTCGTTTAATGTTTTATGAAAGTACTCTAAGGCTTGAGGAGAGTCGTGTAGGTCTAAATAAGTTGTACCTGTTAAGTAATAAATCTCAGGTAGAAGTTTCTTATCGTCATTTCTTTCATAATAAGATTTTAGTAGATTGATTTTGCCTAAATTAGGATGTGGGGTACAAGTCTTTTCTTGTGCTTTTAGCTTCAAGAGGTTGTAATACATCCAATAGGCAGTCTGAGTTGTATCAAAATTATTGCCAATTTGTTCCAATTTAGTTAAAGCTAACTGAGGATTTGAATAGCATAAACTGTCAATTTCTACTAAACTCTTAGGGTATTTTGAACTATTACATGAAGTATAGAACAGAGTAGCTAAAAGTAATATTTTGATTTTGTTTGTCATATCTTTTAGTTTATAAATGATTATTTTGAATGAAATGTAGGATAGAAAGGCTTATATTACAAAGCCTTTCTTACCTTTACAAACCGATAGAAGCCTACCGGATGGTGCCATTCTACGAGTTTCTTTACTTCCCAAACTTTCTGGAAGGTGTAGTCCTTGCCGTATTTCTCAAGGAAATCAGGCATGTCTTCTTCCGGAATCATCAGCACGCCATCCTGTGGCAATACCTTGTCAAACTGCTGGATCTTATCGCCCAGATAGAAGTTGAGGCTGAAGAAATGCAGCATATCTACTGACATATAAGAATAGAGTTTGCTGGTATCAAACTTCTTCTCGATAACCGGCGCCAGGTGCTTATCGGCCTTCGTGTTGAGCACAGGTGGCTGCAGACTGGAGTCGAGCATCAGGAAGATCCCCACGATGGTGGCAAGAGTATATGAAACAATATTGCCTGAATTCTTCTTCCTGAGTGCCCGGAAGATGAGGTAAACTCCCCCCAAAGTGATAACCATAAAGATGCTGCATGGGATGAGCAAATCGTTGTTTTCGAGCGCATGGAGCATGGCGATATTGTCTATGGCATGCTTGCCGTGGAAGATGCTTTCTGGCACCCATCCTTTTTTTACCACCAGCAGGGCGATATTGAGAATCAGGGTTATCGCAGCAATCACCCCGGCATAAACCTTCAAGGCTCCCATCTTCTCCTTCATCATCCAAACGATGTATTCGGCGATGAGATAGGCCATGAACGGATAGCATGGCAGCAGATAAACGCTGCGCTTGCTCTTTGGGATGCAGTAGAAGAAGAGTACCAGGAGGAAAGCGAGCCAGGTGAACACCTGCAGCGGAGTAGCCTTCTTCGCATTCTCAAGGAAACGGGTCTTCGAGAACTTCTTCCATGGCAGAATGAAGAGCGAGAACAATAATAATAAGGTGTAAGGCAACCAGCCCGTGATGAGCGTGAGAAGGTTGTACCACGCTGGGTTCTCGTGCGATTCGTATGCCATCTTGCCCATGAATCGGTCGATGTTCTCTTCCTTCACCAGGCGCAGGAATTCGTCGCCGCCTTGCAGATAGGCTGCATAATACCAGCAGAAAGGAATAATGAGCGAGAGCAGGGCGGTTAGAGCCATGCGCCATACGATGCCCCAGAAGTTCTCACGTTGGGTAAGCATGAATACGCCCATCACAAAGCAAGGCAGAATGATGCCCACAGGACCTTTGGTAAGCGTAGCGCCACTCATGCAGAGGATAGCGAGCCAAGGCAACTGGTGCTTTCCTTTCTCCCACCAGCGGTAGAGCAGATACATGGCTCCCACCATGAAGGCGGTGTTCACCATATCTACACGGCAGTTCATACCCGCACGGTGCACCTCGAAGGCGGTGAGCGTGAGGATGGCTGCGATGAGGCTGGTCTGGGCGTTCTTGCGCTTGGCATAGAACACGAAACCGCCGATGGTCATCAATACCAGCGATACGGCAGATGGCAGGCGGGAGGTGTACTCATTCACATGGCCGATGAAGAGGCTAAAGAAGGCGATGCACCAGTGGAAGAATGGCGGTTTGTAAGGGATGTCACCTCCGTTGTTGATAGGCAGAATCCAGTTGCCATGTTCCAGCATGGTGTAGGCAACCACCGCTTCGCGCGGTTCTCCCTTGGTATTGAAATCTGTGAGTCCGAGGAATGGAATCATCATCACGATAGCCAGGATGATGATGAGCCATAGGGCTTTGTTGTACTTGATGTTCATGTTTTATCGAAGTCTTATTATGTTATTTTGGCTGCAAAGTTACATATAATTATTTGTTTATAGACAGAATAAGGCTAGAAATTTTGCTTTTATTGGGATATAATTATTAACTTTGCACCCGATTTCTAAAGTAGAATAAAAATGAAACGATATTTTAAGGCTTTTGGGTATCTCCTTTCGGTGCATGTATTGGCATTGCTGGTGATGACTTTGTTCAGATTGGTAGAATTTATCGCCCTGCATGGCATGATTGTAGATGCAGAGGCGAGTAGGGTAATGGCGTTTGTCAAGGGTGTATGGTTTGATAATGTCATAGCTTGTTATATTTCGGTATTGCCTGTGGCTGTGCTCCTGATAGCAGCCAGCCTGGGGTGGTGTCATCGCCGTTTGCTGCGTGGCATCAACATCTGGTATGCGGCATGGTTTGCCATCGCCTTCATGCCTTCGGCAGCCAATACTCCTTATTTCCAGTATTTCTTCAAGAACATCAATTCCAGTATATTCGGGTGGTTCGGCTATGTAGCCACCACATCGGGCATGCTCTTGTAGGAGTCTTCCTACTGGCTCTATATCGCCCTCTATTTTGTGTTTACGGGGGCGTTTATCTATGCGCTCGTCCGTCTGCGTCGCTACTTCGAGGGGCTCTTCCTTCTGCCTAAGGACAATATGCACCTAGTGCTGGTGGGAGCACGTTTCCTCATTTCCTTGGCTCTGATAGGCGCCTGCCTTTTCGGCATCCGTGGCAGAATGGGCTATAACCCTATCAAGGTGAGCCAGGCTTACTATTGCGAGGATTCCTTCCTCAACCAGCTCGGCATCAATCCGGCATTCAATCTCCTTACTTCTGCGCTTGACGATATGCGCAAGGAGAACAAGGAGTTGCATCTCATGCCATACGCTGAGGCTATCACGAATACCCGCCAGTGGCTGGGTATCACGGGAAAGGTGGATAGCACGAATATTCTGAAGCGTGAGGTGGTGAACGATTCCCTGATGATGAAGATGGGTCAATCTCCTGCGAAGAAGAATCATCCTAACGTGGTGGTGATACTGATGGAGTCGATGTCGGCAAACCTGTTGGGTACTTTCGGCAATCAGCAGCCGCTCACCCCAACGCTCGATTCGCTCTATCATCATTCCCTGGCGTTCACCCACTTTTATAGTGCCGGCATCCATACCAACCATGGCATGACAGCTACGCTCTACAGCTTCCCTGCTCTCATGTTCCGAAACCTGATGAAGGGAACGGTAACTCCACGCCGCAAGGGTATCGCCACGGTGTTGAAGAAGTATGGCTACGAGAACATGTTCTTTATGACCCACGAGGCACAGTATGACAACATGAAGGCCTTCTTCCAGACCAATGGCTACGATGACATCTTCTCTCAGGAGAACTATCCTAAGAGCGAGGTGGTGAACAGCTTTGGTGTGAGCGACCATTTCGAGATGGGCTATGCCCTCAACACCATCAACCAGAAGGCGAAGACGGGCAAGCCTTTCATGGCTACCATCCTCACCGTGAGCAATCATCCGCCATATATCATTCCTGATTTCTTCAAGCCGAAGACCAAGGAGAAGGAAACACAGATTGTGGAGTATGCCGACTGGGCGATAGGCGACTTTCTGAAGAAGGCAAGTCGGGAGCCTTGGTATAAGAACACGATATTCGTGATTCAGGCAGACCATGGTAAGCTGGTGGGTAAGAGCGAGGGCGAGTTGCCTCAGTCTTACAACCATATTCCGCTCATCATCTTTGGTCCGGGTGTTCCGCAGCAGCAGTATGCGGGCTTGGGCATGCAGGTGGATGTAATGCCTACGCTTTTCGGCTTGATGAATCTGAATTATGAGTACGAGGGCTTCGGCGTGGATCTGCTGAAGCAGCAGCGCCCGATGGTATTCTATTCGGCAGATAACCAGATTGTGGCAAGAGACCATCAGCGTTGCTTCGTCTATAATCCGTCGATGAACCGCAGTTTCTGCTATGATGTGTTGCCGAATGGCAATCTGAAGGAAACCAAGCAGGAGTCTAAGTTCCAGGATTTGAAGAACTATGTGTTCTCGAATATCCAGGCAGCCGAATATATCGAGCGACATCAGCAATAAAAAACAGAAATCCCCCACCACGCTATGGCTGCGTGATGGGGGATTAACAGTTTCTGATGGAGATAAAATATAAAGTTTCATAAATTATACCCTAGGGTATAATACCTTTGGGTATAATTTTGTAACTTTGCAGAGAATCAAGACTTTAAGCATATGAACAAGATACCATTTGAATATGGTTCTATCGCAGAAAATGAATATTTCATAGATAGAATCGAAGATAGAAGAGACCTCAAGACTTTTCTTGGAGGAGGCATCAACGTGATGCTGATTTCTCCAAGACGATGGGGCAAGTCTTCACTTGTCAAAGCAGCAATGGAAGAGCTGAAGCAAGAGCAGAAGGACATAAGAGTATGCTATCTGGATGCCTTCAAGATTTTCTCCGAGGAAGAGTTCTACAACAAGTTTGCAAGTGCAATACTCCAAGGAGTTTCTTCCACGATGGAAAAGAGATGGGCCGACATCGTAAAGTTCGTCCAATCCATATCTCCAAGCCTTACCATCAATAGCGACCCGGTGAATGCCGTAGAAGTAAATCTAAACTTCAAACCTTTGAAGGAAAGTGCCGAGGAAATTCTCAATCTACCAGAAAAGATTGCCAAGGCAAAAGGCATCCATGTCATCGTGTGTATTGATGAGTTCCAACAATTGGCAAACCTGCCCGACTGGAAGCGCCTGGAAGGAACCATGCGTTCGGTGTGGCAAGGACAACACAGTACGACCTACTGTCTCTATGGCAGTAAACGCCACATGATGATGGATATATTCGGCAACTCGAAGAATCCATTCTATCGTTTTGGACAGATGATGACCTTGAAGAAGATAGCCAAGGAATACTGGAAACCTTTTATTCACGACAGTTTCTACAATCACGGCAAGTCTATCAGCGATGATATGATAGAGCGAATCTGCAATGCCATGCAATGCCACTCCTGGTACGTGCAGCAATTCTGCTTTCTCATCTGGACTCGTACAGCAACAGAAGTAACAGAGGAAATCTATCAGTCACAACTCGCCAAACTTCTGGATACCAATGCCGATATGTTCATTACCGATATTGATGGTATGCCTGCCTCTCAGATAGCATTCCTGCGTGCCGTCTGCATGGGAGAGACTCATTTCAATGCCCAACAGGTAGTAGCAGAATATGGACTCGGTGCTCCACGGACCATCACCAAGAACAAAAAGACTCTTGTAGAAAGAGACTTCATAGAGAAATCGGGCGATGGTTTCAAGATGGTTGACCCCGTCTTCGAACTGTGGTTCAAACGAGAATACTGCAACATCTTACCTCAATAAAATATAGAAAAACTATATAAACAGTAATCCCCCACCACGCTTTGGCTGCGTGATGGGGGATTAACTGTTTCAGGAGATTCAAGATGCTTTATGCCGAGAGGGTAAGCTTCTGCCAGATCTCGGTGTCGCCACCTTTCAGCTTCTTGCAGAGACCACGCTTGGTCCAGCGGCTTATCATCTTACGGATGGTTTCACGACTGGCTCCGTCGCCACGCTCACGGCTGGCATCGAAGAGGGTGAACTGCTCAGGGAGCTGGGCAAAGAGCAGGGTGTTACGAGATTTATAGACAGGGATAGCCTCGTTGTCCTGCTGCTGCTTGTCGAGACGCAAGCCAAACATCTCCATCTGCATGGCGAGCACGTAGTCGGCTACAGCCTTGGCAAAACGGATGCAGGCATCTGTCTCCTCTCCGGTCTGCTCCAGAATGTGGAAGATGACGCCACAACGGAAGCCGATGACGGCAGAACGGCGACGATACACATCCATCACACGGTCGGCATTCGCCAGGGCAAGCTGTCTCTTTGCTTCGAGCCACTGGCAGAACTCCTCGCACATACGGGGCAGCTCCATCACGCCGTGACTACGTTCAAGGAGAGTTACTGCCTTGAGGATGTTTGCCTGCTCCTCCTCGGTGTAGCCGTGGTGCTGGCTGAGGGGTGCGAAGGAGGTATCGGGCATCTTGGCGAGCATCATTCTTGAAGAAGATCCATCCTCGATGTTATCATCGGTAAAGAACTTCTGGAAGATGTTCTGGGTGCAGCAGCCGGTGAAGTTGAGTTGGGCGTGGGTTACGCCGCTGGTGGCTGTGATGTAGTCCTGACCCACCTCGCTCTGGTCGAACGCCTTACGGAAGTAGTCGCCGAACACCTTCCATACGCTCTTCATCGAACCGAGCTCCTCGCTGAACATATACATGGTGTGGCCGTCGGCACAGAGCTGACGACGCATCAGAGCCGACTTCGAGATTGTATCGCCAATGTGACGGATGCAAGGCTTTGGATCCACTATACCTTTCTTGCCCTTGTGCTGCTGGTACCAGGCTTCATCCTCACGAGGTTTCTCATCGTCCTTATCCATCTTCTTCGCCCAGATGTTCTCAATGCGGCGGCATACGCCCTTACCTGATGCCTGCTCTCCGATGATGATAGACATGAGTGCCATCGGAGTATCGCTGCCGTCGCAATACTTCGCCTTCAGACGGTCAGCATAGGTTGCGGCAATAGGGAGGGCAGAGAAGAGGGCAGGCACGCGTGCCTCTGCGGCTACGCCAGAGAGCGAGTCGCGAAGACCGAGTGGAAGCTGGTCTACAGGGAATTCGTAAAGAGGCTGTGTACTTGCCTTAGCGGCTAAAAGGTTCTCTATGTTTCTTAAATTTTCATTCTCCATAATTATTTAATGTTTAAAAGTTAGCTTGTCGGAATATCCGGTAAACGGGGGCAAAAATACGACTATCTTCTGTAACCGCCAAATTTGAGTGTGTGATAAGGTCCGAAATTCAGCAGCCATTTGGAGCAAATTGTGTTAAAAAATCTAAGTCATAGTTTTGTGGGGTGGAAAACATAGGTTCTTATGTGCTAAATCATAGTTTCTCGGGTGCCAGGTTATAGCTTCTCGGATAACAGGTTCTCGTCTCAATCCGTAACCCCCTTTTTCTTCTTCTTCCTTTTTCATAAAAAATAACACGGACAAATTGAATTTGTCCGGACAAATTGTCTGTAGCTTCATAACGTGCTGTTTTTCTGGTACTTATAAGCCTTCCGGACAACCATCCGGACAAATTCAATTTGTCCGTGTTTTAAAAATATTCCCGTTAAATTCTTTGGTGTCTTACCCGTAATCCATTGACTATTAGTTAATTCGTAATAAAAATGCTAGTTTTAAACAACTTTGTTTAAAACAACCTTGTTTAATTTGTTTTTTTGCTATCTTTGCAGAAGTTCTGTATCTGCTGCCAATGTAACCCGCCTCAAGAAGTCCTTGATGGTGAAAGATCTGATTACAATACCTGCTCCTAAGCATCTGGAAATGAGTGACCCCATCTTGGCGTTGTGGCTCAAGAGAAGAGTGTGGAAGGAAGCATAAAAGGATAAAGCCTCTTCTGTATTCCGGGTATATGAAAAACTGGAATGCGGAAGGGGCTTTTGGGGAATTTACCTTTTCTTATTTAAAGAACCTGTTAAGCTGTTTGATGGCTTTGTCAAACTGCTTAGCTGGCAGACGGTAGTTCTTTACAGGATTCATGTGGGCATCATAAACATCCAGGGCACCATCGGCAGTCTTCTCCAGAATGGTGTCGTTGTTGATGATGAAGGCATAGTTCAGATTGCTGCCTACTACATGCCACAGTCTAGGCGTCTTATCTGTCATCATTCTGCCCATCGAATAATCGGTAGGACCGTTCTTTCATAATAGATAGGATCCTTTCTAGACATTAATCCTTAGATTTTAACAGAGAAAAATACTTATCCAGAACCATCAGCGAGATGATATCCTCACGCAGCTTATCCTTGAATTGCTCTACATATTCGTGAGCGTGGTTGATGATAGCTTGCGCTTCATCTGGATGAGCAGTATAGTAGTCCATCTTTTCCTCAAGATCAGAGAAATCAGGCTTTACTTCTATATAATGATAGTCTGGCTTCAGAGTACCTTCCATAAACCAAGTTTCGTAATATGGCTTAGGCATCACGGCGATGGAATTGGAAGACATAATCCATTTCAGATTGCTTGCCACGTCATTTCCCTCCAGTGCTATCACGTATTTGTATTTCAGATGGTCGTAGATGGAAATCTTGTCGCTCTTCCATTCTGGCTTAATCAGATCTATGGTTCCGATATCGAAGCGAGGATTTCCGAAAAACTTCTCTACAAATTGCACACGGATGTCCTTGCAGGCTATTTTCCCTCTGAAGATAGCCTGGTCTTTTTTTTCTGCAAACGAAAGCTTATCCTTCACGAAGATAAAATGGCGTACCTTGTCCATCTTGAGCAATACGGAGTTCTGGTTTTCTCCATGAATTGGGCGGCTTTTTACAATGGTAGGAATATCTTCCACATACGTGATGTCACCAGGCAGGAGATTCCATTTGTTGTTGCCGTTAAAACAGCGGGCATACTCCAAGGTATCCAGATAATATACCTTCTGGCGGGTCATCGGCTGTTCTGCAACTTTTACAGCTTTCTTTTCCCACAAATCTTTGTTGAGATGAAGATAGTTTTCTGTAAGCTTGTTGTAGTAGTTTACTCGGCTTAGAATATAGTCATAATCTTTGCGTTTCTTGGCTTTGGCTAGTAAACGCTGTCCCCTCCATATCAGGATGCAGGCAGGAGTATAAAGACGGGCGTATTCCTTGATGTAATACCAGGGTTTGCTGTTTTTTCCGCTATGGAATTTATATTTCAGTTTTTGAATATTCATTGGATTTCTTATTTTTTATGAAAACTATAATGATGTTTTTGGCTACAAAATTATGAAATATACTTTAAACTTGCAAGAAAATAGATAAAAAAAAGCAAGTATCAATAAAGGAAGAAAGATAATTTCCCTAAAATTTTGCTTTTCTGATAGTTTTTCGTATCTTTGCAACCTATGAGATATCTGGATGGTATCTAGTTTAAGAATATAAAAGAATAGTATGTTAGAAGTACGTGATAGATTAAACTTCGAGGATTATCTGGATTCACTCTTGAATAGTATAGAGAGTGATGACTTGGAGTTTAAAAGTGCTGCCGGTGGATTTCCTGGCAGCTTTTGGGATACCTATTCAGCCTTCGCCAATAGCGAAGGAGGAGTTATCGTGCTTGGAGTAATAGAAAAAAAAGGTAAGTTCTATATAGATAATCTATCTGATGAACAGATTGAGAAATATACAAAGGACTTTTGGAATAATGTGAATAATCGAGCTACGGTTAGTTGTAACCTGTTAAAAACAGAAGATGTCGTGGTAGAAGATTACAAAGGTCATAAACTTATGTTATTCTTTATTCCTCGTGCATCCAGAGAACAGCGTCCTGTTTATAGAACGTCTCAACCCTACAATGGTACTTTTAAGCGCAATCATGAAGGTGATTATAAATGTACGGAGCGAGAAGTGCAGCGTATGTTTTCAGATGCGAATGTTTCTAATCCCGCTGATAGCCGCATTTTGAGAAATTATTCATTAGATGATTTAGATATGGAGTCTATTGCTCAATATCGTCAATTATTTAAGTTGGCAAAGCCAGACCATCCTTGGTCTGTTTTGTCTGATTTTGAGTTTCTTAAAAAGATAGGTGCTTATCGTACAGATCGTGGAACGAAAGAAGAAGGTTTTACAATGGCAGGAGTTTTGATGTTTGGTAAAGAAGACGCCATTACTGATAATGAATGTTGCCCCGACTTCTTTCCTGATTACCAGGAAAAACTATCAGATAATCCTGAAATACGATGGACCAATCGTATTTGTCCTGATGGAACTTGGGAGGCAAATTTATTCCAATTCTATCTTCGTGTTCTTCCAAGATTATCAGCGGTCTTGCCAAAACCTTTCATCTTGGAGGGCAATATTCGTCGTGATGAAACTCCTGCGCATGTGGCTGTTCGCGAAGCTCTGGTGAATTTTTGTATTCATACCGATTATTCGGAAAATGCAACAATGGTAGTGCGATTGTATAGCAATAAAATTGTTTTTACTAACCCGGGAACTCTGTTGGTTTCTAAAATGCAATATTATGGAGAAAGTGCTAGCGTATGTCGCAACAAGACTCTTCAAAAGATGTTTATGTTGATTGGCTCTGCTGAAAAAGCGGGAAGTGGAGTTGATAAGATATTGGCTGGTTGGCGATTTGCAAATTGGAGAGCACCTATGTTGAGAACATTAAGTCAGCCTGACTTAGTGGAACTCACAATGATGATGGAGTCGATGATGGATGAAGGAACAAAGGAAAGATTGGTTCTGATATTTGGAACAGAAGTTTTTTCTTTGGGACATGAACGCCTGTTGACTCTTAATGCAGCTTGTACAGATGGATATATTACAAATGAGAGCCTAAGGGTTGTTCTTAACCAGCATAAAGCAGAAGTCGCCGATTTGTTGAAAGATATGTGTACGCATAAATTGCTGGTTCAAGAGGGATATGGTAGAGGAACCAAGTATCGGTTGCCTATGAATGCTAAGGTGGCAAGTTCCGGCTCTAAGGTTGCAAGTTCCGAGTCTAATATTGCAAGTTCTGGGGCTAATATTGCAAGTTCCGAGTCTAATATTGCAAGTTCTGGGGCTAATATTGCAAGCTCTGGGGCTAATATTGCAAGCTCTGGGGCTAATATTGCAAGTGCTCGTATAAAACAAAGAATGTCTTATCAAAATTTAAAGACTTTGATTTGTTCTGTTTGTTCTGAGTGGCTATCTTTAGATGAATTATCGGCAATTGTAAGGCGAGATAAAATTTATTTAAGAAATTTTATAATTCCTAAGATGTTAGAAGATAATAGCCTGGAAATGCTATTCCCTGGTGTTCCTAACCATCCCAGGCAAAAATATAAAAGTACTGTAAACAAATGAAGATAAAGATAAACCCAAAATACGAAGAGATGAGAAGTTTCATCGAACGCATCCCGGATGTGTTCGAGCAGGAGGGACGTTGTATCTTTGAAGGACGAAATGTTATCAAGGCTTTTCATGTAAAGTTTGATGGAAAAGAGAAAGAAGTTGTGGTGAAGAGATACAAGCAGCCTAATTTCATTCAGAAGATAGGATATAGCTTCTTCCGCTCTACCAAGGCTTTCCGTGCCTATGAGAATGCCCTTAGGCTGATGGCAGATGGCTTTGCCACTCCCGAAGGCTTTGGATATATTGAAACGAGGGTAAAGGGACTTATTGACTATTGCTACTTTGTCTCTGATATTGATAACAGTATGCCTATCAACGATCAGTTGAACTCCCCAGAGGAATTCAACAGGGTGATGGCGGCAGATTATGCGCACTTTGTGAATCGATTGCACCAGAAAGGCATCATCGATATTGACTTGAATGCCGGCAATGTGCTGTATCAGCTTCAGGCTGATGGTCATTATACGTTCTCGCTTATCGATATCAATCGTATGAGGTTTTACTCAGGCTATCCGCCGATGAAGGAATGTGTGGAAAACCTGACGAGGTTTACCGGAAGAATGGATGTCTTCGAGTGTGTGGCACGAGAGTATGTGAAACTGCGGGGAATGGATGAGAAAATATTACAAAAAATAATAGGAGCAAAGAAGATACACGATTGGCGATGGGTACATCGCAAAAGTATCTTGCATTATTTTAAACGCAAAAAGTTAGGTTTATGAAAACAACATTATTGATTACGACTTACAATTGGCCTAAAGCCTTAGAACTCGTGTTGTATAGCGTGTTGCATCAGCATGTTATGCCTGATGAAGTTGTTATTGCTGACGATGGTTCTACCGAAGAGACTAAAAAACTGATAGACCGTTATGCTGAAAAAATGCCAGTACCGGTAATTTGGGTTTGGCAGGAAGATAAGGGATTCAGAAGAACTTCCATTTTGAATAAGGCAATAGCAAAGGCTACGGGTGATTATATCATCCAAGTTGATGGAGATGTTGTTTTGAGTTCTCATTTTGTAGAAGACCATATAGAAATGGCTCAGAAAGGATGTTTCGTCTGTGGAAGTAGAGTGCTGCTGTCTGCCCAGATTTCCAAAAAGATTTTGGATACAAAGGTAGTCAATGTGAATCTTTGGAACATGCCTTTCAGTTATGTAAGCAATAGCTTCCGTTCTCATGTGTTCCGCAGATTGCTGGCTTTTCGCTATGCCCGTAGAATCGACCATCTCAGAGGTTGCAACATGGCTTATTGGAAAGAGGATGCCATCAAGGTAAATGGTTACAATGAGGATCTGTTGGAATGGGGACATGAGGATGCCGAGTTTGCCTACCGCCTGCATTTTGCTGGCGTTCGGAAGAAGGCGCTGAAGATGGGAGGAATCATGTACCATCTTTATCACAAGGAGGCGTCTAAAGCTCAAGAGAACATGCATAAAGATGTTTTGAACCAGGTGAAGAAGGAGCGTTTGGTTCGTTGCACAAATGGTATCGATCAATATTTATAGAGCATAGATATATGGATAAGACAAGTGTAGAACAAGAGCAGGGAAATGGCATCTCGGTGGTTATTAATACCTATAATGCCTCCTGCCATCTTCAGCAGGTGCTGGATACAGTGAAGGGCTTTGACGAGGTGGTTGTCTGCGACATGGAAAGTACCGACGATACCTTGGATATTGCAAAGCGTAATGGTTGCAAGATAGTTGTCTTTCCTAGAGGAAACTATCAGATTTGTGAACCGGCACGTCAGACTGCCATAGATGCTGCTTCCTGCAAGTGGGTATTGGTGGTTGATGCTGATGAACTGGTAACTCCAGAACTGAAGGAATATCTTTATTCCCTGATAGAGAAGGAGAATGCTCCACAGGGTTTGTATGTTCCACGCAAGAGTCGCTTTATGGGACGATTCATGCATTGTTTCTATCCCGACTATCAGTTGCGTTTCTTTATCAGGAAGGATACGGTATGGCCTGCTGTCATCCATGCCGACCCTATTATCAAGGGCAGGATAGAAAAGATACCAGCAACCCATGCAGATATGGCTTTGGTTCATCTGGCAGACGACAGCATTGCCAGCAGAATGGGGAAAATCAACCAGTATACAGCTAACGAGATAGAAAAGAAGAAAGATCGCAATTATGGAATGGCAGCTTTGTTCTATCGTCCGTTGGTGCGTTTCTTCCGTGCTTATATTCAGAAGGGTGGCTTCCGTGATGGTAAGGAAGGATTTGTATGTGCCTGCTATGAAGGCATCTATCAGTTTGTTGCTGTCAGTAAGATTATAGAAGATCGCTTGAAACATAAAAAAGGTAAGTAGCAGTTTTGGCTACTTACCTTTTTTGTTTAATGAATGGTATTGTTATTTCTGATTTATTTTCCTTCGATAAAGGTCATTCCGCCTGGACCTACTTCATCACGGCAGCGTTTTAACAACTTGGCTGGCGTTTCTTCGCCATCATCGAAAGGTAATGCTACTACCGTTTTCTTGCCATAATAGTTTGCCATACCTCGGTTAATCCAATAACCTGGATAAATAGTGATATCATGGAAGGCATCGGATGGCATCTTTACGGTAAGCGGATTTAATACCAGATGATCTGCCTTGCTTTGCTTTACGGCAATTTCGCGCTGCTGCATTTCTAGATCAAACTTCTGTGCTGTTCCTCTACGCAGCAAGGAGAGTGTTCTGTTGGTAGTAGTTGGCTTTGCTGTGATAGAAAGTACCAACACAAGCCAGTAATATACCGGTAGCCATCTGAAGTATTTATTATATTTCAGTCTGATTGCCTCTGTCAAGTTTACAATAGCAACGCTTATTGGTTCCAGATTAGCCGCTCTGCGCTGAAGAGCACCAGAAAGATAGTAGATATTGAAGCAAATCATCCACAGATGCACATAGAAGTATACATTCTGTGTTCTGTCTGCTCCTTTGGTTCCCATGGCATAGCTGTTTGGAAAAAAGAAGGCGCAATAAAGTAGGAAAGAGATGAGCAGATAAAGCCATGGATGAGAAAACCTAAAGTGGGATGCCTTGGCTAATCTTGCAAGGAAAGGTATGAGAATGGTAAACATGAGTATTTCTGTGATTTTAATGGCATCAGCGAGAAATTCTATGCCCTTTGCTATCGCAATAAAGAAGGCTGAAACCACATTCGGTTGACTGGTGACTGTGGATTGGCGGACAGTATTGCCTGGTGCAAATACACTGAAAGCAAAAGCGCAGGCATAAATGATAAGGATAGAAAGCAAGAAGAAAGGAGTCTTCTTCCTCTCCACCCACATCCATACGATTGCCATAAAGAGAATGGCTGGCATACCCAGACCGGTAACAAAGTTGCCGCCGGCAATGAATATGGCGAGTGCTGCGGAAACCAGCGTGATGATGATTTTCGCTATGATAGATTTTGTAAGATGGAATTCGATGAGTAGGGAGGCAAGAAACAAAGAAATACTATAATATAAGGTATA
>ERZ773113.189-NODE-189-length-33412-cov-17.973739_pt1 | contig 33412 bp, 49 predicted proteins | sample MGYA00580565_ERZ773113 | MGnify/ENA primary metagenome ERZ773113 (study PRJEB29015, sample SAMEA2737827) | human gut metagenome | biome: human gut; feature: human-associated habitat; material: faeces | place: China | collected 2012 ...
CATACGACTGGAAATAACTTGACTTTCGGGTATAAGCACATATAAAATGTATGCAGAGATTTAAAAAAGTATGAGCCGCAGGGCGAAAGGAATTTGCTAAAATATGCTTGAGAGAAGCGAATGGATAAGAGGGTGCGAAAAGAATTTGCGCGGCGGTACGGTGTATCTGAAAAACTTTCGGTGCGCCGCCAAAGCGGAAAAAGCAATATTGAAAATAACCGCGCTCGGCGTATATGAGGCAAAATTAAACGGTGAGCGGGTAGGCGACTTTATCCTCGCTCCGGGCTGGACTTCTTATTTAAACAGGCTTCAGGTGCAGAGCTACGATGTGACAGATATGCTGAAGACCGAGAATTCGCTCGAGGTGACGGTCGGTCAGGGCTGGCGCGCCATCGCAAACAAACGCGACAGCAGCGACTTTTTGGGCTATCGCGACACTGCGCTCATCGCCGAGCTGACTATTGTCTATGCCGACGGCACGGCGGAGAGCATCGTCACCGACAGCTCGTGGACTGCGCGCGAGAGCAAGCTGAGATATACAAATATATATGACGGCGATATCTATGACGCGACTTTCAAAGCGGGGAGCGCGAGGCACTGCATCTGCGTCGATCTCGAAAAGGATATGCTTATCCCGCAGGAGGGCGAAAAAATAGTCGAGCAAGAGCGGATGCCTGCTCTGCAAGTAATAAAAACCCCGGCAGGCGAGACGGTTATTGATTTCGGTCAGAATATAACGGGCTATGTCGAGTTTAAAATAAAGGGCGTCCCCGGCGCACAGGCGACTGTATCTCACGGCGAGACGCTCGACCGCGACGGCAATTTCTATAACGCCAACTACCGCTCCGCCCGCGCACGGATAAAATTCACCTGCGACGGCGAGGAGCACACATATAAAAGCGCACTCACCTTTTTCGGCTTTAGATATATCCGCCTTGAGAACTGGCCGGACGAAGTAAAAAAAGAGAATTTCACGGCGATCGTCGTCCATTCGGATATCCGCCGCACGGGTTATTTCGAGTGCTCGGACGAGACGGTGAACAAGCTTTTCAAAAATATAATCTGGGGTCAGAAGGGCAATTTCCTCGATGTCCCGACCGACTGCCCGCAGAGAAACGAACGCCTCGGTTGGACGGGCGACGCGCAGGTGTTTGTCCGCACGGCGAGCCTCAATTTCGATGTTAAGCGCTTCTTCAAAAAGTGGCTTCACGATCTCACCGCCGACCAGGGACGCGACGGCTGCGTGCCGCATGTCGTACCGAATACATTCGACGATATGGGCGGCTCAAGCGCGTGGAGCGACGCGGCGGTCATCTGCCCGTGGGAGATATACAGAACCTACGGCGACAAGGCAGTACTCGAGGAGCAGTTCGACTCCATGAAGGCGTGGATAGACTGGATGCGCGAGCGCAGCGAAACCGGCAGGCGCTCCGGCGGCTCCCACTTCGGCGACTGGCTCGGACTCGACTCCACGGAGGGCAGCTACAAGGGCGCGACTCCCGAGGAGCTCATCGCCACGGCGTATTACAAATATTCGACCGAATTATTTATAAAGGCGGCTCATGCGCTCGGCAGAGATGTTTCGGAATATGAGAATATCTCGGCGGAGGCGGCGAAGGCGTTCAGGCGGGAATATATGGAGAACGGCAGGGTAAAAAACGCCACGCAGACCGCCTGCGTGCTCGCGCTGTATTTTGATATCACAGACGACAGGGCGGCGACCGCAACTCAATTAAACGAGCTTGTGAAGCGCGCCGGGCATCTTGAAACCGGCTTCGTCGGCACGCCGTATCTTCTCCATGCGCTCAGCGACAACGGTTACGCCGAGACGGCATATGACCTTCTGCTTCGTCGCGAATATCCCTCGTGGCTTTATCCTATATCAAAGGGCGCGACGACCGTCTGGGAGCACTGGGACGGTATAAAGCCCGACGGCACGATGTGGAGCACCGACATGAACTCGTTCAATCACTATGCCTACGGTGCGGTCGCAGACTGGATGTACGGCGCGGCGGCGGGAATAAACTCCGACCCCGATCGCCCGGGCTTCGAGCATATTATCTTCCGCCCCGTGACAGACAGGCGGCTCGACTTCGTCAAGGCTTCGATTGACACGCGCCGCGGCACCGTTGCAAGCGAGTGGAGACGCGAGAACGGCAGGATAAAATATATTTTCACCGTCCCCGAGGGCTGCTGCGCTTCGGTCATTATCGGCGGAGAAAAGCACGAAGTCGGAGCGGGCACACACGAGTTTCTTGAATGATAAATTTCCGGCTTGCCGTCATTTTCGGTGAGCCGGGAAATAAATTTCAAGAAAAATTTGAAAATCTTGTCCTACTTTGCAAAAAATATATTGACAAATCGCTTGCGATATAATATAATAATCAAGCCTTGTCGGATGACGAGGCTCACATATGGCGGCATAGCTCAGTTGGCTAGAGCATTCGGTTCATACCCGGAGTGTCGTTGGTTCGAATCCAACTGCCGCTACCAATTTTGGCCCGGTGGTCAAGAGGTTAAGACACCGCCCTTTCACGGCGGTAACACGAGTTCGATTCTCGTCCGGGTCACCAGAGCCACCAAACAGATGTCGCAATCGGCAGATCAGAAATTCGTTCGGTCTGGATTCTGACATCTTTATTTTTTAGGACGCGTAGCTCAGCTGGTTAGAGCGCTTGCTTCACACGCAAGAGGTCCACGGTTCGAGTCCGTGCGTGTCCACCAGAAGCAAAAGCCCCGAAAGCGTTGATATACAACGGCTTCGGGGCTTTTTTGTTTTGTAAATCGGCGCGTTTTTATGTTTCTCGTACAACCTCAAAAGACCTGATTTTCCGACGGTTGCTAACAAAAATCTAACAAATTTTTTAGGTCAAATCGAGTTGACGGCGTCCTTGAGCTGTGCCATCTCGATGTGCGTGTAACGCTTGGTCGCCGCGTCGGAGACCTGACCCATAAGCTTTTGGATTCCCCATTTGTCGATGCCGTTGCGATAAAGCATCGACGCGAAGGTGTGCCGCGTGGCGTGCGGAGTCAGGCGCGGCAATCCGAGTGCTTCGAGCGTCGGATAATACCATTGGTTGCGGAAATACTTGTCGGTCACGCGGACGAGCTTACCGCGATATTCTTTGCAGACGATTGTCGGACCGTTCTTGTCGAGCCACTTTTGCAGATACGGCATGACCTTGTCCGAGACTGGCACAATTCTGTTTTTGCCCGCCTCGGTCTTTTCACCGCCGGTCAAGGTGTGGTTTTCCGGATCCCAGCTGAAGCGCGTGAGCGACAGAAACTCGTTTATTCGCCATCCGGTATAGCACATAATCACTATCAGGTCGGCATACATAAAGCCCCTTTCCGCTGCCTCTTCGAGCTTGTGCAGCTCGAGGTCGGAAAAAGGCGTCTTTTCCTTTTCTTCCATTTTTGGCAACGTGGTAAAAGACGCATAGTTTTTTGATATGACATCCGTCTGCACGGCGTAGTCGCAGAGCATTCCGGCAAAAACTTTTGTTTTTTGCACCGAGGACACGGAAAGCCCGTCCTCGTATGCCTTGGTTATCACAGCCTGATAATGAGCTGTCCGCAGGTCTTTTACTTTGTAGTCGCCTAAAACGGAAAGGCGGTTTTTCCATGCGCCGAGATAGGTGTCGCGGGCTTGCTTGGATAAGTTTTGAAACCGCTGAAGCTTGACAAACTCTTCGTATAGCTGCCGGAAAGTCATTTCTTCGGCGGGAGCCGGAACAAGCGCGGTTGACGATTCGTTCCACGCCCCGAGGGCGGTCATTGCTTCGGCGCGCGTGGCGTAATAGCCGATGACCGTTCTTTTTTTTGATATGCTGTCGGCGACGAAGTGCGCCGGAGTCAACGCAATCCACGGTTTGCGCCGTTTGCCGCCGAGTTTGTATACAGACCCATATCCGTTCGGATTTTTCATAAAAAATACCGCTCCTTTGCTTGTACTTTTTCGGAGCGGGTGATATAATATATATATCAACTCACTCTGTCGTAGGTGTGGTTTGATGCTCCGCCCGTCCCTGTTCCCGCAGGGGCGGGCTTTTTTTATTTTATAGGATAAATAGTCACATAGATTTCGGGCTTTCCGTTATCGTCAAAATCGCACTCTTCAACCTTGCCGACGATTCTACTCGCACCTTCGGCGTATTCGATAGCAGCCTTTGGCAGCTCTCCAAAGTCTAAAGGTCCGTCGGTTACGATGTATTTATCATCATCAACAAAGACCCACACGCTATCGCCGGGGCTTAATACTTCGGCATTTCTTGCACGCGAGATGCCTTCGCCGTCTTTTTTGGTAACTCCGATAAGCTTAAATGTCCGACCTTTGAAATAATCCAAGTCCTTATAAAAGCCGATGAGAAAGTATGCATCTTCTGTCGTCAATCGTTTAAGGCAGCAGAGCATTTTATCGCCACGCTCAAGCCAATCGTGAATCATATCCTGCAAGCGTCCTTTGTGCACATACCCTATCTTCTTTCCCTCGAGGTACAGAGCAACGGCACGGGAATCATATTCGTTTTCCGGCTCAAGGACTATATCCAAACTTTTTCCGGTTTTTCCGATTAGGTCTGCAACACCACAAACATCAGGGAGCATAACAAGGTGTGCTTCATAACTATATTTAAGTGCTTTGCCGTCAGTGACATTCGGAAGAAAATGGAAGTTCTGCTTGTCTTTCTCGGGTATAAAAAGCGGACCGGAGCCGGTTTCTGCCGGCTTAACCGGCTCGGAATCCGGCACAGCTCGGTCGGGGATGTCGACGGAATCAATCGCGGCGTCCTTTTTCTTTTTTGCGTGTCTCAGAATCAGGAACACGCAGACGGCAACAGCCACGAGGCCGACCACGATAAGCACCGCAAAAAGAACCGGGTGGGCGCTTTCCTTGATTTTTTCGATAAGTGCCATTATGCCGCCGAGTATAAACATGACCGCGATAATCAACACCCAGTTTGCTTTTTTCTTACCTTTTGCCATTTTTTAACATCTCCTTAGCTTATTTCTCTGATTAACATTTTCGGAACGCCGAGAATATGATACATTTCCAAATCCGCGCCTCGCAGCTCTTTTGGCAGATATTCCGGATTGATGGGGCTGAGTCTTACCATATCATCTGAAACATCGATGCGCTTGAGCGTGGCACATTCTCCGTCATAAATGACCGCTCCGACATCGCCGTTGTGGTCTATGTAATTCTGCTTCAATATAAGCACTATATCTTTTTCCTGATAGAGCGGATACATTGAGTTGCCGCGAACTTCCAAAACGAAGAAGTCTTTTTTGTCTCTTCCTTTCAGATAAGCCGCAGGAACTTCCACAACTGCTCCGTTCCAATCTTCGACCGCGATTTCTTCATATCCGGCAGCAATGCAACCGAGAACCGGGAAAGTCACGACATCATCTGTAATGTTCGGGGAAACAAGGTTAAGCGGGTTCATCGGAACATCTGCGCCCATTAACCACGGTATAGATACATTTAAAGTTTTTGATATTTCTTCAGTTCTTCTTTGTTTTGGTGCGTAGATTCCTTTTTTATAATTGCTTATTGTAGCGTCAGCGACATTCAACGCTCTCGCAAGTTCCGCTGCGGTCATGTTTCTACATTTTAAAGCTTCGTTTAATCTTTCTGCAAAGCTCGGCATATCAATCACCTCGCCTATACAATACCACAAAAACAACGAAAGCGCAAGCAAAAATGAAAAAAACTTTTGAAAAACTTGTGAAAAGTATTGACTTGTGAAAACGCAAGTGATATAATCGAACAAAAAGGAGGTGAAAGCAATAATGTATGATTACTCGAATTTGCTCGGCGCAATGAGGCAAAGAGGTATAACCCAGAAAAGCCTTGCAAAAAGCATTGGAAAAAGCGAGGCGACAATTAACCGCAAGCTCTGCGGTGCCAGAGAGTTCACGCAAAGCGAAATGTTCAAAATACTTGAGATTATGGGCGAGCCGGTCGAAAGAGCCTCATTTTATTTTTTTACTCATTGACTTGTGAAAACGCAAGTTGCAAGCAACAAAAAAGGAGATGAAGAAATGAACAACATATCAACCTTTAACAACCCTGCATTCGGCAGTGTGAGAGCTGTCAGTGTGAACGACGAACCGTATTTTGTCGGCAGAGATGTCGCCGAGATACTCGGATATAGTAATCCGCGAAAAGCAATCGGCGACCACGTAGACGATGAAGATAAAACCGATGGGGTAACGATTCGTGACTCCATCGGTAGGGAGCAAAAACCCATAATCATCAACGAGTCAGGTCTTTACAGCCTTATCCTCTCAAGCAAACTCCCGAAAGCCAAAGAGTTCAAGCGCTGGGTAACGGCGGAAGTGCTTCCGGCAATCCGCAAAACAGGCGGCTATGTCAACGACACGGCACAGTTCGTCGAGAGCTATTTCGGACAGCTCGAACCGAATCAGAAACACGCGCTGACGATGATGTTTGACGAGAGCAAAAGAATGAGCGCACAGCTCAAGGAGCAAGCCCCGAAAGTCCTTTTTGCGAACGCGGTAGAGACGGCACACAACTCGATTCTCATCGGAGACCTCGCGAAAATCATCAGACAGAACGGCGTTGACATCGGTCAGAAGAGACTTTTCGACTGGATGCGTCAGAACGGATATCTCATCAAAGGCGGTCAGAGCAAGAATATGCCGACTCAGAAAGCGATGGATATGAACCTCTTCGAGGTCAAAGAAAGCACGGTGAACAACCCTGACGGATCGATGAGAATCACCAGAACGACGAAAGTCACAGGTAAAGGTCAGACCTATTTTGTCAAGAAGTTCTTGGCTTGAAAAAGGAGCGGAATCAGCATGCGAAAACCTACGACAGAGGAGATCCTCGCCATCGACGGCAGCGTGCCGGTCGAAATGGCGGCGCGGTACCTTGGCCAGTCGAAAGACTTTATTTACTGCGCGATGCAGAAACAGGTCTTGCCGATTGGCACAGCGTACCTGCGCGAAAAAGAGTGGTGCTATGACATCAGACCACAGGCGCTGGTTGAATACAACGAGCACGGTGGAGTGAAGCGCTACATGGCGTTGGAGGACCACCTGAGAAAAGTAATCAGTTGCACGGTTGAAAAACTGTGTTATTGAAAAGAAAAAGAAAGGAAGAAAAGAAAATGATCGAGAGTTTAAAAAAGACCCGCGCGGACTTTGAACGCGCATGCGACCGTCACGATGACGAAGAAATGGCAAGACTGTCCGGCAAGCTGTGCGCAATGCTTGTGCAGAAGATCATGATGGCATTCGGCGGAGTCAGTATCGCCGACAGCGTTGTGATTTTGGCCGCTTGCAAAATTACGGCGACATTTGTAAAGGACGCCGGAGAAAAATTAGGGCTTTCCGCCGAAACGTTGGAAGCGGAGGCGGATGAACTTGCGGAGTTTGTGAACAAAAACGCCACAAGAATAATGGTCGCAAAGCCCGCACGCAAGGAGGCTGACAGCGATGACTAAAGACTTGCTTATCATCGGCGCGGTCGTCGCGCTCGTCGCGATTATGATACTCGCGGCTCTGCCGGAGATAACAAGCGCGATGCCGGAGGTCTATTATGTCGAGCCGACCGAGCCGGAGACGGCGGTGGAGGCAAAGGCGGAAACGGTTTTGCAGTCAACTGCAAGCGTCAGATATGCCCTGACCGCCGCCGAGCGCGACGAAATCGAGCGGGTAGTCATGGCGGAAGCAGGAGCCGAGCCGTATATCGGTCAGATGGCGGTCGCCCAATGTATACTTAACGCCTGCGAGCAGGAGGACAAGCGGCCGCTCAAAATCGTCCGCAGCTTTGGCTACACCGCCGCCCGACCTGAGCCGAGCGACGAGGTCAAAAAAGCCGTCGCCAAGGTTTTTGACGACGGCGAGACTGCGACAGATCGCGAAATACTTTATTTTTATGCTCCGGCGCTCTGTCAGAGTTTATGGCACGAGTCGCAGGCCTATGTCTGCACCATCGGCGGACACAGATTTTTCGAGGAGGCGGCGAAGTGAGCAAAAGCACCTGCATCGCCGTGCTGGTGATGTCGATATTTTGTAGCTTGACGAGTCTGTGCCCGGGCGATGAAAGACACAAAAAAGTGTCCGCTTTTTTGGGCTGGCTTAATGTTGCACTGTGGGTATGCATTTATATTCGCGATATGTTTTGAAAGGAATTGCCATGACTAACGAAGAAGTCAAGCAGGCTCTTGCCAACGGCAAGCCGGTCATATACTTTGTGCCGCTCGTCGGAGACGTCAGATATGACCGAGTGTCGGCGGTTATATATCGCATAATCAACGGTGAGCTCGCAGTCACCGCCGAGCTTGAGGACAGAAAAGGCAGGTCAACGGCCACGGTCCGAATTGACCGCCTGCGATTTGAAAATAAGGAGGACAAAGAAAATGGCACTGAAATTTGCAATCCAAACGGTGTTTGAGATCGCCGTCGTCGTACTTATCATCTACGGCTTTGTCAAAGAGGACAAGCTTATTGCCTTTGAGGACAGAGTCAGAGCCAAAATCAGAGCAAGGAGGAGCGGACACGATGGAGTCACCGGAAAAGACCGCTAACGCGCCGGAGAGCGGGCAAAAGTGGCACAGGAAAAAGATTTGCAAACGCTGTTGCTACTGCCGCAAAATGGACGGAATCGCCGGGTTATGCGGACTTGACCGCGATTACGACAATAAGGCTTGCCACTACACGCTCGACACTGGCAAGTTCCGTGAGATTTCCGCGACGGACGATTACTGTGCCTATTATTTAAAAAAGAAGAGGAGGCAACAGTGCTTTGAACTGTAGCAAGGTCGTTACAAGAGTCGAGATAAGCGGCGCGAAGCCGGTGACGCTGCTGTTTTGTCCGGGCTGTGAGGACGAGTATATCGTGCGGTACACGGACGGCGGAAAAGAAACGGAGTGGAGCTTTCGCGACGGTCGCGAGGCACTGAATAAATACCTTGAGCGAATCGAGCGGGCTTTGTGGCCGAGGCTCGACAAATATGAAAAACGCCCTGCGGTAACAGGACGCCCAAACGATGTTGTTGAAACAACACCAAACACCGCTATCAGTATAACACCGTCGCCCGAAGATGTCAACGGGGGCGCAATATGAAAATACGATCTTACAGATGCCCGAAATGCGGGCGTGAATATAACTTCGCCGACAGCAACAAAACAAGACTCTGCCGCGTTTGCGGGTGCGAACTGGACAGCCTGACTGTCTACTCGACGGACGGCGGGAGCACCGAAAAAGACCAGGCAAGCGCGACCCGCCGCGAAAACCGCGAAGCGGAGGAACAGGAGGCACTTTTTGTGTGGGCGGAATACCAGTCCGCCGCACACCCGAAGCTGAAGCTTTTATACCACATCCCGAACGAAGGCAAGCGTAGTGTCTCATACGGCGCCGCGCTCCGGCGGCAGGGAATGAAAAAGGGCGTGCCTGACCTCTGCCTGCCGGTCGCCCGGGGAAAATACCACGGCTTGTATATCGAAATGAAAGCCGGCCGAAACAAGCCGACGGTCGACCAGCAGTGGTGGCTTGAAGCGCTTGAGCGACAGGGTTTCCGTGCCGTGTGGTGCTCCGGCTGGGAGCGGGCGAAGGAAGAAATATCGGAATATCTGAATTTAAAGGAGACAGAAAAATGACAGAGCTAATGAAAAAGGCAATAGCCAAAATCGACGCCGAGGGCGAAAAGGGTGGCACGAATCAGAAGCGCATAGCGCAGTATATCATCGATGCGCTTATAACCGACGATATCAGTGCGGGCAAGGTCGCGGATGGGAAAAAGAGCCTTGCGGACTGTGTGAAAGCCGTGACAGGAAAAGCAAGAAAGCATGCCGAGAACGGCTGCGCGATGGTCGAAGATGAAACGGTCTACTCTTGGATTCGCGAATATTACGGAATCGCCGAAGAGCCGAAGACCGACAACATTATCAGCCTTGACCTTGCGGATCTGCTGTGAGGTGGCAATATGGGACAGAAAGCGAAGAAAATCACCGAAGAACAGTATCGGCACGCAAAAAAAATGGCTTTTGCCAAGTCGATTTACGGCCTGCCGAAAAAGGTAGAGAAGTGGATTGATGAGTCTGTCTTGACATACAGCCGCTATCTTTTCACATACCGAGAAAAAGGAAAAAGGTACGGATATTGCACACACTGTCACCAAGATGTGGTGCTTGAGCTCGGCAGAACCTTCACGCCGGCCGACGAAGAGAACATCTATCGACGGCATAAGGAAATAGGCTTCTGTCCTGCGTGCAAGAGTCCGGTGCAGTTCCGCGACATGGGGCGAGGCCGGGGAAGATTGGTCGACGAAGAATATGTCGTTTTTTCCGACAAGTTGAGAGACGGCGGCGTGCTTGTTCGAGCGGGCTTTGTCCGCCGAGATTACAGCGAGGAAATTAGAGACGTCGGCACCGATTTTTTTGAAAGATACCGAATCTACTACAACACCGATGTAGATGTCGCCTGGAATAAAGTTTATCCATATTATGGCGGCTACAATTGGGGCAGGATGACGACCATACCCGAGCCGAGTGCGGGTCAGCCGTATTATACATCCGAAAAAAACTATATTTATACAAGATATTACGGATTTACCGACGAGATTTTCAAAAAAACAAATTTGAAATATGCGCAAATTGAGACGGTCATGTCAGACAGCAGATATGTCGAAGTTTGCAGCTATCTTGATCGATTTGTAAAAAACCCGGAGCTTGTGGAAAAACTTGTTAAAGAAGGCTTTTTGGTTTTTGCCTCGCATCAATATTGTCAAGCACAAATAAACAGACGGGCAAAGACAGTGTCCGCCGCCCTCGGTCTCAACAAGAAAGAGCTCCGCGAGCTTGAGGATAAGACTGACACAAGCGTGAAATACGCGCAAATCGCGAAAGCGTATGGAATCACTCCGGCGCAGGCGAGGAAATATGCCTCATATGGATCGACAAGTATCGAAAATGTCGAGAAGCATTTGCCTTTCAAAAAAGCGGTTAAATATCTCGACAAGCAGGAGGAAACGATATACACGCTTTGCGACTACTGGCGAGATTGCGAAAAGCTGAATCTTGACCTTAGCCGTGAGGATATCCTTTTACCGCCGGATCTCGCGCAGGCGCACCGGCGCACAAACGAAGCCCTTGCGGAAGCAAGACGCCAAAAGGAGCTTGAAGAGACGCGCAGAACGCAGGAAGAGTTTGGGAAGCGGCTCAAAAAGCTCGAGCGGGACTTTGATTTTGAAAGCAGCGGCCTGTTGATTCGCCCGGCGCGAAGTCACGCCGAGCTAATCGACGAGGGAAGCGCTCTGCATCACTGCGTCGCGACATATGCCAAAAAACACCTGAGCGGGCAGACGGTTATCTTTTTTATCAGAAAGAAAAGCGAGCCGGACAAGCCTTTTTATACATTGGAATATAACCCGAAAACCGAGAGCATCGTCCAGTGCCGTGGCTTGCACAACTGCGGCAAGACTCCGGAGGTCGAGGCTTTTGTCGAGGCATGGAGCGGGTACATTAGAAATAAGAAAAAGAAAAGTCACGCGGCAGCGTGAGAGAGGAGAAACATATGAACGAAGTAATCAGAAGCATGGAACTCAGCGGGAACCTGAGCGAGGAACAGAACGAGGCGTTAAATCTCCACTACGAGATAATCGCAAAAGGCAACCTTGCCGCGTCCGCTATGGTGGACTTTTGTCAGAATCTTAAAAGGATGCGCGACGAGCGCAAATATCTTTTGCTCGGACACGAGACATTTGAGGAGTATGTCGAGCAGGATGTCGGGATCAAGCAGCGACAAGCCTATACATATATACAAGCTCTCGAGTCGCTTGGCGAGAAATATTTGCAGTCGAATGCAAGTCTCGGCATCTCGAAGCTCGGAATGCTCGCCGCCTTGCCGTGGTACGAACGCAGGGAGGTCGAGGAGAACAACGATGTCGCGGAGATGTCCACCCGCGAACTGAAAGAGACCATCAGCAAGCTGCACGAGGCGCAGGAGCAGTTGACGCTTATCACCGCCGAGCGCGACGAGCTCGCGAAAAGCAGCCAAGAGCACGAAGACCTTTCCGACACCGTCCGCCGCCTGCGCGAGGAGCTAAAAGCGGCGTCCGAAAAGCCTGCCGCGACGGTCATGCGCGAGCCGACCGCCGAAGAGATAAAGCAGTACACCGTCGACGCGATAGAAAAAGAGCGTGCAAAGGCGAAAAAGGACAAGGAGAAAGCGATCGCCGAGGCCGTGGAGCGGGTGCGCGATGCTGCCGAGAAATCTGCCGCCGACGAGCTCGGCAGGAAGACCGAGGAGCTTGAGAAGAAATACAAGGCGGTGCTCGACGCCGCCGAAAAAGAGAAAAGCGAGCTGACCGGACGGCTGGAAAAGGTCGAAAAGGACGCAAAGCTCACCGCCTCGCCGGAGGTCGCAAAATTCAGCGTCTACTTTGACAACATACAGAAATATATCAATGTCATGCGCGACATTATCGCGTCGATGGACGACAAGACCACCGCCGCCAAGCTTCGCGACGCGATGCAGAAGCTCGGCGCGCTGCTGCAGGAGGGTTGAGTATGGACGTAAAAGAGGTATTTGCAAACAGGCTTAGGGAGTTGAGAATTGCCAAAAAGCTTTCACAAACAGAACTTGCCGAAAAATTTGGGGTACAACGGCAAGTGATAAGCTACTATGAAAACGGAAGCCGGACGCCTAATATTGATTTTATCTATAAAATCGCGCAATTCTTTAATGTATCAACCGACTTTCTTCTCGGCTACGATTACCACGGCGCGCAGATTGAGGCGGTTAAGTGCATAATAGATTTTTTATCCGATGTACAAAGGATGTGCACGATAGTGAGTTGCGTGGACTGCAAGTGCTCTTCCTTTTGCTACATTAATTATGACATTTCAAAAGAAGAACTTCATCGGTTTGTCAAAGAAGTCGGCAAGTGGACGATGGAGCACCCGCTTAAAACTTATGCGCGAGATTTTTTTGAGAAGTTTCCGAAAGCAAAGCCGGATAAAGAAGGTGTGCCGAGGATATGCCGCGCCAACTGCTACGGCGGGAGTTGCCAGCACTCCCCTGTTTCCGAAGTGGGTCGGGCACCGTGTAAAGCTTGCTGGAACGAGGAAATGGAGGCGGCGGACGATGAATAAAAAGAAAGCCGGAATCCTGATGTGCACACATTTTAACTGCGATCACCGTCGCGGGAATTACTGCTGTTTCCAGTGCCAGAAAATTGGCACTTGTAAGAACCCTTGTTACAACAGCCCGCTGAAATGCGGACTGGCAAAGGAGGTAAAGAATGAGTGATTATATCGACCGCCGCGGCAAGCGAACACTTGCAAATTGTTTGCTTGTCAAAAAGCAGGTTAAATTAGGTGTTGGCAAACCTGAACAATACTACAATCTTAATAAATGCTTAGGTTATGCAAGGGGTGACAATGATGATGAGCCCTGCGAGCAATGCAAAAGATGTAGGTTTAATTTAAGTTTAGAGGAGAGTTGATAATGGCTGATGCAGACAGATGTATATGCTGCGGCGAGATAATCCCCGAGGGACGGCAGATATGCCCGCAATGCGAACGCAAAAGATACATCTACACTATCCCCGATGTCCCGCCGTCACTCAACAAGTTCGCCGGGCGCGGATCCGCACAAGGCAGAAGATGACAGCTTTTCAAATGTTGAGCTTCAGCTTTGCGGGAGCTATGACAAAGAAAACCCACGAACAAAAATAACAGTAAAGGAGCTTTAAAAATGGATTGTAACAAAACAATAAACTTTTTACACGAATTCAAAAGACTTTGTCACTCACGTGATGAGTGCGTGGCTAATGCGGCTAATAAAGAGGATTGCCCGATGTTTGGGGTTTGCAGTCTCACGCATTCAAAACTCTGTGCCGAAGTTATTAAAACGGCAATCAAAACTGTGCAAAAATGGAGCGACGAACACCCGAAGAAAACATACGCACAGGACTTTTTGGAGAAATTTCCAGAAGCGCAGAAAAGTTGGGGCGGAGCCCCGTTTGTGTGCAGAAAAAGAATCTACGGTGGAATACACTCGGCAACATCTGAGGACTGCGATGACACGAAAGCCTGCTATAGATGCTGGAACGAGCCAATGGAGGAATAACAATGGATAACGAACCCTTTTACATCGAAAAACGGAGGTGCTTACGATGTTTGAGTTTGAGTTTGAGTCGCAAAGAGAGCCATTGAGAAGGTGCCCGTTTTGCGGAGCACCGGCAAAATATGTGGCGACAGCGTCCACCGAAAGGGGCGCGATTAGAGGCTGGGTGTTCTGCATCAAATGTCAAGAATGTGGAGCTTCCATTCCGAAAAAATATAAATTTGAACTTCAAATCAATTCCGACGGTGGGCTTTTGGTGGGCGTCGACGAGCGCGATGAGGCAAAAAAGGACTGGAACGTGCGGGCGGATGACATCGATTTAATAAAGCAGAAAGGAACTTTTTATGAAAATCAAAAAAATTATAAGTCTGTGCAAGGCGAATAAGCACATATCGCTGTACGATATGGCAACGCAGATGCTCGGCGACGGTCTCGCCGCCTACTATCTTAACGACTGCCCGGTGTTTTCAATCGACTCGCTTATGACATCTTTCGATATCACACCGACGCAGGCGGACAAAATCGTGCAGCGGTACACCGCCGAGCCGCCGGAAGCGTTTTTGAAGATGGTCAAAGACGAATTTGACGGAGAAGAGTGCTGCGATCCTCTGCCGATATCTCTGCGGATAGGCTCTTACGACTATATACCATATAAGACTTCGGCCGGAATAGAGTTTGTCGAGTCAAAATATCTCGAGCCGCTTGATGTGGACGAATTTGAATTGTATTACCGTCAGACCGAGTCCAGCGCGTTCTTCGCGGCAAAAGCCGGCTTCTTTGTGATGGCGATTATCCCGATAAGTACAACGCGGGTGCTAACGGAGAAGACGGTCAACTATCTCGACGAGCTTTCGTCGATGAGTTCAATAAAATACGAAAATCTGAAATGAGGATGTGAAAAGCGGTGCGAGTCAAGAAACGAATATTTTCCGGCGCGGTTTGCGAGCAGGAAGTCTACACGGTTTCTGACCGCACCGCCAATGTCGCAAAAGCGCAGTACAAGCCAGTGCTCCGCACGGACGAGGAGCGCGAGCGCCACAATCTGATGATAGCAAGGCGGAAGCACGCGCGAGTTTTCAACGAGAATTTCTCGCCGACTTCCCTTTATTCCACTCTTACCTTTGACAATGACCACGAAGTGCACGATTGGGGCGAGGCGCGCCGGTTGCGTACATTATATAAACGCAGACTACAATACGCGTGTCCTGACGCAAAAATCAATCTTTATATGGGACGCGGCAGAAACACAAAGAGAGTACATTTCCACATGGTCTCCGACGGCGTGCCGGAAGAGGTCATAAAAGCGCAGTGGATCTACGGCGACATCGCGCAGATCGAGCACCTGCGCAAGCACAACTATTATAACGGTATAGACCACGGTTGCGATTACACAGGTCTTGCCAATTACTTATTCGACCATTGGACGCCCGAGCAGGGCACTAAACATAGATATTTATCAACCCGCAACATGCGGCAACCTGACAGCGAGGACGCAAAGGTCGCGCTCCGGAGCTACAGCCCCGACAACCCGCCGATCGCCCCGAAGGGCTATCGCCTTGTCGAGTGCATTCAAAACAGATTCGGATATATGTGTTTTAAATACATAAAGGAGCCCGAGGACGAGCCGCCGAATCGACCGAGAAAAAGGAAAAACTGCTGACGGATGTCAGCTTTTTAAAGCCTTGTAAATGTGTCAAGTTTCACGACGAAGAGGAGGAAAAAACAAAATGAGCAATGGCGAGTGGACGGTACTCGGAATTTTTATCGGAGTCTTAGTCGGCACAAGCGTGTACAACACACTTGTACTTAACAGACTGCCAAAAACTGCGAAATGGAACGAGGTAAAGTTAGCCAATCCGTATAAATGGGCATTCAAATGCTCAAATTGCGGAGAAATACAAATTTGCGGAGTTGATTTATGTGAATATGAAGACGAGCGGCCGGATTGGGATCCGATAAAAGCGAGAGGCTTGCATTACTGCCCCCACTGCGGAGCAAAAATGGACGGAGGTAAAAAATGAGTGATTATATCGAGCGTGATTTGCTTTTGGCAGAAATAAAAGAACTTAAAAAGTCTCCGTGGTATAACGGCGGTTATGGAACTTATGAAAGAAATATCCGCCGCGAGGCAATCGACATTATTGTAGACCTTTGCATAAGGCCAGCTCCTGCCGCAGATGCGCAAGCTGTTAAACACGGCGAATGGATTAAGATGTCCAACAACCCTGACGATGGTAATTATTATTGTTCTGAATGTCATCACAGTATAGACATCGCGACTGGAAGAGAAACACCAAGAGACCGTGGTTTCTTTTATTGCCCGCACTGCGGCGCGAAAATGGAAAAGGGGGAATCTTTACGACAGTAGTGGAATACATAAACCGGATTCGACACATGAACAACGAGCTGTCATTCAAACAGCGCCAGCGCGAGGAACTGCTTGATGTGCTCACATCGATTACCGCGCCGCAGGGCGAAGCCATACAAAAAACAGCAGATGACAAGATGAGCCGCCTAATTTCGCAGTATGTGGATTTGGGCGAAGAGATCGTGGAGCTTTATCGGCGGAAGTTTGCCGCAGAAACCGAACTTCTGTCGCTTACGCGTCAGCTCCCGCCGCAGTGGGAGGAGTTTGTGCTTTTGAGATATTGCAGGAATATGAGCATTGAGAGCATAGCGGAAGAAATGGGATATTCCTGTGAATGGTGCTGGAAGACCAACCGCAAGGCGAACGAAGCCCTGGAAATTTTGATAAACTCTAAAAGTGTACAGGAAAATACAGAGAAATACAGTTAAGGTCTGTGGTATGCTGTAGAAGTAAAAATAGACAACAACACCTATCTGGTTTTTCTTTTCTCCTTTCTTCCCGCCTCGCCCTGCGGCGGGTTTTAATAGCAGGGCTTTTATATGGTGGCATACGGTTATCTTCGGGGCTGATGCACCCCGAAGGCGCGGTTTGACTCCGCGCGCTGCGACACCTTCATTTGACGCACCTCTCTGTGAGCCGGGAGGTGCGCTTTTTATGTCCTTTTAACTCAACAGGCAAGAGCCCGATCGTATGACATTTCGGGACGCCGGTCCGAGTCCGGCAAGGGACAGACGCGGGCGCACTCCTTCGGGGGTGCGCTTTGCAGTCAACTGCAAAGGAGGAGCAGGATGTTTTATAAGCTCTGCGCCAAGTGCGGCGCAGTCATACCGCTCGGCGAGACGTACTGCGCCGAATGTAAGCCGGAGAGAAAAGCAACAAGAGAAGAGCTCGAGATTGACGACAGCGAAGAGATGGATGCCAAGGCGGAAGCCTTTTACAACTCGCGCCAGTGGCGGAGATTCCGCCAAGGCATACTCGCACGAGACCACTATCTGTGTGTTAACTGCGCGGCGAACGGTCGCTTGTCAGTGGCTTCGGATGTGCATCACATCGTCCGCGTTAAGCAGGATTGGAATAAGCGATTCGATCCATCAAACTGCATATCACTGTGCAAGGCGTGCCACAACAAGGCAGACCGAGCGGGCGTGTCTCTGCCCCACGGGGGTGTGAAAAAAGTTTGACGCTTTTGCGGTAACCCGTCGCCGACCTACCTCTTCGCAGCAAAAACGCCGAAAATGAAAATCAAAAGGAGTGAGAGCATGGCAGGGCGGCCAAGACAGCCGATAGACCTTCTCGTGATGAACGGAAAATCGCACCTCGGGAAGGACGAAATTGAAGAGAGACGAGCAGCAGAAGTGACCGCGCCGTTCACGAAAATTGAACCGCCGGATTGTCTCTCGAAGAAACAAAAAAATAGATTCAATTATATCGCCCGGCAGCTCGCCGACATCGGATTGTATGCTGATATCGACGCCGAGTCGCTCGGGCGCTACATAATTGCCGAGGAAACTCTGCAGAAAATCCGCAAGCGGTTGAAGAAAGAAATGCCGTTTGAGCAGTACGAAAAAACGCTGAATTTGCAGGCAAAATACCTCAAAATTTGCCAGCAATTTGCGGCCGACTTCGGCATGACCGTATCGAGCAGGTGCAAGCTTATTATTCCGCAGAAGCCGAAAGAGCCGGCGAACAAATTCGACCTTTTCGACGCGGATGAGCGCGGTGATGAGAGTGCAGGATAGAGCTACTTTGCACGCTGAGCGGGTGGTCTCCGGGCAGGAGCCGTCCTGCCTGACGCACCGAATGGCGTGCGAACGGCACCTGAACGAGATCGCTAAGCAGGGCACGAAAGAATTTCCGTTTGTGTGGTGTCCGGAGAAGTCCGAGAAGATACTGCGATATGCTGAAATGCTGACGATTGCCGAGGGCGCGCAGCCACGCCCGGTTCGGCTGCACGACTTCCAGTGCTTTGACCTGGGCGTGCCGTTTGGCTGGGTGCATGCCGAGACGGGCTTCCGGCGCATCCGCCGAAAATATAAATCCGTCGCGAGACAGAACGGCAAGACCTTTGAAAACGGAATCACCGGATCGTACATCGCAAACTGGGGCGGATATAATTTTGGCAAGCTTTTCACGGCGGCGACGAAAAAGCGGCAGGCGAGAATCGCGTGGGAAGAAATCCAGAAATTTATAACGGTCGACAAAGACCTGCAGGCGCTGTTTGACGTCAAGGATTATAAGAGTCTTATCATTGCCAAACGCACCGGATGCACGATTGAAGCGCTGTCGAGAGAGAGCGGGCTTGACGATGGTTTCCGCGCGATCTTCTGCTCGGTCGATGAAATTCACCAGCACAAGGATAACGGCATTTACAAAGCCTTGTACAACGGTCAAGCCTCGCTTGACGAAGCTTTGATATCGATGATAACCACTCGCGGAAAAAGCTTGAACAGCTTCTGCCGCGAGATGGACGATTATTGCCTGCAGATACTTGCCGGTACGGCGGAAGCCGACGACTTTTTTGTTGACATTTACACACTGGACAAAGAGGACGACCCTTTTGACGAGAGCGTGTGGTATAAATCAAATCCGCACCTCGTGACAGTACCGAGCGCGCTCGAACAGCTCCGCCGCGATGCGCAGACGGCGAAGCAGATGGGCGGCTTTGAAATGTCCGACTATATGACCAAGCGCCAAAACCTGTGGTATGAGTATGGCGACACACAGTACATCACGCCGAACGAATGGAAGCTCGGACGGACAGAGCTGACGATAGAGAATATGCGCGGACGCAGATGCTTCGCCGGGCTTGACCTTTCGAGCGGCGGCGATCTGACCTCGCTTGCGCTGCTCTTTCCGCTTGACGATGGGAAGATATATGTCTGGTCACATTCCTACATTCCGGCCAAACGACTTGAAGAACATATCATTACGGACACCGCGCCGTATGATGTGTGGGCAAAGTCCGGCTTGCTTACGCCGTCCGAAGCGGTCGGCGGTCTGAAAAACGACTATCTGCAAATCGTAGCAGATCTGAAAGAACTGCAGGAAAAGTTTGAAATCAACATCGCCTGCATCGGATATGACCCGCACAATGCGGACGCATTTTTGGAAGAACTTGATACGCTCGGCGCGCCGTTGCTTGAAGTTAAGCAGTCGGCGCGTTTTCTGTCGGACACGACGGTTGACTTTGCACTTGAGGTCAAGGCCGGAAATGTGCTTTACGACCAGCGGAACGCGCTGATGTCGTGGTCTATTGTCAACGCGAAAAAGACGAAGAACTCTTTCGGCGAAATCAAAGTCGACAAGGAAGTAAACGCACGGCACGCGCGAATAGATGTCGTCGACGCTATTATCGACGCGCATGTCGCGTATCGAAAATCCAGCAAAGAAGAGACACCGGACTATGAGACGGTGGTCGAAGATTATTTGAAGAAAATGGGGTGGGCTTGATGCCATTGTTTAAGAAAAAAAGTGCAAGCGACCAGCAGACGGTCGAGCGGCAGGCGCTGCTTGATTTTCTCGGCATAAGCGACGACGGCGAGGCTCTGGGCGAGGCGACATATTTTGCCTGTATAAAAATCCTGTCAGAAGCTATTGGAAAGATGCCGTTTAAAATCATGCGCACGACATCCGGCGGCGGAATCGAGACGGCAAAGAAGCACGAGCTTTACCGTCTGCTTGCGATCCGTCCGAATCCGTATATGACCGCCACGCACTTTTGGTCGACGGTCGAAATCAACCGAAACCACTACGGAAACGCGTATGTGTGGATAACGGGAGCGGGCAAAAACACAAATCTGTGGTGCCTGCCGCCGGAGAGCGTGGAGATATACTGCGACGATAAAGGAATCTGGAACAGAAAGAAAGGTGCTATCTGGTATCTTTTCCACAATCCGAAAAGCGGCGAGACCGTCAGGATTCCGCACGACAGCATTATGCATTTCCGCACGTCCGTTTCCTTTGACGGCGTCGCCGGGCTGAGTGTCCGGGATCAGCTGAGCACCACGCTCGGTGGGAACATGCGCGGGCAGAAGATGCTGAACGAGATGTACAAGAACGGCTTTACCGCGAAAGCCGTCCTGCAGTATACCGGCAACCTGAACGACGAACTCGAAAAGCGATATACCACGAAGATTGAAGAGTATATCACCGGAAAGGTCGACACGGTCAAAAACCTTGTGCCGATTCCGGCGGGCTCGACCATCCAGCCGCTGAATATGAAGCTCGCGGACAATCAGTTTATCGAACTGAAAAAATACTCGGCGCTGCAAATCGCCGCCGCCTTTGGAATCAAACCAAATCAGATCAACGACTATGAGAAAGCAAGCTACGCCGCCGCAGAGCAGCAGCAGCTTGCTTTTTACATTGACACGCTTTTGTACATTTTGAAGCAGTACGAGGACGAGGTCACGTACAAGCTTTTGAGCGACGAAGATATCGCGAGCGGGTATTTTGCAAAATTCAACGCGGCCGTTATTCTTCGCGCCGACTTTAAGACACAGCTCGAGGCGATGGCAACTGCAGTACAAAACGCCATTTACACACCAAATGAGGCGCGTGCCTATTTGGATAAAGGCGAGCGTCCTGGCGGCGACCAGCTGATTTGTAACGGATCCATGCTGCCGCTGACGCAAGCCGGAATTCAGTACGCCAAAGGAGGTGAAAAAGATGAAGATTGACAAATGCGCCATTGTCAAGAGCCTTGACCTTGACGATGACAAAATGGCGAAAATCAACGCCTGCACGCTGAAAGAGCTGACCGCCGAAGAGGTTTTTGCCTTTAAGATGGTCGCTTGCGACAACGAGATTGACCGTGACTATGAGGCATTTTCCGGCGAGACGCTTGAGCAGCTTGCCGAGCTGTACAAAGGCAAGACCGTTATAAGCGATCACAATCCGCAGAGCACAAATCAGTGCGCACGGATTTTTGACGCGGAGGTTATCACCAGTCCTGGCGAGACCACCAAGACCGGCGAAGAGTATAAACAGCTTGTTTTACACTGCTATTGCATTAAGACAACGAGCGGGCAGCTCATCGCCGAAATCGAGGGCGGCATCAAAAAGGAGTGCAGCGTCGGGTGCAGCGTCAAGTCTGCGCAGTGCTCTATCTGCGGCGGCGACGCCAGACGGTGCGCGCACTATCGCGGCAAACGGTACGACGGTGCGCTTTGCTTTTATAAGCTTGTCGGCGCGGTCGACGCTTATGAGGTTTCTTTTGTCGCGGTTCCCGCGCAGCGCGCGGCGGGCGTGACCAAAGAGTTCGAGGGCGAGAAACCGCCCGAAGGAAAAGAAAAGTCCACAGACTACACGGATGCCATACGCATCCGTGAAAATTTTATCTACACGGAGGAATCAAACGATGAATAAGAAAATGAGAGATCTGCTTGCCAAAATCAAGTCCAAGACCGAAGAGGCAAGGCAGCACAATGAGGCGGGCGAGGTTGACCTTGTCAAGGCTTGCCTCGACGAGGTCGACAACCTCAAGGGCGAGTATGAGACCGAGAAGCGACTTTTTGAGGCGGAGCAGGACGAGCTCGACCCCGAGGGGCACGGCGACAACGGCGGTGCAGATCTCAGCGAAGAAAAGAGCTTTGTCGAATATCTGAGAAAGGCGGCCTCGGCGGGAATGTCGCAGGGCTCGAACGGAGCTATCATCCCGAAAACGATCGCAAGCAAAATCATAACCGATATCGTCAATGTGTCGCCTATCATCGAAAAGGCGACGAAGTATTACACCAAGGGTGCGCTGTCGATACCGGTTTACGGCACCGACTCGGACGCGGATTCGCCGACCGGTGACATCGCCGCAGCCTATCAGGGTGACGAGTTCACCGCACTGACCGCAGGGCAGGGCAAGTTTACAAGTGTGGACCTGTCCGGTTATGTTCTCGGCGCTCTGACTGTCATTTCCAACAAGCTTATCAACAACACCGACATCAATATCGTCGCAAAGGTTGAGGAGCTTATGACCGAGGCTTTCCGCGTCAAGCTCGAGCGTGAGCTTATCCACGGTACGAGCGGCAAGATGACCGGCGCGGTCTCGTCCACCAATAAGATGACCCTGACCACCTATACGCTCGCGGGTATCACCTTCGATGTCCTTATCGAGCTGCAGGCGATGATACCGCAGATTTATCAGTCCAATGCGATGTGGATTATGAGCAACAAGACCTTCACCGCGCTCAGAAAAACCAAAAATTCACAGAACGACTACATCATGAAGGACATCGAAAACGGCTTCGGCTGGAAGATACTCGGATCTCCTGTATACCTCTCCGACGCTATGGACGAGGCGACCGCGCAGGAGGGTTTCCCCGTCCTCTACGGCGATTTTTCGGGCATGGCGCTGAAAATCGCGAAGCAGCTTGAGCTGCAGGTGCTTAACGAGAAGTATGCCGACAAGAACGCAAAGGGCGTTGTCGGCTGGCTCGAGGCAGACTCCAAGGTCGAGAACAATCAGAAGATTGCTGTCCTGCAGTCCGGCAAGCAGAACGGCTGAGGCGGTGTAAACAATGGCCGTATCACTGGCGGAGGCTAAACGCTTCCTGCGTGTCGATGACGATGTCGACAATGCAATGATAAAAGGCTTTATCGACGCGGCCGAGAAATTCCTCTCGGCTGCCGTCGGCAGCGACTGCGACCTTGAAGATCCGCGCGCACAGTTCCTTGTGCTCGTCGCCGTGCGTGATATGTACGACGGCGGCGAGCTAAACCGCACGGTGTCGGCGAACACCGAAAAGCTTTTTAACAGCTTTGCACTGCAGCTGAGAACGGAGGCAGGAGCCGATGTATCTGAAAAACAGAATTGAGGTCGCCTATATCGACAAGAGCGGGCAGGACGCCGACGGTTACGAGAAAAACACCGAGCGGCGCCTGCCGTTGTGGGCGCACGCGGAGTCGTCGAAGTCGAGCGAGTTTTATGAAGCGGCGCAAGCCGGAATGAAAGTCGAGCGGGTCTATGTCGTGCGCTCGCGGTCTTTTGACCGCCGCAGTAAGTTTGTCTACGACGGCGAAACAAAACTGCAGATAACGCGCGTCTATGACCGCCTCGACGGTCTGATGGAGCTGCACTGCTCCGACATGAAGGTGGACTGAATGGGAAAGTTTGATTTTGAAATAGATCCGGCTTTTTTGCGAAGTCTCGGCAAGCTGGCGGAAGTTGAGAAATACGCTCCGCAGATGATTGACGCGGCAACTCCGATTTTAGAGAAAAACATAAAATCGGCACTTGCCGGACATCGGCGAACTGGCACGATGGTCAACAGCGTCAAGCGCACACGCGCGAAGAAAGCCAAGAACGGAACATATCTCGCGACAGTCAGACCGACCGGAATATCTAAAAAATACATCGACAAGCACGGCAAGGTTAAAAAGCGAAAGACACCTGTCCGCAATATGGAAATTTTGGCGCACTTGGAATACGGTACAAAGAACCAAGCACCGACACCGCTGCTGACCAAGGCAGTGAATGACTGCCGCGCGGAATGCGAGTCGGCAATGGCGGAAGTGTTTCGGCGTAAATCGGGGGTTGAAGGATGAATGTGAATCAGCTGATAAGGGCGGCACTCGGCGATATGGGAATGAAAATCTATCCGAATTTTTATTCCGGCGACGATGAGGAATATATCACTTTTTCCTATCTCGACGAGCGGCCGGAGTTTTGGGCGGACGATGAGCCGATATATGACGGTACATATGTGCGCGTGTCGCTGTGGACGCGGAACAATCCGCAGAAATACAAAAAGCAAATCAGAAAACGGCTCCGCGCGGCGGGCTTTACGGTCACGTCGACTGCGGAGTTGTACGATGAAGAAAAGAACTATGTCCAAATCGCGGTTGATGCCGAGATTGAGGGCGTAGTCAATGACGAGGAGGACGATTAAAAAATGGCACAGTTTAAAGCATCTCTGCCTGTTTTTGCGCCGATAAAGTCAGAGACTGACTCGGCGATAACCTACGAAAACGGTGCTTTTGTCGGCAAGATGGTCAAGACCGAAGTCAAACCGAACAAGGTCGAAGGCTCTCTCTATGCCGACGACGCGCTGGCGGAGTATGAAACAGAATTTAAAGATGCCGACATCACTCTTGAGACATCAACGATTCCGGTTGAAGTTTTTGTGAGCATGTTCGGCGAGACCAAGACGGAGGGCACCGGCACGGGCACACCGAAGCCGACCGTGCTGACCTCAAAGGCGAGCGACGCGCCGGTATACGGTGGCTACGGCTTTGTTTCCGTCGAGGTCGTGGACGGCGTCAGAAAGTATCTGACTTATGTTGTCCACAAGGTCAAATTCTCGCTCCCGAGTGAGACGCACACCACCAAAGGAGACAACATCACCTTTAACACATCGTCGCTCGAGGGCAAGGCTATAGCGGACAAGTCCGGGGCATGGCGCACCAAGACCTATTACACCACCGCTGCCGAGGCGATCGCCGCACTTAAGACCAAGTTCGGGATCACGGTCTCCGACACATAAACCAAAAAGGAGGAGCGGGCGAGGAAACTCGCCCGCGCGTCTATTTATGAACGCTATTATCTGCGAAACAAAAGAAAGACGGGTTCCGCTGACTATCGGCGGAAAGACATATAACGTCGCTCTGACGCTTAACTGCATCGAGCAACTGCAGGAAAGATACGGCGAGCTTGAGAATGTCTTTGGAGCGTCGAGTGAGGTCAAACAACTTAAGTGGATCCTTGCCGTGCTTATCAACGACGCGGTCGATGCTTACAACGACGACCACGATGTTAAGCTCGAGCATGTCACCGAGAGCTATATCGGCAGAAAAATCGACATAGGAAACATCAGCGAGTACACCGACGTGCTGATGCAGACCTTCGGCGTGTCGCTTCCGACCGCCGAGGAGCTGCCGGAGGACGATGAGCTGAACGCCGCCGTCGATGCCGTGGCAGAAGCGGCAGGACTCGAAGAAACAAAAAACAGCCAGGCCGAGTAATCGTCGATGTTGACCTCTGGATTTTCAGAGCGACGGTATTACTCGGCTTTCCTTTTGCGCAGGCTTGGCGGCTGACTTTGCGGCAAGTCACGAGCCTGTATGAAAATTATTGCATATGGCATGGATTAGTCAAAAAGGGGGAGGTGGATGATGAGTAGTAAAAACTTCCGCATAGGCCCGAAGATTGTATGCGACGGCGAAGCCGATTTCAAAAAAGCAATAAAGGACATCAATAACAGCATGCGGCTGTTGCGCTCCGAGGCGAAGAAGAACACACAAGAGTTCGCGCAGAACAAAGATCAGCTCGGATATTGCACATCGCAGTACTCGACTCTGAACCGCACTATGGCAGAGCAAAGAGCCAAAGTAGAGTTGATTAAAGACGCTTTAGCAAACGCCACCAAACATTTTGGCGAAAATTCCGACGCCGTGCGCGAGTGGGAAATTCAACTTAACTACGCGCAGGCAGACTTGGTTAAGCTTATAAAAGACGTCAACGACATGGGCGATGAGTGGGACAAGCTCGAAAAAAAATCGGGTCCAAAAACCACACTCGAAAAAATGGCCGATGGGCTTAACAATGTCCGCGACAAAATCGACAAGTTCAAGGACAAAATCAATGTCTTTGGAAAGTTGAAAGATAAGCTGTCCGAGGCCAAAGAAAAACTGAGCATTTTCAAACGGAACACCAACGAAGTCGGAGACAGCCTCGAAGAAGCCGGAAAGAAAAGCATCAAGTTCGGCGACCTTATCAAGGCTCACGTCATAAGTGACATTATTGTCAATGGCTTGAAAAGTGTTGCCTCGGCCTGTAAGAGTATCGCTAAAGGGGTTTTTGATTTTGTCAAGGAATCAGTTTCCGCTTTTGGCGAGCTTGAGCAGAACCTCGGCGGCTCGGAGGCTGTTTTTGGCAGCTATGCCGATGCGGTCGTTGAAAAAAGTAAAGAAGCCTATAAAAACATGGGCGTTGCTCAGAGCGAATACCTCGCGACCGCGAACAAAATGGGCTCGCTGTTCCAGGGCTCCGGCTTGTCGCAGCAGAGAAGCCTTGAGCTGACCACAAAGGCTATGCAGCGCGCGACCGATGTCGCGTCCGTCATGGGTATCGATACATCGCAGGCGCTTGAGTCTATTGCCGGAGCTGCAAAAGGCAACTTCACAATGATGGACAACCTCGGTGTCGCGATGAATGCGACGACGCTCGAAGCTTACGCCGCCGGAAAAGGAATCAACTTTGTCTGGAATAAGGCGTCGAACGCCGAAAAAGCCGAGCTTGCGATGCAGATGTTTTTTGAAAAAACGGAGCAGTATGCAGGCAATTTTGCGCGTGAAGCGGAAAGCACACTGACCGGATCTATCGGCATGACGAAGGCGGCAATGCAGACGCTCAAGGAAAACCTCGGCAACAGCGAAGCCGACCTCGAACCGATGATTATGAATCTCTTAAACTCGGTTAAGGCGGTCGTTAGAAACGCCGCTCCGGTCGTGCAGAATGTTATCAATGCGATTTTAGAGCAAACGCCGTCACTGCTTAACGCAGGCGCGCAGATGGTCAACTCTCTGCTCGACGGTCTTGTCTCCAACCTCGCGCCGATACTCTCCGGCGCGGTTGACGTCGTCTTTACTCTGGTTGACGGAATCGTCGCGAATTTAGATCCTATCATGCAGGCGGCGGTCACGCTCATTGTCGTGCTCGTCGGCGCGCTTGCGGATAACATCGACAAAGTGATAGACGCGGCGTTTACGCTCGTCGACTCGCTTGTCAATGCACTGCTACAGGATGATAATCTTTCTAAAATTCTCAACTCGGCGGTCAGACTGGTGATAGAAATATCGACCGGGCTTATCGCAAATGCTCCGCGTCTTGTTCCGGCTGCATTTCAGCTGATCGGCGGCATCGTCAAAGGACTGTGGGACAACAAGGGCCTTGTCGTGGACGCAATCGTCAAAGTCTGCAAAGCAATACTTGATGGATTCAGAAACTTTTTCGGCATACACTCGCCGTCAACCGTTTTCGCGGGGCTCGGAAAAAATCTTCTCGAGGGTCTGTGGAACGGTATCAAGAACATGAAAGACTGGCTTATCCGAAAAATCAAGTCTCTCGGCTCTGCCGTCACGGAAGCGATGAAATCGGTGCTCGGCATACACTCACCGTCGACCGTTTTCCGCGACCAGATCGGTAAAAACATGGCTCTCGGCGTTGGTGTCGGATTTGAAACCACGATGCGCGATGTCGCGAAGAGAATGACCGACTCCATACCGATGGATGTCGACATCAACGCGACAGGGAATTTCACGGCGCGCCGAGCACAGGCGGCAGTCAGCGGCGGCAATAAGGTCTATAACTTTAATGTCACCATAAACGCCGCAGACGGCGGGGGCGATGTGAGGGCTCTCGCTTCGCGCATCGCCGAGGAAATCTACGACGAGATGCGCAGAAAGGAGCGGGCATATGCCTAAAACTTTCACTTTCAATTCCAAAAAATCGAGCGACCTCGGCCTTGTGGTGCAGGGGGCAACAATCAACAAAACACCGGCGCGACCGTATGATCTGCAAAAGATTCCCGGCCGCGCCGGGCTTTTGATAATCGATTCGAGCATCGACGACCTTGAAAATGTAGAAATCACCTACACCGTCGGCTGCAAAGATATCGCGGCAAACCGCGACGCTATCGCAGACTGGCTTTTCGGCAGTGCGGCATATGCCAAACTGGCGGACAGCTCCGACACAAGCAGCTATCGCATGGCGATCTGCACGAGCGGGCAGGATTGGGACGAGCAGATCCGGAATTTCGGCACGGCGAAGCTGGTGTTCAGCTGCAAACCGTTTCGCTTCCTGACTTCCGGCGATGTCAAAACGACGCTGACGGCGGCGAAAAAAATCACCAATCCGACGGCGTATTCCGCGCTGCCATATATCAAGATATACGGCAGTGGAAACATCACGCTGTCGGTCAACGGCAGTTCTTTTCCGTTTTTAAACATCGGCAGCTATATCGAGTGCGACAGTGCCTTGCAGCTGGTCTATACCGGCGCGACCGGGAAGTCAGACAGAGCCAACTTTGACAGCTTTCCGGTGCTGTCACCCGGGGGAAATGCTATAAGTTGGAGCGGCGGAACCGTGACCAAGGTCGAGATCGTGCCGCACTGGAGGCGCTTATGATACCGATACTTTATAAGCCGGACGCAAAAACCAAAATCGGTTGGCTTGCCGAGGCGAGCGACTGTCAATGCACGGAGGAGCGCAACGGCGTTTTCGAGCTGGAATTTCAATATCCGATGCTCGGCCGATATGCCGCCGACCTTGTCATTGACCGATATGTCAAGGCAAAGCCAAACGCGACCGCCGCAAATCAGTTTTTCCACATCCGCAAAGTGTCAAAGCCTATAAACGGAATGTTTACCGTTAGCTGCGAGCATATCAGCTACGCGCTTTCGGGCTATCCTGTGCCGACGGTCGAAGCCTCGGGCAACGCGCAGGTCGCTATCAACGCCATATTGACCGCCGCAAAGAATCAGCTCGGCAAGGACACAGGCTTTTCCGTGGCGACGACCGATATCACTCTGTCGTCGTCAATCGCACTGACCAATGTCTCGGCGCGCGCTGCGCTCGGTGGAGTGTCCGGCTCCGTCCTTGACGTCTACGGCGGCGAGTACGAGTTTGACAATCACACGATAAAGCTGCACAAGGCGCGCGGCAAAGATCGCGGGGTCAGAATTGCATACGGTCGCAACATGACGGAGTTAAAGTGCGATATCGACATGGACAGCGCATACACCGGCATATATGGCTATGTCAAAAACGACAATGTCGACTTGCACAGCTATAAGGCAGTGACCAACTCAAGCGGCATCAATGCAAAAACGCTGATACGCGACTTTTCGTCCGATTTTTCGGGCGGCGACGGTGAAATCACGCAGAGCGGGCTTGACTCGGCGGTGTCGGCATACGCAGCGGCAAATGACATCAACTCGCCGACCGTGTCAATGACGGTGTCATTTGTGGACTTGTCGCAGTCGCCGGAATACGCGAGTTTTTCCGCGCTTGAATCGGTCAGCCTTTGCGACACAGTGCAGATCTATCACAAAGACCTCAACATCAATATCAAAGCAAAGGTAATTAAAACTGTCTATGATGTCCTCCGCGAGCGGTACACGTCCATTGACCTCGGCTCGCCGCGTGCGAATTTTGCCGACGTCATAAAACAGACGGTCAACGAGACCAAAGACCTGCGCGGTCAGCTTGTCGCGACGAGGTCGGATCTGACGGCGGCATACGAAAAGGCGATAGCCGACGCAACGGCGGCAATCACCGGGAACAGCGGCGGATATGTCCGACTCAACCCGTCGCAGAATCCGCAGGAAATTTTAATCATGGACACGCCGGACATCTCGACCGCCAAAAACATATGGCGGTTTAATCTTTCCGGCTTTGGTCATTCGTCCGGCGGCTACTCCGGGCCATACAGGACAGCAGTCACGCAGGACGGTCACATTGTCGCTGACTTTATCGACACGGGCATTCTAAACGCGAACATCATCCGCGCCGGCATAATGCAGTCCACAAATGGCGAATTTTCTTTTAACCTCGAAACCGGACACATCGAAGCTTCCGATATCAACATCACTGGCGGCGACATAAACCTTGACGGCGGTCAGTTGTCAATCTTAAACAACGACGGTTACAAAGCAGACTTTTCCGGCGGAGTAGTGGAGCTCTATCAAGGCGCAGGAACTGGCACTGGAACAGGCACAAAATATCTGTTGCTTTACAACTCGCTTATAGGCGGTAAATGGTATGCCACACTCGCAAGCCCGTCATATACGCTCGGCGGCGTCTCGTCCGGCGGGTTTAGAATTGGAACGAGCACCGGCAATGTCTCGGCGACAAGCTCGTGGAACACTGATTTTGCGTTAATTAGCAAAGATAACGCAAGATTCCGCACAAAAGTCGAGGTCAACGAGCCTTTAAGCGTTGCGGCAGGCGGCGACGCCATCGGGTTTATCGCGCATGCGCCAAACGGCGCGAACGATGTAAGCGCGGAGCTTGGTGCTACGAGTGACGCGAGCGCACTGCTGCAAATCGTCAACAACACCAAAGGCACGGTTCCGGCGCGAATTGAAATCTACTCGAGCGGGACAAACGGAAAGGGCATGACTTTAAAGCTTACTTCCGGCGGCGGTTACACCGGACGGCTATTTTTAGACACCACCGGACTGTATGCCGAATTTAACGACAGCGGCGACTACAAAAAACTCGCTTAGGGGGCTATTATGACAAAATCAGAAATCGAACAGAAAATCGCAGATGTCAAAGCGCAGGGCGACGCCTTGCAAAAACACAACGCGCAGCTGATACAGCAAATGGAGGTCAATAAAGTCGAGCTTGCCAAGGTTTGCGGCAAAATCGAGCTACTGTCCGAAATGCTCTCAGAGCTCGAAAAAACGCCCACAGAGGGCGAGAACGGGGAGGCGGAAAAAGATGCAGACAAGAACGATAACGGTTGATTATGCCCGCCCACGTGGCTACGACGTAGGCTATCGCGCGGAAAATAACTTTACTGTGCTTGCCTTGCCTGTGCCCGAAGAGCTCGAGGGAGCGGACAGCTACAGAGTCTACTTTGAGTCGACGGTCGGCGAGCATTTGCAAACCGAGCTACTGACTCCTACGGACGGCTATGTGACGGTCAAAATAACGAGCGATATCGTGCCTGAACCCGGCAACATGGCAGCGCAGCTTGTCGCTTTTGCGGACGGCGAGAAAGTCGGCTATGCGCCTGTGATAACGGGCACTGCAAAGGTGTCAATCCCGGACGGCACAGAGCGGTTGAGCCATAGCCTTGCCGCCGAAATCGCGCTTAACACTGCTGCACGGCATTCGCACGACAACAAGGCGGTGCTTGATAAGTTTGCCGAAACCGACGGCAAGCCGACCTATGGCGGCGAGGCTTTAGGCGGTGGCGGAGCGTCAACCGCCGAAGGTGTCAGTTATACCAACAAGCAGTTGCCGAATGTCGCAAATGTTAAGATGGCACTCGACGAGCTTGTTCCCAAATCTCACAGCCACGATAACAAAGATACACTCGACGAGCTCTCTGTCTCAAACGGCAAACTCCAATATAACGGCTCTGATGTCGGCTTAAAGGGCGATAAGGGTGCAGACGGCAAGACTCCGGTCAAAGGTACTGACTACTGGACGGAGGCAGACAAGGCAGAAATAGTCAACGACACTCTTGCCGCCCTGCCAAAGTGGACGGGAGGTAATTATTGATGGCATACGACAAGGTAGTTGACTCCGCCGCGCTTGACGCAGCTATGACCTACACAGCTAACCGCATCCGCAACAAGACAGGTGGCACTGACCAGATAACATGGGACTCCGCCAAAGGTTTTGGCAACGCAGTTGACGCTATAGCCGGTTCAGACGAGGATGCAATAATCCAGCGCACCATATCGGGCACATATTCAAATGACCGTATAACGACGGTCGGAGCGTGCGCATTTTTAGGATGTCAGGCTCTTACAGCGATTGATTTGCCTAATGTCACCCAAGTTAATCGCAACGCTTTTGAATCGTGCGTTCGGCTGTCGACAATAAATCTTCCCAAAGTCACCGCGCTTGACAGAGGTGTTTTTACAAATTCTGCAATACAACAAGCAAATTTTCCTTTGGTGACAACAATAGGAGACAACTGTTTTTACACCGCAAAGCATCTGATATCTGCAAATCTACCACTTGTTACCAGTTTACCGATTGACTCTTTTCGCCTTTCGACAATTCAGACAGCTGATTTTGCGGCGATAACAAATATAAACCGAACGGCGTTTACCGACTGTACATCCCTTGAAACGCTCATTATCCGCACTCCGTCTATTTGCGTGATTTCCGACATTTCGATTGCGTTGCGTGGAAGCAAGATAGCAGCGGGCACGGGGTATATTTATGTGCCGGACAACCTTGTTGACAGCTACAAGGCGGCGACAAACTGGGTTGCTCTTGCAAATCAAATTAAGCCGATTTCGGCGTTGGAGGCGAGCACATGATAAAAACAGAGACCCGGGCAAACGGGCTTATCTACACTTACAGCGATGTCGGCAAGAAAATTCAAAAGGTCGGTACAGACGAGATATATGACACCGCCATAGATTTGCCGAATGCCGGATATACCTACGCGGAGACCGATACGGACAGCGAAATAACCGCCGAAGAGGCGCTGAACATAATCACAGGAGGTGCGGATATATGACGCGAGCAGAAGCAAAAGCTTATCGCAACAAGATAGATGGCGTGTTGACGAAGGTCACTACGGACGCAGAAGCTTTGGAGTATGCAGAGCTTTATCCGCTTTGGAGCGGGTATATCGATTATGCTGTCGGCAGTATAGTCCGCAGACCGAGCGGGCTGTATAAGTGTTACAACGCGATATCCGCCAATCCCACATGGTTGCCGGAAAATACGGCTGCACACTGGGAGCCTATCACGGTCGGCGAGGACGGCACGATTGATAATCCTATTACAGCGGCGGCTGGCATGAGGTATTTCAAGGACAAGTACTATCTCGACGGTGGCAAAATTTACAAATGCATACGCGACGACAGCAACGGTCAAGGCACTATCTTGCAGTATCTTCCATCGCAGCTTGTGGGCATTTACTTTGAGGAGGTGACTACATGAGCGGTGTAAACATCTTCTTGACGATTCTTAGTGCGTGCGGGACTATATGCGCAATAATCTTTGGCTATATCGCCTATAAGCGGAACGGCAAAAGTGACAACAAAGACGAGGGCAAGAAAGATGGTGTCGTTTTAACGGAACTCGGATACATCAAAAGTGGCGTTGATGACATCAAGAGAAAGCAGGAAAAGCAAGATGACCAGATAGGAAAGGTGGTCGAACGGCTGAGTTCTGTAGAATCGTCCGCCAAACAGGCGCACCACAGGATCGATACGATCGAACAGCAGCTTTATAAAAAATAAGGAGGTTATTT
>ERZ773113.197-NODE-197-length-32937-cov-45.134694_pt1 | contig 32937 bp, 42 predicted proteins | sample MGYA00580565_ERZ773113 | MGnify/ENA primary metagenome ERZ773113 (study PRJEB29015, sample SAMEA2737827) | human gut metagenome | biome: human gut; feature: human-associated habitat; material: faeces | place: China | collected 2012 ...
GAACGTGGATGTACACGCTTCATGATCGGGCCTGCATCTACATAAATTGTGGAGATGTAGAGATTGTCAATGTTCATATTGTTATTGTTTTCTGCATTTGCCATGGCGCTCCGGAGGGTTTTTTCAACCACGATGGAAGCTGCCTTGTGGGTATTGCGCAGAATGGAGATTGCTTCTCCCGCTTTCTTACCGCGGACAAGGTTAGCTACGATGCGGACCTTGCGGGGAGAAATGCGGACATTTCTTGAAATTGCCTGAACTTCCATTTTATTCCTCCCTGTTATTTACCTGCAGCGGCCTTATCACTCTTGTTGTGGCCCTTGAAAGTACGGGTCGGAGCGAATTCGCCAAGCTTATGGCCAACCATATCTTCAGTGATGTAAACCGGTACATGCTTTCTTCCGTCGTGAATCGCAATGGTGTGACCTACGAAGCTCGGAAGGATGGTAGAAGCACGGGACCAGGTTTTAACAATTTTCTTATCGTTAGCTGCGTTCAGTGCGTCAATCTTCTTTACCAGAGAGAAAGCGACGAACGGGCCTTTTTTTACGGATCTGGACACTTTTACTCCTCCTTATCTTACTTGCGTCTCTTAACAATCAGTTTGGTAGACGCTTTTCTGTTGTCGCGGGTCTTCACGCCGTAAGCAGGCTTGCCCCACGGGGTAACAGGACGCTTACGTCCGACAGGAGCTTTACCTTCGCCGCCGCCATGCGGATGGTCATTCGGGTTCATTACAACGCCGCGGGTAGTCGGACGAACGCCGAGCCAGCGGTTTCTTCCTGCTTTGCCCAGAGTGATGTTTTCATGGTCATCATTGCCAACCACACCGATGGTAGCGCGGCAGCGGATATGTACCTTGCGCAGTTCGCCGGAAGGCAGACGGAGCAGTGCATAATCTCCTTCTTTAGCCATGAGCTGAGCGCTTGCACCGGCAGAACGAACCATCTGGCCGCCTTTGCCGATTTTCAGTTCTACGTTGTGAACGATGGTACCAAGAGGAATATTGGTGAAAGGCAGGCAGTTGCCTACTTTAATATCGGATTCCGGACCGCTGGTAACAACGTCGCCAACCTTGAGTCCCTTAGGAGCCAGGATGTAACGTTTTTCACCGTCTGCATACTGGAGCAGAGCGATGCGGCAGGTACGGTTAGGATCGTATTCGATGGTAGCTACTTTAGCCGGAATGTTATCCTTGTTTCTCTTGAAATCGATGATTCTGTACTGACGTTTATGACCGCCGCCCTGATGGCGAACTGTCATTTTGCCGGAGCCATTGCGACCGCCATGATTATGAACAGGAGCCAGAAGGGATTTTTCCGGTTTGTCTGTTGTGATTTCATCAAAAGTGGAAACGGTCATCTGACGGCGTCCGGGAGTGTACGGTTTAAAAGATTTATAAGCCATTGATTTACTCCTCCTTACGCTTCGAAGAGCTCAATTGTTTCGCCCGGTTTAAGGGTAACAACTGCTTTCTTCCAATCACTGCGACGACCCTGGGTGCGGCCCAGACGTTTCATCTTGCCTTCATAACGCATGGTGTTCACAGCCTGAACTTTGACTTTGAAAATCTGTTCCACAGCCTGGCGGATTTCAACCTTGGTTGCAGCAAGGGGCACGCGGAAGGTGTACTTTCTTTCTTCCATGAGAGCCGTGGTTTTTTCGGTGATAATCGGTTTAATGAGGATGTCACGTGCTTCCATTATGCGAGTACCTCCTCAATCTTCTTGACAGCTTCCTGGGTGAGGAAGAGCTTGTCGTAATTTACAATATCATAGATGTTGATTCCGCTGGGAACATAAGCTTTTACGCCGGGAATGTTTCTTGCGGAAAGAACGGTGTTTTCTGCTGCGTCGCCGCCGTCAACGATGAGGGCTTTGCCTGCTGCGTTGAATGCGGAAAGCATTTTTACAACTTCCTTGGTCTTCGGTGCATCGAAATGGATGGTATCGATAACTACCAGTTCGTTAGCACGGAGCTTTTCGGAAAGAGCAGATTTAACAGCCAGCTGGCGAGCCTTCTTCGGCATAGCCTTTGCATGGCTTCTGGGGGTCGGTCCGAATACGGTGCCGCCGCCAACCCACAGTGGGGAGCGGATGGATCCGACTCTGGCACGGCCTGTGCCTTTCTGTTTCCAGGGCTTCTTGCCGCCGCCGCGGACAAGGCCTCTGGTCTTTGTGGCGTGGGTGCCGAGGCGTTCATTAGCCATCTGGCGAACCACTGCCTGGTGAATAACAGCTTCGTTGTAGTCTACGCCAAAGACGCTGTCATTCAGCTCTATTTCACCGGTTTCCTGGCCGGCTACATTATACAGCTTTACTTTCGGCATTGAGATGTTCCTCCCTTAATCAGAACAATTTTCTGTTGTTCCAGACAATATTATTTTACAGGCTTTACAGTTTCCTGTACCATGACGAGGCTTCCCTTAGCGCCGGGGATCCCGCCTTTGACAAGCATAAGATTACGGGCAGTATCAACTCTTACTACCTGAAGATGCTGAACAGTGACTCTTTCGCCGCCCAGCTGTCCCGGCATCTTCTTGCCTTTGAATACCTTTCCGCCGCCGCCGGACATACGAGCACCGAGGGATGCTGTCTGACGATGGTTCTTGGAACCGTGGCTTTCAGGGCCGCGCTGGTGATTCCAACGTTTAATGGTGCCGGCGAAACCTTTGCCGCGGCTGGTGCCGATTACGTCTACAATTTCGCCTTCTGCGAAGATATCAGCAGCCAGAGTTTGGCCTACTGTGTAAGACGGCTTTTCAGCGAGTCTGTATTCACGCAGATATTTAACCGGTTCAATACCAGCCTTTTCAAACTGACCTTTTACAGGTTTTGTCAAATGTTTTTCTTTGACAGCGCCATAACCGAGCTGAACAGCATTGTATCCATCGCTTTCAACGGTTTTAACAGCTGCTACAACGTTTGGCAGAACTTCAATAACACTTACCGGAACCAGGTCGCCGTTTTCAGCGAACACCTGGGACATTCCTAATTTTGTTCCCAAAATAGCCTTAGACATCTTTGCACCTCCTTACAGTTTAATATCAATGCTGACACCGGCTGGCAGTTCCAGTCTCATCAGCGCATCCGCGGTCTTCTTGGACGGATCGAGGATGTCAATAAGTCTCTTGTGGATACGCATTTCAAACTGTTCACGGCTGTCTTTGTTGACATGCGGAGAACGGAGAATGGTATACACGTTCCGTTCTGTGGGGAGCGGAATGGGACCGGAGACACGGGAACCGGTTCTCTTGGCAGTTTCCGCGATCTTCGCTGCGCTCTGATCAACAGCTTTGTGATCATAGCCTTTCAGCCGAATTCTGATTTTTTCCTGTTTCGACATTACATAAACCTCCTACGTTCATTTCCTGAATGAACTGCTCCGTGGAAATTCCCCTGCAGTGCAGGCCACCTTCCACTTCATAGTTTTGACTGACTCGCTTCCCGCTTTCGCCCTCGTACGAAAGCCCGAAAACGTTCAGCCTTTAAATCATACTATTTTCCATAGTCGAATGCAAGTGTTTCATAAAAATTTAATATTTTTGTCGATAAATCTCCTAAGCACGATAAATACTGGCGAAACTCTGGTTAGGCGTGCCTTATTTTAGCATAAACACGCGTCCTGGTGTGTACCTTTTTACGTTAGACTTTGATTAAATTTTCAAATCATCATGTTTCAAAGGGCCATGACGCTGCTCAGAGCAGGTGATAAAACCCTTTATTATACATATATATTTCTCCGCTCTCCGCCTCCATTCCTCCCTTCCCGCCTTCAGCCTGTAAAGCGCGGCCGGCGGTCAGCAGCCAGCCCTCCTTACACCAGTCCACCGGCATACCAGCCTATGATATAATAAATCTGTATGAAACGGAGGTTTTACAGCATGAAAGTAATTTACGATGACCATTTATTTGATACCATTCCCGGCCTCTGCGTAGGCATCCTGGCCGTCCGGGCCCTGGACAACCGGGGCGTGAACCTGGAAGCGGAAGCCTTCCGGCGCCGCTGCTGCACGGAAGCCAACCTGCTCCTCAAAATGAACCCATCCATGGCAGAAAAAGAGCTGAAGCGCTACCAGGACGCCCTCACCCATCTGGGCATTACCGGCCACAGCACCGCCCTGGACACCCTTTTCCGGGAATACAAAAAAGAACTGGGCCTGGAAGAAGCAGAGGAAGCCAAAGCCGATGACCACTACGAAATCCTGTCCCAGCCCAAAGCGGCCAGCCTGGATGAACTGGCAGGCTCCGACGTCCTTCCCCGCATGAATCCGGTGATGGACATGGTGCGGGGCGGCATGCTCAAATTCCATGTAGATATCCACGCCTTCGACATGGGCGACCGGAAGACCCCTCTCCTGGTGCACCAGCAGGAAGGAGAATGGGTGGTTTCCCTGGGGAATGAGACAGCCCTTCACAACTGGTACTGCGAAAACGGAACTGCCGGACAGGTAGGAGAAAACACGGAAAATATCCTCATCCTCATCACCGGATTCGCACCAAACCGCAATAAAGTGGCCGCAGCCAGGAACGAACTGGCCCGCCGCATGAAATCAGCCTTTGACCGCTCCGTGGAAGTAGGCTGGCTGGAAGCAGGCACCCATGAATTCACCGCTTCCATCTGAAAACAAACCGCTCAAATACGCAGCCCTGGACTTTGAAACCGCTTACTGGGGCCCTGCCAATGCCTGCTCTTTGGGCATCGTGGTGAGCAACGGAAAAGAAATCGTAGACGAATGGTACCACCTCATCCGTCCCATGACATTGAAATTTGACGCAGGCTGCATGAAAGTGAACGGCATCCATCCCGAAGACGTGGCAGAAGAAGAACCATTCCCCTTCTTCTGGGATGAAATCGCCAGACGGCTGGAAGGCACCATCGTCTTTGCCCACAACGCCCGCTTCGATATGGGGGTCCTGGCTTCGGCCCTGGACTTCTACCACCTGCCGGACATCCACTTCCGCTACGGCGACACAGTGGTACTGTCCCGGAAACTGTGGAAGGACATGGAAAACCACAAGCTGAACACGGTGGCAGAAAACCTGGGCTTTTCCTTCAACCACCACCAGGCCTTAGACGATGCCAGGGCCTGCGAATACATCGTCCGGAAAGCGCTGGAAGAAACAGGCCTTCCCTCTGTGGAAGCCCTCATGAAGGAGACAGGACAGAGCCTGAAACGGTTCGCCGTGAAACGGGGAGAAAGGAAACTGGATACCTGAGGGGGGCGCAGAGCGCCCCCGGGTTCATAGGGTTCAAAAGGTTCAGAGGGTTCAAAGGGTTGTGGTGGCGCCCTTCGGGCGCAGATTTTAAAAAAGGGGCGCGGCTCCGCCGCGGGTTGTGTAGAAGGGTTGTGTTCGCACAGGGGAAATGCTTATAAAGTCAGCGTTACGGGATTAACTTTCAGTGTCATACGGCAAAATAACCATTCTGCTGACTGGCTCGCTGCGCTCGCCACCCCCTATCCGGGCTGCGCCGGACTTCCCCCTATTCAGGGGGCAGAATAAAGCTCTGAAAAGCAGTCCTTTCATAAGCAGCTCACAACATAGCGGAGCTTTATAGTGCCCCCGCTTGCGAGGGAAAGGTGGAGGCGCCAGCCACCAAAGGGGGAATGCATTTCCTCGCCCGCAGGGCGGTTGAAAGGTTTTCGCTGCCCCAGGCAGCGGCATATAAAACTACCCTCTGAAACAGTCCGCTCTCCGGTGGCAGCGAACACCCCTATCGTCATTTCAGAAGGGGACGAATGACAAAAACGCTGTCCCCACCTCCGTCATTTCGACCGAAGCGTTGCGGAGTGGAGAAATCTCACTTCCCAATGGTACATGAAGCATTGAGGCAGGAGATCTTCAGGCTCAGAGTATCATCGGAGCGGTTCCTGTCTGCCCCTATACCGGCACGTCCCTCCGCTCGGGATGGCCATGAGGGGAGCTGCTTACTGTTATTAACCTGAATAAAGACATACAAAAAGACCGGCCCTGGCCGGTCTTTTTGGTGCCTGTTTATCGGAGTTCGTAGTTGTAGTCTTCTTTGAGAATGTGGATGGCGCCCATGTCGCCTTTCATGGCGGCTTTGATGAGCCAGCTCATGGCGGCTTTTTCGTCTTTTTCTATGCCTTCCCCGTTGGCCAGGGCATAGCCGTAGTGGGCCATGGCGAAGGAGTCGCCTTTTTCGGCGGCTTTTTTGTAGAGTTTCACTGCTTCCTCAATATCCTCCTCTACGCCGATGCCTGCTTCGTAGCAGAGGCCCAGGGCGGCCCAGGCAGCAGGGATGCTGTTCCTGGCAGCCCGTTTGTAGCATTCGAAGGCTTTCACGGCATGGTCTTTGGTGCCGCTGTGCGTGAAGGCAAGGCCCAGGCGGAGGAAGGCTTCTTTATCGCCCAGAGCTTCTGCCTCTTCTGCCATGTGCCAGGCTTTGGCGGGGTCCACGCTGCCGGCGGCGCCGGTAATGTATTCGCCGCAGGCTACGGAAAGGAAGCCCCGGAGGGTCATGTCTCCGTCAGGATTTCCTTCGTCCCGGCCTTTCCGTATCCACATTTCGGCAGCGGCCAGGTCTTTCTGGGTGCTGCTGCCCTGGGCATAGAACATGCCGGTCATGAGCATGGCGCTGGTATCGCCTCTTTCTGCTGCCAGAAGGTAGTAGCGGAAGGCTCTGTCCTGGTTGACTTTGCCCATAATGCCTTCGTCGTAGATTTTGCCCAGAAGGGAAGCGGCTTCAGCGCTGCCTTCGTCGGAGCAGTGCTCCAGCATCCTTCCGGCCTTCCGGGGATTCGGTTTGTTGCCGTTAATGCCGCGGAGGTAGAGTTTGCCCAGCGCCAGGCCTGCTTCTTCGATGCCGTAGTCCACGCTGATTTTGTAGCAGTTTTCTGCTTTGCTTTCGTCTTTGTCCAGGCCGTCGCCTTTTTCCCATTGGCGGCCCAGGACGAAGATTTCATAGGCTGCTTCCCTGGCACCCATATTGGCTGCTTTCCTGAAGTATGTGACTGCCTCATCCATATCCCCCATATGAAGGCAGTCCTGCCCCATGGAGTAGTAATATTCCATCATTCGATCAGATGCCATAATAGTCCTGCTCCTTTTTGGCGGCCCAGCCGCCGATGAAATGTCTCCAGAAAGGCTTGGCCCGGGGCCAGGCAATGGAGATTATCTGAATTCTTTGCAGAGGTCTTCGAAGAGTGCTTCGGAAGGCTTTTCTACGTGGTCGATGAGCCGTACGTCTTTGGAGGGAACGATGTCTCCGAAGGGGACGCCTTCTTTTTCTTCATAAATGACGCCGGTCACCAGGCTGTCTGTTTCCGCCAGAAGGTGGAAGGCTTCGGCTTTGCTGGAGGGGTCGTAGGTTTCACGGACATCGGAAATCTTTTTCAGGTGTTCGTTGTACCACTGGACGGTGTTCATATGGTTGAAGGTGACGCAGGGGGTGAAGATGTTCACATAGGAGAATCCTTTGTGGTCCACTGCTTTTTCGATGATGTCCACCAGGTTTCTGCCGTCAATGGCATAGGCCTGGGCCACGAAGGTGGCACCGGCGGCAATGGCCATGGCCGGTACAGCCAGCGGGGTCAGGGGGTTTCCGTCCGGCGTGGTCTTGGTGACGAAGCCTTTGGAGGAAGCCGGTGATGTCTGGCCTTTGGTGAGTCCGTAGACCTGGTTGTCGAAGACCAGGTAGGTAATGTCCATATTTCTCTTCATGGCATGCATGGCATGACCGAGGCCGATGGCGTAGGAGTCGCCGTCGCCGGAGCATACGATGAGGTGGGTGTCTTTGTTGGCGCATTTGATGCCCTGGGCGAAGGGAAGGGCCCTGCCGTGGGTGGTGTGGGCGCCGTAGCAGTACTGGTAGCCGCCGATACGGGAGGAACAGCCGATGCCGGAAATCAGGGTGATTTCTTCATTGGCCCAGCCTTTTTTAGCGCACACGGCGGAAATGGCATTCTGGATGCCGTAGTCGCCGCAGCCGGGGCACCAGTTTGGTACGATGGTATTTTTATAGTCTCTCGGTGAAGCCATAATCAGAAAACCTCCTTGGCTTTGTTCACAATGGTAGAAGTGGTAAAGGGTGTGCCGTCGTACTGGAGAAGGGACAACAGTTTGTCATGACAGTCAAAGTGAATGGCAAAGAGTTCACGGAGCTGGGCTGTCAGGTCTTCTTCTACGATGAGAACTTTCTTTGCGCCTTCCACATAGGGACGGAGGGCTTCGGTGGGGAAGGGAGAAAGAAGACGGAGCTGGAGGTGGTTCACTTTCTTTCCTTCTGCTTCCAGTTCTTCTACCGCTTCTTCCAGGGCTCCATTGGTGGAGGTAATGCCGATGAGGAGAAGGTCGGTGTCTGTGTCTTCATGGGTCACATAGAAGGGTTTCACTGCCTGGGGAACGGCTGCAAATTTCCGGTGCCGTTTTTCCATTTCCATGACGCGGTCGGCCTGGCCTTCGGCAGGCTTGCCGAATACGTTGTGTTCCAGGCCGGTGGAAAGGAACATGCCGTTCTTCACGCCGGGAATGGTTCTTGGGGAAATGCCGTCTTCGCTGTCTTCAAAGCGGTGGAAGTAGGCTTTCTTCTTTGTATCCAGTTCCGGCAGGCCTTCGGTGAGAAGTTTGCCGCGGTTGATCCCTACGCGGTTCAGGTCAAAGGCCGGTACGGACTGTTTGCACATGCCGAACTGCAGGTCCGAGAGTACGATGACAGGGGTCTGGAATTCTTCAGCCAGGTTGAAGGCTTCCTGGGTAATGTAGTAGCAGTCTTCAATGGAGGAAGCAGCCAGCACGATTTTTTCCGCATCGCCGTGGCCCGAGGCAATGGCATAGCGGATGTCGCTCTGTTCTACCTTGGTGGCCATGCCGGTGGAAGGACCGGCACGCATGACGTCGATGATGACAACTGGGATTTCTGCCATGGCTGCCATGGAAATGGATTCCGCCATGAGGGAGAGCCCGGGGCCGGAGGTGGCTGTGAAGGCACGGACACCGGCATAGCCGGCACCCATGGCCATCATGCAGGAGGACAGTTCATCTTCTGTCTGCACCACGGTGCCATGGATTTTATGAACCACTTTAATCATGTATTCCATGATTTCAGACGCGGGGGTAATGGGGTAGGATGCCATGAAACGGGATCCGGCGGAAATGGCGCCCAGCGCAGCAGCTTCGTTGCCCAGAAGGTAGAGCTGGTCTTTCTTCGGCGGTGTAGCCAGCTTGCCCAGTTCTACGCCGTGCATGGCAGCAATGGCGGTATCATAGCCTTCCTTGAAGATTTCCTTGTTCTTCGTAATGATGTCTTCGCCCTTCTTGGCAAAGCGGTCTGCAATGAACCCGTAGAAGGGGTTTTCCGGGAATCCCAGCACGCCGGCGCTCATGCCCAGGGCTGCAATATTCTTCATCTGCAGGCTGCCGTACTTTTTGGCCAGTTCCGTAATAGGAAGAGCCAGCACGATGCGGCCGCTGTGGGCTTCAAATTTCGGATGGAAAGCATCGTCAGCAATGATGACGCCCCCTTCCGGCACTTCTTTGCCATGGAGCTCAATGGTCTCCTGGTCCAGGGCTACCAGACAGTCTACATGCTCGCCAATGGTAGCCACTTCCTTTGTGGCAATGCGAAGAGCAATGGTTGTATGACCGCCTTTAATACGGGATGCAAAAAGACGCTGGCTGAAAAGGGAATATCCTTCCTGTGCCAGCACACGGCCCAGGATTTCGCCGCAGGACTCTACGCCCTGCCCCTGCTGGCCGCCCATTTTCCAAATAAAATCACGTTTCGTTTCCACTCCATCTGCCTCCTTGGTGATGAATCACGGGAAATGTTAAGAAATCTATATAGGTGAATCGTTTTTACACATACTCACACATTTTTATTATACCACTTAAGGCCCGGGAAATCTTGAAAAAAATAAATGGAAATCGAGAGCGCAAAAAGAATGGAAGGCACCATAAAAAAGAGCGCCCTTTGAAGGGCGTCCTCTTTTTCTTTGCTGTATTCTCCCATCACTGTCTTTTCCCGGGGCAGTTCCGTTTGGCCTGGAATTCATCGGCCTCCAGGCGGTACACTTCACAGCCCTTCAGCATACCGTCGGTGATGGTCCAGTCTTTTCCTGAAATCTGCTTCATGAAGGATGTGAGGATTTCTTTCTTTTCTTCCTTCCCTTGGATGATGGAAATCCGGCCGCTGCCGATGATGCTCATGTAGGCATTGGTATAGAGGGCGGGGTTGGTATCATGGGGAATGACCTTTTCTCCCGTATCCATTTCAAAACCGGCGCGGCCGTCCTTTTCTATGAGTTCCCTTTTCAGTCCGGCCGTGGCGCCGTGGAAGAAGAGGGACAGTTTCCCTCCCTCATAGGTATAGGAATAATTCACCGGCACCACGTAAATCCGTCCTTCGTCATAAAGTCCCAGGTGCACGATGCCGCAGGCATCCAGGATGCGTCGTATCTCCCCTTCTTCTGTCACCAGTCTGTCTTTCCTTCGCATAGGTCGATGTTCCATTTCCATAGCAGTATCCTCCTTTTTATGTATTATACCCCATGAGGGCAGGGAGGGTCTCTATATTTCTATTTTCCTATCCTCTGCCATGTAGAGTTTCCTGTAGTAGAAGAGGACGGCTCCCATGCCCAGGTCCGTGAGCAGCCAGCTTACAGGGTAGACGGCCATGAGGGTATGGAAGGTGGGGCTCCACTGGAAGACGGTGGCCACATAGAGAATGCGGGAGCCGCAGATGATGATGGTCACCATGATGGCAGGCCCCAGGGATTTCCCAAAGCCCCGGAGGAAGCCGGATACCATTTCGATGACAAGGTCCAGCACTTCGGCGCCCAGAATATAGGCCAGCCGGATATAGCCCAAGTCAATGACGTCCCTGTCGGTGCTGAAAATGGAAAGGAGGGGCCTGCCCAGGAAAAGGATAAGGCCGCACACCGCCGCCATGGCACCAAGGCCCTGAAGGAAGGTGATGCGAAAGATTTTCCGGAAGCGGCCCATCAGCCCGGCGCCGTAGTTCTGGCCGGTGAAGGTGGTGCAGGCCTGTCCGAAGGCATTGATCACGTAGTAGGCAATGATTTCCAGATTGAAGGCTGCTGCCGAGGCGGCCATCACTTCTGTGCCCAGGCTGTTGATGGCAGACTGGATGACAATATTGGAAAGGCTGAAAACGGCGCCCTGGACGCCGGCTGGCATGCCTACGGAAAGGATTTTCTTCAGCATGGACAGGTCGAAAGCCGCTTCCTTCAGGGACAGGTGGACAGAAAGGGAGGTATGGGACAGAAGGGCAAGAAGCATGAAACTACTCAGAAGAGTGGAGCATACGGTGGAGGCCGCTGCGCCGTCTGCATCCATGCCCATGCCCAGGACGAAGAACAGGCTGGATGCCACCTTCACCATGCCGGAAATGAAAAGGCACAGGAAGGGAGTCCTGGTATCTCCCTGGCTCCTGAAAATGGCGGAGGTGAAGTTGTACATCAGTATGCCCGGCAGGGCCAGGAATATGATGCGCAGGTAACGGAGAGACAGGGGCCGCACTTCTTCCGGTACGGAAAGAAGATCCATCAGGGGCGATGCGGCCAGTTCCCCCACGGCCATCATGATAAGGCCACCCAGGAGGGAAGAAAGGATGGCGGTATGTACGGCCCTGGTCACGCCCTGCCGGTCCTTTCGGCCGGTGAGCTGGGAAATTACCACATTGGCGCCAAGGGAGATGCCGATGAAGAGGGTCACAATGATACCTACCACGGGCCCATTGCTCCCCACGGCGGCCATGGCGCTTTTTCCTACAAAGCGGCCCATAATGAGGATGTCCGCTGCATTAAAAAGCTGCTGGCAGATGCCTGTCATAGCCAGCAGCAGCGCAAAGGACCAGGTCTTGTCTGCGATGGATCCATGGAGCATATCCATTTTCTTCATTGTCCTTCCCCCTTTGCCATCATATACGTAAGGCGCCGGCTCTTCGCCGACGCCTTTATTATATCATCATGGCAGTCCATGAAGCTGAAAGTCTTCGCCTTCTTTGGGCCATGATTCTCGCCTGTCCCGTCGCCCGAGAATCATGGTTTATTGTACTCCATAGACTTCCTTCACCAGTCGAAAAGCAGCCCAGGCTTTGGGCCAGCCGGCGTAGAAGGCCACCTGGGTCAGGGTGTCCGCCATTTCTTCCAGGGTGACGCCATTGTTTTTGGCATTCTGGATGTGGTACTTCAGGGAAGAATCGGTGATGCCCTGGCTCACCAGGGATATGACCGTAATCAGGCAGCGCTGCTTCACGGAAAGTGCATCCTGCTTGTTCCATACTTCTCCGAAGAGAATGTCATCATTGTAGCGGGCAAAGTCGGGAGCCGTCTGTCCCAGCACGTCCCTGCCTGCGGTCTGTACGATTTTCTTTGTCATAGGTTCTCCTTTCGTCGCTTCTGCAGAAACTTCCATGCCGGCCATGACCATGATGACAGCAATGAAAGCAGAAAGTACCTTTTTCCTATTCCATTTCATAATTTCTCAAATCCTTTTTCGTCCACCGGCTCAAGCCATTCATTGGATACCCCTTCTCCTTCTCTGGAAAGGGAAATGTGCTGGAAATGGCATCCCGGAGCGGCGCCGTGCCAGTGTTTGACTTCCGGCGGGATGGTCACCACGTCTCCGGGATGAAGTTCCCGGGGCGCCTGCCCCTCATACTGCAGGTACCCCTTCCCCGATACCACAATCAGCACCTGGCTGGTACCGTGATGGATGTGCCAGTGGGTGTGGGCGCCGTTTTCAAAGGTCACGTTGTACACGGGAATATCTTTGTCTTCAGACAGGCTGGCCAGCCAGCTTCTGCCGGTGAAAAAGCGGGCATACCCGTCGTTGGGGCTTCCTATTTCCATGACGGCGCCTTTTCCTTCCAGTGCTTTTCTGATTTCTTCCTTGTTCATGCGATGTGTCCTTTCTTATTTATTTCTTCAACGAATTAATCCAAGCAAGCACATCATCGGTTTTCCCGCCGCCGGTGAAGCATTCGCCGGGAAGCCAGGTACCCGTTTTGGCAGTCCGGGCAAGGTTTTCCCCACTGTCTCCCAGGGGACTGCTGTAGGAGGTGGCAAAGGGAATCACTGTTTTGCCTTCAAAGCTGTGATGTTCCGTGAAAGTATACACAATGGCCGGCGCCTCGCCCCACCAAATGGGATATCCCAGGTACACCACCCGGTAATCATCCCAGTTGGCTGCATCGCCTGTATATTCCGGACGGATGGAGCTGTCTTTATGTTCCATGGACACCCGGCTGCTGCTGTTATTGTAATCCAAGTCCGCTTCCGTATAAGGCACTTTCGGCGTAATGGCAAAGAGATCACTGCCTGTCTCTTTGGCAATGGTTTCCGCCGCCTGCTTCGTATGGCCGCTGGCGGAATAGTACACCACAATGGACTTTCCCTGGGGCACTGCTTCTCCTGATGAGCTGCTTCCCTGAGAGGCGCCGCCGCAGGCACTCATTGTCAGGGCCGCTGCTGCCACTGCCACTCCCATGACTGCTTTTTTCCACATAATAAACCTCCTGTTTCAATTCACAACCCTTTTATTCCAGAGTAGTACTTTTACCCTTTCTCCTTATTATAGGAAAAGGCCTTCTTCCTATCCAATACCTTGTTTTTACAGGAATACATGCCCCAAAGGCATGGATATGACGGGATGGGCAGGAAACTTCCAGGGTGTGCCATCATTTCGCAGCCCCATGGAATTTTTCCCACGAAAAAAGACCGTGAAGACATGCAAATCATTTCTTCACAGCCTTTTTTCCATAACGATTTTCTGATGGCAAGATTCAGGCCCATAGGTCATCTCGAGCGGAGGAACCTGCCGGTATGGGGGAACCGGGGGCTCTCGAGACTCTGAGCCGAGAGAACTCCTGCCGCTATGCTCCCTGTACCATGGGGCGTGAGATTTCTCCACTCCCCTCCGCTTCGGTCGAAATGACGGGCCCGGGGCATCATTTTATCATTGGAGGAGTAAAGTATCTCCGCTCCCGCCGTCGAAATGACGGGCGGAGTCATATCTGTGTCATTCATGTATTTCTTCACAGCCCCATCAACCGCTTAGGAGCCCCCTATTTTTTTCCCGTGATTTTCAGCCGGTCCTGTCTGGCGTAAAGGTATACATAGTAGAGGTCTCCATAGAAAGGATTCCTGAACTTTCTGGCCGCATCATCCACTTCGATGATATGGCCTTTTTTCGTCACCATGCGGAAGGAAAGGAAGTCAATCTGTCCCGGATTATCCGTCCTGGCGAGCTGGCGGTGGAATTCTTTTTTCATGGGATCTCTGTCATCGGGATGGACCACAGAGAAGAAGGTGCCGCCGGTGTATTTCGTGAAGTCTTCGTAGTCGTCACATTCCAGAAGGTCCACCATCACCTTGTTGGCGAAGAGGATTTCTCCTTTTTTCGTGGCCTTCATCACCAGAATGCCACCGGGGAGATGGTCTGCCACATCGGTAAGGTTGAAACTGAACTGGGACCGTTTGTCAGTAACCGTAATGGAGCTGTCAAACTGGCGCCAGCCGGCCTTGCCATTGAGCTTGGCGCCGTAAAGGGCATAGTCGGCGCGAATGCAGAGATTGCCGTAGGAATCGCCCTGTTCCGGATAGGCAGCGCAGCCCAGGGAGGCATAAAATTTCACTTCCCTCTTCCCGGCCATGAAGGTATGGGGAGTCTGGGTAAAATCATCCATGGCTCTGGTAATGGAGCTGAAGTCCTCGTAGGGGCGGAAAAGAATGAATTCATCGCCGCCATTTCGGGTGATGATGGATTCTTCGCCGAAGGTTTCCCTCATATCCCGAACCAGCGTTTTCAGGGCTTCGTCGCCTACGCTGTGTCCGTACACATCGTTCACCAGCTTGAAGTTATCGATATCCAGAGCCAGCACCATCGCTTTCTGGCCGGCATGGGCCTTCATATAGTCCGCCACTGCCTCGTCGCCGCCTTTGCGGTTAAACACGCCAGTCAAAGGATCCCTGCCGCCACTCCGCTTCAGGTCACCATTGGCCTTTTTCAGCGCCCCATTTTTCCTGAGAAGGAAGGCAATGAGGGTGGTCAGGGAAAAGCCTGATATGGTGGCGAAGAAGAGAAGCAGCCAGTTAATGCTGCCTCCCTGGGGCCGCAGCACAATGGACCACAGATCTCCGGCAATGATTCTTTCCGCATGGGGATTCCCCTGTTCCGTCATGCCCCGCTCCTTCACCAGATGCGGAGTATCTTCCCAGCCATAGCGGTGATAGAGGCTGAAGTCCAGCTTCTGGGCGCCCAGATTGGAAATATTGGCAGTGCTCATGACCCGGCGCTGCTCTACGGCCAGTATAATATAGCCCCAGAAGGATTCGTTGCCATTCTCGTCATGACGGTACACAGGGCGCAGAAAGGCCATCATTTTATGAGGAAGTCCCAGGTCCAGAGAGTCCACCAGCACCAGCCGGTGTTCCGTGCGCGCCGTGTCCGCAGCCTTCTTCAAGGAACCTTCCAGGAAGCGGGGAAAATCCACTTTTCTCGTATCTTCCGCCGTAAACACCACCGGTTCTCCCTTTTCCGGCAAAATCTGGATGCTCCGGATCATGGGATTCATGGCCATCACCATGGCCGGTTCCTGGGGATGGACCAGGTAGCCTGCCGGATCAGCCTCCAGCTTGGAAGCCATAATCTTGGTTACCACATCCCACCATTTCACCATTCCGTCTATGCCCTCCAGTCGATGGATGGCATAGGGCGTATAGACTTCCCCTTCATTCTGCCGGTGACTGGTATAGAGGAAGCCGTCCAGGCAGAGGGTCAGCAAAAGGCCGGCTATCATAACGGGTAAACTCAGTGATTTTATCATCCACCTGATTCTACACATCATCATACCGGCCTTTCATTAAAAACCAGGATACCTTCCTATTACGGTTCCATTATACACTTTTAAAAAAAGGGAAACAAGCCGCATAAACTGCGAAAAAATACCGGACTCAGGTCCGGCATTTTCTCAGTCAGGGTTTTAAAATACTAGAAAAATCATTTACCAGCGTTCTTCAGGGCAATTCTCCAATCTCTGCCCTGCTGGTGCACGTCATTTACATCCGCTTTCTGCACAGCATCCTTATTGGATTCCACATCTGCCTTCTGCTGGGCCGAGAGGTGGATATCCTGGTTCTGATCAGGCTGGCCTTTCTTTTCAGCGTTATAAAGGGCAATGCGCCAGTCTCTTCCCGGATCTCCGGCGGCAGTGCCGTCAGCGGCCTGTACGCCCATGGAAATGCAGGACAATGCGATTCCTGCAGCTGCGAGAGCCATGGTAATTTTTTTCATTTCTATCTACTCCTTTCCTGCAGCCAATGAATTGGCTGTTTATGCCATTATATTACTTGAAGTAATTATTGTAAATAGAATTTCAAAGTTTTCTTCATCATACCTCTTTCCAGGAAGGAATGCCGTCCTTTAGAACATAAAAAAAGACTGTGAAGAAAAAGAATCCTTTCTTCACAGTTCCCTTATCTTCTGGAGCGGATGAAGGGAGTCGAACCCTCCTGTCCAGCTTGGGAAGCTGGCGTTCTACCGATGAACTACACCCGCATGATGGAAATATTTTATGCGTATGCATAGATAATACCATACTTTCCTCGAATTTTCTAGTTTTTCTGATAACTTCCTTTACAGAGAATATTTCTCATAATTTGTCATCATTTCGCATCATTTTTTTGAAAATAAGGTGTGATAAGGTGTGAAAACGTTTTCACACCTTACTTTTTTAGAAAACCAACACCTTATTTTGAAAGCAACGATAAACGCTGGCTTTTCAGGGCATATAGGGCTGCGGATGAATTTTAAATAATTGAATTTCTTTCATAGCATCATTAAATTGAGCCTCTAATAGGGCTAATACTTTTTCATATTTTTCCTTCTCTTGTGCTTCTTGTACTGCTTTTTCATTTGTTAGCTTTTCAAACCATGTCTCATCAATCTGTATTCCTATTATACCCGTAGGTTGTTCTTTAGGTTTAAAACTATTTGTTTTAGCTTGAGTATATTGGCTTGTTGATTTTCTGCAAAGAAAAATTTCCTTGTATTTTACAAGTTCTTGATTTTGCATGACATTTAAATGAATTAATAATTCTTCAGAAAATCTTGTCCAGGTTAGTTTTTGAAAATCTATTTTTTTGATGTTTTTCCACTCTTTATAAGCCGCCAGTAAATCACTACTTGTAACTGTAGGTAAGTCTTGTAGTTTTGTTTTAATTTCTGGTGTTACTTTTACCGGATTTCCCGATTTATTTTTATCAAATTTAATAGATTGAGCTACTTTAATTATTCCTGCTGAATCTAGATCTCCTGTAAAATCCTTAATACAGTCTGCATAAAATTCACTAATATACTCACTTTCTGTTTTTCCTTCTTGATAGCGAGAAGATGTAGATTGCTCTACCATTTCGAAGGCATCAACTCCAAGGCACAGTTTGTTCATCATATAGACCATACTCATCATTGCTAACTTTCCTGCCACTATAGGAGTGATTGCACCCTTCTGTATAAAGTCTTCCAATGGTGCTAAGTCCCAATCTATATCAATATAATTGATGTCAGTTTTCTTAGCATCTGATAATTTAAATGCCATATCTGATTTTCCTTTAGTTATGAATATGGTTTGGGCATTACATGTATAATTTAAACCATTTGGAATAGAATAATGAAGTTGTTGGGTTTCTTCTTTTCCGTCCTTTTTTATTTTTTCGTTTACGATTTTGTCATATGCACCTTCATAAGTTACCTTGTTTCCAGGAAAAAGCTCTTTGTAGAAATCTAAGTTACGTATTGTTTTGTTAGCGTCAGGTTCTGTTATTACATAAACTTGGATGCCATTAAGTTGATTGAGGATATGATTACTAATAATATTATTGGGGTTTTGTGTAAATATATCATAATCATTTACTAGCAAATACCTATTATAGCCACGTAGATTCATCAGAAAAGTAAATAATTGGGGCCTATCTATTATTTCTAATAAATGATTAAAAATATTAGATAAGCATGTTGCTATAAGGTTTGGCTTATGATATTGAATAATAGTTAAATGACTTTCTTTGGGGCGTAGCTGGCGTACAAATAGATCTCCCAACATAACCTTCCCAATTAGCCACAGAAATTTTTTCAAATGCTCTACTTTCTGACCAGATAGTATATCAGTCAAGTGTTTAACATTATTTTTGTCTATGTCATTTAGAAATGCTAGATTATTTATTGTGGTACCTGTTATGTCATCGTTGATATAACCAGGCATGGCCAAACGTAATCCACCAATCAAAAATCCATTTGAAGCGAATTTTGCTACGTTACTTAATAAACCAACTTGAAAGAAATTTAAGATGGGCTGCCAAATATTACTCAATTTTGGCGCAGATTTGAGAACCCAATCTATGCCTAGTTTATTTTGGTATTTTTTATATAAATATAATGCTGCTAACTGTCTGAATATATATCCAGTTATGCAGGAAAAACTCTGTTGATTTCTTCCGTTGGGAGCTTTCAACATATTTTCAATATGATAGCAATAAATTGCCATAAATTGTGTATAGGAAGGGAATGCATTACATTCTGCTGGGGATTTGTCTATCGTTTTGTTCCCAATATACCAGTTCGTATATTCTTTTGCGGCATCTTGTAGTGTTATCAAGAATCCATTGACCCACCGACCCATTACTAAAACGGTTCTGCTTTTTGATCCATATGGCGTTTCTAGTACTATTGTCTGATAGCCAAAATATTCCATGATTCTGGTAGCTATATCAGGTAAGTCGATTAAATCTGTGGGCTTAAGGCTGCCTATAAAAGGATTTGCTTCTTTTTCTTTTATGTAGTTAAGCAACTCCTCTCGTTTACAATCACTTCGTTTATTGCGGCTAGCTTTAGATTCAATGGTTTTGTATTTCCTTATAATTTCTTCTATCGAGTCAAAATGTGAGTCATCCATTTCAAACGTATTCTTCTTTTCTTCCATATCAGCATCCTCCTTTTTTCATATAAATGATTTGTTACACCATGCGCAATATACTCACAGTGCTTCACAAAGCACTGTGAGCTTTTTCACATTCAAAAATTTAGCCACTAAAATTCTTCGATATTATCGATGTTTACTGCTCACATTTTTCAGTCACAATTTTTTCACAAAAAGAACCTACAACAAAAGTCACTAAATGGCATATAAAATTTCTGTTATTCGCCTCGTTCATTTCTTAGTCAAATTATACGCTTTTCAACATTTCATGACCACCTACTTTCTATTATGTACGTGGCCCATTCATGTTTTACGGTTTCACTCCAAGCCATTTCAATCACGCCTATCCCAGCTATGTGCTTTATATCATCTATATCGTTTTATATGACCTATATTCCTTACATATGACTTATACCAATGGATAATCGACTCCAAACTGCTTTCCAAATTTTCTCTAGAGGCTCCGCCAAATCAAATTTAAAAATGTAACGAACCATTCCATAACCATGAAAAAGAAAATGAAATGAATAGCATGCAAGTGCAATGATTAATAATGATTTCTGCAACATGAAGATAATGAGCATTGTGGAAATCATGAAAATGTTTTTCTGTGAATGAGAAAAAACAAAGTTTATTAGAGCACTCCGTATAGAAAGAATCCTTGCCTTGAGGGCAGGATTCTTTAGCAAGTTAGCAATTCGCCATACATGACATTTCCTTTCCATGGTTTATATATCTTACGGTTAGCCTTTTAAGGAGGACAAAATCATGAAAGAAAAACAGGATGCAGAAAAAGAAGTCATCCCGGTAACAAAAAAGGATGGTACAGCAGTAAATGGCAAGCGGAATCAAAAGATGAGCTTTCGTACAACCCCAGCAGTAAAGAACACTCTTATTCATAATGCTAAGAAACGAAATATGAGCCAGAGCGGGTATATAGAATATTGTGTTCTCAATGATGATTTGTCTGGAGCAGAATATGATCCAGCAGCTATTGTCAAAATGGCGATTAAGGTGCAGGAGCAGGAAATTGAGGATCGAGAGGCAATGAAGCAGTTGTTTTCTGAAACGAAAAAGGCAATTTCCGTATTGCCTGGATCTGATTCATACCAGAAAGAAATTCTAACGACTTCTATGGGGGCTTTGTTTTCTGCCTATGCATGTCGTAGTGATATTCGTAATCAAGAGCTATACCAGCTGATTTCAGAAATTCCTACTAGCATGGGCAAGGAAAGATCGAGATTAGAAGATGCATTTTTGATGAAAAAGGATGGTGAAAGCAAATGACTACGCTCTCTTACAAAGTTCGGAAAGGAAATACACTTGACGTATTACCAGAACTCTATGCCTACATCACTAGAAATGAAGTGACCGAACCTCAATACCTATGTGGATTTAAGGTGCATCCACGAGAATTTACAAACATGGTGGAACAGTTAGCGTCTCAAACGGGACAGTGTCATGGGAAAGTCGTCTTTCACATCATTCTTGCTTTTGATCCCATCAAAGATGCGGATAAAACATTGGAGCAAGTCTATACCGTGGGAAGAACGGTTTGTCGTGAATTGGCACAATTCTGTGAATGGCGCTTTATAGGGGTGATGGATTTACACTTAGATACGACACCAGCGCACATTCACTATCTGTTTTCCAATATAGACTGTGAGACAGGTAGACGCTTCTCACCAGATAAGAAGGATTTAGCTTATATCAAAAGAGATGTAAATGATGTCCTTATAGAAAATGGGTTTTCGCCGATTAAATTATTTGAACCACATCATCGAGAAATATGGGACTGATATCTAATAGGTTTTAACTTATATATTATAGTGATGATGGAATCTGAATGTATGTATCTTAAGAAGGAGGAAGTACAAATATGAATCCGATTTTCTTATCTGCTAGAGAATTAAGTCAAAAATATTTCCGTGGAATGATTTCTTACCAAGCGGTTTTGAAATTGACACGAGAAGGACTTTTGCCTGCTATTCGTCAGGGGAAAAGTTATGTCTATGAAAAAGAAGCGGTTGATCAATGGGTGAGTAAAAACTTTTCTACACCGGCATGGGCAAAGATGAAAAGTGTATAAACCTAAAATTGCATAATTGTAGTTGGTATGGCAGGAGTTATCCTTTCTTTGGATAGCTCCTGCTTTTTAGTATTTAAGGAGAAGTCACATGAGCATTATTGATAGAGGTCCAGATAAGCATGGCCGTCAGCGTTTTGAAGTTCGAGTATCTTGTGGATATAAGAATGGTAAGCAGGTTCGAGTGGTAAAAACCTTTTTCTGTAAGACAAAGAAGGCCGCACAGAAGAAAATGGAACAGTATCTGATTCAGAATAATTTATCTACAGAAGAGTTCAAATCTACTTATCAGACTACCTTTGCTGATTTTCTGGCGATTTGGAAAAAGCGGCATGCATCCAAGCTGGCAGTTTCAACGCAAATCAAAAACCAGAGCCTTTTGGACAATCACATTCTGGATTACTTCAGTGGTAAGGTGCTGACGAAAATAACAGACAACGATATTCGGAATTTTATCGATGATATGAGAAACCTGAAAGCCATTAAAGGTGGGAAACAGACTGACAAACCTATCTCATCTACCATGGTCTACAACTATTTCAAATTATTACGCAGTATTTTTCAGAAAGCCGTAAATTGGCGGTATTTGTCTGAAAACCCCTGTGAGCTGCTAGATCCGGAAGAACGCCCACGTCCTAAATATCATCCGGCACCAATTTGGCAAGAAGCTGACCTCAAGCGGTTTATCCAATTTCTTGAGAACCTTCCGGATTCAAGAGACACGGTACAGAAGAAAACGATTTTTTACCTTTTCTTGATTACAGGCATTCGTCGAGGAGAACTTTCTGCATTGACCTACGACTGTATCAATGAAGCAGAGCAATCGATCCTTATCAACAAAGCAATCAAGTACTATGATGGAGAATCCATTACGATTTCCGATCCGAAAACAGAAGGATCTATCCGAAAGGTATTTATCGATGATTACACCATGTCACTTTTGAAAAAACATGCTGCCTATCAGAAGCAATTTCTAGAAGAAGCAGGACTGAAAAACCCAAAGAATTTCGTTTTCATTACCCAGCGTCGTAATGGAGATGTCATTCCTATTACCCCAAGCTACTTCTACATGTGGCTCAGAAAAGTGGCGAAATTGCTTGCGCTGCCACTGATTGATGTGCATTCTCTTAGACATATGGCAGCCTCTTACGCCTTAGCCAATGGCGCACCACTGACTTCTGTATCCAGTCAGCTTGGTCATACTAGCATCCGAACCACAGAGCGATATCTACACGAGCTGGATGCTAGACGTAAAGATTCTGCTAGGATTCTTTCTCAAGAGATTACAGCTTTGCGAGAAGGCACATAAAAGAAAAGCCCCTGGGAGATCCCAATCCCAGGGGCACTTTTTTATTTTTTATTAATGATACTACATAGTAGTAAATGATAGGAGAAAAGGTAAGATGATTCTTATTACTATTTCTTGCTTTTTCCTATTGTATAAACCATGGAGGTAAAAAATTATGTTAGACGAAATCAAAGTACCATATATTAATCTGAATTATTTCCCTGTTGGCAGCTATTCCGTAACTACTCTGCTTCCTGCAGAATATACTTTTTCCATCTCCTGTGCCTGTGATCCACAAGAGGCTATCATGCTGGCAAGAGATAATACCTATTGCAATAATTATGAAAATCCAACGCTCTATAATACCTTGCTTGTGGTAAAAAATGAATGTACAAGGCAGTGGGCCTTCTTTATTGCACCCATTTCCAAATATCAAATTGAAGAAAAACGAATCATGAACACATGGAATCATTCAAAAGAGAAAGCAGGGCAAGAATTAGGAATCAGTAATTATTATCAATTGTATGATTCCAATTATGGACAGTTACCTACCTTATATCCATATCCGATTGATCTTGATACAACACCGTTACCTTCTTTTCAAGTGGAACTATTGCTTCCACAAAAATATCAATATAGACCAATCAAAGCAAAAAGTCCTGAGGAATCGGTTGCTTTTGCTCGATACATTTCTTATGGTCAGAGAATAAGAGATGGCCGTATCAATTATGCAAGTTTACATCCTGCTCCGTATGTAGTGACGGATTTACAAACTCATCAACAAGCGAAATTAATTGCAGATGGCTGTACAATAGTTTTTTCAGCAGACACAATCAATGAAGCATTACAAAGGACTTGAAACCAATAATACCTAGTCAATGATTCATATACTCAATACTTACTGCGTATGATGTGCTGGCAATACCACTTTTAGTTTCTCGTTGTATTTTCTGATTCGTTTCAATCGATTCTTTGTATCTGGATGATCGGATTGTAGTCTTTCTAAGAAGCCCATCCGATGGGAACCATAGTAATCATCAAGAACCATGAGCCCCTGTTCCAATTCCTTTCCCAACCCAATACAGCAGGCGTAGTGATCTGCCTCGTATTCCTCCTCACGCTGTCCGGAAAGCATGAGGAAACAAGCAGGAATTTGCAACAGAAATATGCATACGGTATACTGCAGGTTGATGAAAAACATAATAATAGAAACCATCCATCCTAGGACGGGAACCCAACTGACTAGGCGGCATAACACATTCATTATCATATAAACTCTGGCAATGACACGACCAAACCAATTCATGCCCACGATAAAAAGGCCGGCCTTCGTATGTCCTTTTTGGAGATGCCCCATTTCATGTGCCATGATTCCTGTCAATTCTCGGTCATTCAAGTATTGTAATGCCCCTGCAGTAACGGCGATATGGCGATTTCCTAATGCAAACGCATTGAGTTCCTGAGTGTCTCCTACATATAAATTATAATCACCAGGATGCAAATGAGCTTGCTCACAAATTTCTTCCAAGGCTCGCTCCATTCGCATTCTCCATTCGCCACTAACATTTCGTCCACCTTCACTCCAAACCAAAAAGCGTTGCATAGGACCTAAGGAAAAGATTACAGCTGGTGCAAGAATAGAAATACAGCATAGCCTCCCAAAGAAATCCCATTCTTGTCCTGGTGAAATGAATGGGCTAGATTCCAGAAAAAGGCTAATCAAGTTATACGTAATTACCCAAAATAAGAAATGAATGATAAAATTGACAATAAAAGTCAATATCATAAGAATTAATGAAGTTAATAACATGAGAGGCACCCTTTCTTTTTATTGATGATCGTTTTTGTTCTTGCTGGTTTGAAAAAATCTTGCTTCATTCTGTTCCCAGCTTTTTTATAAAAACACAAAATAAATCAATGCAAAAAGGATATGTGTCAAAATTCATAAGCATTTGTACTGTTTAATACGTTTGCACAACATTTTTTGTTAAGTACGGGTCATGTGAATTAATGACTAGTCTCTAAATATTCTGCCATAAATGAAATGGTAAACACTAAGAATCATTTTTACAAGCATCTTAGTATTTACCATTCATTTTATGTCCTATAACGAAGAATTTAAGAGCGAAAAGTAAGATGTAAATAGTTTACTGTTGCCATACTTGCTCTTTTATTTTTTTTATATCGGCAAAATTTTGCTTATGCCAATCATACACAATCATGCCGCCTCCACACATTTTGCTAATTTCTTTGCAGTCTTTATCAAATTTTAACGCATCTTCCCGAACATTATTCTTGAAGGCATTTTTATCTTTAGGCAGTTTAAAGTTGTTTCGCTTTTGGATAATATCTTTTGCTTGATCGATCAGCCCTTTTTCTTTGTCAAATACAGCCATCAACGTCTCTTTAACCTTAGAATCGCCAAAATCTGTATCAGATATAATTTTCTGTGAATCATCTATCGCTTTGATTGCATCAGCAATCTTTTTTTGATTTTCGAAATTAGAGTTGGAGTAATCTTGGTCATCTTTCATAGTACTTGCAATAACCTCGTCTAAATTTGCCATTATTTTTCCTACTTTGGGATAAATTTGCCCAACGATTTTATCTGCCTTCTGCAAATTTTGAATTTTCTCCGCTGCTTCTTGTAATGCTTTGGGAATGTATATAAGGGGAATACCATCTTTTTTGAAGTCATATTCCGGGTTTGCTTTTTCCAATAATTCCATCAATACAAAATCTGGATCTAGTGAAGTTTTGTCATATCCAGCTTTCTCATCTCCAAGAATTTCCATGGAATCTGGGATAAAATTGTCTTTATCGACCTCTTTAAAATAAAATTTTACTACATATTCATTTCCACCTAGATCGCACTCAAACCTAGATGGCAAATTCTCGTAAGGCTTGGCTCTTAATGCATTTAAAGCCTGATCATGATGATCAATATTGTCTTTTATCGCTTTTACTCCATCTATATTTAGTGTACCTTTATAGACGATATACTCTTCTTTCTTATCATCATATTTTTTCTCTTCATTTTCCCATTTACCATTTGGAATCGCCTTTGCAAGAGCATCCCCCACTTTGGGGGCTCCATCTACTTTTTTTAATAAAATTTTGTTTTGAGTATCACTATAGTACATAGAGGATTCTTTTAAACTGGTAAAACTTCCGTCTCCGCATCCAGAAAGCGCAGTAGTAATAACGAATGAGCCTAATAGTAAAGCATACTTTAGTTTTTTCATGATTTTTTACCTTCTTTACTCACTTAAAATGTAATGATATTATCTCCCAGCTGCATGTTGATCGCGGTGTTCAGATTTTAGCCTTTTACTAAGTTCATCAACAGTCTTTTCTTGTTGTTTAGTATACGTTTTTTTATAAAAAGGATTGTGTCCTTTCCCTGTTACACCTAAAAGATCTCCATTTTCTTGTAATTTAAGAACACCTTGGGGCCTAGCTTTATTCTTTTGATCATCGGGATCCCCATAAATACCAATAATTTTATTTTTATCAGGTACTGAAGCATATCCGTTGTGCATTACTCGCTCTAAAAATTGGTTACCGGTAGGATAAACTGTATAAATATTAACAACATATCCAGCTTTATACCTCTTATATTTACTATCTTTTAAATCAGAACCTTTTATAAGTTCAACAATTATAGTTTCCGGTTTATCAGCTCTTTCACCGAGATAAACACCAGAAATATCTGGCTCGTTGCTAAAGCATCCCGATATAGCAATAGCCGTGAAGGCACAGAGTACAATCATCATCAATTTTTTTAACATAAATATTCCTCCTTTAGATCTTTGAACTATAAATGCTTTTTTCCAAATAGCCAAGAGAACAATTTCCCTACACCATTATTTTGTTATTCTGCTTGAGCAGCATCCGTACCTTCAGAGTGTAAGCTGGACAAACACCGTATCTATCGTTATATTGCTAGTTTATGACAATAGTTTTACCCACCAATCTCCCCGAAGACCTGATTTTTGTGTGATATGCTGTTGTGATTCCCGTTAAAATACAATATGATTCATTTCCAAGCATATCTTCGACCAATAGCATTAATAATTCAAGCGATAATTGTTAGCCAAGATGATTCCGATTCTTTTTACGACATCCGAGGAAATAAGCAATTACTTGAACTACAATAAAAAAATATAATAGCGGTGACGTAAAAAAATCCCATAAAAAGGTCAATGCACCTTGCGCTAAGAATACTATTAGTCCGAATACTAGGGTTAGCAAAAAACAGCCCGTACTACCCATGCCATTCATCTGATTTCCTCCTATTCATTATTATCTTCTGAGGCCTGATGATAAACAAAATACCCACAAATTAAAGATAAAATAACAATAAATATATTCCAACCGTCAGAGCCAACAATATCAGTATAGAATTCTCCAATCAAACTAAAGCCCATAAAAAACAGACTTATAATAAGTGCACCTACGAATAGCACTACTAAAGTGATACATCCCATTTCTTCTCGCATGTTTTCATCTTCTTTCCATAATTTAATATATTTAATATTTAATAAAAAATAAATCTCCCCAAAGCGGGGAGATTTTACATAACAGCCCTCGCTCAATCACTGTGTTTTAGAAACTGCTTGTCATCATTATCAAAGGTAATCAATTTGGATGCTTCTACATGAAGTGCTTTTGCCAGGGAAAACAGCATATTTAACTGGATATTGTCGTTATACTTTCCAGATTCAATCTTGGCGATAACGGAGCGGCTAACAGAAAGTTTTTCGGCCAGGTCATATTGTGAATAGCAATTCAGTTTCCGATAGTACGCCACTTTAGCACCAATCACTTTATAGACAGTTAGCCGATTTTCTAGCCGATTTTCCATGTAAGCTCTCCTTTATTGTCCCTTTATTACACATATTATATGAAATATTAGCCTGGGCAGTTGTTGATAAATAGAATACATTTGTATATTCTCAAGCACATTTCATGCTGTCTCCTGCCGCTTCCGCTTCTGCTGGCAATGCATGCAGAGTGGCTTACCATATCTGCTTTCGCTGAATCTTCTTACTTTTTCTGAAATATTGTTTCCACATTCTACACATGAAGCCTGTTCACCAACAGGAAACGGGGCTTTATAGGAAGTCTGTGCTGGGTTGGAGTAGTGGGTGCTTTGATTTTCATTTGAAAAGTTTTGATCCGTTTGCAAGTCAGCTTCTGGATCATCTCCAGTAGAAATATTCAAAGAAAGTAGGTAGGCATATTTGATAGCTGCGGTTTGAGCTTTCATAACGGCTTTATCACCAGCATCTTGCCCACTTCCTAAGCCTACGATGGTCACGCTTTCACCAGATGTACTATCTGTCAAGGTAATAATAATTTTCACCGTAGCCAGGTGTTCTTTATTTCCTTTGCTATTAGTGACATCTACGCAGTTAAGCAATTCAGGCATAGCCATAGAGCTGATTCCATTTTGAACTAAGGCCGCATTGACTTTTTCTAATACATCTGCTGATGTAGCATATTTGTATCCATGAAAACTGTTAGTCCCGTTTTTCAATACATGGGCACATTCTTTCATGACTTCTACCATTTTTGCTGAAATATTTTTCATTCTGTGTGTTCCTTTCTTCTTTAGCTAAGCAATTTTGTGGTTTTTAGAAGAATTTATAACGTAGGGAATATACCAATGAAGGTATTCTACATCAATCAAGACGGTGATTTTGGGATGTGCTGTTCGTTCTTTGGTTTCTTCCATAATCCAGATAGATGGGCCGCCATCAAAGATACAATCGGTGTAGAATCCTACAATCAAGTCCCTTGATGAAGAAATGCGATGGGGCATATCCCAATTTCCATTTTGATTGAGTTGAATCAATTCTTCGTTGATATGTCTTTGCACAGCACTGACGCTGCCGAAAGAAACGCGGCTTACGAATCGGCAAATACTCATAATGACAATTTTCTTAAAATGCAAATCTGCTTCTATCATTTCTTGGATCATAGGAGAAATATAAACTTCTCGTTCGTTCATTTCCATTTCTGTAACTCCTTTCTTAGCCAATCTGTTTATTCTTTTCTGCCTGGAGCATGCAGCCGTAGGGGCAGTGGTCTGATACGGGACAATAGCCTACACATTTACGACCATTCCAATTCTCACGAGAAGTACATACAGGTGGCATGGTACTAGTTGCGACGGCTTTCTCTAACCGCTGGGCTTTGGCTTTCAGGTACAACTCCAACCAGTGATTGCTAATCCGATGGATAGGAATCAGATAAATGGGCTTGGTAATGTTCCGCTGGGCAGCGACCTGCAAGCTATAGTCTCTGCAGAAGGCTTGGATTTCCATGTGGTGTACTTGAAATCCAGCTTTTTCTAACAACATGCGATAGGCATTCAGCTGTACGGCCCACTCGAACACATCCCGGACTCCATCGGTACGCCATTCTTTTTTATATTTTGGTTGTCCTTTTCGGATACCGGATTTATAGAATTCTCCGGTGGGAACGTCTACTTTGTAGTAACCTAAGGCTTTCATGAGTTTGTAGCTGCTGGTGACTTTGTAATCCCCCAGTACGCAATCATCGTTTCCCAGAATTTTTCCGTACAAGTCAAACTTTCCTGTAGTAACGGTATCCTGCAGTCGCTCTTCAGATAGCAATTCTCCGGCTGTCAAATTCTCTTGCAGGGCATGTACCGCACTGCCGTGAAGAGCAAAGACTTGATCCGTGGGACTCACTGCATAATCTGTGATTTTTCGGAGGTACATTTCCCTAGTACCGCACAGCAGCTCCGTGACAGATGCTTTTGGGAGCTTTCTGTCTACCGATTGTGCAATAGCACGAAGTGTAGGTAAGAACAGACACCGGTGATGGGCCGGGCATTGTTTTAGACATGTGGTGATTTCTGTTTCAGCACCATTGGGACAAATAAATTTTGTAGCAGGCATAGGTAGAGACTCCTTTCTATAGGTTTATGCCATTAGGGTTACTGGATGAATGTAAATGCCATCTCCTACATTCCAATCTGTTTGTAGCTGTGTCAGCTGCATAATCAATTCTTGTAAAGAAGATTTCCAGTCTTTGAGTAATTCTTGCAGAATGGGTTTCAAATCATGAGAGGTCCAGTCATTTAAACCTTCTTCAAAATATTCCTGAAACTGCTCATGGTTATGGCTTTCCCAGCAAGCGTCAATGATATAATCTGCATCGAAGTAGGCTTTTTCTGTATCATTGGTTTCATACAATTCAAAGCCAGGTTCTTCTGCAAAATAAAAGTAGTGACAATGACTACCGATTTTATGGAGCAAGGCATCCCACAACTCATGCATAGGTACCCAAGCGGTTTCTGTTTCTACTCGCAATACTGGCTGTCCATTTCTTTCCTCAAAACTCAGAAAATCCAATGTACCACGACAAGAAATTTGCTTCCAATTCAATCCAGCTCCCATAGCAATGTTACCAAGCCAATTTGCACCAAAATCAGAGGGGGACTTTTCTTCAGAGGTCCATTCTCCTAGTTTAGTATATAGAAATTCTAATTCGGCCTGATTTCCTGTGAAAAAGTATACGGTTTCACACCAGTTAGGCATCATATTCTCCTTTATTTAGAAATAAGAAAAGAGAGCGGAACTATTCCGCTCTCTTATTTGTTTCATGATTTTCGATTTTTTTGATTTGCTGGAGGATCCACTACGATCAATATAACTTGAGCCACCAACCATAAGACTTTCTCAATATCCATTCATTTCTCCTTACAAATCAACAACGTTTTCAATTGGACCCCAAGGAATTTTATTCCCCTCATTGACTCGTTTCAGCTTGGACGGTTTTCTTTTACTAGTCGTAGAAAAGTCGAGTAGATTTCCCCCGATTCTTTCCAGTAAAGTGGCTCTCTCATAATTTTCTGTATGGTTCGCCGTGGCTGTTACTGCATTAAGCAAACCATACTGGGTATGATCACCACCAATGAAAAGATTTTGGAGAATGGTTTTCTGCTCTTCTTCGTTCAAATGGAATCGATCACCTAATTCTTTAACGGCAGTCATTGGTTCTACTGCCAAAGGAATATGGGTAGTATCCTTCAGCTTGTCTACAATCATTTTGAATTGTGCTTCATTCGCAGCAGCTCGAACAATGTCTCTGGTTTTCATAAAAAAGGTCTTATCATCTTGCTCCATGGTTTCATCAGAATACAATTCATAAGACTCGGCTTCTGCTTTGACTTGCCGGCCTACATGGTATTTCTTTTGCCCATAATCATTGACAATCAGCCCATTGGAACATACCAATCGATACACCAACGGTTCTACTCTAAGTGAGCCTAATCCGACTTCGCTATTGGAAACAACAAAACCAGCTTGTACTACATCTCCCGGCTTTACTTCTGCTTGAATGGCTTTGTTTATGATTTTTAAGTACAGATTGCCTTCGGTCACTTCACAAGAAACGATTTCCGCATCAGGCATTTCTTTGATGACTGGCAATACGGCCAAGCACAATTCCAGATTGTCCAATCTCCGGTACCGATCCGACAGAAAAGCGCGAAGCCTTCCATCCAATGTACGAAGCATCCGTTTTTCAGGAGTCTGCCAAAACCAATTACTTACATTTCGATCTAACAAGTCGGGAGCCAAGTTCTGCATTTTCTGATAATACTTGAAAGGGATTCCCAGGCGGGTAGCAATCTGTCGATGAGCCAATTCAGAAATTTCATAAGTACTATTGGTTGAAATTCCATTCACAGCGACATTCACATTAGGGATAATCAATTGTGAGTGTCCGTCATAGTCCGTGTGAAACTGAATTTGTCTCGTATCAGTAATGAAATCCTTTCGAGCAGCTCTCTGACGCTGTAATTCTTTCCCCAATTCTTCCATTGTTTTACCTTGTTTCATTTTCTTCTCCTTTTTATAGAAACATATGGATGGCTTAGACATAGCCAATCCCCGGGGAGTATAAACATACTTGCTCTGCTATATTCCCCATCAATCATGGGTAGATGTTTAGTATTAATCTAAATCATCTCGTAGAGATAATATGCAAATGAAATTTTAGACTCTACCACAATCTCAAAACTCTCAAGTTTTGAGATTGTGATCTTATGTGCTATACTATGGGCAAAAGATGTGTATCAAAACTTATGCTCAAAAGCATACTGCTGAAAGGAGTGGTTTTATGAAATATGGATATGCTAGAGTGTCCTCAATTGTTCAATTAAAAGGAAACTCTCTGGAAGAGCAAACAGCTGAACTTTTAAAGGCCGGCGTATCGGCTGATTGCATTGTGACCGAGCAATATACGGGGAAGACATTGAAGAGGCCAAAGTTTAAGCAACTAATAGATGCCTTGCAACCCGGTGATGAATTAATTTGCTGCAAATTGGATCGTTTTGCCAGAAATGCTGAGGATGGGTTAAAGACCGTTCGTGAGTTACTGGAAAGAGGAATTATCATCCGTATTTTGAATATAGGCAATGGGCAACCGTTTGATAATTCTCCTATGGGACAGTTGCTTTTTACTATGCTCCTTGCGTTTGCTCAATTTGAACGAGAATTGATATTGGAACGAACCGCAGCTGGAAAAGCCATTGCTAAAACAAAAGATGGTTTTCGTGAAGGACGTCCACCTATTCCTAATGTTAGAATCCAAACTGCATTATCACTGTTAAAAGATCACACTTATAAAGAAGTTGTGCAAATGACAGGTATTAGTCGCGCCACCTTGGCACGGTATAAGAAACAAGCTTGTTGTGAGGCTAACCAATAGAAAGGAAGAACGGAAGCAAATCACCATTGATTTCTTAAATGCGGTACTGAATCCTAGTCTAGGACATACCATTCAGGATTTACAATTTTCCAATACAGAAATGAGTCCAGAACACGATCATGATAATGAGTTGAATTGAGTTAAATTGAATTGTTTTTTCATGTCTATATGACTTTACTATGTTGTTATCAGTCGTATCAAAGCTGACAATTCATCTATGCTTATCTAGCACCAACTAACCCCCTTTCACAGTATGAATGATTTTTATGTATTTTTCTGTTTTTAAAATAACATCTCTATAAGCGTAACAGGAGGTGAGTAAAAATGTTAGAAATGACGCAAGAAGAGTTGGTGTCTGTAGATGAGGCTTGTGCGATTCTTATGGTCTCAAAAGGTACTCTATATGGATTGCTTAGAAATGGCGTATTAAAAGGGTTTAAAATTGGCCGCATTTGGAAAATCAGTCGAAAAGCCATTAACTATTACATCAATAAACATACAGAATTAGATTAAAGAAAGTCTCTGCAGATTTTGCAGAGACTTTCTTTATCCTCCAAATCACTCCTTGGGTAGTAAGGTTGCAGTAAGGTTGTAAAAGGGAAATTTTGCTTTTAGGTAATAAAAAAAAGAAGTGCAAAATTTCACGTAATACTGCACTTCCTGACTATTTTTATTTATTTTTTGAAAACCACTTTAGTGTCAGCTTGGGAAGCTGGCGTTCTACCGATGAACTACACCCGCATCAGTTACCTTATCATGATATCATATCTGGGCCGCTTTTGCCAGTAGGTTTTGCGGGATGGGTAAGTGTCAAGTTTTCCTCGGTAATTCATTTGACTGTCGATAATTACTATCT
>ERZ773113.202-NODE-202-length-32670-cov-79.530431_pt1 | contig 32670 bp, 35 predicted proteins | sample MGYA00580565_ERZ773113 | MGnify/ENA primary metagenome ERZ773113 (study PRJEB29015, sample SAMEA2737827) | human gut metagenome | biome: human gut; feature: human-associated habitat; material: faeces | place: China | collected 2012 ...
TAATAAAGTCAGCGGTGGAGACGTTAGTGGCGACCGGAATGTTCCAGACGGTGGCCAGGCGCAGCAACGCTTTGACATCCGGGTCGTGGGGAACGGCGTTCAGCGGATCCCAGAAGAAGATCAGCACGTCGATTTTGCCTTCTGAAATGAGGGCACCCACCTGCTGGTCGCCGCCCATCGGACCGCTCAGCATGGCATTAACCTCCAGGCCGGTAGCCCGGGAGACGAGATTACCGGTAGTGCCGGTAGCATACAAAATATGTTGCGCCAGCAGCGCCTGATGGCGAGCAACCCATTTCATCAGCATATCTTTGCAGTGATCGTGAGCCACCAGCGCGATATGTTTTTGCGCAGGCAGGGTACGTGTTGTCAGTTCCATATTTTCATTCCACATTTTGACCTGCAAACAGATTACTGAATGTGGCTGTCGCTGCAAGCATCGGGGATGAAAATTTTGCTGAATCTGTGGGTTAGGCTGGATGGCCCCCTGCTGCGGATTAGCATACACTTAGGTGAAATAGCAGGAGGAAACCATGAAAGAGAATGATATTGCTGGCATCCTGACCTCGACACGGACGATTGCGCTGGTCGGAGCCAGCGACAAGCCTGACCGTCCGAGCTACCGGGTCATGAAGTATCTGCTGGATCAGGGGTATCACGTTATCCCGGTTTCGCCGAAGGTGGCGGGCAAGACGCTGCTGGGACAACAGGGGTATGCGACGCTCGCCGACGTTCCGGAAAAGGTCGACATGGTTGATGTCTTCCGTAATTCAGAAGCGGCGTGGGGCGTAGCGCAGGAGGCGATAGCCATCGGCGCGAAAACGCTATGGCTGCAGCTGGGGGTGATCAATGAGCAGGCTGCGGTGCTGGCCAGGGAAGCCGGATTGAACGTGGTGATGGATCGTTGCCCGGCCATTGAGCTACCGCGACTGGGATTAGCAAAATAACAAAAAACCCCGCCTGGCGGGGTTTTGTTTTAGTTGCGAAGGCGCGGAGCCTGCAGCTGCTGACGAATCGTTTTGGCCAGTTCGTCAAGGGACGGCTGTTCCGGGTGTTCGTCGCGGGTTTCGCTGCTCAGCTGCGCTTCTGCCAGATAGGTGTGAATCGGCTGGCCATCATCATCTTCCATCACCACATGGTACCAGGGCGCCGCGCGCAATTCGTCATTGGCGGCAATTTCATCCTCTTCCGGCTCCGCGAGCGAATACTCGGGATCGACATCGACGATGACGCCCAGGTAGCCCAAGAGCGTATGGCGGACCTGTTGGCCGATACCGAATTTGCTGGCTATCATAGGCACCTCCTGGGAAACATGAATACTCCCTATATGAGGCTCATGTTTCGTTTTTCAAGTTACATGACGCGACAGGCAAACCCCTTCAGATACAGCCCTTCCGGGTAGGTTGCGATCACCGGGTGGTCGGCAGCCTGACGGAACTGTTCTATAAATTGTACATCACGCCCAGCATCAATTGCGGCATCGGCGATGATTTTCTGAAATAAATCGGTGGTCATCAGCCCGGAGCAGGAGAATGTCAGCAGCACGCCGCCGGGGTTCAGCAGCTGGATCGCCAGCATATTGATATCTTTATAGCCGCGGCAGGCGCCCATCAGCTGGCTTTTATTTTCCACGAACTTCGGCGGATCCATCACGATCACGTCGAATTTCTCTCCCTGATCGCGGTATTTACGCAGCAGTTTGAACACGTCGTCGCGCACAAACTCCGCTTTGGACAGATCCAGTCCGTTGATCTCCACGTTCTGGCGGGCAACGTCGAGCGCCTCCTGCGAGGTATCCACGCTGGTGACCTGGCGGCAGCCGCCCATCAGCGCCGACACCGCAAAGCCGCCGGTGTAGGAGAAGCAGTTCAGCACCCGTTTATCCGCGACATAGCGGCGGGTGGCCAGGCGGCTGTCGCGCTGGTCGAGGTAGTAGCCGGTCTTGTGCCCGCCCTGGATATCGACCAACAGCTTCATGCCGTGCTCGGTGATCGGCAGCAGCGCCGGGGGCAGTTCGCCCACCACCGGCCCCTGGGCCAGCTCCAGTCCCTCTTTTTTACGCACGGCGACATCGCTGCGATCGTAAATGGCGCAGTCCGGGAACAGGTTCTGCAGGGCGCTGATGATGGCGGCGCGCTGGTATTCGGCGCCTGCGCTGAGCAGCTGCAGCACGAAAAAGTTGCCAAAGCGGTCGATAGTGACGCCCGGCAGGCCATCGGACTCGCCGGCGATCAGGCGGTAGCTGTCGAGGCCATCGCGCTCGGCCAGCCAGGCACGCCAGGTTTGCGCCTGCTGCAGACGGCGTTCAAAGAAGGCGCTATCGATGGCTTCATTGCGGTCGAAGGTCCACACGCGGGCGCGGATCTGCGACGACGGCGAGTAAGCGCCGCGGGCCAGCCATTTTCCCTGATGGTCAACGATATCGATGGTTTCACCGCTGCGGGCTTTACCTTCCATGCGGGCGACGCCGCCGGAGAATATCCACGGATGGCGACGCAGCAGGGATTTCTCGCGTCCTTTGGCTAACACTAAGCGGGGGAATAGGGAATCTGTCATGGGGCTACCTTTAAGCAACGGGAATGTCGGCACCGAAAAATGGCGCGTAGATTAGCACACCTGGCGCACGCAAGCATCTTTCGCCCGGCTGGCACAGGTGAGCGTTTCGGCACAAAATGCAGGCGCTTCGGCACATTCAGCTGGTGCGGACTCTCATACCCTGTTTTCTCACCCCAACGAGGAGCAGACGATGAAAACAGGTATCCGCATGGCTGTGGCGATGGTAGCGGCTGTGAGCAGCGGCGCGATGGCCGCGCCGTTTAGCGTAAGCAGCAATGATATGCGTGACGGGCAGCCACTGACCCAGCAGCACTGGTTTGCCGGTTTCGGCTGTACCGGAGGCAATGTCTCTCCGCAGCTGGCATGGAAAAACGCCCCGGCGGGTACGCGCAGCTTCGCGGTCACCGTCCGGGATCCCGATGCGCCTACCGGCAGCGGCTGGTGGCACTGGACGGTGGTCAATATCGCCAGCAGCGTCTTTTCGCTGCCCGCTGGCGCGGGAGATAAAAACAGCGCTACACTGCCGGGCGGAGCGGTCCAGGGCCGCAACGATTTTGGCTATGCCGGCTTCGGCGGCGCCTGTCCGCCGGCGGGAGATAAACCGCACCGCTATCGCTTTACGGTATGGGCGCTGGATGTCCCCACGCTGCCGGTGGATGCCGGGGCCAGCGGGGCGCTGGTCGGCTATCTGTTACATAGCCATGCTCTCGCCAGCGCACAGTTGACGGCGATGGCCGGGCGTTAAAATAAAAGGTTGGTCTGATGGAGAGTATCCACTTTCAGCATAACGCCTTAACCGCGGCGGAGATCACCACCCGACGGCTATGCAGACTGCATCGCGTGCGGCTGTTCTCCCCGGCGCTCTGTCGGGTGAAACGCGGCAGCAAAGTGATTGTGCAAGGGGAGAGCCGGGTGCTGGCGACTCCGCAACAGCTGATTGTTTTGCCAGCTGACGTGGAACTGGAGGTGATTAACCAGCCGGAGAATGGCCTCTTTTGCTCCGATCTGCTATCGCTGACGCCCGAGCTGCTGACGAGGTTTAAGACTCGTTATCTCAGCGAACCACCGCCAGGGCGCCTGACCTCGCTCTGCGCACCGGTGACGACAGAGCTGGCGTTTATGTGGCAAAGCGTTCTGCAGGCGGTGCGGGAGGGATTGTCCGTCGCGCTGCAGCAGCACCAGACCATGGGGCTGCTGCTGGCCCTGCATGAGGCTGGCTATGCGGGCCCGCTGCTCGTCGAGCGGCAGCAGGATCTGTCGGCGCAGGTGCGGCAGCTGATTATGCTGTCGCCGGCGCAGGCATGGAGCGTGTCGCGGGTGGCGAAAATGCTCTTTCTCGGCGAGTCCACGCTGCGCCGTCGGCTGCAGCAGGAATCGCAGAGTTTTCGCCAGATCGTCGAGGAGGTGCGGATGGCCCACGCCCTGGGGCAGCTGCAGACCACCTCGCGGCCAATAGGCGAAATTGCGCAGAACAGCGGATATCAGTCGGGATCGCGCTTTACCGCGCGCTTCCGTCAGCATTATGGTTTACTGCCGAAGCATGTACGCTGAGCGAATTTGCTATCCTCAGCGTATAGCGTGAGCGAAAAGGAGATGATTATGGCCAGTATCTGCACAATGGCATGGGTTTACGGTTCGGTTCAGGGCGTGGGATTTCGCTATTCCACGCAGCGGGAAGCGCTGCAGCTGGGGGTGACCGGTTATGCCCGTAATCTGGATGACGGCGGGGTGGAAGTGCTTGCCTGCGGCGAGGCGGAGCAGGTGGAAAAACTCATCGCCTGGCTTAAAGCCGGGGGGCCGCGCAGCGCGCGGGTTGACCGAGTGTTAATCGAGCCCCATCAACCCACCCGCAGCTGGGACAAATTCGCGATCCTCTATTAGATGCACTTCACCGGCTTCGGCAAGCCGGCGATTTTGGTCGCCTGTTTGGCGGGTCCTTTCGGGAACAGGCGATAGAGATAGCGGCTGTTGCCTTTCTCTTCGCCAAACTTGTTGGCCATCGCCTTGACCAGCATACGGATCGCCGGGGAGGTGTTAAATTCAAGGTAAAACTCGCGCACAAAGCGCACTACTTCCCAGTGTTCAACGGCGAGCGTTATCCCCTCCTGCGCGGCAATGACTTCCGCCATCGCCTCGCTCCACTGGGTGGTATCTTTCAGATAGCCTTCGCTATCCGTTTCAATTTCGTTGCCTTCAAAAATAAACATGATTTTTCACATACCGCCTGAAACTGGCCGCAGTGTAGCAAAAAAAAAGGCCCCGCATAAGCGAGGCCTCTGTTAAGCAGGGGAGCGGTTAGTCCCGGCTGGCGAAGCCCAGGATGCTCAGCAGGCTGACAAAGATGTTGTACAGCGAGACATACAGACTGACCGTCGCGCGGATATAGTTGGTTTCACCGCCGCGGATAATGTTGCTGGTCTCGAACAGGATGGCGCCCGAAGAGATCAGGATGAACACCGCGCTAATCGCCAGGTGCAGCGCCGGCAGCTGCAGGAACAGGTTAGCGACCATACCAATCAGGACGACCACCACGCCGGCCATCAGCATCCCGCCAAGGAATGACATGTCTTTACGCGTCGTCAGCACATAGGCCGAGCAGCAGAAGAAGACCAGCGCCGTGCCGCCCAGCGCCAGGCCGATTAAATCGCCCATGCCGGCAGAAAGATACGCGTTCAGCATCGGCCCAAGGATATAGCCGAGGAACCCGGTGAAGGCGAAGGCGGAAATAATCCCGGTGGGTTTATTCGCCGTTTTGTAGGTCAGGAACATCAGACCGTACATCCCCACGAGGGTCAAAATGAGACCCGGCGAAGGGAGCATCAGCACTGTGCTGGCGGTGGCGGTGATAGCGGAAAACGCCAGCGTCAGGCTGAGCAGGAAGTAGGTGTTACGCAGAACCTTGTGCGTGCTGAGCAGCGAGGAACGGTCACGCGATGATGTAATTATGCGATCCATGAGTCACTCTCTTATGACAGATGTAATTAGGGATAAAGAATAAGAAAAACAAGCGTGAAGCCCTAATGCTTTTACCCATCTTTACTTAGTTTTTACCGCTTTTGCCTGGCATAAAATTCTATATAGATAGGGAAAAGCGATATATTTTCGCTTTTCGCGTCGCTGAGCCGATCGAAATCTTATAGGTCACTGAAAAATATTGCCTTATGGCAGTTCTGCGACTAAGTGTGGAAGAGGGGGATTACCCCGTACGTCAAAGGCAAAGGGAAATGACATTACACAAAAAAAATCACATCACCCGAACACTCCTGGCTGTCAGTATGCTGGCTATGAGCGGCGGGGCGCTGGCGGCGCAGGTGCCGCCGGGCACCCAGCTGGCGGAAAAGCAGGAGCTGGTCAGAAATAACGGCAGTGAACCGGCGTCACTCGATCCGCATAAAGTCGAGAGCGATGTTGAATTCAATATCATTAGCGATCTCTTTGAAGGGCTGGTTAACGTGTCGCCAGCGGGGGCGATCCAGCCGCGACTGGCGGAACGCTGGGAAAACAAAGACAACCTGTTATGGACCTTTCATTTACGCCCCGGTCTGACCTGGTCCGACGGCACTGCCATTACAGCGCAGGATATCGTCTGGAGCTGGCAACGGCTGGTCTCGCCGGCAACAGCCTCCCCCTACGCGAGCTACCCTGGCAATATGCATATCGCCAACGCCCGCGAGATTGCCCTCGGGCAAAAGGGACCCGAGACGTTGGGGGTGAAAGCGCTGAACGACACCACGCTGCAGGTCACTCTGACCCAGCCGAATGCCGCCTTCCTGGCGATGCTGGCGCACCCTTCGCTGGTACCGATCGACAAAGTGCTGGTGGAGCGGTATGCCGATAAATGGACCCGACCAGAGCATATCGTCACCAGCGGCCCGTATAAGCTGTCCCAATGGGTGGTGAATGAGCGGCTGGTGGCTGAACGTAATGCAAAGTACTGGGATAATGCGCATACCGTTATTAATAAAGTGACTTACCTGCCAATCTCTTCGGAGGCCGCCGATGTCAACCGCTACAAAGCAGGGGAGATTGATATTGTCTATACGGTGCCGATCAATCAGTTTGCGCAGTTGCAGAAAACCATGGGCGACCAGCTGGACGTTTCGCCGCAGCTGGCGACCTATTACTACGAATTCAATACTACCCGGCCGCCGTTTAACGACGCCCGTGTGCGTCGCGCGCTGAATATGGCGCTTGATAAAGATATCATTGCCGGAAAAGTGCTTGGCCAGGGCCAGCGCCCGGCCTGGCTGATCGGTCAGCCTGATATCGGCGGCGTGACGCTGCATAACCCGGACTACGCCAGCTGGCCGCGTGAGAAACGGATTGCCGAGGCGAAAAAACTGCTGGCGCAGGCGGGGTATGATGAAAGCCATCCGCTGGTCTTTACCCTGCTCTATAACACCTCTGAGTCGCACCAGCGTATCGCCATTGCCGCCAGCTCTATGTGGAAGAAAAACCTCGGCGTCGAGGCGAAGCTACAGAACCAGGAGTGGAAGACGATGCTGGATACCATGCATACGCATAACTTCGACGCCGTCCGCTACGCGTGGATTGCCGACTACGACGATGCCGCCACCTTCCTCAATACTTTCCGTACCGGTGATAGCGAGAACACCAGTCAGTACAGCAACCCTGCTTACGATGAGGCCCTGCGCAATGCGGCGAAAGCCTCCGACGTGGCGACCCGGGGCAAATACTATCAGCAGGCGGAAGATCTGCTGGCGCAGGATGTTCCCGCCATTCCGGTCTATCACTATGTACGTACCCATCTGGTGAAACCTTGGGTAGGGGGCTTCACGCCGGATAAGCTGGGGTATTACTACACCAAAGACATGTACATTAAAAAACACCCATCCGCCAGCGGCGATGGGCGTTGATTTTCTGTGCAAACTGCCTGAAATTCAGACGAATAACACAAAATTGTTTGTTTTTAAGGCAGTTGATCAAAATGATGCTTTACAGCATCCGCCGAGGTGTTTATAGTGCGCCTCACACCGGAAGTGTGGCCGAGCGGTTGAAGGCACCGGTCTTGAAAACCGGCGACCCGAAAGGGTTCCAGAGTTCGAATCTCTGCGCTTCCGCCAAATTCTTAATAAAATCAATAATTTGAAGGTGAGTTTTGATTTTATGGTGCATAAAGTGGTACAAAAAAAGCCCGTTTAGACGGGCTTTTTTTACATCTAAAATCCGTACTTTCTCACTAAAAATCCTTTCAGAAGCTAATCTTACATATCAGCATAGAACCCTGCCGTCCAAACGTGTTGCGCTTATGATTGGCTGAGCGTAAAACAGCTAAAGAGAGCGTAATGGACTGCAGGAGGATGGATGAAGAGAAGTGAAATCAGGAAAGCAGTGGAAGCATGGTTTGATGTGGAGCGCTATGAGGCGATAGAGAAGCTAAGCCTTCAACAGTTTTATGTGGAGATTGAGCGGCGTATCTTGGCCTACAGGATGTTGTTGAGCCGGAACACCATACCAACCTTCAACAGGCTTTTGCTGGATGATTACCGCTACAAGATCCTTAGAGGCGAAATCTTTTTCAGTGGTGATACTGCCACCATTGGACATGAGCTTGCCAGAACCTACGCAGTAAGCCCTACAACACGAAGCCACGCGCAATTTTATGCGAAAACGCTGGCATTAACCGAAGCCACTCCTGAGCTTTCCACGTTAAGCGATTCCGAATTTCTGTCCGAGTATCTAAAAGAGACATCACTGAAAAACCTTGCCCGTATCACCGTCGATATTCATCTGGAAGAGGCATCAACCGAAGAGATCATTGAACATCTGAAAGTGCTGATCCCCCAATGGAAGAGACAGCTAAAGATGAAAGCTCCTGCGGAACGGGAGTATCGTTTCGGCAAAAGCACGTTCAGAAAAATTATTGAATATCGACTTATCCCGATGATGGACTTGATTTTCTGGGGTGAGGACAATGGCGTCAAAATCCCGCTTTCACTGATTTCTTCGCTGCTTCACGAAGACAGCGACAACGATCGTGATGAAGGAATGCTAAAGGCAACGGACTACCCGCTGGCAATGGCTTTTCTGACTGATACAAGCTATCTAAAATCGCGTGAAGATTACATCATGCAAAACAACCACTTAAAAGACTCACCTGTGGATAAGCATGTTGAGGACGATAAGAAGAAGAAAAAAACAGCCAAGTAAAAAGGGTTACGTTCGCCGTGAGCGAACGTGATCGTATCCAGCCTTAACGAATCTTTTTTCGTTCACCTCCCTTCGATTTTTTCATAAAACTCTTCTTTGAGCGTCCCTAAAATGTCATAAGCAAATTCGCTATTATTGTTCTCGTCGCAATAACAGAGGACAGACAATGAAAAATAATATTAAACGATTTATTCGGGTGCCTGAAGTGCTTAATCGGGTAGGATTCAGTCGCACTACCTTATATGAGCGTATTAAGGAAGGGAACTTTCCAGACAGGGTAAAAATAGGTCCAAGGTGCGTAGCTTTTGTCGAGAGTGAGATAGATGAATGGATTGAAGTTACTATTCGGAACTCACGCCAGAACGCAGCATAAAACATAAATACTGTTTCCGGGCGAAAGAGTGTTTTTTCGCTCAGTGACTCTTATTATCATTAAATAATGAAAGGGAAATGTATGAAAATAGAACTTAATACAACAGAGTAGTTTATCAAAGAAGCCGAGTATTCGTATAACCACTATATGAATAAACGACTACGAAACCAGCCTGTGCATTTCTACCACCTACTGAAAAATAAAATGGATATGAACGAAGTGATTGAAAATACTATCGAGAAAATAAAGGTCCGTTTTTATGGGGCTGAAGGCGAACAAAAAGCGGAACGGATCACCGGGAGTGTTAACTATGTGAAAGTAAAGCAACACCTTCGTCAGCTTTGGATCGTCTATAAGTGTGTATACAGCTAATACTTATGCAAATATTTTACTATTCCAATACTAAACTAAAGAGGAAATAAAAATGAATACATTTAAAAATAAATCTACTGAAATCTTTTATGTTGTGTCCTTGCATATTTACGCGGAGCTTTTTAACTCAAAGGATAAAACAACCAGTAATATGATTATAACACATGTAATGGATCATGAGTTTGTCTGTAAACTAATCGATCTGGCGATGAGGAATGCTGAGAAGCATCTTCTGAAAAAGGCATGGAAAAAGAACGCTGATGAAAAACTGTCTGAGGTGGATTTTAAAGAGGTTAAGCAGGCATTAGCAAAAATGCATTACACTGTTCTAGCGGAATCAATATGCTGATATGTACTGACGTATATCGGCCCCTTCATGGGGCTGATAATCGGACGATTAAGGTGCTATTCTGTGGAGAGACTTGTTTTGCTGCTGTTCGAAGGTCGAACCAATGCCTGAGAACTGGTCAGGGCACTCTATTTGTAACTATAAATTTGATTGAGATCATTTTTTAATGGAAAATTAGCGTATGACACATTGATAATCTCTTTTATGGAAGCATATGTAATTGATGACCTTAACAAGGATATTACATGAGCACTGCAACTGACTTTAAGACACTCCTCGACAATATAAAAATAGATAATGCAGGCCAGATTAGTAAAAGGTATGGCCGTATAACTAAGGCTTTGAACCAATACTTTTATAACTTAGATTCTAAGACAGCCAATTCACTACAGGTTGGTTCCTATGGGCGCTTCACAGGGATTCGGGGGATCTCTGATCTTGATATGCTTTACTTTCTACCTGCAACTTCATGGCCAAGATTCCGAGATCGACAAACGTATTTATTACAGGTTGTGAAAACAGAAATCAAGAAAATTTTCAAAAATACGGATATTCGCGGTGATGGGCAAGTTGTTGTTGTTAAATTTAAGAATCAAGAGGTTGAAGTAGTTCCTGTATTCAGTAATGAAGATGGAACTTTTACATACCCGGATACACATGATGGTGGATCGTGGAAGGTATGTAACCCTAGGGCCGAAATGTCGTCTTTTAGGGCACTGAATGATGATAGGAAGGGACATCTGAGACGTCTATCTAAAATGATTCGAGCGTGGAAAGCTCGTCATGAAGTTGAGATAAGTGGATTCTTAATTGATACACTGTGTTATAATTTTTTCTCTAATCTAACTGAATATGATGATAAGAGTTTCAAAAGTTATGATCAACTTTCGCTTGATTTTTTCACTTTCTTAGAGAATGAAGGTGATCGAGTATTTTATTATGCTCCCGGTAGTCGCTCAAAAGTGAGCGTAAAAAAATCATTTAATAAAGTAGCAAAATTAACAAAAGAATATTGTGAAGAAGCTTTATCTGCTACAAGTGAAAACTCAAGAAACTTAGCTTGGAAGAAAGTTTTTGGCAGGCCTTTTCCAAATTATACGAAAAAATCACTCAGTAATGTCAATGTATCTGAACAGTTTATTGAAGATCAATATGAGATGAATTTATATGGTCATGTTTCGATAGAATGTGAGATTAGAAAGAATAATTTATTGGAAGCTCTTCTTTCAAATCTTCTTGGCGAAGGGCATGATATTAGCACAAATCGCAAGTTAAGATTCTATGTTGATGAGATAAATAATATATCTCACCCATATAAGATTAAATGGAAAATAAAAAATGTAGGTGATGAAGCTGAGCGCCGAGGAAATTTTAGAGGTGAAATTTTAGACGATGAAGGAGGTTCTGAGCGTTTCGAGACCGCAGATTTCTCAGGACCTCATTTTGTTGAATGTTATGTTATTTATGGCAACCAAGTTGTAGCAAGAGATAGAATCGACGTACCTATACATAATTAGTCCCACTTTATGTTAGGTTAGTGTTAAACTAACATTAACCTAACATATCATAATGGTGAGTCAGATGGACAAAAATATATTAGAAGGGCAATTAAGAGAGTGCTATGGAAGGGTCGTTTACACACATAAAACTCATGAGAAATGTGCAGATATTCTTCAAAACAAACTAAGCTGCATGAAAAATTTACAGCTAGTTCTTTTAGCAATAACTACCGGTAGTTTTATAACCACTGTAGTGGGTGATGCTAAAATAGGTGCTATCATTGGGTCAATACTTTCCGCTATACTTCTCTTTCTAAATTCATATTTGAAGGATTATGATTTAGGAACGATAGCTCAAAAGCACAGACAAGCTGCTGGAGATATGTGGTTAATTAGGGAGAGATATTTATCTCTGCTTACTGACTTGAAAATGCAAACTAAAAGTATAGAGGAAATTCTCCACGAAAGAGATGCTCTGATGAATGAACTTTCTGCAATTTATATGGGAGCACCATCCACGAATTACAAGGCATATTCAATGGCTCAAAAGGCGCTGAAGGAACTTGAGGATATGACTTTCTCTGATGAGGAAATTGATAAATTCCTTCCCACTGAATTGAAACGTAAATGAATTTATGAATCCATAGATGAACTAATCTGTATTAGCTCAAACCAGATCTGACAGTTATCGGTTATTTATATATCTGTCAGATTACATTTAGTTTAAGTTCTTTTCAGCCCAGACGCTTTTCCATCAAGTAATATTTTTAAAACCGCCAAATTATATTGACGGCTTTATTTGTGATCAGAGCGCGAAGTCATCCAGAGTTTTACCAGCTTCGATTGCAGCAGCGATTGCTTTAGGAGTGCGGCCCTGACCCGTCCAAGTCTGCTCATTACCGTTTTCATCTGTATATTTGTATTTAGCAGGACGAGGAGCACGAGTTGATTTGGTTTTAGGCTGGGATGAGCCAACAGCAGCAAGGAGTTCTGCCGGATCAATACCATCTTCTAACAGTTTCTGACGGAAGGCTTCCAGCTTAGCCTGACGTTCTTCTTGTTCTTTACGGACGGCACTTTCTTCCTCACGACGATCTTCAACGACAGCAGAGAGTTTTTCCAGCATCTCTTCCAGAGTTGCCAAATCTGTTTCACGAGCATGTGCGCGAAGTGTACGAATATTGTTCAGTGCCTTGAGAGCTTCACTCATAGTATGTCATCCAGTGTTTTAAAATGGGCGATTAATAAAAATAATGCTTACGGTGCTGTTGGAAAAATCAAAAAAACAGTCAGTAAATAATATAGTAAACATTATCGTTTAAGCAATCTAAAGCATCCCATTTCACACGAATAGCATAGAGTCGTTTTAAAGAGACATTTTCCTGCGCTTTTGGCTTGATGGTTCGAACTCTAACGAGAGGTGAGAGAGTTGCTCAAGACTTTGTTCTATGGAACGCTGGAACTCAACAGCGGCTTCTGTGCGTTGTTTTATGACTAAGGCTACTATTTCTTCATCACTCTTTTCTAAAAGTGATTTACGATATAATACACGTTCATTAAATAAATCGAGATTACCTGATGATCTAGCTGATGTGTTAGCTTTTGAACTACTGATGGGATTTAACTCATCAATAAAGCATTCAATAAGAGATTCTCTCTTTTTTTCAAGTCTGCGAAGTTCGGTATGTGCAGATTTAAACTTTTGGGCGTTAATCAAAGGAACATCACCAGAACGTAGCCTACGATATTCATTTCTGTATTCTTCTATCGAAATATGATTTTTTAGTTCTTTGACTGTATTTACGTATTCGATTAGATCACTGTTGTCTGTTTTTACTTTTCTCATAAGAATACCTCGTTAATAAATGATGGATATATTTATATTACGAGATATGGTGTTAGTGTCAAATTAGCTCTTTAGCTCTTTAGCTCTTTAGCTCTGTTTCTCTCTTGGTAAGAAAATCCCTTTAGTGTAATCGGAGGTTATTACGCAGATATTTTTGCCTGTTTTTCCGCTGGTAATTAATTTTTGTTATTCACTGTTTTTTTGTCCTTCAAGTAATAAGTTTTCATGAAAGTTAAACGATCACCATTAAACATATAGTCTGGATTAATAAAATAATAGTTTTGTATCATGGTCTCAGCAATAAATTTCTTGTCAGCAAGTTCTTTCATACCCTTGAAATAAGTAGTTCTTGATATTTTTACGACATCTTTATCAACGATATCGAATGACATTAATATCGTGTCTGTATCTTTATTATCTCTGATAGCAAGATAAAGTATCTTGAACACTTTTTTACCGGAGGAAGACAAACCTTCAATAGCTGATACGCCATCAACATAAAGTTTTACGAATTGTGTCTTGTCTACTTCCATAGACTGAAAGAAACCACCATTACCAACTTGTTCTCCCGTACTCTCATTAACTAATGCTAATCGATCCTTTCCTGTAGTAATACGTCTGACGCCAGTTTTTGTATGCAGACTTGTATCATTAAGAAATGGGTTTTTAGTATGACGTGGAAGACCTCTTCTTGATTTCTTTACTTCAGTTTGTATATTATTTTCTATCATGGTATTTACTCCTTTATTTTTTAGTTATACATTTAAGTAAATACTATATTTTGTGTGCAAGTCAATACTTAAAGTTTATATTTTTTAAAATAACTAACACTTGATGTTTTTACGTAAAAAACTTGTAGTGCTACAGAATATATACAAATAACACTTTATTATTTTTATTTGAGAATAGTTATCAACTTAAGTCCCGGGATTCGGGACTTTAACTCCCGAGAGTGCGTACTTTGCTTTAAGCTATAGCTGGCTTGAGAGCATTTTTCTTCTTCATTATTCAAATAGCGAAGCTTTGGATGACATTTTAAAGAATGTAATATTGAAAATAGTTCTTCTTTTTAGTTGATTGGTGCCATTATCAAAATGGCACCAGTGGTGTTATCTGTGTTATTTTTCCTGCTATATTATTACAGCGAAGTGATTGTTTTCTACAATCACGAACCGCTGCTATCATTGGGAATATTTGATTAATTTTACTTTAACTTTATATGCGACTACGACGCGATCTTTTTTGGATAAATCCAATATTAACAGGGCAAGCCCTGTTCAGCAGAGTGATTGTTCGCAACAATCACGAAGTGCTGCCACCAAGGATATAGTTTTCCTATACGTTTAAGAGCAAATACTATTTTCTAAAGGGAAAAACTATTTTTAAACATAGGATCTAAATTCAGCATCATGAGGAACAGAGATCAAACAATGATCGAATACTTTTCTTTTTATTTAACAGACAGGAGATAAATAAAATAAAAATGTTAGCGTCAGGGCGTAGCCGTGCGTCAGCACAGAGATAAAGATTTTTTCAAAAAGCAGTTTAAAAATAAGAGGGAAAATCATGATTAAAACATAAATAAATTTGATTTTCACGATCGCGATGTAGTATTAAATAGTAATAAATAAAAAAGGAACAAATCAAATGAAAAATATTAAAGTGATAACACTCTTTCATCCCCATGAAAAAACACCATTTATGATCTGTATTGTAAACAAAGTAGAAGATACAGAACACGGTTTAAAATTAACTCTTGAAAACGGAAATAGCATTTGCGTCAATAATTATAGCCATTATCTGTTATCAGAGTCTGTAAGTCGTTGTGATAAAAACAGGTTGAAAAATATTTATATTCGCTTGGTTTCAGAACTCACTCAGATGAGTGAAGAAACTATAAAATCACAGATGTTATAATCTGAGTTATCAGTTTCAGATATTGTGATGTTATCTATAAGATCAACGCTTTTGGGTTGAATCTATATCCAGAGCTATCAATGAATGTGAATCAGTAAAAAGTAAAATGCGATAACAATCTACGATCTGGTAAAATGCTTTGTCTGATAGCGTCAGGAGGAGATGAGTGATGGAAGGTAAGTTAATTTTTTGTTCCGATGCAATACTACGGTTTCAGTCCGATTACGATGAAACCGCTGCCGTTCCATTGCTATCCATCCAGAACGCGATAGCCAATACCGATCCCTTCTTTCTTCTCCGTTTCTTCCACCACACCGTTCTGATTGAAGAAGGAACAACGCTGGCAAATATCTTCTTGGCAATAGAACCGTGGAAGGCACTGTTAGCGGCTTATCTGGACAGAGATGTTGGTGCTTATATAGATGAGGTAAGAAAACCGTCCGGGCCAACGACATGGGATATCGAATGGATCGGAATCGACCGTCGAAGCTCGGTTTATCGCGCTTACAAGCGTCAGGATATGGAAGAAGGAGAAGATTTTTCGACCTATTTTAATCGCGAGCGGTTCCCTACTGATGAGTTTGACATAGAAAGTAGCTGTGATGCTTCCGGCTTTATCAAAGGGGATAAAGAACGCTGGAGTATCAGTGGTGATGTTCAACAAATTAAAAACCTGCCTGTAATCCTCTATAGCAAACAGACATTGATGACTTCGTCGAACGACGGATTGTTGAAGAAGAACGTATCAGGGGTGCAGAGTTCCAAGCATAGCTGCTTTGTTTATGGCGATACCTCGTTTTCTTTCAGTGAGGTAATGGTAGCCATCTTCATTAGCGGGCTGTTCTTCTATGCACCAAAAGATGCCGCCAGTAGTCTTGATGAGCTGAAAGCGAGTCTGGCTGGGCTGGAAGAAGAACTGGCCGAAGTACCAAAAGTGGATTCGACTGGCAATGAAACAGATAAAGAACCTTCTATAGTCGTAGCCGAAGGTGCTTTTGATTCGGTCACAGCTCACATGGAAACAGAAGCTGAGGAGTGGCAATCCATTAAGAAGCTGTGCCAGCGAGAAGGTGAGCTACCCATACGCATCGGTAGTATTAAGATGGCTGAGCCTGCTGAGCTACGCTTGTGCGGGAAAATTATACGTGGATAGAACAGCAGTGAGCATGACGCCTGCTGGAGCTTATGCTTGCTTACTATTTTTGCTTTATCTCTTGATCAACCTCATATTTACTATGGTAAAATTCACAACTTAACTTTGTGAGTATCAAGCGTTTTTTAAGGGCGTCGTCTAACCAGTAAGGACATTGATTTGAACATTAAAGCAACACCAATATTAATCTCACTTGTCTACGAAGCTCTTTTAAGATCCTTTTGGCGTAAACCGGCCCTGAAGAAATTTTTATTGTCTTCACATATTTCCGAAAACTTCATTTCAACGTGGAGGGAGGATGAGTCAAAGAGGGTTTTCTTAGATCGTTTATTCCCTAAACTGCAAAGTAATGCAAAAGGTAATAATGTTATTTGTCTGATGGCAATTAATCTTTCTGAACAGACTTCTTTTCCTGATTTAAGAGGCTGGGAGGATTCCTTACAAATGATCCAGTTGGCAACCAATGCTGTGAGAGATTTGAAATCCTATATTACAAAACAAAATGAAGAGCATCAGAATGAAAAAGAAAAACAAGAATTCAGGGTACGAGCAGAAAAAGAGAGGGCTGAAATAAAACGTTCCGAAACGGATTTGATTAAGTTAAAAACTGAGTTTGAATGTTTGCATAATGAAATTGGAACACAACATGGTGGCTATGAGTTTGAAAAATGGTTCTTTAAGCTTGTAGACTACTGCGAAATCGTTTGTAAAAAACCATATAAGACTGATGGTAGGCAAGTAGATGGAGCTATAACTATTGATGGTACAACTTATCTTGTTGAATTAAAATTTCAAAAATCACAGTCTGATGCTACAGATATAGATTCATTAAAAGCTAAAGTAAGTAAAATGGCAGATAATACAATGGCTGTAATGATTTCTGTATCCGGTTATTCTTCTGTTGCTATAAAAGAGTCATCCGGTAGCCGAACTCCTCTAATATTATTGGACTTTAACCACTTGTATTTATTTCTTTCTGGTGGCATGAAATTCGATGAGATAATCACACGTATAAGACGACATTCATCTCAGACTGGAGAAGCTTACCTACCTGTAAATTTATTCGGGGGATTTTAAAAAGACAATAATACTGTATTATTCAATAGCAGTATTATTGTCTCTAAGAATTAATATGCTTAATCCATTAAACCGCGTGAAGTCTTACTAGCTGTCTGACTAAAATTATAACGATCCACAACATCACCCTTAAACCAGATATCCAAAGATTTAATGTGTGCTGTACTGCTACTGATCAGTAATGCAAGGCCAGGAACATAGTTAGATAACTGGTTTTCTCCGGTCATACTGGAGTAGCTCCACATCTCTTGTCCATCATTTGTGGCGCGTGTCTGTGGTTCTCCAAACGCGGTAAGGCTCTCTTGTTGGGTGGTTTTTTCTTTGACGATTTTTAGCTTTACCGTCTGATGATATTCATCTGTGAGGGATTTATTTCCATGCACTGTGCAACTGGTAAGTGGAAGAATAACCAATACAGCAATAAGCATCTTTTTCATTTTAGGGCCATAGGTAAATAATAATTAAAGATAGCGGATTAAAAAACATACTTTTTAAATACCAGCATCCATCGCTCACAAAGTTCGTGATTTGAAGTGCTTTTATTTTTCAGGGGAACATTAACTTTCCACATGGGATTTTTAATATCATCGGTTAAAATATTTAGGCCAGAACGTTTATTAGCTGAAAGTTGTTCTCTCCAGTTAGCAATAGCCGCATTATTCATACCTTGTAATGTTCCATTGCCGTAAAACTTACCACCCTCTGAAAGCGTATAATTGATCTCTCTGATATTGTCATAAGAATATGTCTTATCTCTTTCTTTATCGAAAAAACGAACTGTACGCTGTTTGGTGTCTATAACGATCCCGGTTCGCTGGCATTCATAAGATAAAATATCGCCATCCAGAACTTCTATGAAGCTGTTGTAGTGCTTTCTCTTCTGTATATCTACTGCAGTCATGATAACGACGAAGAGAACAACTAAAATCACTATACCTGCTGCTTCCACTCTTACTTCCTCCATATAAATGAGTTAAAGGGGCTTGGCCTGCTTGCAGAACTTTAAGGGGGTTAAGGCTCTTACGGCACTGAGACTGAGGTTCTTGTCCCTGCGTCACAAGCCTATCAGAACGTAAAAATATGATCGATATAAAAGATAGATAATTGATTATCGATAGATTTTAACGATTAAATGCATGATATCGATCGGTTATTAATTGTTAAAAACGATCGAATTTTTAAATATGATAGATAAAAACTATTATAAGGTTGTTTTTGATCGTTTTAAACGATATGACGAGCCTCAAAAAGAATTGAATCCTATCAATTGGTTAAGCGGTGGTTTTGCTATGTGATATCAGCCGGATCCCGCAGCAACTCAAGCCCTGACCGGATTAGGTCAAAACATAATGGCATTTTTGATTATCAGGATGGATAAGCCGATGAAGAAGATTTTACTCGTTGCTGGCGCAGCTATGGCACTGGCGGGATGTGGTGAGAAAGGTGATTTTGAGAAAGCAATCAATGACAAGATTGGGCAGGACAAATACTGCTTCTCGCTGGATAACAATAACACCAGCTTCCCCATCCGTCTTGCCAAACCACGGCTTGATTCGACCGGCACAGGGACCAATTCAGTGATCCTCGATGGATTTATAGAGCAGGGAATGATGGTCTTCGAGCAGGGCTATGATTCGAACGTATTAGGGATAACAGAGGAAGGCAAAAAAGCCAAAGTCTGGAGCACAACAGACGGTGCCTGTGTTGGTCGTCGTGCCGTTGACGAGATTAAGGAATGGACTGAGCCGGGAAACGGTAATCAGAAAGTAGTTCGCGTGTCTTATACGTGGAAGCTGGTTGACGTTCCGGGCTGAATTGACAAAAAAGCCTTCGCCAGCGTTAAAGGAATGAATGAACCTGCTGATGGTGCAATGAATCTTGTTAAAACCAGCAATGGCTGGAGAGCCAATTAACAGTTCCCACTAAAGATCTGTGACGAGCATGGCTAGGGGCTTATGAGGGCGAGTTGCTGCCCTCATATGAATTTAATTTTTTCTTATTCATTCGTGTAGTTAACGAGTGTTAACTATATTTGCATTTGGCATTTTATTATATATATCTAAATATAATTTACCGAGCAAATATTTTTTATATTCTCTTTTGTCAAATCTTAATATGCTACTTTCTGAGTTGTTTTTGAAATATGATATTCCAGTAGATACGGCATATTCAAGATTTAATTTGGCAGTTGCAAATTCTATTGCTTCTATTGTCATTTCTTGATATCTTTCGTTTATCAAAAAAGTATTTACTGTGTTTTTAATTGAAATATTTGTTGTATCGTAAGATATGTTTATTTTTATTTTTTCTGGTGATGAAATCATTCCGTCTATTAATGTTAAAACACCATCCTCATGAGTTAAAACGAAATTTATAACTTCATCATCCCACAGTGGGTTTAAATGTTCATTTGCGAAGAAATCAATTGTGCCTTTAAGGCTTGAGTTACATGAACTACAACTTGGGATTAAATTGTTAATTACCAATGCAAGGTGAGGAAAGTCATCCTTACTATAAAAATGATCTAATGTAGGACGAAAACCTCGATTCTTTTTTTGTATCGAAAAAGCATATGCTTGATTGCAATACGGACATGTTCTGCTTATTGATTTTTTACATAGAGTATATGCATTCCATGATCCTGTTTTCCTAACAAACTTATTGTAATTAAAAATAGATCTTATTTCTTTGTCGAATTGCTTCGATATATCCGGCGTTATTGACAATCTGTGTTTGTACTCTCTATATATATCAATACTCTCCAATATATCTTGTTTACCGGCAAGTATTAATAGGTGATGCACATCTAGAATAAATTTTTTAGCTTCGTCTCGTCCTTCAGAACTAGGAATGGATTTATTTAAAAAGTTGCATATCAAATTATTTAAATAATGTGTATGTGCTTTTATTGCTTTTTCCCAGTTGTTTTTAATTGAAATAATCATATATGAAGACCTTCAATCTTTATGCTGCATAATTAAGCGTTCGATTTCGCTTTTTATTAGAGGGTTGTCTATATTATTTATAAGATAATAATCTTTTTCAGTCAGTATTTTGTTAGGTATTTTGTCGATGATGGTTTCAATTTTATTTGTTGCAAATTCTCCAATGGTTTTAGTTCCAAAAGATTCATTTAGTAAAATATAAAGAGGAGATGCAAAACCACTTAACGTAGCATTTTCAATTGGTAGTCTAGTTATAAAGTCTTTGGGAACGTCTGTGGCTAACAATGGAGAGTGCGAGGCTAGAATAAGTTGTAAATTATATATGCCCAGAGATGTTTTTAATGAGCCTAGCATTTTATTTAAATTAGAAATATATTTCCTTTGCCAATCGATATGTAAAAAAGCGTCCCCTTCATCTATTAATAGTAGTATTGATCTGATACCTCTATCTGACAGTTTAGTAATAGAGTCAGAGATGGCGCCAATTTGAGCTAGAATAGCAATTTGCCCAGAGCTCATATCAGAAAAATCAATTTTAAAAATATCATTCAAATTGTATCTTGTTAATAACCTTTGTCCTTCGTAAGGGTCTATTTCGAATTCTAACCTTAAAGTTGATTCATTAAATCTTGAATCCTTTATGATTTCATGGTTTTTTACCTCATATTTTATAATATTAAGTAAACTATCTATTTTGCTTTCACATTCTAAATATAATTTAGTCTCTCTGAGTTTTCTATTTAAACGGATGTTTAAATTTAAGTGTTTGTTTAATAATGGAATTACTACGTTATCACTGAACTGTTTCTTTGTACTTGCCCAATCTATTATGCTAAATATGGAAAAGAGTTTTTCTTCACCTGCGCGATGAAGTATTTCATCAATCAGATGCGCGGAGCAACGCTGCATAATAGAATCAATTTCTGCTTGAATATTTTTATTGGTACTATATTTTATAGTGTCTGAATCGTCATTATCTATATTATCATCAATTTTTGCACGTAATGACAAAATATCAAGGAGACCGTGATTCAGTAGTATGCTGTTCTGATTAAGATCTTTATTATTTAAAGCAATATTAAGTATTAATCTTGCAACTTTGCTAATGTTTGTCATCTTCATGGCAACAACTTTTGGATAAATATCAAAGTCAGATATTAAATCCTTGTACTCGATAAGGTCAAATACAGTGTTTTTTCCATTCAGGCTTGGAGATGCGTTAATAAACCTACTATCTCTAATATTCAACTTTGGTCTAAATGGTAATGGGGTGAAATATATAACTCCCCAGTTTCTAATTTCAGTATGATCTATTCTTTCACCGCTAGAGTTTAATATTGTACAATCGCCTGTTAATTGCATGTTATTTTTAGGAAAGAAATAGTTAATTATGCTACATAAGGATTTTGTCTTCCCTGAACCATTTATACCAATAAGTAAAGATAAAGAATCCATATCATAAATATTAATATCATTAGCACTATTATTTCTTAGTTTAATTTTAGTGCCATTTGTTGTGATCTCACTAATCATAATTTTCCTTTGATACCATCTTTGAATAAGAGGGGGGCATTCAAGATCCATGTGAAATAAAACATAACAAAATCTTGTTCATATTGCAATTGATAATCATCTGTAATTTTATGATCTAAAATTTGGTTTGACGACGTTTATTTTTGACGAGTTAAATTGATTATTTTTAGGGAGGACATCCATACCGCTCTCTGACTCTAATTGAACTCGCTTAGGACGGCTTGGGAAACGCTTGATCTCATTAGGTGTTAATTTATAGTTACTATCGTTAAATTTGGTACGTTTTTCAAACTCTGAGCGTGGAACATAGACTCCCAACACTTCATCATAGACATAGTTCTCTGCGATACGCTTATCATGGTCAGGATCAATGGTATCGTTTTTCCTTTTGGCCCATACAAATCTCTCTTTCAAGAAATCCACGATGAATAGCGTGAAACGTTTAAACAAACCGCTCTGACGGGGCTTAGTCTGTTTCCTACTCCTCACAGGAGCACGGTTCATCGCTCTGGTGTTTTGAAGAGATGGGGTTTTCAATTTAGTGGATTTATTTGGTTCAGGAACAACCAGAACAGAGGATTTGTTCCCTGCAGCACTAACCTTACTGACTTTATTGGGATCACGGTAAGATTTTGCTGCTGGTCTTCTGCTTGTGGTAGGTGTCTCCATAGCAGGTTGCTGTTCTACTGTTGCAGGGGAGTCTGGAAGAACAATCTCTTCGGGTTCAGCAAAATGTGTAATCGTGAAGCTTCTGACATCAACAACGATTTCCAGTGGTAGCTCACTGAATGTGGTGTAGACCTTCTTTGCTTCCCCAATTTGATGATCGCGTTGAGCTTGTTCCCTAGCTCGTTGTTCCTGTGACTCGGTGTCATTCCATTTGGCACGATGAACACGTTGCATTGCTGGGCGGTTTGTTTCTGTTGCTTTGGCAAGCCAGAATGCTTTTTCTTCAGCGCTGAATGCTTCTTCTGCTTGGGTAAGGGCATCAGCAAATTGTGTCCTGAGAGAACGGTGATCGATACGTTCTTCACTGCCTGCGGCTTCAAGGTAGCTGTTTGATATCGTGGCCCACGACTCACGCCACTGGAGCATTATCTTCTTATCATTCCAGCTTCTGTCTTTTTTACCGAAGCCTTCGGGACCAATGGTTTTCAGGGTTAACATAACATGAGCATGGGGATTCTTACCGTCTAAATCGTGGAATGCGATATCAGCTATCATCCCCTTATCAACAAAGTTCTTCTGGCAGTATTCGGCAACTAATTTTTTCTTGTCATCATGGCTGAGTTCTACGGGGATAGCAACATCAAAATAACGGGCTGTTTGACCGTTGTTCTGGCGTTCCACTCTTTCAACTTCATTCCAGAGTGCTGAGCAGCTTTCAACAATGTGGGCAGGTGCGGAAACAGGTGCCAATATAATATGACCATGAAGATCTGTTCTGTGGCTGAAATCAAATGTTTCTCCAATACGATCATCCGTAATACGTGTACGGGCATGGTAGGCAGCTTTCGCAACGGAAGTCATGCCTTCGCTTCGTTTCACAATTTTAAAATCCAGATGGAAAATCGCCATTAAAAATATAACCTCAAATAAAAGTAATGCTGTTAGTTTTACGTAAGAAAAACTTCGGGGTTGACGTTGACCTTGGTTTTGCTTTTAGCCTGCGGCAGCAACCGTCGGTAGACCCCACACGCTGCGTAGCAGTGTATAGGTGGGCATTGTCTTTAAAAAAATAAGCCAATGTAAAAACTCCCCCTTAGTTAATTAATACGAAATATACTGATAGTTGTAAAACAATACGCCGGATTAAACGGCGCAAACTGGATTAATGGCATAGGTTTGCCGTCTGAGCATTGACAGATAAAGAAAAAGCCCGTAAGGGCAAAAGATGTATTAATTACTCCCGCCGTAAGGCGGGATAGCTAAATTTGATGGAAAAAACCAATAAAACAGTTAGTGTTATTTGTTGCACAATTCACAGGTTAAAATCTGAAAACAGATTTAAAAATAACAGGTGAAAATAAAATAATAAACGTACAAAAATAAGTAACGCGGAGAGTTCCGAATGTTTTGTGTTAGCGATTACTATCACATGTATTGCACAATTTTATTTATGTATACTCCAAATTTATTTCTTGTGACAAAAAAGTGTAAATTTGACGTTATTTTTCTTTGTGATAATTAAATACGTATATATAACAGAGATGATAATTATGAATAATGAAAGTAAAAGATCGAGAACAGAAAAAACATTAAAACAAAAGGTGGCATTTGCTCAACTTGAACTTAATCGTCTTAAGTCTCTGGAAAAATCAGAGCAAAAGAAAGTTGAAACAAGGCTCAAGATTATTCTTGGCGCGGAAGTGGCTAAAGCCATGAATTGCGATATCGAACATGTGGATAAAGAACTTGTTATGGGGATATTGCTTTCAGCATCTGAGTTGAATGATATGGAAAGAATAAAGTATATAAAAGCAGGCAGAATGTTTCTCGCACAAATGAATGGGAGACAAAAATAAAACATTTAAATTTATTTTTCTTCAAGTGTTGATATCTTATTAATATCTGTTATTTCTATAAAATAATTGAACGCAGATTAATCCTTTATTAACATATTTTTCCTTATGATAAATGCGTTCTATTCTTCACAATGATTGTTTTATCTTTATTTTTATCATAGCTATCACTTTGTCATCAGATATAATTAATATCCCATGATAAGGTGATAGCGACAAAACAGTATCATGTTATATTTTAATCTCTCAAAAGGCAAAAATTCCTCTTTGCCTTTATGAATTCATCCGTTTGTCAGGTAGAACTATATTTATTTTATTTTCATTATTGCTAGTCTTAACAGAAGTTTTATAACAGGAATAATCATTAAAACAAAAAAGGAGATAATAATGGTTTTATTAAACTATAAAAGAAAAAGTAAGAAAGGTTTCTCACTACTCGAACTATTGCTTGTTCTGGGGATTATTGCGGCATTAGTGGTAGCGGCTTTTATTGTGTATCCCAAAGTTCAGGCTTCACAAAGAGCGCAGGCGGAATCTAATAACATTGCCACCATACAGGCAGGTGTAAAAGCACTCTATACGTAAGCATCCAGTTTTACCGGGCTAACGAATACCGTAGCTATTCAGGCAAAAATCTTCCCTGACAATATGTTAAGTGGTTCCGGGACTGCGGCTAAACCAATCAATGCCTTCAAAGGTAATGTGACGCTGGCAGCAACGGCTACGGGGCCATCATTAGCGACAGGCTCTTCTTTTACCATCACCTATGACAATGTACCTGCGGCGGAATGTGTGAAGATTGCAACAGCAGCAGCCGGAAACTTCTACATCGCAAAAGTGAATTCTAAAATAGTAAAGGCTGCGGATGGAACTCTGGATGTGGCGGCAACGGCTGCGGCATGTGTTAATGCTACAAGCAATTCACTGATATTTACGTCTATTTAATGAAGAGGGCACTCAGCCCTTTTTGGTCATATTTTTCTTGAATGGGGGAGATCATTGTGATAAAGAAAAAAGGATTTACCTTAATGGAAGTGACTATTGTTTTAGGTATTGGAACGCTTATCGCTTTTATGAAATTTCAAGATATGAGAAATAATAAGGAAGCAGTATTGGCTGATAATGTCGGAACACAGATTAAACAGCTTCTCCAAGCTGTTAACCGCTATATCAGTATTCGCTATGACAAGATTTCCACACTGTCATCATCCAATAATCAAACCAGCGATCCGGGACCAAGAACCTGTACGGCAAATGGCTGTGAAATCACATACCAGACGCTGATTAATGAAGGTTTGCCCGTAGGCTACACGGGAAGCAACGCGCAAAAGTCCACGTATAAGATTTTGTTGAAGCGTTCAGGAATAGCGCCTGATTACGTAATTAATGGCCTGATAACAACCAGTCGTCCTTGGAAAGAAGGAGGTCGTATCCGTTATGACTTGCTGGGTAAAGCTGTTCAGGCTGCGGGTGTTGATGGTGGTATGAGCAGAGCGACAAAGATCGCTTCTGGTTATGGTGGTCAGTGGAGTGAGAGTTCTGGAAACTACAGCAATATTACTGATGGTGGGTTGTTGGCCTACCGCGTGGGCTATAACTCTTCCATGTATCCTGTTTACCTGCGTCGTGATGGAACGCTGCCTATGACTGGCGATCTGAATCTCTGGCTAAGTTCGGAGGACGTATAGTAACCAATGGACTCAATCCAAACGATCTACCGTCAGGATGGACTGGAGGTGTTCGCACTTATGTTCTGTATGCGTCTGGAACTATTGGGGCCGGAATAGGGAAAACAGTTAATGCTTATATGAACAGCGCGGGTAATATCTTTGCGTCAGGCAATCTTACCGCTGGAACGATAAAATCCAATGGGACAATTGAATCAGCCGGAAGGGTTAAAGTGGGTGAGTATCTTCATTTATCTGGAACTTTAAAAGCTCAATATGATGATCAACGCTGTAGTGGTACTAAGAACGACCACTGTTATAGTAATTACAGAAGATTATATGTATGTAAATAAAATATTAAATTCCCATTGAACGCTTATGCTATTAATTGTTGCAACTTAACATACATGCCAAAGATAATAGTAAAATATGACATGTATGTTAACATACAAAAGATGAATGCTAATTATATTCTGGATTTCGTTCTTTTTATTAACAATGTTTCAGTTTGCGTACCTAAAAGTGTTGACTTTATTTTATCGATATTTTTCGAGCTAATATCATTTGAATTTAACACGCTAGAGATTATTTTAAAAAAGGCAAAGCCTAATGGGATATATGGATTGTCATCGTAAACACCTATTGTTGATGCTATAAGTCCGCATAAGTCTAATGAAGAAAGTTTACTTTCTTTATTTTCTATTTTTTTTATTTCTTTATTTAGTTCGTAAATTTTTATATCAAGCTCTTCACTTGATAAATTAGACAACGATCTTGAAAAATCCCTTATCCTCGGAATATCACCTTTAAGTATTGCGTCGTCTAATTCTAAGGCTGACATGTCATTATCGATTGATAGTATTCTTGTTGCTATTTCACCGATTTTAGATTTTACAATAGCCTCTTCATTTATTCTAAAACCATTATATCCATATAAACAACATGCAGAAGCATTATATTGTGAATGCTCATTGCTGTGGTATGGATAAAAATCAGCATTTAACGCCATCGCCCACTCCAATGGCATAGCAGAAAATAATAGTTCAAGAAGAAGGTCTCGTCCTTGCCTATTGAGTAACTCTGACATGACGGGGGCTATGCCAATGTTTGAAACACCCATGGCTCCACGCTCATGGATATTCATCTCCATTGAGTGCCAATTTTGAGATAGAGCCGTGATAAATAAGTTGAATATTTCGCCATCCAGTGCCCTCAATGTTTTGAGAACTTTTAATTTTTCTTCGAAAGAAAATGTTGTAGCAAGAAAACCTGTTTTATTTCTGATGTCAATAATTGAGGATGATGCCAATCGTCTGGACAGAATAATGCATTCAGGATTAGTGTTTAGGCATTCTTCAAGGAATGATAAGTTATATCTTATTATATTTTGTGGTAATGCAAATTGAATTCTACCTCTCGATATTAACTCTAGTAAATGTTGTTTCGGTATTTTTAAATGGTCTAAGAAGTCATTGTCTTGTCCGATGAGTGGATATGATATCACTACTCGTTCATAAACTGATAAATAGTTTCTTATATTATCTGGTTTAAAAATTTGTGCATCAACGAAACAACAACTATTTTTTTTGTTAAAACTTGTTGGAAGGGCACTACTTTTTTCGAAGTCATATGAAGTGAGAATTAAACTTCTATTATCAAGCCAGAAATCCTCATCTTCTTCATGCAAGTTTCTTACTCTTGTTGGGACACTTTTAGGTAATGCTTTATTGGGTATTAGCGCTAATGCATCAGAGTGTCTTTTTTCAGATAGATCAAAGTTTAATAATGAATCATCTATTAAATAATCAATTGGATATTTAATACCGACGCTGTATAATGTTGTTCCTATTTCTGACTTTTCATCATCACTCAATTTTCTTGGGAATGACAAAACCAGATGAAGAGATGGTAATTTAAGTGTGTATTTAAATGGATGAAATTTTTTATTTATATATTGATAAAGTATGTTTTCTAACTCAGAATCTGTGTATGGTGCGCCAAAAGAAAGAGCAACTTCGTAGTTTTCTCTTCCTGCGATTTTTATTGCATTATTAGGGATTGTTTGTGTTAGTAATAATTTAGGGCTACCAATAATACGATGCTCTTCTTGTATCTTTTCAAATTCCTTTAAGTCATCCTCAGTAAGTATTCCATCCTTTTCAATCAACACATAATATTTAGAATCACAATGCCATAATCCCTTTATATCTATTTCGGGATGAGCTAATGCAAGCGATTCAAAACCATATCGGGAGTAGTTTATATCATGTTCGTCTATATAATTCATGATTATATTTCCTTAAATTATAAAACTTTAATCAAATATGATTAGAAGTTTATAGTATCTGAATACCTGTCCGTATAGTAAAGGAAGTTGAGCTTTTTGTAATCCGCAAGCATGTCTAAGAAATACAATACCCCGCCCAATCATCCATCAGCGCCACCCGCTTAGGCCACAACGTCCCACGTTGATACGCTGCTTCAGCCTTATCTGCCAACTGGTGCGCCAACGCATGTTCAATAACCTCACGTTGATAGTCCGTTGTTTCACCAGCCCACTCGCGGAAAGTAGAACGGAAGCCATGCTGCGTTAAACCACTATGTCCCATTCGTTTCAATACAGCCAATAACGACATATCAGAAAGCGTTTCAGCGCGAGGGGCGGGGAATACATGATTGTTATCTTTCAATCGTGGTAAATCTTTTAACAGAGCAACAACAGCATCAGATAGAGGAACCCGGTGTTCTTTTGCCGCTTTCATACGACTGGCGGGAATCGTCCATGTTTTACCTTTCAGATCGATCTCTGACCACTCTGCGCCACGAACTTCACCAGATCGAGAAGCTGTCAGGATAGAAAACTCCAATGCACGGGCTGAGATTCCTTTACGTTTGCGCAATTCAGACATAAAAGAACGGATTTCTTTATAAGGTAATGACGCATGGTGTTTCTGATCTTGCACTTTGCTTGGTAAGGGGAGGAGGGGTTTCAACATGCCTTTCCATGCTGCTGGGTTATCACCTTCAAAATACTCTTTAGCCTTTGCATAATCGATGATTGCTTCAATGCGACCACGAAGACGGCTAGCCGTCTCATTCTTGGTTAACCAGATTGGTTCCAGTATTGCCAGAAGATCAACTTTGGTGATTTCACCAATCACTTTTTGCCCAATAAACGGGTAGGCATAGGTTTCCAGTGTCGATCGCCACTGCGCCACATGCTTTTTATTCTTAAGCTCGCTACTTTTGATTTCTATCACGGCTTCAGCGCATTCACGAAATGTCTTTTGCTTACATGCCAGCGCTTCTTGAGCCGCTTTACGTGCGTGTTTTTCTGCAAGGGGATCGATGCCATTACGGATCTGCTTACGGAGTTCACGCGCCTTATCGCGCGCTTCTGATAGCGAAATTTCGGCGTAGGGGCCTACCCCCATGTTGAGGCGGCGGGGAACTGTTTTACCTGCTTTATTGATGCGGGTTCCCATTACAATACGCAAGCCCCAAACTCGTGAGCGTCCGGTAATCCGAAGGTACAGGCCATCAGCGCCACCAACGTAATATTCTCCATCGGACTTAAGTTTAGAAACAGCCAGTGCAGACAGTTCTTTAGCTTTCTTTGGCATAAGTAATATTTCATCGTGGTGCATTAGGTGGTGCATAAAATGACAGACTTTAGGCCGTTTAGCAATACATTACCGAACGCTAAATAATGACAACATATTGTTTTGTATTTAAAAATTAGTGTTTATTTAGAGTTAGGCGGACACTAATATGGCGGACTACGCTTCCGCCATATAAAAGAAGGGGTTACCGAAAGGTAACCCCTTCTTGCTTTGTCCGGTTGGTCGTGCATGACCCGGACAGCGACCGACGACGTTTTCATTCCCACAGCGCTGACGGATACATAGCCCGTCGCATGGCAGGACTTTTCACAACGCCCGCTTATTCTTCGAAAATCCGCGCCTTCGGTTTGCTCAGCAGGAGCATGACCAGCGCGACGTAGGGCATCGGCTTTCAGAAATAGTAGCCCTGTAGCAGATGAATATTCTGGCGATTAAGATAATCCCGTTGGGCCTCGGTTTCGACGCCCTCGGCAATGATGCGCAGTGAAAGCGTCCGCGCCATCTCTATCACGCAGTCCAGCAGCTTGCTTGCCGGCGCCTCCCCGGTTACCCGGCCGACAAAACTCTGATCGATTTTGATATAGTCGAAAATCAGCTCGTGGAGACAGGAAAGCCCGGAATAGCCGGTGCCAAAGTCGTCCAGCGCGACGGAAAACCCGCGGGAGTGTAACGTATTGAGCTTGTCCACAACCGCCCCGTTGAGCAACAGCGGCTCCTGCTCCGTGATCTCCAGCATCAGCTTCACCGCTTTACCCTCAAAGCCGCGCTGATAGTGCAGGCAGTCATCGATAAACGTCGGCGCGTTAATATGTGACACGCTGATATTCAGGCCAATATGAAACCCATCCGGTAGTTTACTAAAGAGTGGTCTCATCTGCGCGTTGACCTGCGCCATCAGGCTGCGGGTTAGGGGAATAATTAAGCCGGTACGTTCGGCCAGCGGAATAAATTCCGCGGGCGAGCGCGCTGGCGTCGTGCTGTTTTGCCAGCGGGCGAGAATTTCCACGCCGTATATCTCCCCGGTTTTCCCGTTCACCAGCGGCTGATAGTAGGGAACGATATAACCCTGGGTGATGGCGTAGCGCAACTTTTCCTCTTCAGAGGTGTAAACATTAAGATATTTACGCATCAGGAAATAAAACAGCAGCGAAACCGAGAAAATAAAGATCAGCAGGCCGGAGACATTATTCACCAGGCGGGCGAGACTAAACAAAAGCGACTCGGGATAGGCAATACGAAACGAATAGGCGGGCGAGGTAAATACCTCCTGGTGTGGGTCCGCAGCCAGCGGCTTAACATCGCCATATCTGGCAATCATTTGGTTCTGCACCCAGAGTGCCAGCCCGTTGTCATCGGTATCGCTATATAGCGCATCGCGCAGATGGATGTCGCTGATCGTGACAATCACCCTGATCGGCGCTAAGCGCGTCTGATAGATCAGCACCGGCCGCTTATTGACCATCATTCTGGCCGGGAGCAGTAACAGAGGGTCATCAGGCAAAGACTCAGGGCTAAGTGTCAGGACCCGGTTGCCAGTTAATGACGAACACGCCCGCAAGAAATACCATCAGCGCCAGGGAAAAGGCAATCACTCGCAGCCGGTGGATGAAGAGACGGCGTTGTTTCTTGGCGATCGCACCGTCAGCCAGCCGGCGTGGCAGCCCGGCGCGATGGTGCGACTGACGGTCAGCGGCAAGGCGCGGGTATTTAGCGGCTAATCCCTGAGCAGGCGGCGCCGGCTATCGCCGGTGCCGCACAGAAAGCTAATCAGGCGGAGGATGAAGCCGATAGTATCCGCGCCACTGACCTCGTCGCCATGGAGTGGTAGTACGTTGGAACAATTCCGCGGGGTCAGTCCATCTCACCGCCGTTTTGCCGGTGTGCGCTTTACAAATCCAGCACTAACCGGCCGCCTTTGGCGCGCGAGCAGCAGATCAGCATACTCTGCTGGCTGGCTTTCTCTTCCTCGCTGTAATACTGATCGCGGTGGTCGGCTTCCCCCTCCAGAATCATCGTTTCGCAGGTGCCGCACACCCCTTCTCGGCACAGGCATTCGACCTTCGCCGCTTTGTTATTCTCGATCACCTGCAAAATGGTCATATCCTGCGGCACGGTAAATTCGCGTCCGGAACGCGCCAGCACCAGGGTAAATGCCTCTCCGCTTTTATCTTCAAGGATAAACTGCTCAAAGTGCAGCTGGCTGGCGGGCACCTGATGGCGTTCGGCGGCGGCTTTCACCGCCTCGTTAAGCGCCGCTGGGCCGCAGGTATACACGTGGGTTCCTGGCTCGAGGTCGGCGAACAGGCGCGGTAGGTCGAGACGGCTGCCGAGCGCTGATACATGAACATTGACCCGATCGCGCCATGGCGCAGCGCTGAGCGCATCGACGAAAGCATTACTGTCGGCGTCGTGAAAACAGTAATGCAGCTGCCAGTCGGCCTGCCGCTGTTCCAGTTCCGGAATATGCGATAAGAATGGCGTAATGCCGATGCCGCCGGCGATCAGCAGATGTTTTCGCGCCTGTGGTTCGATGGCGAACAGATTGTTGGGCGTGGACACCGTCAGGGTATCGCCCGGGCGCACCCGCTGGTGCATAAAACGCGAGCCGCCTTTGGAAGGCGACTCAAGACGCACCGCAATCTGCCAGCTGGAGGTATCCAGCGGCGAGCTCATCAGCGAATAGGCGTTACTGTAGCGCTGCTCGCCATCCTGCATCTGGACGATAATATGGCTGCCGCCGCTGAATGCCGGCAGCGGGGCGCCGGTCGGCGACACCAGCGTAAAACGCTTCACAAGAGGGGTGATCTGTTCAACATCGCGAACGACCGCCTCAAACATTTGATAATCAGACATCGCTGAACTCCATTAAAAAATCCCGGCGTGGCTAGCGCCATCGCCGGGAGAGCAGATTTACAACCCCTGGCAGAGATACTTCATCTCCAGGTAATCTTCGATTCCGTGTTCCGACCCTTCGCGGCCAAGACCGGACTGCTTTACCCCGCCAAACGGTGCGACTTCGTTGGAAATTAGCCCGGTATTGATACCGACCATGCCGTATTCCAGCTGC
>ERZ773113.204-NODE-204-length-32419-cov-116.402546_pt1 | contig 32419 bp, 24 predicted proteins | sample MGYA00580565_ERZ773113 | MGnify/ENA primary metagenome ERZ773113 (study PRJEB29015, sample SAMEA2737827) | human gut metagenome | biome: human gut; feature: human-associated habitat; material: faeces | place: China | collected 2012 ...
AAGTTTGATATGACTGTAGAGTGGAACTACATATTTGAAACTAGTCATACAGGTACTGCGTGGGAAGGTGCTAAGAAGGGTGAACTCAAAACCCAGATGGGTGATACTATTACTCTAACCCGTAAGTCATATCGTACTAATACCCAGGGTGACCTTGTTGAATATATCAGTTCCAAGACCATGCCTGCATTTGAGATGCTCTGGCAAACTGGCAATGGTACGTATAAAAAATTAACCGTGTACGGACTTCGTCACCGTAACATGGTCTACAAGGATAAGAGTGTTGACTCTACTGCTAAGGAAGCCTTGGACGATGCAGAGGAATCAGGATTCCTTATCCCACTGCATACTAACATCTATCGTTCAATGTCACTGGTTCGTAGTACTCAGCTGTCTACTGCTTGTACCTACTTAGTTCTCAATAGTTATAAGAAGGTTAAGCAGAAGTGGTATCAAACAGGGGCATTTAAGATAGCTGTTATTGTTGTAGCCATTGTTATCTCAGTTGTCTCTATGGGTACTGGTGCAGCAGCCGGTGCAGGTATTCTCGGTGCATATGGTTCAGTTGGTGCTGCATTAGGTTTTGCTGGTATTGCTGCCATTATCGTAGGGGCCATCGCTAATGCAGTAGCTGCTATGATTGTTATGTCCATTATTGGCAAAGTTTCTACTGCACTGTTTGGTGATAAACTTGGCCTTATCGTTACTGCTATTGCTTCTTTTGTAGCAATGAACGTGGGTACTGCACTTTCTACGGGTACCTCTATGTCCACCATGATTGCTAACATGGCTAATGCTCAAAACTTAACTATGCTCACCTCCTCGGTAGGCAATGGCATTAGTCAGTATATTAATGCAAGTACTGCTGATACTATTCGTAAGACAGAGGAAGTGTTACAGCAGTACAATACTGACTCTAAAGCTATTCAGAGTAAGTACCAGGAAATGTTTGGTACTGACGGTTCAGGCATAATCGACCCGCTCTCCTTTATTGGGATTGAGTCACTTGATTGCTTCACCAACCGTACTCTCATGACTGGTTCAGATATCGCAAGTATGTCTATGGACATGATTACAAACTTTGCTGATATAACCACTAATATTGATTTAACGTGAGGTAAGTCCTGATGGATTTAAGCTTCTTAACTGGCAATACTCAACCTTCAGTTGGTGCCTTCCAGTGGGCTAACAATGGCAATAGCAACCTGGGTTTTAATACCCCTGCTATGGCCTACCAACCTGATACGTCTTTGGCTGGTTCCCTTGGAGGCTCTAATAGCACTCCACTTACTGGACTGTCCAGCCAGCTAGGCATGAATATCCCAACCTTCCAATTGGGGCTGGGTGCCCTTGGTTCATTGGGTAATCTCTATGGTGCATTTCAGTCTAACCGACTAGCCAAAGACCAATTTAACTTCACCAAAGACATTACGAACACCAATCTGAATAACCAGATTAAGTCCTATAACACGGCGTTAGAAGACCGTGCTCGTAGCCGTGCTGTAGCAGAGAACCGTGATTCTGCCTCAGCAGACGCTTATATTGAACGTAACAAGCTCTCTCGCTAAGAGGTAAACATGGCACAGATTACTTGGCGTAATGTTGATGCACCTAACTTTTCTGGGGTAGGTGACAGCATTCGTACATTTAGTGGTCTGCTTGGTAATGCTGCTTCCGGCTTAGGTGATGCACTGGGTAATTTCCAGAATGCTGCAAGACAGGAAGTAGGCAATCAAGTGATGCAGAATGCTCTGCAATACCAAGACCCGACTGAGTACCGTAATGCTCTGGCAAGTGGTGCTCTGTTTCAGGGGGTAGACCCATCCCTTATCTCTAACCGTACTCTTGAGAATCTGGATAATCGTGCAGGTAATCTGTTGAACCAGGCTACTCAGCAACAAGCTCTGGACTACAACACTTACCGCACTAGTCGTATGCAAGACCTGGATGCACGAGGAGATGCAGCCTCCCCTGCTCTTCGTCAACTGGCTCTGGCTTACCAGACCGGTGACCCCACTGCTATTGCACAGGCTCAACAGCATTATGGAGGTGCATTGGACTCTCTGCCTGCTGACCAGGTTCAAGAGATTATGGGTCGACTTCAGAACCAAAGTGGTAATGCAATTGGTCAACGTCGTGACCTGTTTAATCTGGGTACCAACATGCGTGATGATGCAGATAGCCAAGCTGCTATTGGTGTCCTGTCTCAGATTGTACGTGGTGCGGAGAACCCTAACGATGCTCGTATCCTTGCAGAAGCGTATAGCAAACAGTTGTCACCCGCTGCTCAAGCAAGACTCCAGGGGTTACTGGCCCAGCAATACCCAGGTACTTATGGTAACAACGTTACTTCTGCTCCAGGCACTGCTGGCACTCGTAGTGGTAGCCCGTTTGATGTGACTTACCAGTTCCAGGGAACCAGTAAACCTATTACCCAAATGACTATTGGTGAGGTTACCAATCACCAGGCTAATATGATTAGCTCTCAGGGAGCTTCCCCTGTTGGTGCTTACCAGATTAACAAGGCTACCCTCGAAGATTTTGCTCCTAAAGTATTGGGTGAAAACTGGCGTAATATGCCGCTTTCTCCAGAGAACCAGGACAAGATTGGTGAGGCTATCTTTAATGCCCGTAAGAATGGCAACCTTAAAGATACTTGGGCTGCTTTACCAGACTCTACCGTAGGTGCTTATAAGAATAGGACCTGGAATGAGATGAAGGGGCTTATTGCACAAGCTGAAGTAGGCGCAAACCCTCTTGCAGTACAGAAAGCTGTACAGGGCAATCAGGCAGTAAGTAATCTGGCTACTGGTATGATTGGTACCCGTTTGATGGAGAACAATGCAGTAGGAAACGTACCTGATTACCTACGTACACTGAGTGACACGTCTACTCCAGGTGAAGTTGTTAACCGTCTGCTTGAGAATGACTTCAAGGGTGCTGACCGTAACTGGGTTCTTGCTCGCGTTAATGAGATTGCACAACGTGCTGGTGTATCTCCAGCTATGGCTGCTACCGTTATGCAGCGTGCCCAGACTAACGTACCTGAGAACATGATTTGGCGTGGTTTGCAGGGACTAAACCCATTCATCTCTAATGAGGCAGGCAATGGTACCCGTCTTAATGATGACGCTGTAGACCAGATGGTTGGTGCTTTACAACGGGGGGAACCACTGGAGCAATCCGTACGTAACCTGTCTACAGCTCAGGCTGCTCAGAACGTACAACTTGCACAGCAAGCATATGACACTGCACTGGCTCAATTGCAGAACACACAGAACAAAATCAGTACTGGTCAAACTGCACTGACTGCCCTGTTACCTTCTCGTCAAGCTGCTGTGGAACGTGCACAGATGATGCTTCAGGCAGCACAGCAGCAAGTAACTGCTGACCCACAGAACCTGGCTCCACGTACTTTCCAGTCACAGGCTACAACTGACCGGGCAGTTAAACGGGAGAATGATGCAAGGGCAGAACGTTACTTGAGACAGGCCAACCAGATTCCTGGCTATATGCAAACTCGCTAAATTCCCTCATACTACTTAAAGCCCTTCGGGGCTTTTTTCCCATCCACACTTTGTATATAGTGTGTTCTCTAATAGATATAAGTTTGAATAGGAAACCTACCATGTCAACATTTGACAGACTGGCTGGGTTTGCAGACAGCGTAACCAATGCCAAGCAAGTTAGCGTCTCTACTGCAACCGACCAGAAGAAGGCAGAGCAAGGTATTATCCCTACTCCTATCTCTCAAGATAACGCCTACCAGCTTCAGGCTGGACGTGTTGGAAATCTAGGAACTGGTGCCTTTGAGCAAGGTTCTATTGCATCCGACTTTACTAACCTTTCCCCGTTAGAACTCATTAATAAGTATGGTATTGAACAAGGTACTCAACTTATTAATCAGAGAGCTAATGCTGCTGACCAGGTATACCGTGATAAGACTATTGAACGTACTCCGGGGCGTGGAGCCATTGACACTGCTACTGGTGTTGCTCTTGGTCTTGCTAATTCCCTTGGGGGCATTGCTGCTCTTGGAACAGGCATGGTCAACGATAATGCTGGTGCTTGGGTATCAGAACAGTTAGGTAATCTTGGTGACTGGGCACATTCTACGCAGAGTGATGCTTTGAATACTCGCCGTAAGGTTGTTGCTTCCCAGGGTCAAATTACTGCACTGGAAAATGAGAACCAGTACAAGCAAGACATTAAAGATGGTACTAACCCTACCATTGCTGCACTGTCTCGTGTTGGTCGTGATGCACTGGATTCTGTTGGTAACGTCATGCAAGACGGTACTGCCTTAACTGATGGTCTGGCTGAAGGCGTAGGTTCCCTGTTCGCTGCTGGTCCAATCATTAAAGGTATCAATGCACTGGGTAAAGTAGTTACTGGTACCCGTGCTGTACAGGGTGCTCGTGTAGCTGCTGCAATTGATGCTGCTAGTGATACTAACTCACTGGCTCGTATTGGTGTGGCTGCTCTTGATAAAGCAGGCCGTGTTGCTCCCGGTATGCTGGGTATTGGTGCAATGGAAGCTGGTGGAGTTTACCAGCAGACTGTCAATGACATCCTTAAGATGCCACACCAGGAACTACTGGCTAAATCTCCTGTATATCAACAGCATATTGCTGATGGTATGTCTCCTGATGAAGCACGTCGTCAGACTGCATCTGAAACTGGTATTGATGCTGCTGCTATGCAATTCCCTATTGCTGCTGCAACTGGCCCATTGGTATCACGCTTTGAGGCGTCCCCATTACGTGTAGGTTCCCTTGGTTCAGCAGTTAGTAACATTGGTCGTGAGACTATTGAAGAGGGTATCCAAGGTGCCACTGGTCAACTGTCTCAGAACATTGCACAGAAGCGTAACATCGACGAAAACCAAGACCTGGCTAAAGGTGTTGGTGAACAGCTTGGCTTGGGTGCTCTCTATGGCTTTGGTGCTGCTGGAGTTGTTCAAGCTCCTGGTGCTGCTGGTAAGGCTGTGGGTGCTGCTCTGTCTCCTGCCATTCGTACTACTATGGCTGGTCTGCGTGCTGTAGGCAATGTTGGGTCTGCTGCTACTAAGCCCCTGCGTGACGCTCTGGTAGCTCGTGGTGAGCGAGTTATGCAACAGAACGAACAAGCATCCCCTGTAGCAGATGAAACCGTTCAGGCTGCTGCACAGGAAGCCACAGCACAGGCTGCTAATGCAGAAGAGACTCTCTACACTGCCGTTAATGAAACCGATGCTACCCCAGAACAGAAAGAAGCTGCTTACCGTTACGCATCTGACTTAGTCAATGCTACTCGCTTTGATGAAGCTGAATATGCTGATGCACCGGATGCAGTTAAAGCTGCTGTCACTGGTTCCACTAACCGTGTAGAAGCAATTCAGAAACTGGCTGACCTGGTTAACTCTACTGAAGAGACTGACCCGGAAGCACTGATGACTGCTGCATCTTACCTGTATGATGGCGTGATGGGCTTTGAAGAATTCGTGAACCGTGACCCGGCTGCTCTTAACAACCTGCCTAGTGATTCTCCGGCTAATGCTGTACTTGACCAGTACTCTGGTCTCATCGCTAACATTCAGAACACTCCAAAGGTTGCTCGTGCTTTCCGTGCTATTAACCGTATGGTTACTGAGGCAGCAGAGCAAGGCAAACTGGAAGTTAGTGAGAACCCTACTCAACAGGAAGTTAATAACGTAGCAATGGCTGCACAGGTTGCTCCTGAGAAGCTCTCCCCTGAGTCAGTGGACATGGTTCTTAAGCATGCAAGCGAAGGGCGTATTCAGCTGAATAATCGACAGAGGGCTGCGTTAACTACTGCTGCTGCCCTCTTGAAAGGTGCTCGTGAATTCGATACCGAAGCTGAACGCTTAGGTCTTCGTCCTCAAGACATTGTAGGTAAGCAGATTAAAACCGATGAGAGTAGAACGGAGGAAGGACAGTACTCTGCGTTGCAACATGCCCAGCGTATTAGGTCTGCGTATAACTCTGGTAACCTCGACCTGGCCGCCGCTTATCTCAACGACTTTATGCAGTTCGCCCAGCACATGAGCAATAAGGTTGGAGCGTTGAACGAGCATCTTGTTTCTGGGAATGCGGATAAGAATAAGTCTGTCCATTACCAGGCTCTCACGCCTTCCCGTGAATGGGTTCGTAGTCGTACCGGTCTTGGTGTCAATCCCTACGATACCAAGTCTGTTAAGTTTGCCCAACAGGTAGGGCTTGAAGCTAAAACCGTAGGCGATATTGCCAATGCTCTCGCCTCGGCTTACCCGGAGCTGAAAGTTCCTCATATCGAAGTTACCTCTTTGGATTCACGTCTGAACGATACAGCTGCTCAGGTGGTTAAGGCTTTCCGTCAAAGCAATCGTGACGCTGCCTCATCTCAACAGACTGCCCAACCAGTGAATCAGGTTAAAGAATCCCCTGTAAAAACTCAGGAGGCCAAACCTACTGTAACAGAACCAGTGGTAGAAAATACTACTCCTGTTAAAGAGGTTAGCGTAGCAGAAGAGAAAGTAACTAAGACTACACCTGAAAAGGTGGAACCTGCTGCAACTGAAACTAAAGCAGATGCTACCCTCACTAATGAGGATACCACTACTCAACCTGCTGAAAATAAAGAAGGTACTGCTGCTGTGTACCCTAATCTGTATTCTTCAGAGAAGGTTACCAACTACTTTGTTAAGTCTTTCAATGTACCAGCAGAACCTAAGTCCCGTACTGTAGGCTCTGAGTCTCCACTGAGTGACTTGACTAAAGCACTGTCTTCACGTGCTCGTTACGAAGTATACGTAAATCAGGACGAAGCTAACCCGGCATTCACCAGTGATGTGGCTAAACGCTATAGTGACTTGATGAAGCATGGTGAAGGTATTGCTGACGTACTTCGTAATCGTATGGAGAAATTCCTCTCTAACAAGAGTGTTGGTAAACGTTTCGCCGAAGGTACAGAGGCTAACCGTTGGGTAGGTGGTAAGCTGCTTAACATCGTTGAGCAGGATGGCGATACTTTCAAATACAACGAAGAGTTGTTACAGACTGCTGTACTTGCTGGTCTGCAATGGCGGCTCACTGCTGTACAGAACTCTGCTATCAAAGATGCTAAAGACGTAGCTGCTATTACCGGTATGGACCAATCCCTGTTACCGGATGGCCTCGTTGAAACCTTTGAAAATGGTATGACTCTGGTTGAAGTTACTAACTCCCTGGCTCAAAAGATTGAGTCTTACTGGGGATTAGAACGTAACCCCAATGCACCACTGGGTTACACCAAGGGTATTCCTGCTGCCATGGCTGCTGAAATGTTGGCTGCTTTTGTTGAGTCAGGTGACGTTACAGAAACCATCATCAACATGAATGAGTTTGACCCAGACAATAATAAAACTGTTGGTCTGTACTCTATCTCTAAGCTGGATGAAGCCGACCCAATCAATAAGTTCCCTACTGCTATTGAGGAAGCTGTACTGGTTGAGCCAGAAGAGAAGATTTACTTTGGCGATGACGTACCTGCTGTGCCTCGTAATCAGTTACGTAACCCAGCTGTACAGAATACACCAGAACAGCGTAAAGCTCTTAAAGCAGAACAAGAGACTGAGTTCTTTGTACATGAGCCGATGGTTAACTTCTATGAGGCCATGGGCCGTGACAATATCCTTGCTCTGTTGGGTGCTGGTACTGTTAACCCTGAGCTGCTTAACGTAAACACTGCTCGCTCTATGGAAGGTAAAAATCTTTCCGTAGCTGCTTCCTACGACCACCTGTTTAACGTTATTAATCAGGTACGTGCTCAGTCTGAGAATATCTCAGAAGTCCCAATCCACTACGGTTACAACATGACCCGTGTTGGTCGTATGCAGATGTTAGGTAAGTACAACCCACAATCAGCTAAACTGGTTCGTGAGGCTATTCTACCTACTAAAGCTACACTGGACTTGTCTTCCCAGAACTCTGCTGACTTTTCAGCATTCCAGTTAGGTCTGGCTCAGGCTCTTGGTATCAAGGTACATAACATGTCCCGTGATGCTATGGCACAGAAACTTACTGCTGCTCTAGAAGGTAAACTGAAACCTGCTGTAGATATGATGGTTGATTTCAACAAGACTGGTTCCTTACCAGATAACTCCGTTGAAATCCTGAATACTGCACTGGGTGGTGATAAGTCTTTCGTAGCTCTTATGGCTCTAATGGAATATGCCCGTTATCTGAATGCAGAAGACAAATCAGCATTCAATACTCCACTGTATGTAGAAGCTGATGGTGTTACTAACGGCCCAATCAATGCAATGGTATTGATGACTGGTGGTAAGTTCTCTAAAGAGTGGCTGACTAACGTTGCTAAGGGTGGCTTATTCTTCGGTAAAGCCGGTAAGACAATGAACGAACATCGTTCTATTGATGACAGCGTAGACCTTTATGAAGCCTCTACTAATGCACTGAAAGCATCTCTTACTGCTCTGCGTAATAGCTATGCCAGTAATCCATCTATCAGTACTCAGATGAGCCATCTGACTTCTCTGATGGACTTGTTCCTGCCTGACCTTACTCTGCGTGAGGATGGTACCCTTGAGCTTAAACGTGGTATCGCTAAGAACCCCTTGACCATTACCATCTATGGTTCTGGTGCTCGTGGTATTGCAGGGAAGATGGTTAGTGCAATTACTGATGCCATCTACGAGCGTATGTCTGACGTTCTCCAGGCACGTGCCAGTAACCCTGACGTATCAGCTGCTATGGCTATGTTTGGCAAGCAGGCTGCTTCTGAGGAGCACGCAGAGCAAATGCTCAAGCGTTTCCTTGCTGATATGGATGCACTTACTTCTGCTATCCCTGTTAAGCGTAAGAACGTTCTTCAGATTGAAGAATCAGGCCCAGGCATGAAGGGTAAGCTGAACCCACAAAAATTCACTGTACAAGGTGAGCAACTTAAAGCCTTGCAGGAAAACATGCTGCACTTCTTCGTTGAACCAATGAGAGAGGGTATTAGCCAGACTGTGGGGCAAGGTCTGATGTTCTCTACTGAGCAACTCCAGAAAGCTACTCAGATTCAGTCTGTAGTACTGGAAGACCTGTTCAAACAACGTGTACAAGCAAAGCTGCTGGAAAAAGAAAAAGACCCAACATGGAAGAAGGGCGATTTCCTTACTCAGAAGGAGCTTAACGATATTCAGGCATCGCTGAATAACCTGGCCCCAATGATTGAGACTGGTTCACAGACTTTCTACATTGCTGGCTCAGAAAATAGTGAAGTGGCTAACCAAGTATTGGCTACTAACCTGGATGACCGTATGCGTGTTCCTATGAGCATCTACGCACCTTCTCAGGCTGGTGTTGCTGGTATCCCGTTCATGACCATTGGTACTGGTGATGGGATGATGATGCAGACCCTGTCTACCATGAAGGGTGCTCCGAAGAACACACTGAAAATCTTTGACGGTATGAACATCGGTCTGAATGATATTGAGGATGCTTCCCGTAAAGCTAACGAGGCTGTATATACCTCTTGGCAAGGCAACCCAATTAAAAACGTTTATGATTCGTTCTCTAAGTTCATGAAGAATGTCGACTTTAACGAGTTGTCTCCGGAAGCCATTGATGCAATTAAAGCGTCTGCTCTGGAATATACAGAACGTGAGAAAGCAACCATTGATGATATTCAGGCTGCTAGTGCACAAATTGAGCGTAATCTTCGTAACATTGCGTTGGGCGTGGACATTCGCCATAAGGTAATGGACAAGGTACAGACCACTGTTGACCAGATGGCTGCTGTTGGTGCTCCTTATGTGAACCAAGGGAAGATTGACCTGAGCAACATGACTGTTGATGAGCAAGTAGCTGAACTTAACCGTCTGTTTGACGAAGAACTTCAGTCACGTAAAGCTGCTACCAAATCTGTTAAAGCCAAACCAGAAGTGGGCTTTGATACAGTAGGCCGTGCTCATAAGACTGGTGTACGTATTCTGTCTAACACTGCTATTAGCAATCTTGCTAAAGCTATGAAGATGACTGCTGAACAGTCTGCTGTTCTTAACGAGATTCAAAAGTCTCTGTCTGCTAAAGACTATAAGGTTATCTACGGTACACCTGCTCAGTTATCTGCATACGCCAAAGAGAAGAACCTGACTGAACTGTCTTCCCAGGAAATGGAAGCTGCACAAGAAGGTGATATCCATGGTTGGACTAACTTCGATGACCAGACTATTTATCTGGTTAGCCCTTCAATGGAAACCCTTGTCCATGAACTGGTTCATGCTGCTACCTTTGAAAAGGTACTTGCCCATTACAACAATGAGAACACTGACCCAACTGTTAAAGATGCTGTGGAAAACATTGAGCAACTTATGGAGCAATTCCGTAATCTGGATATGTCACGGGAAAATCCAGCAATGCGTGATGCCTATGAAGATGCCTTGTATACCATTGACGGACATCTTAATAACGGTTTTGTAGAACCGGGTTTAGCTAAGGCTGCTGCTGTTAATGAGTTCATGGCATGGGGTCTGACTAACCGTGCTCTGGCTACGAAACAGAAGACAACCCCTTCCGTGATTCGAATTGCTAAAGATGTTTATGCAGCAATTAAGAAACTGATTTGGGGCCGTAAGGTTGCACCTAAAGTAGCAGATGACATGTTTAGTAATCTGCTGTTTAACAGTGCTGTACTTATGCGTAGTCAGCCTACAACTCAGGCCACTGCTACTGATGGTACTCTGTTCCATAACACCACTTATGGTAACAATGACCGTCTTACTGAACTGAACAAAACGTTTGATAATCTGGTTACTAATTACTTGCGTGTTAGCCCGGTTGACCAGATTGAGCGTAAAGGTAAGGTGCAAGATGCACTGATGCTGGCTACCAGTATGACTCGTTCTGTGCAGGCTCATGGTTTCCCTATGACCATGCAAGAACAGTCAGTGTTCCAGATGGTTGTAGCTGCTATGGCTACTGAAGCACAGATTGACTCGTTAGCTATGTCACGTGCTCAGGAACTGTTTGCTCATGTGTCTAAAAACCTGAAGGTTGAGGACTTTATGAGTAATCCGGATAGCACTGACCCGGCTGACCGTTACTATGCACAAGAGAAGTTCAACACTGTACTGGGTACTAACATTGCTGGTACTGATAAACAAGGTCGTTCTACTCTGCTGCCTGTGTTCATGGGTCTGGCTATGGTTAACGATGAGTTCCGTGCTGTACTGGAAAAAATGCCTGTACCCAAAGCTGACCGTAAACTGAATAACACTCTGGACAATATCCTTACCAATGCTGGTACTCAGGCAATGGAGTCCCTGAATACTCGTCTGGCTGGTGACAATAAGTCTCAGAACGTTCAGGAAAGCATTGATGCACTGACTAACCGAATCACGGAAGCTTCTCTTAACCGAGAATCGTTCTATGACTCAGTAGCCAATCCTACTGGCAGCATGATTGACCGTGCTAACCAGTATGTGATTGATGGTGTAGAGCGTCTGGCTGATGCTACTCTGGACCGTGCTCGTGATGTTGCAGCTAATACCAATAACCCACTGGTCAAAGCTACTGCACATGCTGCACAGCTTGTTGCTGCTGTTGCTACAGAGAAGAACGGGGAGAAGGTTGCACAGGGTGTAATGGCTGCTATGAACCAGGGTAAAGTATGGAAACCTTTCCATGACTTGGTTAACGACATTGTCGGTCGTACTAAGACTAATGCTAACGTTTACGACATGATTAAAGCTGTTCGTTCCCAGATTCAGCAAGACCGTCAGCAGTTCCGTGAAAACCTCCCAACTATTATTGCTGAGAAGTTTACCCGTGAACTCAGCAAAGAAGAGTGGGGAGCAATGCATACTGGTTTGGGTAAGACTGACCTTGCTGTCCTACGCGAAACCATGAGCATGGGTGATATCCGTGACCTGCTGACTGACAGCAAGCTTGTTGATGCTGAAATTAATAAGCTGGAAGCAAGTCTGTCTACCCAAGCTGGTCGTAACTGGGGACTTATCGAGCGTAAGTCTAAACAACTGGCTAAGTATATGATTACCGGTGTGGTAGGTAATAACTTACTCCGTAACGCATACGCTATTAGTCGTTTGCTTGGTGAACGTACTGCTGCTAAATCGACTGTAGACGTAGCTGCACTGGATAAGCTGATTACCCTTTACGCACTGGAAACTATGAACAAAGCTGACCGGGATATCCTTTCTTCACTGGCTCAAAACGAAGTTGAAGGTATGGATTTCTCTCTGTCCTACATGGTAGGTCAGCGTGTGGAAGAAGTACGTAAGTCCAACAGTGACCCACGTACCAAACTGAACAACTACAAAGGTTATATCCCTACTATGCAGCAACAGGGCGTTAACCTCATCGTAGCTGAAGATGGTGACTTTGGGTTACTTAACGAGCGTTCTTACGTCCGGGTAGGTACTTACTCTGGTTCCTCTGCTGACACTAATAAAGCCAGTCGTGGCTACTACTTCAGTCCTGTAGCTGCACGTGCACCGTTTAGTCAGGGTATACTGCAAAACGTTCGTGACACTGCTAATGGTGTAGACGTAGGAACTGGCTTCACTATGAACACTATGGTAGCTGGTCGTATCACAGATATGCACACTGTAAAACGCATCCAGAAGGCTATGGCACGTGGTGAACGTGGTGGTGAGCCATTGTTACCTATCTATGATGACAAGGGCATGGTGGTAGCGTATGAGCGTTCTGTTAACCCTGAAATGCTTAAGCATCTGAACCAAGATAACCACTTTGCTAAGATGATTGGCGTATGGCGTGGTCGTCAGGTAGAAGAGGCTAAAGCACAGGCTTACAATGATGCACTTATTGAACGTCTGCATGACATGTATGAAGCTGACCTGAAGGAGTCTTCTTCTAATCAGTCTCAGTACGTCAACGTGTTTGGTCAGACTAATGACGCTGTCTTGTCTGATGCTGTTAAGCTGATGAATCTTGAGACTCGTAAAAAAGCTGAAAGCCTTTTCGGTGAGAATCAGTTGTGGGTACGTCGTGACATGCTGAATGATGCATTCGGTTATCGCTCTGCCTCTGTAGGTGATGCATGGACTGGTAATAGTCGTTGGAATGATGAGACTCTGGATACCGTTAAGAAGATGTTCATTGGTGCATTCGGTAACAAAGCTTACCGTTACATGATGAATGCTGAAAACACCATTCAGAGTGCTGTTAAAGATGCCAAGACCCTGATTGTTGTTAAGTCTATGGTGGTTCCGGCTGTTAACTTCCTGGCTAACGTCTACCAGATGATTGGTCGTGGTGTACCTGTTAAGGATATTGCTGTTAACCTCCCTCGTAAAACCAGTGAGATTAACCAGTACCTTAAGAGCCGTATCCGTCAGATTGAAGCAGAAGCAGAGTTACGTGCCTCTACCAATCAGAACCAGTCACGTAAGCTTGAAGCTGAGATTCAGTCTATTACTGACAGTCATAAGCGTATGTCCATCTGGCCTCTGATTGAGCGTGGTGAGTTCTCTTCTATTGCTGATTCTGGTATCGGTCGTGATGAGATTCTCATTACTGAAGGTAAACTGCACCAGTACATTGACCAACTGGCTAACAAACTGCCTAAAGGTTTACGTACTGCTGGGCGTTATGCACTTATCACCAAGGATACTGCACTGTTCCAGGGTATTCAGAAAACCGTTGAATACTCTGACTTCATCGCTAAAGCAATCATCTACGATGACCTGACTAAGCGTAAGAAGATGGGCAAAGCAGAAGCACTCGGTCGTGTTACTGAAGAGTTTGTTAACTATGACCGTCTTCCTGGTCGTTTCCGTGGTTATATGGAGAGTATGGGTCTGATGTGGTTCTACAACTTTAAGATTCGTTCGGCTAAGGTTGCAGTATCCATGATTCGTAACAACCCAGTGCACTCACTAATTGCTACCGTGGTTCCTGCTCCTACCATGTTTGGTAATGTGGGCCTGCCTATTCAGGACAACATGTTTAGCCTGATGGCTGATGGTAGACTGGATTACTCCTTCGGGTTTGGTCAGGGCTTACGAGCACCTAGCCTTAACCCATGGCATAACCTGGTTAATTAACAATAATCCCCCTCTCATGGGGGATTTCTTTTATCGTTACGATAAACAGATGGATTTGTCCCTATGAGGCTACTCTGTTGTAATGTGCGTACACAAACTGAATGAGATTACTGACATGAACAACGTAGAACCTGTGAATGCACCCAGCATTAGCTGCCTTAATCGTGAAGCATCCGATATTGCAGACCATGCTTACAATCTGCTGACCACTTTGCGTAATTTACGTAGAACTATAGATGGTACTCCTCCAGCAGCAGAACCAGAGGCTAAACTGGAGGAGTTAGTTGGTATTATCCCTAATATGGAACGAAGCCATAATCAAACTATCAGTTACTTGTCTGATATTGAACGAGAGCTGGCTTTGCTTGGTTCTCTTCTGTAAAAAATAAGCCCCTCTATTGAGGGGCTTTTCTTATCCAGACATTAATGAGGAGATATTAATATCGAGAAATTTAATGTACTTAATAGTTTTAACTTTTCCTACTTTAAGCAAGAAGACAGATTCATACTGTTTTAATGGCATTATTGTCTTACCTATTACTACACAGTCGCAGTTAAACACTATCTGATGTCTGGATTTTCTCGGTATATCTACTAAGCCTAGCCTCTTCGGTACAATGGAACCTTTCTTAAAGAATTCTTCCATATGTACCTCACTTGGGGTAACTCGCTTTAGTGTATTCCAGGTAAAAGCCAAAGTTACTTTCGTACTCTGTAGGTGGATGCTGGTCTACTACTTTACGCAGCCCAGTCAGCAACTCATTTTCAATCTTATCGATATCAATTGAGTCTTCACTTTCCCCTACTGGTAAGCGATGCAGATAGGTAGGTTTACTAATAAACTTACCCCCTTTGGTCACTACCTTCACACTAGCAAAACCAATAACCGGATTTATTTCCATTACTGGCTCCTATTCAGCTAATACCCAATCTTCCGCCAAAATGTCAGACTGAGAGGCCATCCAAGGTACAAAGTTATCAGCTGTAGTCTTAAGACCAATCCATGGAATGGGTTTAAGGTCATGTGACCAAGGGCGTTCTAATGCACTACTTGCCCATTCTTCAGCTGGTACGTACGTAATGTACATACCAATACCATTCCAACCTTTACGTGCCATTCGATGCCCCGATTTAAGCAACTCAATAGCTTGACCAAAAGTACAACCTTCCGTATAGCTATTATATGCTTCCTCGAAGACGTTTTTCGGTGACCAAGAGATGTAGCCACGGAAGTCTGGGTGATTAGACAAGGAGTCGGGATACTCTACCAAATACCCTTCCTCTTCTGGTTCCTCATTATCTGGCAGGTTCCAGTTACGCAGCTTGCAGTAATCGCCCTTATTCATTGGAAAAGCAAGTAAGCTTTTGGTACCAATGTATTTACGGAAATTAATCTTAGTTTCCATTATTAGTTCCTTTGAATCTTTACACGCAATCTTTTCATGAATTTGCGTATTTGTTTTTTAGTGGGTTTAACATGCCCCCACATCCTATAACAAGCAACATTTCTGTAGGATATGAAAGACTCCCACCCATCCTTGCTGGAATAGGTGGTTTTCATCATATCTTACAACCCCCACTGTCGCAGTTGTCATCTTCCAGGAAGCCTTTCAGCATATCCTGGCTCTGCTTTTGCTCGTACAAGTTCTGCTTCAGCAGGTAACCCTCAAGAGGCCAAATCTGTTCTTTGGCATCACGCCACGCCACATCTTTACCGATGTCAGCATTGAAGTTCTCTGGGGATGCACAGGCAGACTTACCAACGACAGTAAATCCATTCTTCAGAACCAGTACACAAATGGTTAGTAGCCTCAGTGCTTGCATGCTGTCATTGCTAATTGCGGCGTCGTGCCCTAATGATGCTACTGCACCGTCCGCTGCTGTGAAGAAATGAACACTGGCAATGCAGTCTTCAATGTGAGACGGAGTAATACGGGGAGCTACATTAGCACCCTTGTTTTGAATCTCTTGTTCTAAGTCCATGATATTCCTCAGTGGGTTGTTATCTTCAAATAAAAAAGCCCCCTTGTCGGCTTGAGATGGTATTGGCTCCATCCGTTCCTAAAGGGGGCTTAGTGCTATTTACCCATAACTGGGAGGCTTGCAGATTCCTTACTCACAAGTTATGGCTGCTGCTACAGCTGGAGTTGATAGCTCCGAGTAAGTTATCAGGGCTGGGATTTAAGGAGTTCCCGTCTCCATACATACACCTTGTCGGGGTATGGTAATAAGATAGCAGCTACTGGACTGCCTCACCAGTATTGTCTTTAGAGTGCATTGCAATCAGGGCTATGTTGCTGCATTGATTTGGTACGCCGTAGGTGGGTTGCACACCTAACCTCAAGCTTTACCCGGAGCTACCGGACTTGTGTTCTCTCATTGTTAGAACTAACGACGCATTAAATAGGTGAACCATGCTGGATTCTTACCAGCCAGTCTTACGATATAGCGTTATCGACAACCCTCCCCAGGGCGATTTCTCTCTCAACTATTAATAAGTTAATTGGAAATAAAAGACTTGTTTCTTTACTGGTTCATAATATGGCAAGACACGCCGGGTTCGAACCGGAATACGTTACCTGTGAGATTGATGCATCTCCTTCACAGTACACCGTACTTTTAATGTAACCTCCCTGCTCCGGCTCTTGAAGTCATGCATTACTTTTCAGAGTTGCGGGTTACCATGTCCTATTATTTGGTTTGAGATGGGAGTCCGAGTCCTGTACAGCCTTACCGTTTACACATTGGCAGCGTATCTAGAATTGCACTTCCGGTAACTGGAGTTAACTGTTACATCTCAAATAAGGTGGGGGCGTCCCAGAGCTTCCCTGGATACTTACGCTCGATATGGTAATTTAATACCACTCGTTTACCCCCAGTATAGGGCGGCAAGGGTAGGAATCGAACCTACAGCACTAAGGCTCTCGTGAACCAATCACGCTAGTGAGGGAAATGTACCTCACCGGGTGGAGTCGAACCACATCTACACAACCAAGCTTGCCTTTAAATTCGTTGCCAGGGATTCCACCTGGCTCCATCTGTTTTTAAAGTCACTCAGATATCGTCTGGACTTGATGGCTCACCATCGAAAAGAGCACTGCAAGGATACCTTGTCCATTCACTAACGTGACATTCAGTACTCTTTCTAATGGTTCCCCGTTTCTAATACACGGACGGGGACACTCCACGGTCGTTTGGTAACCAGGACGACTCACTCCTGACTAATGGTTATGCAATTAAGCAACCATCAGAACAACATCATCGTTTGCATTTATGTTATTGGTTCGTTTCTAAAAAACCGCATAATCGCTCACGAAAACTATCAAAGAGTACACTCACTCGACTGGTTAAGGTGAAAGCTTTTCCAGCTCCCCAGTAAATGTACTCATTGATAGGATGTTGGAGCATCTGGCGAGAATCGAACTCGCATCTTCTGCTTGGAAGGCAGACGTAATTCCCAAACTACAACAGATGCTTTGGCAGGGGTAGCAAGATTCGAACTTGCGAATATCGGAGTCAAAGTCCGATGCCTTAACCAACTTGGCGATACCCCAATAGAATTTGGTCGGAATTAGTAGATTCGAACTACTGACCCCCTGGTCCCAAACCAGGTGCTCTACCAAACTGAGCTAAACTCCGATAGTGGCGGTGAGTAGTGGACTCGAACCACTCTGTCACTGATTAACAGTCAGCCGCTTCACCAATTAGCTAACTCACCATGAGCTACTTATACTATGAGCTAATCATTTCGTCAAACGTGATTCGCATCATATTAACCATCACTCCGGGACACTCGCTTTTGCTAACCCCAAGAAAGAGCTGACGATTTGCTAAATCTTTACAACGCATTGCTACTAAACGAGCACACTGAGCAACAGGCTTGTTAACTGGTTCCTTGTATTTAACTGCCATAGCTAAAGCCAATTCAACAGTCACAAGGGCATCAGTATATTCAATGAATTTTTCTACAGGTTGCATTAGTCTAACTCAGGTTAACCAATGCCCTCCGGAGAGTAGTAAAGGGCACTGGTTCAGTTTGTTATTAGTCTGGCGGCTTGTCACCACCGGATTTATCACTAAGTTTCCATAGGATAACTACAGTGATGATAAATGCTATGTATGGAGCCGACACGTCCAATAGCCTAATTAGCAATAGCATTATGACTATGAACACTACCACAAATAGCAGCAGCTTCTGAGCCACCTACCAGCTATTAACGTTTAAGATTTGCGAACAGAGACGGCTTCGAAGATGCAGGACGTTCAACTTCTTTTTCCTGAACTTCTTCTGCCACAGTAGCTGCATTAGATGCTACCTCGGCTGCTGCCTCTTCAGCCTCAGCTACAGCTTCCTCGTGGATTTCATTGTTAGGGTCAACTTCATCCTCACCCTGTGCTGCTGGTTCAGGAGCAGGTTCTTCTTCCTTCTTCTCAACCATTACGTGCTTGGCTTCACGACGCTTACGAGTTTTTTTCTCTACCACGGGTGGAGTATCATCTACCTGGTCGGTACCCACCTTTTCGTTAATACCAACAGTAACAGTACCGTCTTCATTAATAACGATGTCCAGGTCACCTGCACAACTGATATTGTTATCAATGTAATCCTGTACACACTGTTTTACTTCATCTTGGTTCAGTGTAATCTGCATTTGCTTATACCTTTTCGTATAACTTTAAAATTGTCTGGAATGCTGGTGTATTTACACCGGCATGAATAGAACCAATTGCATCAGCTAAGTGCTCATTCTTATTAAGCAGCTTCCCTTTACTATCACGAAGCCAGTTAGCTTCGGGGTAAAAGGATTGGGCTGCCTGAATCATTGAGTCTTTACTTGCTGTCTTACAACCGGTAAGGGCCAGCTTGTTTTCGGTAGGATTAACTTCAATTAGCTGAATACCCATTGCACGGAATGCACCCAGAATACCAACACATACACCGTATGATTTCATTCCATTGGCACTCTGCGAACCAACGGGCACCTCTACAAAGACGACAGTTGCCCACTTGAACCAGTCGATAACACCAGAGGTAATATCTACGCAGCGAGCAATATCTTTGCTGTTCTTGCGTACCTGCTTGGTATCATCAGGTTTGGTTTCTACAAGTAGTAGCTCTACGTCTGTAAAGATGCCCGTGTTTAGGTCCAGCATTCCCCGTGCTAATCCCCAGTTACGAAAACTGGGGTCACAACCTAGCACGGGTATTTTCATTATTTCTTACCGAAAAGGGATTTCTTAGCAGCCCCGGCAGTAGGGTTAGCAGCAGCTGGAGGTGCACCAGCAGTACCAGCATTGCCGGATTTCTTCAGCTTGTGGGTATCCACTTTACCCTGGTTCGCTTCCAGCCATGCATTCCAGAATACAGGCTCTTCAGCAGACAGGTCACGGTCAGCAGCCAGTGCTTCAGTAACTTCCAGTACAGTCAGCTTCAGGTCCGGGTGGAACACTTTATCAATGTTAACCACTTCTTTGATTTCGTCAGAATCGACGTAACCATCGTTGCCCTTAACACGTTTGTATTCCTGGCTCTTCTTCAGAGCTACAGCGACTTTCTGGCCTACTGCGTCTACAGGAACCATGACGGATTTAGGCAGCTCTTTGCTTTGTTCGAAGTCGTAGATGTTAACTACTTTCTCTTCGAACACGGTATCCGGCAGTTCTGTTTCCGCAGTCATAACGAAGATATCGTTTGCTACGGTATAACCAGGCAGGAAGAACTCTTTACCGTTCTTCTCATAGGTCGGGCTGTTGCCCTTGTCATTACCAGAGGTAATGTACAGTTGTTCACGATGGGTACCAGCAGAAGCACCCGTGGTTGCATTAACCAGGTCTTCGATAATTACCTGAATGAAACTTGCACCTTTGTCGGATTGTCCGGCATAGGCTACTTTCAGGGTACCGATATAAATGTCGGTATCTTGGGCTTTAAAGCCACCACCAACACGGTCAACAGGTGCTTCTGCTTTGCTTGCTTTGTCTTTCAGTTTACCGAATAAAGTAGACATGTTTTCTCTCTTATTTCTAAAAAGTGTTTTACAACCAAGTAATTACTCGGCGTAGTATGCAGCCAGGTGGTCCAGCAGTTTTTGAGCATCGTTATCGATGTAAGTCTCTTCTTTGCTGAACATACCCATAGGGGAGCGTAAACGTTCACCAATCGTCTTCTTGGTAAGACGGGTTTGGAATACGTGTTTAAAGCCTAATTCACGCTCTTCATCAGTAATCTCTAACATCCCATTACTGATTTTTTCCAGCTCACGGAGTTCGACTCGTTTTGCTGCTACCACAGTAGAGAAGTAGGCTTCGATGCCATTATTCTTCAGTGAACCTTTAACAGGCACACTTACTTTAATAACACCAGCTGCTTCATCCAGCTCGTCTTTAACGTGAGCCAGGATAAGAACGGGCTTGCCAAACTTAACGACTTTGTTCTGTAACAGGATTTTGAAGAACTGAGCAAAGTCACCCCAAGCTTTTTGAGTGTTAGCAGAAGGGAGGACATACATAGATTCCAGCATATCCATCATGAAAGTAGCTGAGTCAATGATAATACCATCGACGTCATCAGCCATTTCACCACCCGGAGATGCAACATCGAATGCTTCCCAAATCTGGTATGGGTCTTCAATGTTGTAGGTATTGAATTTGTTACGGAAAGGTAAGCGTTTACCTGCTTCCGTGTTCAGATATAACCAGCGTTCCTGGTTACGAATATTACGCAGACTGGCAGATTTGCCACTTGCTGAATAACCAACAATTAACACAAGCTGCGTGTTTATGTCATTGGTAAGGATTTCTTCTGACATGATTACCTCATTTGATTGCAGTCCCTTAAACCAAACAAAGGACTGCAATCTTACTGATTAGGAGCTATAACGTTTTGCTGCTGTGACCAACACAGTGCTATTCAACTCATCCGGGTCAAGCGGATTACTCAGCTTTTTGTTGAATGCATGCACCAACGTACTAACCTCATTGAAGTCCTTGCCACTGTCTACGAGAGCCAGGGCGTACTTAATCATGTGGTTGTTACGGTTACCATTTGCAATACGTCCAGCAAACCATCTTTCGAGATTATCCAGGCTTTGCACCTGCTGCATGTGATTGTGGAAAGCTTCGTTCTTACTGGTTCGAGGAATGAAGTCACGTACATCCAGAAGTGGGGCTTCAAGGTTGTAGTGATAAGTACCGGTAGAGCAAGACATCCACTTTTTAGCACGCTGATTGGCTGATTCATCCGTTTCAAACGGTAACCAGGCCATAACGTTATTCATAAATTCCTTGTACTCTTCCCCGTCTAACTCCAGGTAATAGTTCATAGGAAGTATGAGCCGGAAGCGGTTTGCTTCTTCGGTGTGGCGTTTAGTGGTATACGTCATAAAGCGATAATCTTTCATTAGTTCATGACAGATATCACGACTAATCGTACCGTCCACGTCAATAACAATCATGTTGAAGCCAGCAATAACGTTCTCTTCTGCACGATGCTCCTTACGGAAATGGTGGTTACACCAGTGCATGTCTTCGTGCTGGGTCAATACATGAAGCTGGTCGAAAGGTACCCTTTCACCTGAGTAGTTATAAGCCCAGTTATCACTGTAGGAAATAACCATTTCGTTGATATCAGTCTCTTTTAGGGTCTCCCCACGGTAGAACTCAATACCTTCGTTATAGGTCTTCTTGATAATGATGTGCTGCTTATAGCCCCAGGCTGTTGCCAGAGTGACCATCTCGTTACGGGCTGCATTGCCTTTAGGATAAAAAGGCAGAGCTTCAAGCAGGTCTGCGTGAGTTACTTCTGAACCAACGGAAGCAATGTACTTAGCCAGTTTTACATAAGCCTTTTCGCGGTTGAGGATGCTTTGGAAAGCTTTACCTGATTCTTCCACAAGCAGGATTGCTTGCTTCAGGTGCTCCATTTCAACGATGAGACTTTGGTCAACGAATGCATACGCACCAGCCAGCTTGAGAGCTTTAAAATAACGGTGCATCATCTCGGCTTTACGAATTTCTTCGTGGTCAGCCATAGCATCTGCTGCTTTATCACACTCACTCTTATAACGAATGAGTTCAATACCCACATCATCTTCAACAGCCATCTTCCATCCGAAATGGGTAGGGTCTGCCAGTGACGTAAAGTGATTAGCCCATTGGTTCACTAACTGATTATTGTTAGCTTTGGTGAGGTTGATATAGATTTCTTCTGGCGTAAGCATGTTAAATGCTTTCTTGTCGATATGCCCAAATGCAAACAGGCAACGACGAGCATAGCCCGTGTCGAGCATTGCATAGTACATATCTTCAATCTGCCCACCATCCAACAGTTTGCTGGGGGTACCAAACAAAAGCATGTTAGTAGGTGTCTTACCTTCCAGGTCTTCGCCACGGACACTATCAGCCGTGTTCTTGGTCAGCTTAGGTTTGACCTTGCCCTGGTCATACAACTCAAGGAACAGGGTTAGCACGTCCAGGTTTGCAAGCAAGTTAGAGCCAATTTCATCAATCTGAAGGTTGATGGAACCACAGTTAGCCATCAGTAGCTTATGTCGTAACTGTTTAACGGCTGGTGGTGTACCAGAGTCAAACGTATACGGATAAGCCCCTGCTCTGCGATATTCTGCCTCTACCTTTTCGAATTCTTCCTGCTGGTCTGTGCCGTTACGAGCTGCTCGCTCATTGGCAATTTTCCAGAGATTCTTCTCTGCGATAGTGGGCATTGTGTCTTCCATGAATCGCTTCTTGAAGCCCATCATGAAACCGTCTTCGATGATATTTACAGAATGACCCTTACCGAAGCCAGAAGTTGCCAGAGCCATAGCGTAGATATTAACGGGAATATCACCACGGTCTTTAGTGACGATAGTTGCACCCATACAGGATGCCATTTTTGCTAAAAAGTAAGCCACTTCCACTCGGAAGAAACCACGGTCGTTGTTCTGTGTTTTGTTACACAGGACGTCTACGATTTCTTCAAGAGCCGGATGATGCGTGACTCCAGTAAGGTCAATCATTAGCTATATCTCTCTCTTTGTTTGCAAATTGTAGCTACTGGGCAGTAGTTGCAGCGTTTAACTTCCCCAGGAACAACAACAATTGTCCCCTTACCCTTATCTGCCATGAACTTCCTGGCATCCATGAGGTCAGTAAAATTCTTGGTACTTCTTGCCCCTGGTTCTTTAGCCTTCTCCACATCAGAGAAGTACTTATAAACAGGGTCGGTCTTCCACAGCTCTTCGTCTGTACACTCAGGAATCTCAGATTCCGGTGCATCCCAGTAACGGTCGATTAGCTCAAGCTTACGCTTAATCCATTCTTCCGTTGCTTTATAAGAGAGCAGTGGGATGTCCTTGTGCATCACACGGTGCTGAGGATAGTTTGACTCCGGCTTGGCCAGTGCCTTTTGCCAGTCTGTGAAGATGTAATTAATGCGGATAATATCTTCTGTAATCTTGGTATCGTGCAACCAACGATAGATACTACCCTGCATCTTATGCTCGTCATCACGTCCACCATTGGTCCAGGTGTAAGTCGAAGTTGACTTAACATCCTGCAATAGACCCTCTGTGACAATGTCGAACTTACCACCAATAGTCCAACCGCCAATCTTCTTGGTAGCACGTTGCTCAATATAAACGGGGATGATATCCGGGTTCTTAGCAAAGTCTTCTTCGGTTGGATTGATGACTACAGACTCAACTACTTTCTTGGGATAACCCAGTTTAGTCAGAGCTTGCTTGTGACCTTCGTACCAAGCTTTCTCAATGGAACCATGTAACCCACTACCCATAGAGGTAGCTACCAGGTCCATGATATCCATAGAAAGCTTGGACTTATCAACACGGTGAGCCATGACAATATGCTTAAGTGGTTTAAGCAGAGTAGTCGCTGAGATGTACTTCTTCTCATTAACGTAATCATACTCGTCATGCATAAGCCACACTGCTAATGGCAAAGACACGTTGTGGTTATTGGTTATCTTCACTCACCACCTCCCACTTAACTACCTTATTCCAATCAATGTAACCAAAGTAGTTGGTAACCACTCTCCCGTCTTTATAGACGGCAGCTATTAAGGTGTTGTTTGGTAAAAGTTGGTTGCTACGCTTAGCAGAAACAGCTTTGCTTTGCTGGGATTCTTTTTTAAGAATGCGTTCAGCATAATGAACCATCTTTTCTGCGTCGTATTTGGCAGATTGACCTGGCTTACCGTTATTCTTACGAGCATTGGCATTACGCCACAGGGCTTTGAACAGACAGCCTTCATCGAAGGTCATACCAAGTGCTTGGATGATATCCTCACACTCTGCCTGGTAAGGGGGTTGCTCCTCGCGTTGAGGAGCTTCCACTTGAACCAGGTAGTAATTAACCTTACTTCCAGTTAATTCCTGGTTCATAAGTTATCCATTAGCAGGCTTTACTGCGTTGTCCGGGTTGAACTCTTCACGAGTCATCAGACCCAGGTTGTTAAAGGCGAGGAACACGATATCGACAATGCCCATATCGGGGTCCTGGAAACGCTCTTGCATGTTAGCCGTCACTGTACGTTGGGCTTGTGCAAGAGCCTGGGCATTTACAACCGGTTTCTCAGTCAGCAGTACTGCGTTGATGGGTACAACACCACCATCAGAAGCGTCTTTGTTCTGAAAGACTACCTGAGCTGATACTAACCAGTGGTACATAGCTTTTTGTTCAGTCATGTTAAATACCTGTGTTTACTGTGATTACTACGTCAAAGTCTGTTTCTTTTACATCGGCTGGGAGTTTGTTACATACGAACAAACCATCGCCCTGCAAAGGATAATTACGACGCAGGTCTTCCATCTCGACTACGTTAGTCAAGTTAAAAGCTTTGGCAATCTTTTCAGCATTCCGGGTTTTACCGCACGCTTTGGGACCCATGAGTAGTACTTTCATTACGAAAATGCCTTTTGAATTACATCGTTAATCTGAGCAGGCGTAGCGTAGTTTGGGATTTCAATCTCGTTAGCCCACGTTGGATAAAATATGGATAGTTCCCCACCCAAATGAACGTCTGGATGAGCAATATCAGGGTGGTCTTGCCATTGAACAGCTTTAACCAGATGCTCATTGACATACATAACCGTGTCCATGTTGTCTCGTATCATGAAGTATTGGGCATCGTGAATGTGAATGCTCGGTCTGATATCCAGACGATACTCACTATTACGAACCTTATTCATGAACTCGGAACCTGCACGGTTATTGAGTAAACACCAGCTTTGACCTAAAGCGTTACCTGCTGTTCTACCTTCGGCTTCTGCCTCATACGGAGTCTTACTGGTTCCACGAAGTACTTGGTACAGTAAAGGGGTACGCACTCTCAAACCGAATGCGGCAGTAACATAGCCATCCTTTGCAGCCTGGTCAAGTTTTGCCTGAACCCAATTGTCACTAACTGTGTACAGGTCGTGATAACGTTTCTCGGTTAGCTTGGCCTTAGCTTCAGGGAAACCACAGTTCTTCATTAGCCCCATATAAGTACCACCATAGGTAAGCAAGAACGTAGGTGCTTTGGACTCACCACGCAGTGCTTTGTACTTAGTTTGGATGGAGTTAATGGACTCTACTGTGTTAACAATGTCCGGCATCTGCTCACCGAAGTAAGCAAAAGCACGTAGACTGTGACCATCGTAGCCATCGGTATATACCTTCAGCTTTTCTGGGTCCTTAGTCGTTAATGCAGATATCCTGTCTTCCAGGGAGGCGAAATCCAAACCAACAAACAACCAACCAGGTGGTGCTTCGAAGCAAGATTTAATCTTCTTAGCATACTTAGAACCAGATGGAATGGTCTGAAGATTAGGGTCTGATGCTGACAACCGGCCTGAGACAGTTCCACCTAGGTTTAGGTTACCGAATAGGTAATGCCAACCATCCGGGCCTTGTCTTGCATTCAGGAATGCTGGCATAAAGCCAGTGATTATCTTATCGACCAACTTGTAATCGATGAGAGCATCCAGAAAGGCCAGAACTTCTTTATCAGTAGTGTGGTTCTTTAAGTCTTTAAGTGTATCGCCACCAGTTTCCGGTTGCTTACTCTTAGTTAAACCAATGACTGGTAGGCCCAACATCCCAAACAACAGTCGTTGCAGTTGTGGCCCTGAGTTTGGATTGAATGTGTCCTTATAATCAGCAAGCGTTACTCGCTTCTTCTTAAGCGTAGCATTCTTCTCAGCTACCCAGGCTTGTCCTTCTATGAGGTCAAACTGTTTGGTGATTGGGCTATTTTTAATGACAGTCAGTGCTGCACGTCTGTCTTCTTCCATTTCCTTAGCTACTTTAATAACAGTAGCCATGTTCATGGGCATACCAGTCAATTGCATCTGGATAATATCTACGGTAGCTGGCTTGAATATATTGTTGTATATATCCAATTGCTGGTCAGCAACCATGTTATCCCAGTGCTTTTCATACGTGAACCATGTGGACAAACCATCCACCAGGTTATACTCAAGTAGCTTATCCAGAGGGATTCTACGGATGTCGTTAATCTCATCCTGGGCGTAGTTACCAGCATACTCTTGAGCTTGTTCCTTCAAACCTAGTTTATTACCAGCACAGCTATTGGTAGCCAGGTAAGTAATTAACTTGGTGTCATCCCAGTTACGAAGAAGCACATCAATACCATTCAGTAGTCCCTCAGTATCAAGTAGGTCAGTCATGTACAACACGTAAATCATGACGTAAACGTCATAAGAAATGTTGTGGTACATGGTTCTGGCTAGGTATTTCTGAAAGAACTCCCTTAGCATTGTACGAACTACTAAGTTAGGCACATACTCCCCATATGGTGGGGCTGTAGCTCCCTCAATGGGCTTGTAGTCTACGGGGAATGCAATCCCCTGGGTCTTACTCCAGCACATCGTTATGGTACCAATGCCTGCGTTATAATGCTTCAGGTCAAAGGCTTCGATGTCTATTGCTAACGGTATTTGCTGTTCTAACAGCGTATCCAACCAAGCCTGAATAGCTTCTGGAGTTTTAGGATAATCTGCATATTCGATGATTGTAGTTCCTGGTTCCACATACTGGTCAGTTACATAATCAACTAATGCAGACATGCCCTGAGCAATCTTTGCCTTAATCTTAGGCGGGTCATAAAATACCTGCCTGTAATTAGGAACGTAGACTACTTTCATATCTGGTTCATAAGCACAATCCACTACATAACCTAAGCAGGCTTCTGCTTTATTGGATTTAGTTAGCACTTTAAAGTACTCGCTATCACCACAGACTATATAGTTAGTTTGTGACTGCCTTAATACAGGCATTAGTTCATCTTCGATGTACTGTTTAATCTCCTTCACAGGAGTTTTCTTTTTACCGGGAGCTTGATGCAAGTCCAGTATAATTACTGACTCTTTATCTATCTCCCACGGTTCCAGATATTCCTTAATGATTTCGTCAGTGCGAATCATTGGAACCAATATGGCTACTGGGTATTCCCCAGACTGGTCAAATACAACATGCTTCATGTACACCTCTAGAACAACAAGTGAGTTCCTGAGTAGTATTCGATAAGTGGTAGCACTTTCTCATACTGTTTCATTGCTCGCTTATCATCATTAAGTGTGTAAGCAGCTGGCCTTGTACGCTCGAATTCCAGAAGTCCCATTTCCTTATCCTGAGCTACCAGGCATTCGGGTAGGGCATCACGAATATCCTGACGGGAGGTACAACCTTGAACCAGTCTGAATACCATCTGGTTTACTACGGTACACTCCCATAATAGTCTCCCAGACCGTTCAAGATAACGATTCATTTTATCCGTTAAGGACTCATGCAATGTTAATCGTTCCCCATATGGTGGAATGCGTGAAGCATTTTTAGCCCGGTAAAACTCACCCTGATACTGAAAGCCAGCTGTGTCATAAACAGCCTGACAAGTTTCGTTCTGCTTGATGATTTCAAGTAACGTGTCATCAAGTCTTTTGAGTTCAGCCAGGAATAAGTGTTTAACGATTGCACTACTATTTGTATTTTCGTGAATATTCTTTTCTGTTATCTGAGCCATAGGGCCACCTACTTAATTAAGCCACCATACTTTTTAGCAAGGTCGCCATAAAACACAACACGCTTACGAGCACGTGATACAGCTACGTAAAGCAGACGGGCTACTACATCCGGCTGACGGCAAGTAGATAAATCACCTGCATCGATAAACACGGTGTCATAAGTGGAACCTTGGGATTTATGCACGGTACATGCATGGGTTGCACGTAACTCTGGATATGTTTCCTTTAGCTTAAAGTAAAGGTCCCATCGTTTTTGCTTACCAAAGAACTTAACCAGATTGTTGAAGTACTCATAATCAACGGGGATAGGTACCTCTTCAATATAGCCACCGTAGCCGGTGTCTAATGTGCAATCCCGTACCTCAAGTTCGATGTCATCAGTGATACGAACCATGCGAGTTCTTGGTTCCCGGTCGGTAATCCGTACCTCTTGTTCAATAGACAAGCGGTCTGATTTACCGATAGTAACTGCTGAGTTACTTACCAGTTCCTCACCAACAACAAACTCACCAGCCAGCCCATTCAGGTCACGAACGTAGGTGTTATAGTTAACTACCTGTCCATTCGTGTAAGCCACGATACGGCTATTGGTTTTGTTAGTGAAGTGTTGTTCCAGCAGCAGTTGCATGTCGTCTGCGTCTACCCAGTCAATAACACCAGGTACACACTTAATGGGTAGAAAACCAGTTTTACCCTCTACAGTGTCACGCAGTTGTTTATGCAATGCCTGTAGTTCAGGGATGGTGGTACGCATCTGCTCGGTTAGGTAAAAGGTTTTGATTCCACTGTCATACACAGGGGAACTTACTTCTTTTACCGGAAGCAACTGAGCATGGTCACCAACGTAAACAATCTTACTGTTGTGGGTGCCTTCCAGAATGAACTTACGCAGCTTACGGTCAATCATCGAGGCTTCATCAATAAAGATGACCTTATTGTGCTTGATTGAGTAGTTGCGTGCCGGGATTAAGTCAGCCTCCCCAGTGGAGAAGTTGTTCTTAACCGTCAGTCCCTGGAAAGCATGATAGGTACTGGCAGGTCGTCCAGTGGCCTGAGCCAGTACTTCAGCAGCCTTGTTAGTGGTAGCTGTCATTACTACCTCATCATACTCTGACTTGATACCCAGAGTCTGACAGGTTTTGTGGTAGCGAGGCATGATTTCATCAATCATGTGAGCCATGGTAAATGTCTTACCTACGCCACCTGCACCACTAATATTGAGTTCCTTCTCGTTCTTATCAAACAAGAATTCAAAAAAGCCTTCAGCAGCTTCAGTCTGCCCAGCGTTTAAGGGCAGTTTTGTAGTATTACTCATCGATTTTCCTACAGATAACTACCCTAATGGGCAGTGTTAAATGAATGGGGATAGTTCAGGGGGAGTGTAGTCCGGGCCTTTCATTACCTTCTGGTTCTCATTGAACAACGGCTCACCGTTAACAAACTTAGAGTAGTTAGAACGGTTCACTTCAGATAGAGCACCAGGGACGTTCATCCCAAAGAAAGTACCAATACCAGTTGCTGTAACAATCTGGTCACAGAGGGCATCAAGCAGTTCTGCACGGTCTTCTTCTCTTACATAGGTATCTTCCCCGTAAGATTTAAGGCGGTCTGACAGTAAAACTAATGATGCAATGGCATCTGCGATAACCATAGACTGGAATGGGTTGTCACTCTTCAGAACTGTCAGCATTTCTGCTACTTCTTCCAAATGACAACCAATTTGGGTTGTGATGTTTTTATGGGTTGGATTCGGCACTGCCTTCAGAAACCAATTCTGAGTCTGTACCAGCGTATCGTTTGAGGAATCGCTCATGAGCTGTACCTTTAAGATTATGACGGTTTTGGTAAGCCTCCATTAACAAGTCTCGCACATACTGGCGAATCTCGTATTTGGGGCCTAACTGGTCTGCTAACCAATCCGCTACGTGAGTAGGCATTGGTGCCAAGACGTTCTCCATAAACGTGCGACGTGTGTCAGCAGGTTCAATATTTAAAGAACGTAATCGTAAAGTTACGGTAGTTGGGTGAACACCCAAAGTTTTTGCAATAGTTGCCAGAGACAATCCAATGGAGTTCATTCGGATAATGTCATCATCATGTGCTTTGCGGTTTGCTCGATATACAGTAGACATAGTGTAATTCCTCTTCAAAGATAGCCTCAGTATATTTCAACTGAGGCTTCTTGAACAGGTTACTTCAGATGGTGCTTCAGCTTGTCAATAGCTTTCACTTCATCTTCTGTCAAACCAAGTGCTGCATAGGACTTCTTAGCTGCACGTTTCAGGTCGTGAATAGCGTGTGCCTTAGAGTAGTCACTCATACCCGCATCATTCAGATAACCACGAATGGTATCTGCATGTTTGCTTCCCTTAGCCGGTGCAGAAACTACAGCTTTCTTCACTGGTTCCGGTTTTCGTTCTACTGGCATTTTGGTGCGAGCATCAGCCAACTGTTGCACCATGTCAGAAGATAGACCCAGTGCAGACCAAGGTTTCTTCATCTTGCCTTTAAGGGCAATCAGTTCACCAGCTACTTCTGCTGCTACTGTAGAAGTCTCAGCATTCTGGAATTTATTCCAGAGTTCGTCAGCAAGTTCCATATTGGATTTCTTCTTAGTGATTGGTTTAACATCAGTAGCTTTTACTACAGGTGCAGTGTTTGGAGTCACATCCAGTGATTCTTCCAGGTCGATGGTAGGTTTCTCTACATAGCTACCCACTTCTACTTCTGGTTCAGCCAGAGTAGCGTTAAGTGCTGTGTAGGTAAGGTTAGTACCACGGTGACCTGCAACATGAACTAGCAGGTTCGGCTGTGGATGTTTACCTGACAGAACCCGGTTAAGGATTTCTGCACCACCCGGAATGGTATCGATAGGACGCCCACTGTTTACATGGTCACGGATAGCTGGTGGCAACTCTTCCACAATATGGTAAGCAGCTACACGCATTTTAGTTTTACTGTACTCAGGCACAGCAAAAACGTCTTCTGGCGCAACTTTACCAATGATGGTTACATTACCACTGAAGCTAGTAATGTATTGCTGAGTAGCCACATGCAGCCCGTGTGAACAGTCTTGACGACGATTCTGGTCTACCAGGTCTTCACGTACCTGCACCTTAGAGCCTACAGCTTGTTCAATGTTACCGGAGTGTACGTCAACATAGACACGCTCGGCTTTAACATGCTTAGCACTAGACTTCAGGTTAAGGCGTTTGAAGATAACGATAGAACCGTCATCAGCAATAGGCAGGTTACCTGTTTCCATAAACTGCATCAGGTCTTCCACCGAGTGGCGACGGTTTTTAATAACCGGAGCCAGTCGCTCTAAGAACTTGGTGAAACCACGGAAGTCTTTGAGTTTTGCAGATTGACGAATCTGACGCTGAATACCTTCAACACCCGGTACTACCGTGTTGTTGACAACAGCAACAATAGTCTCGTCTTCGGCCAATGGTTCATGAAACTTGTTCTCGTTAGTTGAGATACCACCAAGTTTCATTAGCTTCTCTTCTGCTGCATCCAGCTTAGACGCATTGGATTCTGCTACTGGTAACGCTGGTGGCTTATCATCAACGTTGAGGATAGTAGTAACTACGCCCTCTTTAGCCAGCAGCCCTGCATAGTGAATAGCCTGGTCTTCGGACAGGTGAATAGACACACGAATAGGCAGTGGCTCATTCAGCTTGTCAGAAGCTTCTTTCAGACCAATTCCTACAAACTCACGTAGAGCTTTAATGGCACCTACACGGTTTCCTGGGTTGTGGGCAGTAATCCACAAGGCTTTGCTGCCGCCTCTTACGTGCTCTACTTCTTCTACCGATTCAGCAGCAGGAGTAGCATCACGTACAGCAAGGAATTTGTCCATTGCCACAGCACCGAGGGTAGCAGTACTACCCAGGAAAATAGTTTCCACTAGGGCAGCAGGCTTTACTTCTGTCTCGTCAGCAAAGAACTCAGAGAGTTTCTTCTTAGCTACACGAAAGAAGCGAACCAGTCCATTGGTTCCCTGTTCTGCATCTGCGTATTCCTTCTTGGATGCATTGTGCATAGTGATATCTACGCTAACTGGTTTGCCTGGAGCTAGTCCTTTAGCCTTGGCTTCAGCAACAATAGTTGCTACGCGAGTGTCGCCTTGTGGAATATAGACGGTATTACCATCCGTCTTCCAAAGGGTGAGTCGCTCGCTATCTACGGATAGGGCTACAATTACTACGATGTTTGGGTTCATGAGTTCAGTCTCTGTTTGATGGTCAGTTTAACGATAGTACGGATAGCTGGAATAAGCTCAGGATGCTCTTTGATTGCTTTAACCAAATCAGGGGTATTA
>ERZ773113.207-NODE-207-length-32118-cov-5.105043_pt1 | contig 32118 bp, 18 predicted proteins | sample MGYA00580565_ERZ773113 | MGnify/ENA primary metagenome ERZ773113 (study PRJEB29015, sample SAMEA2737827) | human gut metagenome | biome: human gut; feature: human-associated habitat; material: faeces | place: China | collected 2012 ...
ATACATTGTCCAAATCGAAAATGGCACAAAGGTTCCAAGCCTTTCTGTTCTTGTCGAGATTGCCAACACATTATCCGTTTCCGCGGATGAGCTTTTGCTCGACTGTCTTGAACATTCTTCTTCCTCTGCAAACTCCGAATTTCACCGCTTGCTGCTGGACTGCAATGAAACTGAACAGACTGTCATTATTCGCATGGCAAAAGAGTTAAAGGCCACTCTTGTCAGCCTTGGGATTTAACATCCATCCGTATTAAAATCACAAAATTAAAAAAGCCCGCATAAGCTGCAGACGCACCCTTGAATCCTCCTGGGTGCTGTCTGTGGTTTATGCGAGCCTTTGTTTGTGTTTACTGAAACCTACGGAATGAAACACCCTCATAGCCAAGAAGATTTACGAATCCTCTCAACTATGAGGGCGTTGTTTTTATTCATGCAGTTCCAACGGCAAACCATCTGGATCAAAGAAAAATGTCATCTTCTTTTGGGTGTAGCTGTCCAATCGAATCGGTTCGCATTCTATCCCCATCTGTTCCAGTTCTGCTACAGTGGCTTCCACATCATCAACCCGGAATGCTAGATGCCGCAGTCCGCAGGCTTCCGGTCGATTCACGCGCTTAGGTGGGTTCGGCTCTGCGAAGATTTCCAGTTCAATCGCATCAGTACCTTCACCAACACGCAAATCCAGTTTCCAGTCATTCCGTTCTTCACGGAAGTTTTCTCGTACAATCGCAAATCCCAGCTTATTCACATAGAAGTCTTTCGATTTCTCATAATCTGAAACGATGATTGCCACATGATGAATCGCTGCTAATTTCATTTTCTAGGTTTCACCTTTCCTTATATGTACCACACTTGTCGAATCGTTGCTGCTGCCAGTTCCAAAAACACTACCACACTGCCGACCACCTGTGGAATCATAAAAATCACAAATCCACCAATCAGCATTTGAAGTGCTTCTATCCCCTGCGATTGTTTCATCAGGAACGAAAGCACTGCTGTTGCCAACAGCACACTGCCCAGCAGATAGAATATCCATGCTGAGCAGCAATGAAGGAACGTCACGAACCATTTCAGCAGCCATACTACGACGAGTAGCGGCAGGGTCAATAAGGTCAATATCAGTTTTGCCAGCTTTCGGGTTATACTCATTTCGTCCTTCTCCTTCCGGTTGGTCTGTTGCCCATATTATAACATACTCTTTGATGTTGTATCATGGGCAATTTCGCCTTTTTGAAATTCATTCTGTGTGTAATGCTCTCACGGCATCCTGTATGCTCTGCTCATATTTGAACCGTACAACGATACGCCCACCTTCATGCACATAAACATTTTCGATGAAAGCCGACACCATGCTTGCCGTAAGTCTAGTGCCGTGCAGGAAATTTTCTGCCTGTTCTGCTGCTGCGCGTACCGTTCCTGGAACAACGCTCTTGACAGATTCTTCCGCTTTGAATTGTTCGATTTTGTCCTGCACTTCTGCAATCTTCCTATCGCATTCCTGTTTTTTGTTCTTATAATTGTCCAGAGAGAGCGTTCCTGCCGCGTATTCCTCATACATCCGCATCTTCTCACCTTTCAGATTTTTCAGTTCCTGCTCCATCAAAGTTTTTCGACGGCTCGCCTTTCTACTGGCTTCTTTTAAACTCTGTTCTTCCTTTTTAATATCACCATAGAGAGAGTCCAATAGAGAAAGTTCTTTTTTTAATGCCTGAAACACTGCATTTTCAATATCACTGGCCTGATATATTTCCGATGAACATTGGGTCTGACCGATAAGTTCCATTCCCTCTCTGCACCAGAATATGGGAGAAGCCTGTTTGTAGTCATACCCCAAGACTCGTCTGCAATTACCGCATCGGATTTTTCCCTTGAGTGGGAAATCCACGCTGCCCATCACTACTCTATGCCCGTTGTTTCTTATGACAAGCTGCGCTTTTTCAAATTCTTCCCGGCTGACAATGGCTTCATGGGTTTCTTCCGTAATGTATTGCTGCCCTTTGGGAACAATGCGAATGATTTTCTTGCCGGAAATCAACCTTTGACTTTTTCCAAGAACCATCGCCCCAGTGTACACATACGCTGTCAGGGTTTTCCAAACGCGAGAACTATCCCAAAGAATCACAGGTGCAATCGTGTAAGTCGTTTCTTTTCCATACGCCTTATGCTCCCGGTTATAAACACTCGGCACAGGAGCATTTTCATCATTCAATGCCATCGCTATTTCTCGCGTCCCCAATCCCAAAATCGCAAGGTCAAAAATGCGACGGACAATTTTTGCCGCTGGAGGGTCAATGATATATGATCCTTTTCTATTCGGGTCAAACTGATAACCAAACGGTGCAGAAGATGCTGTGGAAATACCTTTGCGCCACTTTACTCGATTGGCTGTCCGAAGTTTCTTTCCTGCATCTCGGCAGTACATGGTGTTTACCAGGTTGCTGACAACCAAATCCATCCCCAGGGTTGTACCATTATAATTGCTGCTGTCATAGTTGTCATTGATGGAGATGAGTCGGACACCCAATAGTGGAAAAATCTGCTCCATGTATTCGCCAACACCAATGTAATCGCGTCCAAAACGAGACAGGTCTTTTACGATAATGGTATCAATCTCGCCACTGCGCACACCATCCATCATCTTCTGAAAACCCGGTCTGTCGAAATTGCTGCCTGTGTAACCATCATCCACAAAATCCATCACAGGCAGATTTTGCAGATTCTCTTTGTGGGAAATATACCGCTGGATCAGTTCTTTCTGGTTTTCGATGCTGTTGCTCTTGTCTTTTCCATCCTTACCCAAATCACCGTCTGCCCTTGAAATGCGCTGATACGCTGCAATCATTTTCCCGCACTCTCCTTTCCAAGGTCTGCAAACATATCTTGAAACCCAAATACAATGCGAATCCGCTTATCTGCACTCACTTCGATTCTCTGCACAAGGAATTTTACCAGCTGAGCATCAAATCCAAAATCATCAAGATGTTCTTCCAGATTGGAAGTCATATTCAGATATTCTCTAATCTGTTGTTCTACTTCCACCTTTTTGGCGTCTGCTCTCTGCAGTGCTGTTCGCAAACTGTCATACTGTTTGGAATAATCTTCCCGAATCAGTTGATAATCTTCGGAATCCACCACGCCTGCCACATAATCTGCATAAAGCTGTTCTCTTTTCTTTGCCATCTGGCCAACTTTATCCGTCAGGCTCATAATCTCACTTTTTGCACGGTAGACAGGATTCTGCATATCTTCGATTTTTCTCAGTTCTTCCAGAACCTTACGCTTATCACTGAGCCGAACGATGAAAAGATGCAGCTGATCCATCACCAGAGCTTTTAGCAGTTTTTCCGTAATCTGGTGTCCGATGCACTTATCATCCGCCTGCCTTGCTCTGCAAATATAATAGCAAACCTTTTTACTTTCTTCTGCTCCATGCGGAAGTCTGTCAAAATCCATCAATCTGCCGCAGTCTGCACAGAACACCATTCCGGCAAGGTCATTCTGATACTCCGTGCGAATCTGTTCCGACTCAGCTCTTACTGTTTTGAACACCTTCTGGTTCTTCGTCAGAATCTCCTGCACCTTTTCAAAATCATCCCTTGCAATGATGGCTGGATGTGTATTTTTTGCCACATACCACTGCTCTTTCGACAAGTCACGTTTGTCCTGCCCAGCAAAAAATCTCTGTGTACTTTTATTGTTGATGGTATCTCCCACATAGGTTTGATTTGCCAGCATATGCCGTACCGAGGTTTCGCCCCATTTTTTATAAGTAACGACTTCCTTTCCCTCAACAATTTTCCGATGCCACTCCCGTGGGGTTGGAACCTTCAGCAGGGTCAACCGTCTGGCGATTTCAAAAATCGCTACGCCCATCAGTGCCCACTGGAAAATCAACTGTACATAAAAGGCTGTTTCCGGGTCAATCTCATTTCGTTTTGTCACTGGATTCCGAATATATCCAAACGGAGCATCACTTCCGACTGCATAGCCAGCTTCTTTTTTACGCTGCAGGGAAGTCCACACCTTTTTGGAAATGTCTTTCGCATACATGGTGTTGACCATATTCCGAATCGGGAGAGCCAGGCTTTCCATATCCTCTTTGCGCGTACTGTCAAAATGATCGGTGACAGCAATCAATCGAACCCCAAGAAAAGGAAATACGGTTTCAATATAATACCCTGCTTCCAGATAGTTACGGCCAAAACGCGAGAGGTCTTTTACAACGATACACTTAATTTTTTTCTGCCGCACATCGTTCATCAAACGGGTAAAGGCCGGGCGCTTGAAATTTGTTCCTGTAAATCCATTGTCAAAATACGTATCTACATAATTTAATTCACTGCTGCGGTTAATAAAATCCTGCACCAGTGCAATCTGCGTTTCCATGCTTTCGTTATCTTCATCATCTTCCACCGAAAGCCGTCCATAGATTGCGGTTGGTATCTTTTCTTCATCCAATTCCGGGAACTGCACTGAAACCGTTGCCTGTTCCGGTTGGGGCAAATTTTTTCTACTTTTTCGTGCCATCGTCTGCACCCTCCAATTCTATCCGTTCAAGCATCTGCTTCCATTCCTGTGTTTTCATCGTTAGACTGATTTCTGCCTGCCTATCGCCTAAAAATGTAACCACGACCTGCTCAATGTACTTTTTCACAAAATTACGATCCAGTACCTCTGGGGTCTTATATTGTTCCATCTGCTGAATCCACGGATTTCGCAAACTCAATGCCCGTTCCCATACCGTTGTATTTTCCATGATTGCCGTAAGCTGTTCATTCAGCTTTCGATGAGCTTCTTCATAATCCAGCACTTCAGCACGATACTGTTCTTCCGTGATTTCATCGGCCATATAGCTTTCATATAACGGTACACGGCGAAACTGTTCCATATTAAGTTCAGCCAGAATGGTCTTCATCTGCATCGAACTATCATCTCTTACTGCTTCAATTGCTTTTCTGCCAGCTCCCTGCTGAATTGCGGAGTATATCTTTTCTTCTTCCCGATGTTCTCTCTCCATAGCATCTATCACCTTTTTATATACAGATGCAGCCGGAGCTTTCAATTCCTTTCCATTCTCCTTGTGAGCACGGCAGTAGCTGCAATAGAATAGTTCTTCTCCCGTTTTCTTATCCTTATGCCAATAAAGTGGACGTCCACAGGTACAAATGATGCGCTTTGCCAGAGGATTCGGTTTTTTATATTTTTTCCGAGTTGATATTTTGTTTTCACCCTGCTGCATATTGCAGGGAAGCGCATAAAACTGTTCTTTTGTCATGTACGGCTCATGGCAGTTCTCTGCAATAATCTGACGGCTTCCGTTTGCCGTTGCACCCGTGTATGTTGGATTTCTGAACAATCCCCTCAGATTATCCGATGTCCACAGATCAGATTCTCCCTCATATGGTTTTCCCTGAATTCTTTTTTTGTGCCTCATCGGTGGTTCGACATTCTGTTCATTCAACCATTTTGCAATATCACGCATCTTCTGTCCGGATGCATATCTGGAAAAAGCTTCGCTCAGATACGGAGCAACCTCTTCATCCTTTACCATGTTGCTTTCACCATTCCTGCGGATATAACCATACGGAACAGAATTGGTCAGCCGGAATCCTGCGCCCTGCTTCTTCCTCCATGCAAACATGATTTCTGCGTGCATCTCGCAGCGTTTCTCCTCAAAATAGTCCTCAACCTCTTTTCGACTGGCAGTTCTGGTGTCCAGTCCTTCTTCCAGAACGATCAGATCAACGCCTGTCTCATAGAGAGTTTCCTTGATTGACTGACGCGCCGCCGGGAAGCCAGGCCCACAGTAATACATAGATGCTACAATGATGCAGTCAAATTTTCGCCCCACTCCATCATCAATCATTTTGTCAAATGCCGCACTTGCGTTTTCTGCACCCTTACGGTCAGAATACTTTTTCTGTAAATCGAACTCTTTATGTTCAGCCAGGTATTCTGCAATACGCTGATTCTGGTCGGCAATCGTCAGTTCACCTTTATGGTTTTTCCAAGGCATCGTCCGAGTATAGCTTACACATTTCATACTGTACTCCCCTCCGTTTCTGTTGTCGGAACACTGTTGCAATATTCCAGTACATTGCGGATTTCCTGGTCGAAGCGATATTGGATGTGAATGTGTTCTTTATCATAGACTGTAATGCTTTCCACCAGTTCTACCAGGACACGGCGATTCAGACTCGTTAAGTTTTGATAGGATTTAAAATCTTCGATCCACGGTAAATGTTCCACATCCAGATTGTTCAGGCTATCCAGCTGACGGTTCATTTCCGTTTTTGCCTTACGGATATTTTCGACTTTTTCGTTAAAGGAACGGCTGAACTCTTTATACTCATCCTTACTGACAATGCCGTTACTCATATCTTCGTAAAGCTGACGGCGCAGGGACTGGTATTTCTGTTCTTCCTGTTCCAGCATTTTCATGTGCTCTTCTACAGATTTTAGCCTGCGTTGATTTTTGGGAATCTCGTTGATTTCATCTAGCCGCTGTTCCAGTCCACTGATCTGCTGAATCTTTCCCTGCAACGCAGTCAGCACCACTTCTGCTAATTTACTTTCGCTGATGAGGTGTGAAGAACAGCCCAGGCCGTTATGATTTGTGATGCAGTGCAGATAAACATATTTCTTTCCATTTTTTGATACAGTGCGCCGCACCATATTCTGTCCGCAGCCCCCGCATCGAACAATACCTGAAAAGAGATTGACTGTCTGCTGTCCTTTCGATGCACAGGTGTCCAGCTTCAAAACTTCCTGCACGGTGTCAAACAATTTCTGCGGAATGATGGCCTCGTGCATATTGGGAACTTTGATCCAGCCGAATTCTTCTACGTCACGGATTTTCTTAATCTTGTAATTGATTTTCTGCCGTTTACCCTGCACCATCGTTCCGGTGTAAACTTCATTTTTCAAAATCCGAAGTACCTGAATCGCCTGCCACTTTGCATGAGTTCCTGCCTTGAAGCCGCTGTGATAATTCAATCCGCACAGCCGTTTGTACTCACTGGGAGCCAGAACCCCTTCGTTGTTCAGCTGTTCCGCAATAGCCTTTGCGCTCATGCCTTCCAATTTTCTGCGATAGATAGAACGAACAATTTCTGCTGCGTACTCATCCACCACCAACCGGCTTTTGTTCCGTTCATCTTTGCAGTAACCGTACATTGCATATCCGCCGATGAACTCCCCTTTGCGCCGCTTAATGTCCAACTGGCTCCGAACCTTAATGGAAATGTCCCTGCAGTAGGAATCGTTCAGCAGATTCTTAAAGGGAACAACGATGCTGTCTGAATCACTGCTCTCGGTGTTCGCATTATCGTAGTTATCATTGATGGCGATGAACCGAATCCCCATCATTGGGAAAATCTGTTCCAGGTACTTTCCCATCTCAATGTAGTTTCGGCCAAGTCGAGACAAGTCCTTGACTATGATGCAGTTGATTTTACCGGATTTGATGTCCTCCATCATCTGCGTAAAGCCTGGTCGCTCAAAATTGGTTCCCGTGTAACCATCATCTGCATATTCTCCTACCAAATGCAGTTCTGGTCGTTCTGCAACGAAATCCCGGATCAGTTCTCTCTGGTTTCCGATGCTGTTGCTTTCAGCCTTATCTCCGTCCTCGATAGACAACCTCAGATAGGCTGCTGCTCGTATGTCCTTATTCTTTTCCTTATAAAAAAACAAAGCCATTAAACCTCCTGTCTCCACGCAATTTGCATGGTAAAATCCAGAAAGTCAATGGCTTTTGATTGCACATATTTACTTAACCCGTCTGTATTCTACCAAGCTGCGGCACGAAAATCAAGCTGTAGCGCACAATTTTAAAAAATCTTTTTTTCAATGTTTCCCCATACTCTGCAAGAGGCAGTCCCACAGTTCAGTGCCTTCTGGTCGGAACGATTCATACACGGTGATGCCCTTAATGATGATTTTTCTGTGATGGTCAGGCTCCGTATGTTCCTGTTTAGGCTTTTCATCAAATCGTTCTTTCTGTTTCATAGAAATCAATCCCCCTTTACTAATAGGAATCCAGAAGGGCATTTTGGAATACAGTTTTTGAAAAAATTTCAAAAAAAATTGAAAAGTGTATTCCAAATCGGGGCTGCGGATTCCTATTTATAGAAGGACTTCTTTTGATAGGTCTACAGTATACGGTAAAAGACAGGTCTTTTTCTGTCTTAGAGCAAGATTCGCCTATGGTAACTCAAAACTCACTTTCGTGATTTTTCGTCCCCGGCAATCTTGATGGGGATTCCGTTCCCCATTCCCACGGTACGCACAAAATCTTGGATTTTGGCTATCTGGCTCCACATGAATGTGTTCGCAGCCGAACGCCTACGGCTTATCTGGAGTTGCTTCGCAACTATAAAATGCAGGAGGATCACACTATGGCTCGCCCCAAAAAGGATGAGAGCATCAAACGGACTAAGAATGTAATGGTTCGTTTTACCGATGTGGAGTACGCACTGGTTTCGTGTTCTGCTGAACAGGCTGGCTATCCCGTTGCCGTTTATGTAAGGAAACAGGCCATAACCGAAAAACTTCACGTTCATTACAACATCGTTGCCGACATTGCAGAACTGCGAGATTTTGCAAGACAGCTTTCCCATATCGGAAATAACCTGAACCAAATTGCAGCCTTTTTCAACAGCGGCGGCATCCAATCTCGCGCTATGTTGGAAGAGATTAATCGTTGCATGACCGACCTCCGCTCCATGCGGAAAGATATTGCTGAATTGGCAGGTGATTATCGTGGCAATCTTAAAACACGTCGCAGGTAAAAGCGCAGACTACGGTGCTGCACTCGACTATTTGAAATATGAGCACGATGAGGTCTTGAAGAAACCTCTGCTGGATGCAAATGGAAACTGGGTGCTCCGCCGGGATATTCTGCTGGATGGCATCAACTGTGAGCCGGAACTTTTTGATGTCGAATGTGAAATGCTCAATGCACAGTACCATAAAAATCAGAATTATGATGAAATCAAGACACATCATTATCTCATCAGCTTCGATCCTGCGGATAAAGATGAATGCGGACTCACAGGAGAACGAGCGCAAGCCATCGGCATGGAATATGTAAAAACAAATTTTCCTGGCCATCAGGCATTGGTCTGTACCCACATGGACGGGCATAACGGCAGCGGCAATATCCATGTACATATCGTAATCAACAGTTTGCGAAAGCTAGATGTTCCGCAAAAGTCCTTTATGGAACGTCCCATTGACTGTAAAGCTGGCTACAAGCACCATCTGACGAAAGATTACCTAAAGCATTTACAGCAGTCTCTTATGAACATCTGCATGAGAGAGAATCTCAATCAAGTCGATTTGCTTTCCCCATCTGTCAACAAAATCACGCAGCAGGAATATTATGCTAAACAGCGCGGGCAGATCAATCTGGACAAATTGAACGCCGAACTTGTTGCAGAAGGCTTCACGCCCATGCGAACCAAATTTCAAACCGAAAAGGACAAATTGCGGGATTCCATTACTACAGCAGCAAAACGAGCAAAATCATTTGAAGAGTTCAGCCGACAGCTTCAAGCTGAATCCGGTATTTCTGTCAAGGATCACCGTGGGCGATTCAGCTATCTTTTACCAAACAGAGAAAAATATATTTCTGCGCGGACATTGGGAACCAGTTTTGACCGCAATCATCTTCTGATGCTTTTTGAAAGCAATGCTCTAGCCGCTGAAAAAGAAAAACAGCAATGGAGTGTTGCCGACCCCATTGCCGTTCTCTATATCAAGTCCAATCTTCGTCTTGTAGTGAATTTGCAGGACTGCGTAAAAGCCCAGCAAAGTCGCGCCTATGCTCAGAAAGTCAAAATTTCCAATTTGCAGCAGATGGCAAATACCATCGTCTATGTGCAACAGCACGGCTACGACAGCTACGAGGATTTGAAAAAAGCGCGCGATGAACTGTCCGTCAAAATGTCCGATGCCCGCAACACCGCCAAATCCACCGATGCCGACTTGAAGCTGCTGAATGAGAAAATTCACTATCTGGGGCAGTATCTTTCCACAAAAGCCACCTACAAAGCATTTTTGCAGGCGGGCAATAAGAAGATGTACCGTTCTGCACATCAGGATGAAATTGCCAGATACGAAGAAGCCGTTCAATTCTTGAAACGCAATTCCACGGATGGCACAATTCCCACGATGAAAAATTTACGAGCAGAAAAGGAAAAGTTGCTTTCTGCTCGAACCGCACAATACGAAAGCTACACCTATTTCAAAGATTACTACCACGAACTGCAAACCGCCTGCAGGAATGTTGATATGATTCTTGAAACGGAACACACGCAGCAGCATAACCGTATCGCGTCTAAAGATAATCAAGAATTTTCTTTATAATATGTCAAAAGTAAAAGCGCGCATTTCTGCACGCTTTTACTTTTGTGTCACACTGAATATTTCATAACCGCATCATGGTCTACAACAATTATCTCTTCTTCCTTGTAACTCACTTTGAGTTTGCTTAATTTTCTTCTCAAGCATTTTTTACCATATCCGGGACGATCTGCAGTATTCTTTGCTTCAAGAAAAACCACCTGTTCGCTTTTCCTCATTGGATGAATTACAATTCCGTCAAATTCACATAACTGTTTCCCCGGTTCTTCTTTCTTGCTCACTTCAATACTAGCTGGAACACAAATGCTTGTATCATTCCTATAATCCTGCACCAGTTGACTTTCCATGAATTCAACTTCGTGCTTTGCGTCTTCCCCTGCGTGAGAGGTTTCCAATAGGTTCTTAAGATTTTTAATCCTTTTCGACTTGCCTTTTGTGCAAAGCACACATCGTTCTTCATTCATTGTAGGTTTGATATTCACTGGATTTTCGTCAAACAGATAATACAGGAAAAACTTCGTAGACAATAAATATCTCTTATCATAGTCTTTGATGCTCCCTACTTTTCTTAGTGCTGCTACTGTTGCTTTTAACACTTTAAATGCTGCTTTTTGCTTTTTCTCCGCAGTTATAGATTTCTTCACAGCCAGCACTATAGTTTTATCGCCGTTTGACCTGTCATAATATCCAACACGAACATTTTGAAGCGACTCCAAATCCGAGAATAATCTCTCTGCTATCGCACCATCCTTTTTATCAAACGTCAACTTAAGTATTTGTTTTTTGTCGTAGTCTGTCTTTAATGATTGCTTTTCATTCAAAGGACTATTGCCATTCAAAAAATAGTCCGCATAATAATCCTCGTTTTCAAAATCACAGTCACGTTTTAGTACATTTACCATTCTTTTTGCAATTCCACAATGGCAAAGAACATTACTATTTTCATTATAAACTGCATCGTCCAAAAGTTTGCTTATCGATTGTATTAGTTGCGTTGAACTTCTCCGATCATTATATTGCGACAACAGTTCGCCTAAAAGAAGTATCATCGCTTTCTCATCATTAAGATCAATAGTAAATGAAACCTTGGCCACTTGCAGATCATATGCAATATATGCAACGGATCTTATGCTACGAAATATTGAAAAAGCATACTTCAACTTGTTATTTTGTTCTAAAGCATCTTCGTTTATGTAAGCATACAGAATTTCCCTTGCCAATTTCACTGAATACAAATCTGGGTTACACTTATCAAGGACTAAAAGTGAGTTAAGTAGATGAAAGCGTAAATAATTTTTGTCAGCAAGATAAGTTTCCAATACCTGTGAGAACCTTTCATCTGTCGAACCATTATATAATAATTGTCTAAAGGTCTCATTAGCATTAGCCATCATAATAACTGCACGCGACGAAACAAATGTATTGTAAAAATGGCCTATATTATACGCTAATGTTAACACCTGCACAATATCGGCCACCGATATTGCACCTATTCCCTCAAGTTTTGATTCATCCGCTCCGAATTCGTGCAACCTAATTCCGCTACCATATGTGAATTTTAGATTTTTTCCAAGATTTTCTTGAACCAGCTGATGAAGATACAATTGCAAAATGACATAATCATATCTTGATTTCTCCAGTTTATGCTCAACTCTTATTGCACCTAGTTGGGGAACATTACTTAATTGTTCAATAATTCCAATCCTACTAAGTTCATTGTACAACTCCGTTGCATAGTCGTACAGTTCAACGGTAACTCGCAAATGCTGTTTTCTGGTTTTTTGTGTTTTGAGTAAATCATGCGAAATCAGCACATATGTCACATCCTTTTTCACGGCTACAACCGCGTACTTCTTACTACCTAGTGTACAATTTTTGCAAATATTGTCAACTACCTTCAAGCAAAAAAGAGTGGCAGTTCCTTGTTATAGGAACCACCACTCTGCGTCATAACGGATTTTTAGTTTTTACGGCTTCTCTCCTGCTGCTGTTGCTGCTGGGTCTGCTCTTTCTGTTTCCGCTCTGCCTGCTTGATATGCAGCCGATCCAGCACCGACCACCTGCCACCAATGCGCCGTGGCTTTTTCGGCACGTTGTTCACGCAGCCATCTATCATGTCATAATTCTGCTCCGTGCCGGACTCTCGCGCACGTTCATATGTTCCGTTCGTCAGGCTTTTCTCATGTTCAGTCATATCCTGCTGCTTTTTTTCAGCACGATGAACATACTCTGTAAGTATGGATCGAACATTTTCAAAGCCGTTCGGAGCATCCGTCACAAATACGCCTTTACTGTCTACCACGACTGGAGAAACAGCATCTTTGCGCTGCTCATTGCGCATCATAAAAAAGCAAACTCCCTCGACAACTTCGCTGTCATACGGAAGCCACGTTCCAGTCTTTCCGTCAATTTGATAATTGGGAACCATGTAGACGACAGTGTTTCCGGCTGCATCAACATCCATAAAGCCACCGAACTCTACCAGTTCCTCTTTATCGACGTAGAAAAACTTACGTTCCTTTTCTTCATCCCATACGATCACATCGCCAACACCAAAGGAACGACCAATAAATGTGTTTGGTCGCTTTTCTTCCAGCCGCTTCCGGGCTGTCATCGGCGTATCGCTGGGTGCAGGCTTTCCTTTGTACGCACTCTGGTAATTCTGATGATGAATCAAAAAACCGTCCTCTACCTGCTGTGCATAGGATTTTGCCCAATGCTGATGATGCACCTCTCTGATTTGGAAAACTCTATACTGGTTTATCATTTTTCGTTTTCTCCTTTTCCGGTTCCTCCGGCCTATGCCATTCCAGTTCCAGCCCCTTGAACTGCTGCTCACTCAACTGCTGCATCTTCGGGATGGTCTGCTGGACAAGCGCAACCATCTCTGCATCCTCTGCCACAAGTGGCTGAATCTCCGCCAACACCTGAATCGTGTCTTTGAGTGTCGGCTGCTCGAACATCGCCATCAGCATCAATTCCAATTCATCAAAGCGTACATTGCTCATAACTCCATTCCTTTCGTTTTTGCTTTCTTCGGCTTGTCCTGTTCCTGTGCAGGCTGCTCCTGCTTTTTAGCTTTCAGACTGCGCAGGGCATCCAGAACAGACTTTTTCGTATTGCTGCGTTCCTGCTCTTTACCCTGCTGCCGTGCCGCCATCAGCTTTTCCATATCAGAGATTGCCTGCTGCACCAGCTTATCATCCCTGAAATAGTTGATGGAGTTGATGTTCTCGCGCTGCACTTTATCGTTCACGACCAACTCATACATTCCAACAAAGCCGCCATCTTCCTCGATGCAGAATCCAATGCACTTGTCAGCGTTCATCCGTTCAGATGGAATCTTGTCGTAGACTTCCAACGCTTCTTTCATCGTCAGATGATCGTGGAACTCTCCAGCAAACGTGAACTCCAAACACTCCGCTACATAAAAGCTGAGCGTTTCTTCCGGCGCGGGTCTTTCTGCTGCGAGCTTTTCTTTCAAAACTTCTGCCTGCTGTTCAGCCACCGTATCGACCTGTTCCCGCAGTTCCGCTGCGTCCATGACCCTGCCTTGTGCCGCATCGCAGCCAAACTCTGCCAACAGTTCCGTCATAGCATCCTGCACAGACTTATCTCCATCCGTTTCAAGGATGCCGCCATCCCGTTCCGTGAAGTCCTTATTATATAAGGTATAGTCGAAGCCATCGTCACAGGTCTGGATGTGGAAATAGGCATCTGGCAATTCATAGGCCAGCTCCACATCCTGCACAGCCAAGGCTCCCTGCAACGGCTGCACAACATGATTTTGGATATACGGGTTATTCCAGCCCGGAACCGTTTTGTAGTCCTCTACGATGGTGTCAATGCCGTTCTTGCATTGCAGAACATCCAGCACCCCCGGCAGCGGATCAGGATTTTTCTCCACGCCCAGAGCTTTCATGTAGTGGCTAGGAAGTGCCTGATACTGCGACATTGCATCGTCCAGATTGCCAAACCGCTTAATTTCAAGCGGAACAGCCTGCCGGTTCTCGACTACATAGAATTGCTTTACAAATGGCTGCTCCTGCTCCAGCTTTTTCTGCGCTTCCAGTTCATCCCGGTACATCGTCACAAAACCATCCAAAACAGCCGGATGACTGTCAACCACCCAATCTGCTCGAAATTTAATAATTCTCGCGTTATTTTCCGGGGTGCCGACCTGCTCTGCCCATTCCTGATTGCTGGCAGAAAAGCGGCCATCATAGTTTTTGTAGCGCAGGGTATTCGCCAGAATGTACCCCACGCGTTCCATGCCGTACTGCCGCACGACCTGATTCACTGCATCATCACCAAGATGCATCCCGTCATAGTTGTCCGCAATCGCTTCATGGATTGCCTGCTTGCACTCGCTGTTCATCCGATAGGATGTACAGTATAAATCCACCTCGTCATTTTCTTTGGCATAGCTGAACGGCTCATAATAGACAGGCACATCCGAATAGTCCTGTGCGCTGTTGTCCGGCACAGGCACAGCCTTTTCAATGATTTCCGACACCACATCATCCTTATGCGGCATATTCCATTTTTCAGAAAGATACTCTTTTACCGCGTCCAGAAAATCTTCATCGAAGCCGTTCCACAAATCCTCTGCCACCAGCTTGCCCTGCTCATTGACTGCAACGCAGGACGCCATATCGCCGTGTTCCTCATGCTCCAGCAGGAAGAACTTCTCGCCGCCGATTTCCGTTTCATCAATAGCGTACCATGTACCGATATGCCCCTCGACTGCGATGTGGTCGGAATCGCCGTGGATCAGCGCATCGTTTTTCTGCTGCTGTTCCTCCATAAACTCTCGCACGGTCAACTCTGCGCCCGTGAAGTTCAGCCCTTCCTCACCCAGTTCCAGCCGCCCGTCTGCGCCAAGGTCAAGTTCTTCAGCCATCAGGACAGATGCCGCATGGTTCACCACCACAGTTTTCTCTACTGTGACAGGCTGGCCGGGGTCATAGTCTGAACCGCGCAGATCATAGCGATATAAGCCCTCCGGCACTTCTTCATCCCGCAGTCGGCCATTGCTGAAAAGACCGGGCTTATCAAAGATTTCGATTTCCTGCAATTCTTCGTTCAAAAGGTTTTCTTTCTGCAACTCCATATTCCTTTCCTTGAAAAATTCCGGCAACTCGGCAAAGCCGATGCTGTCCACATAGTATGCTTTGACCGTATTGCCATCATTGAGTACCACCACATCACTGACCGACAGCGAATGGCCCGTAAAGTCTGCTGGACGCTGAATATTGAACCGTTCATAAATGCCATCCAGCGTATCCTTTTCCGTAAGCGGCGCGGTATAGATCAGGTCATAATCTGCACGGGCAACTATCATGCCTTTCGTCTGCACAAAATCTAGTCCCATGAAGCGGTAGTCGTGTTCCGGGTCACGGGCGGTGATCTGATAAATGCCGAACTGCTTTTTGCTGCCATACAGCAGCATATTTTCCTGTTCTGTCATATTTTTCTCTTGCTCCAAGTCCTTTGTTGCAATCTGGAAGGTATCACTTCCGCGCTCGATTTCCTCTCGCGCCGTGACAAGAATCGGCCACGAGCTGATGCGGACAAGATAAATTTGCTTACCTTCGTCATACAGCCGCAGAGCCTGTTCACGGTTTATTACTGTCAGCTGAAAGTCTGGACGCGCATACTCGTCCTCTGCATAATCTTCCCGCTGCTCCGGCAGAATCGCATCCCATGCGTCAGCCCTAATGCCGAAAATGCCATCGTGCTGCTCGATTCCCTCTTGGCTTACATAATCGCCTACCGTGCCATCACGGAACAGCGGATAGATTCTCTCACCCAGCCGATGCCACTCCCGTGCGCCCTCTTTCGTCAGAGGGAACACATCATCTTTCAGATAGCCGTAGTCGTGCATTTCGGAAAGTCCAATCATCCCATCCGGGAGATTTTCGATTTTTTCCTGCGCATCGTACATCAGGCGGTTGGCTTCTTCTTTGTCATCTTCGGCCAATGCCGCAGCCAGACCGCTCACCAGTTCTTCCGTTGCCGCCCGATCATCCAGCTTAAAAGCAAAATTCACGATGAGATTTCGCTGCTCATCATCAAAAATTGTCTTTTTCTGCTCCTTGTCGGCAATCAGCATTTCCGCATACTGCATTGCGGTCATGCGCTCTGCGCTCCTTTCTGCGATTGCCGCTTCCAGCTTTTCCAGAAAATCGGCTGCGGTCAATCGAATCGTATCCATCGAATCTTTCAACTCCTTCATCTCCTTGCCGCTCGCCCAGCTTGCCACATACGGAAAAGAGTAATCGGACGTATCAATGCCCAGAGCCGAGCAGACCGTAAATGCAATGCTTTCGGCTTCGGTTTCTTTCGTGAGCCTGTCTTTTTCTTCCCCATGCTGTTTCATCAAATCGCTGTTATGCAGCATCGCATGAGCAACTTCATGGATCATCGTCTTTATGGTCTGGCTCTCGCCCATGCCGACTTGGATGCAGATTTCTTTCTCTATGTCGCTGTAATACCCTTTGGCTTCCCCTTCGATTTCGTCAAACCGCATCGGCACAGGCGATACCTGCTCGACTGCCGCCGTAAGCAGCGCATAGTCTTTGACGCTGGCCGTCAGTTCGTTCACTTCCAACGACGGAATCGGTTCCCCATCGGTCTGTGAAACATCGAAGACCGTTGTTACGCGGAAACGCGGAATCACATACTCCACACGTTCCATTTCCGGCTCACCGTTTTCGTTCAGCACCGCCAGACCCGTATCCTTGTTGATTTTCTCTCGCTCCTCGACTTCCTTGATGGGAGCCGGAGCAATGATCTGGATGCCCTTTTCGCCTTTTTTGACGTAACGGTTAAATTTATTCTTCCATGCGTTAAACCCTGCCACCAGTGTGGCATCAGGCCGCTGCATAGCGATCAGCAGCGTATTGTTGAAGCTGTAATTGTGGAATTTTGCCATCGTGCGTAGGTATGTCGTGTACATTTCCGATGTGAAAATGTCCTTTACGCCCTGCTCCAGCCGTTCCGTGATTTCTTTCATCTGCTGTTTACGGTCAACTGCCATGCAAGCCCTCCTTTTTCTTGACCCATCGTGTTTTCATCTGGTGCGGATACTGGTCTGTCTGTTTCGGTGCTTTTACACCGTTCCATTCCAATCCTCCGGCTTTGCCCTCACAGATGTACCCGGCAGCTTTCAGAGAACTGCCATTCTCCGTGTCCAGAATGTAGGTAATCACTTTGTTGTAGCCCATGGCTCGTGCTGCACGATATGCCGCCGCATACAGGATGCTGCAGGCGTTCGGCGTTCCATCCGTACACAGGCGATTGACTTCCAGCGTATAGCCATCATCCAACCGCCGCGCCACAGGTCTGCCGCAGATAGCAACGCCCACCAGCGCACCATTGTCCGATACGCCGATGGAGAATTTATGCCCTCGCGTCGGTTTATGGTGGCGGTGATACTGCTGCACAAATGCGTTTGCCGTTTTCAAATTGATCGGTGTTAATGTCAGCAAATGCCCTCCTTGTTCAAAAATGCCCCGTTAGATTCCTTGCAGAGATCTAACGGGGTTATCCTATTTACAGTTCCATATTATGACTTTTCCGCTTCTGGAATTTCTGCGGTTCTGCGCTGCGCTCTGTCTGTTTTGCATGAAGCTGCGCCAGCACAGAGGGTTTATGCACCTTGTCCGCAGTGCGCTCTGCAACGCGGCCTGCATAGTTCACAGTCTGGCGCGGCCTGTCTGCGACCTCGGTTTCGGCTGCATCCTCGTCCACGCCCAGTGCATCCTCACTGCCCTTTTCGTCCATGTTGAGCAGCGAGTTCAACTCCGCAAGGCGCGCAGATTTTTCGGCCAATTCTGCTTCCTGTGCAAAAGGACGTTTCGCTTCTTCCTTTGCCTGCGCCAACTGCTGTTCCAAGGTTTCCAGTCTGCGTTCCACCTGCGGCAATGCTCTTTCGATGCCTGCCAGTGCATTGGTAACGCGCAGGATATTACCCAGCGGGTCTTTGCCGACTTCCATCGAATAGTTCCATGCGCCCTTGATGGACAAACGGAACACCTTATCGAAGTTGTCAAACCGGGAATGCAGTTCAAACGCACCGTAGCTGCCGATTCTGCCCTCGGTACCAGCCGCCTTCAAAGCCTTACAAGCCTCGATGATGGCCGCGCCCGCTTCCTTGCGTTCGGTGTACACCTTGCCGCTGATTTCCATAGAGAAGTGGTCTTTATCCTGCGCCAGAAGCGGTTTTGCCGCTTCCATATCGGTTTTCAGTGCTTCGATCTGACCCTGTGCCACAGCGATTTCTCGCGGATAGCGGCGCGCAATATCGGATTCCAGACTATAAATCTGACTGGTGTGATTGGCTTTCAGCAGCTTCAGCTTGCTGACCTGAATATCCAAGTCCATCTTTTCCTTGATGTAGGGATTACCCGTTGCCAGTGCCTTGATTTCGGCATAAGACAGCGCGGTATCGTCCACATCGTCGCAGGCACGGACAGGCGATTTGGAAGTCATGATCTGGGAAATAAACTTCTGCTTATTTTCCAGAATCTGCCACATGTACGAATCAAACGTATTTTCCGTGACGTAACGATAGATTTTCACCTGCTTATTCCGGTTTCCCTGCCGGAGAATACGTCCCTCCTGCTGTTCCAGGTCAGACGGCTTCCATGGACAGTCCAGATGATGCAGGGCAATCAGCCGATCCTGAATATTGGTTCCCGCGCCAAGCTTCGGCGTAGACCCCATCAGGATACGCACCTGTCCAGCGCGCACCTTTGCAAACAGGTCTGCTTTTTTCGTTTCGGTGTTGTACTCGTGAATGAACGCCACTTCTTCACGAGGAACACCTCTCGCCACCAATTTTTCCCGCACATCATCATAAACATTGAATGTACCATCGGCTTTTGGTGTCGATAAGTCACAGAAAATTAACTGTGTTCCCCTATCCGGGGCAGATTCTTCCCAGACCTTGAACGCATTGTCCACACAGCGATTCACCTTGCTCTCCGGCTCGTCCGGCAGCATATCATTTATAAGCCGCTGGTCGAGTGCCAATTTTCTGCCATCGTTGGTGATCTTGAGCATATTATCGAATCTGGGATTCACATTGCCATTGCGCACGGCTTCGGCGCGATCTGCAAAGGAACTTACCATTTCCTCCTGCGTTTCGCTCGGTTTCAGCACCTCGTTGATGTACTCTGCTTCCGGCACAGGCAGGTTCAGCATATCTGCTGTCTGCACATCTGCGGACTCTTTGAACAGAGAAATCAGTTCCGGCAGATTGAAGAACCGGGCAAAACGTGTTTTCGCACGGTAGCCAGTTCCTTCCGGGGAAAGCTCGATTGCCGTGACGGTTTCACCAAAGGATGCCGCCCAATCGTCAAAGTGGCTTAGCCCCATCTTCTGCAGGGTGTCATACTGGAGATACCGCATAATGGTGTACAGTTCCACCATCGAATTGCTGACCGGGGTTCCCGTTGCAAAGGTCACGCCCTTGCCGCCTGTCAGTTCGTCCAGATACTGACACTTTGCAAACATATCACTGGACTTCTGTGCATCGGTCTGGGCGATACCTGCGATATTTCGCATTTTTGTGTAGAGGAACATATTTTTATAGAAATGTGACTCGTCAACAAACAGACGGTCAACACCCAGTTCCTCAAATGTGACCACATCATCCTTTCTCGTCTGGTCGTTCAGCTTTTGCAGCTTTGCTTCCAGTGTTTTCTTTGTTTTTTCCATCTGCTTGACCGTAAAACTACGGCTGTCCTCACTCCGGGCATCTGCCAGAGCCAGCGTAATATCGTCAATCTGACGCTCGATAATAGCCTTCTGCCGTTCCGGGGAGAGCGGCACACGCTCAAACTGCGAATGACCGATCACGATGGCATCGTAATCGCCGGTTGCAATGCGGGAGCAGAACTGCTTACGATTGCTGGGTTCAAAGTCCTTTTTCGTTGCCACCAGTACATTGGCATTGGGATAGAGTCGTAAGAAGTCTGCGCCCCACTGTTCTGTGAGGTGATTTGGCACCACATAGAGGTTTTTCTGCGATAAGCCCAGCCTGCGGCTTTCCATGCCGGCAGCAATCATCTGGAAGGTCTTGCCTGCGCCCACACAATGCGCCAGCAGCGTATTATTACCGTACAGAATATGCGCTACTGCATTTTTCTGGTGCGGCATCAGAGAGATTTCCGGGGTCATGCCCTCAAAGCGGATGTGACTGCCATCGTACTCACGAGGACGAATCGCATTGAAAATCCGGTTATAGGTCGCACACAACTCCTCGCGGCGGTCTAAATCCTTGAAAATCCACTGCTTAAACGCTTCCCGAATGGATTCCTGTGCCTGCTGCGCAAGCATGGTTTCCTGTTTGTTCAGCACACGATGGTCGCCATCCGTATCGTGAATCGTATCGTAGATTTTGGTATCCCGGAGGTTCAGTGCATCTTCCAGCAGCTTATAGGCATTGACCCGCAGGGTTCCGTAAGTGTTGGTGACAAGCGGATTGCCGCGATCCAGCGACTTGCCCGAAATGTTCCATGCACCTGAAATTTCGGAATAAGTTGCCTTAATGTCAATCCCGGCATAGTAGTTCGGGGTCTTGAACACTTCTTTCATAAACTGCGTGATGTACTCCGGCTTCACCCAGTTTGCACCCAGCCGCACTTCAATTTCCGAAGCATCCAGATCTTTGGGCTGTACCCGTTTCAGGTAATCCACATTGATTTGATATTCAGCATGGTTTGCCGCAAAGGTTTCTGCTGTGGCGAGCTTTTCACGCACATTGCCGGACAGGTATTCATCCGAGGTTTCCCACTGCTGTGTCACAGGATTTCGGAAAATCGCACCTGCCAGTTCATCCGTGATCTCCTGTTCCGGTTTACCGCAGAGCTGCACCATAAACGGTATATCCACCTTTGCTTTTTCTCCAATGGAAAGTGCCAGAGCTTCGCTTGGCGTGTCCACTGAGGTAACAGGCTCCGGCTTACGGATGGTGCGCTTGGTGAAAATATCGGCAAGCCGTTTGAGATTCTTCTCCTCATCCAGAATTTCCAGTGATGCCAGCAGACAATAGCTGCTGTCCTGTCGGAACGCCCGCTTGTTTGCCGTACTGTTGATCAGGCCATACTGCGCCTTAAATGCGGTGTACTGCTGTTTCAGTTCATTCTGTAAAAGCTGTACTTCCGCATCCGAACCATCATGCAGCTGACAATCCAACAGCTTCCGGGTGGTTTCCCGCAGAGCGATCATGCCCAGCACCCGCTCTGCAGTTACGGCAGGCAGTTCCACCTTATTCATGAAAGAATTTTCACGGTAGTAAATCTGCCCATCTACGTTCGTAAAGCTGAAATTCTTCACGCTGGGGTCTGCCGGGATAGGTTCTTCCTGCACATCCAGTTCATCGTCGGAGATTTCCGGCTCCGTGATGGTGGCATGGATGTTGCCGACCGCCTCTTTTAACTGCTTGGCAAGGTCTGCGCCTTCGATGGGCTTGACCGTAGTTTCCTGCTTGCCATACTGAGTGCTTTCGGTGGTGATCTCCCCCAGCACCATCTCAGGATGCTTCGCAAAATACTGGTTGATGGAGTATCCTTCCGGCGTTTCGGCAAGGTCTACCCACTCTGCCCGCTCCACCGCTGCACGGTCACGCTTCTGCAGGAACAGAATGTCAGCAACTACGCCCGTGTTGGCATTGCGCTGGAACGCATTGTTCGGCAGTCGAATCGCGCCTACCAGATCGGCACGGTTAGAAAGGTACTCACGGACAGAGGAATCCTTTTTATCCATCGTACCGCTGGACGTTACCACTGCTACCACACCGCCCGGACGCACAAGGTCAAGGCTCTTGGCGATAAAATAATCGTGGATGAGGAAATTGTGGCGGTCATACCGCTTATCCGGCACTTTGTAATTGCCGAAGGGTACGTTACCCACAACACAGTCAAAGAAGCTGTCCGGGAACTGCATTGTTTCAAAGCCTTGCACCGCAATCTTGTTTTTCTGGTACAACTGCTGTGCAATGCGGCCCGAAATGCTATCCAGCTCCACGCCGTACATCCGAATCTTCTCCATGCTGTCCGGCACCAGACCCATGAAATTGCCGACACCACAGGACGGTTCCAGCACATTGCCTTTGGACAATCCCATATTGCCCAGGGCTTCATACATTGCCTTGATGACCGTAGGAGAAGTGTAAAACGCATTCAGGGTACTGGCGCGGGCTTCCTTATACTCATCTGCCGTGAGCAGGGACTGTAGTTCGGCATACTCTTTCGACCACTCCGCATTGCTTTCATCGAACGCCTGCGGAATGCCGCCCCATCCCACATACCGGGAAAGAATCTCCTGCTCCTTTGCGGTAGCCTGCCGTTGCTCTGCATCCAGCGTTTGCAGCACCCGAATGGCTTCCACATTGGCTTTATACTTTGTTTTCGGCCCTCCTGCGCCGAGATCATCGTCCGTAATACGGAAGTTCATAGGTTCCTGTTTGGGCTGTACAGGCTGTTCTGTTTCTGCTTCACTGTCCAGCGGAAGATTGTGCTGCCGCCTTGCATGGTTGACCTCTGCCGGGGTCATAGGCTGCTGGATCAGCGGTTCCATGGCTTCCTCTGCCGCCGCACGGCTGATGGCATCCGTTCGGTTCTGCACATCCGCAATCAGCTGCATCTGTTCCGGCGGAAACTCAGGATTGAGCAAATCTTCCAACTCGCCGCCCGATTCTGCCACCGAATAGATCACATCCATCTGCTCCGGGGAAAAATCCTCGTAAGCCACACCAGCATTATGCAGAGCCGTAAAGACTGTGATTTCCACCGCTTCTTCCATCGGTACATCTGCCTGTTCATACACATGCCGAATGTACTCCAGTGGTTCCGTTCGGAAAATCGGATACCGGGCTTCTTTCGCAAGGGTCATGTCCTGCAAACTGACCGTTTCCTGTTCAAAGTTGACCGAATTCACACGGAACTCTCTATCTTCCAGTTCGATGGTTGTGTTAATCGGTAAGTATTCCTCTCTGCGGAAATACTTTGTCTGCGCATGGGTTCCATCTTCCTGCTGGCCGGACAGATAGATACTCTCCCCCTGTTTCCAGAGCTTCATTGCCTGCGAAACCCACTGTTCACGCGGAAAACCAGATACCTCAACCTTGCCGAGTGCGGTTTCCTTTTCCAACAGCTTGCTGCCAAGAAGTTCTGAAACGCGCTTTGCATCCTCGCCGTAGAACTCAAAGTTACCGTGCTGCTCGTAGCCGACTAGCGCATCCGGGTAACGCTCTTTCAGCGCATTATACTCGTTGGCTTCATCCAGCGGCAGGGGCTGCAAGGTCGGCTCAACGGCCTTTTCTTCCGCTGCATACGGAGCCATAATGCCGCGCACCCACTGCGGTGCGTCCTTGCTATCCTGATACAGTGCAACGGCATCCCGTCTGTCCGTAATAACGTCCTGATAGGTGCGCTGGAAAATATCTTCCTGAATCCACTCTCCAAAGTGCGCCCATGTGTCGATGGCCTCGGAGTAAGTAGCATTTTCCACCTCGCCGGAAGCAAACAAATCCTTGATTTTCTCACGAATCAGATTTTCCGCTTCTTCCTCGGTGGTATCGCGGTCACGCAGCAGCGGATAGATTTCGCTGCGCTCTACCTTTTCCAGCAGCGTGTACAGACATTCTTTATAGACGCAGCGGCTGTCTTTCTGCGTGTGGTCTGCATCCAGTTTCAGGAAATCGTTCAGCGGATTCTTCGCCAGCGTTTCGCTATATGACGGTAACGGAATGACCCGGCCAGCCACCGCCGAATTTTCCATATCTTTCAGATAAACGTCGTAGGCATTAGAACGCTCAACGCGGTACAGATGGTCGTTTTCCAGATACAGAAAACTACCGTTTTCTCTGCTGTACGTTTGCTTAGGCTGATTTTCAAACGATTCTACTGCTTTTGCATCTTCTCTCGTTTGACGAATGACAGACTTTGCATCATTCAGACTGTTAAACGGCCCTGTTTCTGCTGTACCTGTTCCCGTTTCTTCGTCATAGTTGTAATGGTTATAGAACTTGCCATCAGGATATTGCAGAATTGCAATATCCTCGATATATCCCTCCTGCATCATCACCGTTGACTGATACCGCGCAACGACTTTTGCCTTTTGGGGTTTCTCAACCGCTGCGGCGGTTGACTGCTCTTTCGATTGCGGCTCCTGCTCCATGAAGTCAAACATGGACATCTGCCCCTGTTCAGGAACCGCAATCTCAACAGCCCTCTTCTTTTCCGGGAAAATCGTGTACGTTCCCTCGACATATTGGTGCAGGATAGAGAGGGATTCTGCCTTACGCTCATATTCTCCCGAATCCAGCGGCACGGACAGCAGTGCATTGTCCATCCGCTCCAGCAGTTCCACCGCCTGTTCAGGGGCTTCCAGCTTTTCAACGAGAGCCTTTCGTCCTTCTTCATAGTAAAGGTCTTGCGGATAAGGCCGTTCCACGTCGTTCGGCAGGTGGTGATAGAATCCCATCACACGCATTGCCATCTGTTCCCGTTCATAAGCAGGCATCCGGGAGTAGTCTGCCGGCTTCAAATACTCACTGTCACGGATAAGCTGGTCGATCCGGCCTGCGGCCTGATTCCAGTTCAGATGAACACTGGCATATGGGTTTCCGTATGAGCCACGCTCCAAAGAAATGCCCCTGCCATCGTGATCTTCGTGAGAATCATCTGCCCCGCAGAGTGCATGGCTGCTGCCACCGATTCCGTAATGGTCTTTCAGGAAGTCGGCCCGTTCTTTTTTGTCCTCATGATTCAGGAAGAACGAATAGATTGCCAGCCGACTGTCCGAATAATTGCTGCCTCGTGTGAAATAAGCGTTTATTTCATCTTCCGTGATGAACTTCTTATACTCATTCCAGTGAAAGCCATCCCGCGCCGAGTAGTTCTGATAAGGCTTTGCAAACTGCTGGAACAGAGCTGCCACTTTATCCGGCTTATAAAAGTGCATCCGCATCAGGTCTTTATCTTCGGCGTAGGCTTCCCCCAGCGCAGATAATCTGTCGTTTAGGTCAGTCAGAAAATCCGTATCATCCAGCAAGCCTGCCAGCCTGTCTGTCAGTTCCGGGAAACCGCCCCTGAAGATTGCTGTATCCTGAAACACTGCTTCGGCAACACCGTCTGCCAAGTCACGTTCCATATAAGCCACCGTCTGCGCGTGTTCCTGCAAAGCATTCTGCCGTGCAGCATCCAGAACCGCCTGCGGCGCATACTCGCCCTGCCGGAGCAGTTCATGGATGCGGTTGCTCACATCCTCCCATGACAAAAACGCATTGACAATCGTACCGTCCTTTGCCGTACCGCCTGCCGCAATGTGCAACCCCAAATCATCGAACCAGACCGCATACTTTGCGCCGTCAATTTCAAAGCCTTTTCCTCCCGTGCCGTATTCGTTTTTCACGAACTCCGTGTATTCTTCCGGGGTTTTCTCAACCATGAAATTGTAGATCAGACGAAGCTGACCTTTGCTGCGGTTACTGCCCGTGCGCAGAATTTCATCAACCACTTCGGGATCAAGTGCAATTTCATCCGCATACCGCGCCTGGATCGGTGCTTCAATGGCGCGAATCTGCTGTTCCACGGTCGGCAAATCAGGAAAAGAAAAAGCAGAGGCAATTTCTTCCTCTGCTTCGCTCAAATCTTGTTCTGTTGTCGGTTCGGTTAATTGTACACCAATTCCTTCAAGACGATCTCCTCTGCCATCGCCGTCAGGTTGTTCTGGTGCGCCGCCCATGCCAGCGGGTCCTTTTCCTTGCTCGGTGCCGGAAACTTCTCGTTCAGGCTGTCCAGCAGGGTTTCCACCCGACTCTCCGCTGCTTCCTCGATCTCCGCCAGATGCTGGTTCAGCCTGCCGCTCATCAGCATACTCTGATACCAGTTCTTGCGGTTCTCTTTCAGGTACGTCCTGCGCAGCATCCCGTACTTCCCGATGGTCTGCGGCTCGTCCTTCACGGCCAGATTCGGGAACAGATAATCTCCCTTGCGGTAATACGTCAACTCCATTTTCTTGTCCTCCTTTGGTCGTGTTTTCTTTGGTTTCGTGCTTTAATGTGTTAAAGTCCGTATTGGTATTATACAAGCTGTCAACGGATTTTTCAAGCTGCTGCGTGATTTCTTTTTTGTAAATTTTCCGCATCTCACGGCCAATATCAAAAAGAACCGCTTCGCACTGTTCGGAAACCGCGTTACCAAGGAACGACAGCACCGGCAGCTTGTTGAAATCCACGATACGGATAAAGTCATCATCGTCCAGCACATCCATAGGCTCCTGCCCGCAGCGGCGGGAAAGCGTATAGAAGATGCTGTTGGTCATCAGTTCCCGGAAGCGGACGCGGATGTTATCTTCGTCCAGTTCTTCCAGAAACGTATCCGCCACCTCATAGGCCAGACCGTCCATCGCTTCATCCAGATTGTCGGCGGTCAGCTGCTGTGCCAGTTCCATCAGGGCGGTGTTCATGCTGTCTGTCTGGGATAAACCATAGGTATCTTCCAGATGGTCTAAGATAGCCTGCTCATGCTCGTGGCTGTCCAGATTCCATAAGAGCGGTGTTTTTCCGCCGCGCACCAGATGGGTGTCAGCAATATCGAACACATACCGCAGCTTGGTACGCGGTCCGGTATCATCCAGAAGCGCGATGCCTTTTGCGCCACGGTTGACCCATCGGCTCATTTTCTGATTCCAGAGTTCCAGTTCTGCGCAGGCGGTCGCATCGGGCCGCTGCGCGTGGATCAGAAGTGCATCGGTGAACGAATAGCGGTACAGCCGCGCCGCCACATCCAGATAACTCATCCAGTCCTGTGGCGAGTTACTGACATACCGGGCGTTCTGCTGCGCCATTTCTCGAATATCGTTAATCTGTGGCAAGGGTCAAACCTCCTTTACGTTTTCGTTTTCATCGGTGTTTTTGGAAATTCCAGACTGTACTGTGCGCGACCCTCTTCGACGCGCATCACAAGGTCAGCGGCGAATGTCTTATCTTTTTTCGCGGAATAAAAGTCTTTTACATGGGTGCGGCCTTTCTTCAAAAGGTCTACCGCCATCTTCTTGTCCAGCGTTTTTCTCATGTTGGACAAGTATCTGATTTCTTTCCAGAGAGCAAATTTGCAGCTGCGGTCTGCACAACAAAAGCTGAGTTTACTTTCATGCACAGGACTTCCGCAGACCGGGCAGTTTCCTACGCTTACCTTATTATGATGGGGAGCTGCCGCGACGGTAGGAATCTGCCGCAAGTCGGCCAGCATCTTATCGATCAGTCCATGGATGCCCTGCATAAAATCATACGGCTTGATCTCGCCGCGCTCCATCCGCAGCAGGTCATTTTCCCATTCGGCTGTCATACTGGCAGATTTCAGGTAGTCCGGGATATTGCGGATTGCGGCCACACCGTCCTCCGTGGGAATCATCTGCTTGCCTTTACGCTGCACATAGCCGGAGGATACCAGCTTTTCCAGAATCGCAGCGCGGGTTGCCGGTGTTCCCAAACCTTTCTTCTCGGTGTCCTTATCAAATTCTTTGTTGCCTGCGGTTTCCATGGCCGACAGCAGGGTATCTTCGGTGTAGACTTTCGGCGGTGAAGTAAAGCCCTGCTTTTTCTCTGCCCGTACCACAGGAAGAACCATTCCTTGCTCCATCTTTTTCGGAAGCGGTACATCTTTGTCCTTTTCCGGCTCTGCAAACGGAACAGGTTTTGCAGTATAACCGGGCTGCAGAACATCCTTATATTTTGCCGTGAAGTTCCTGCCCTGGCAGCACACTGTTACCAGCACATCCTCATAGATGAACGACGGCTGCACAGCCTGCACCAGTTTCCAGATGATAAGCGAAAGAATCTTCTGTTTGGTTTCGGACAGCTTTGCCTTATTACACTTTGCGCCCTGCATCGTCGGCAGGATCGAATGATGGTCTGTGACCTTGCTGTTGTTGATAACGCAGCTTACGTCTGCTGCCGCGCCATCTAAGGCCAGCACCAGAGATTCCACCGTCTTGCGCATATCCTCGGTCACAAACTGGCTGTCCGTTCTGGGGTATGTCACCAGCTTTTCTTCGTACAATTCCTGCAATGCCTGCAAGGTCTGGCTGGCAGTCATACCGTAATAACGGTTTGCTTCTCGCTGCAAGGTCGTCAGGTCATACAGCTTCGGGGGCTTCTTTTCTACCCTCTTGCGCTCGATGCTACCAACCACTGCGCACTGCCCATCGCAGGCAGCCTGCATGGTATCGGCATCCTGCTCCTGCGCCATCTGTTCCGATGCCGCCACGACACCCGCACCGGACAGTTCCACTTTGTAATAGGGTTCTTTTTCAAAGTTCTGGATTTTGGTCTGCCGTTCGGCCAGCATCGCCAGCGTCGGGGTCTGCACACGGCCAATGGTCTGTTTTCTGCCGTACTTTTTCGTAAAAGCACGGGTTCCATTCATACCGATCAGCCAATCTGCTTTTGCTCTGCACTCGGACGCTGCAAACAGATTATCATACGCCGCACCATCTTTCAGGTTTTCAAAGCCCTGCTGGATGGCGGCATCCTCCATGCTGCTGATCCACAGCCGCTTGATGGGGAGTTTGCTTCCGGCAAGAGCATACACACGGCGGAAAATCGCTTCACCCTCGCGTCCTGCGTCGCAGGCGTTCACCACATAATCGAATTTCTTGCTGCGGAGCAGTTTGCGCAGAACATTGAACTGCGGCTTCTTGGTATTGTGTACCAGCAGTTTCCACTCAACAGGGAGAATCGGCAAATCCTCAAAACGCCAGTTTTCATAGCGTTCATCGTAATGTTCCGGGGCTGCATACTCTGCCAGATGCCCCAGACACCAGCTGACCACGCAATCCCCACCCTCCAGATACCCGTCCTCATGTTTGTATGCACCGATCACTTTCGAGATGGAATGTGCTACACTCGGCTTTTCTGCTATCACAAGATATTTCATGTATCCTCCTGCTTGTTTGAAAAAAGCAGGGACAGTCCGAATCAGACCATCCCTGCACCACTAGATTATACGGGTTTTCTATTATTCTTCGGTTTCTGCGTCCTGCTCATCCTCGTTCTTTGTCGGCAGAGCTTCATATTCCAGATTTTCTTTCGATACTTCCGGCTCACTCTGCTTCGGCTTATAGATGTAGAAATAGAAGAATGCGCCTGCACCGCCCACACCCAGAACAAATACGATTGCCAGAATCTTGGTCAGCTTTCCATCGTCCTGTTCCGGCTCTTCGATCTCGACATCCGGTTCCGGCTCAGGTTTGGTTTCCGGCAACACGACTGCCGGCTCCTCTTCTTCCTTGCCGTTGCGTTCCTCATCGGTCAGAAACTCCTGCAAATCGTACTCGTCGATCATTGAGAGCATATACACATTCTCGCTGTTCCTTGCCCGGTCGATCACCAGAAAAAAGGTGTTGCCGCCCTTGGTCTTGACCGTGAAGAACTCTTTACTGGAATCGTCCGTGATGTTATCTTCCACCTCGCCGTTGCCCGCAATGGTGAACGGAATCTTCTCTTCCTCGGTGGGTTCCTCTTCCTCAATGACCTGCACAGGCTCTTCCTTGACTTCCGGCTCTACATAGGCAAATGCCGGAGTGGAAAAGCCGACTGCCATCAGCAGGGTCAGCACTACACTGGGAATCACAACACCCAGCTTTTTAAGCATCTTTCGCAATCACATCCTCCATTTCTGCTTCTTCCGAAGTCTTGTTCTCGTGGTTTACGGTTGTCTGGAACGTCACATTCCCCGCCTGGATATTTTCCAGCAGTGCCAGCAGGTCACGCCCACCCAGCTTTGTGCTGCGGATAGCCCGAACGATCTCATTGTCCTCTTCTTTTTTCTGTGCCGCCCGGACATTTCTCAGATACTCTTCCAGTTCCGCGATCTTGCTTTCGGTTTTCTCTGCATCATTCAAAAACTTCTTCAGCTTTTTGCTCATCTAGCTTCTCTCCTTTCCTTTACTTGATTCTGCCAAAACCAAGGAAGTGGTTCTGCCAGTAGGTCGAGTTGATGCTGGTATAAGAAATCGGATCACCGCAGTGGATCATCATTCCGTTGCCGACATAGATGCCAACGTGCGACGCGCCGACAGTATTATAGGTTTTTTCAAAGAAGATCAAATCACCCGGCTGTGCATTTGCAGGAGAAACGTAGCTGCACTTGCCACGCAGTCCGTTTGCCGTCGTGCGTCCGACATTCCAGCCATTGCCACAGTTATTGATGACCCAGCAGACAAAGCCGGAGCAGTCAAAACTGGTGCTTGGAGAACTGCCGCCCCACACATACGGCATACCCAGATACTTTTCGGCTTCTGCAATCATCCTTGCAAACTTTTCATCCGACAGGGCTTCTTCTGGAATATCATATCGGAAACCACCGCCGGAACTGCCGCCTGTTCCACCCGAACTGCCAGAGCCAATGCTTCCTGTGGTGCCGCCACTGTATGTAGGTGAGCCTGCGCCAAACAGTTCCGGGCGATTGCCATAGGTCAGATTGTAGGCATCATACCGCCCAGTCTGCTTCCGATCCATGTTCTTTCTGGCAATGGTGTCAAAGCCCTTATTTTTCAGTAGGACATTGAGGATTTTGTACTCATACTCCACTTCTTCCTGATAGGTATAGGTTTCCATGCTGACGTTTCCAAAAGCGTCAATCGTTGGCCGAATCCCTACTCTGGTTTCCATGCGTGTGCGAATCTCTATCGTTTCCCAGACTTTCAGGAGATACTGTTGCTCAAACAGCGACTTGATGACGGGTTTCACCTGTCCTCTGGTGAACTGCTCATATACGGCAGTCAGATGAGAGATCAGCTGATAGGAGTCATGCCCAATTTCATCCAACTGGTAACGGTATTCGTCATAGCCGGGATGTGTGGACTCCATCTGCCGTATCTGCTCATCCAGCTTCTTTTCCAGTTCCAGATAATCTTCTTCTGCACCTTTCATGTCAGCGTCCTTACTGGGATACGTCGTTCCGATAAAGGTACTGCCCGTTCCATGGATCGCTGCTGAACAGCTTGAGAATGCGCCCATAATCAGCATGAGCATAAGGCCCACACCGCCGATCAGCAGCACACCTTTCCAGTGTCGGGCCACAAAGGACGCGGCCTGTTTGCTTTTCTCGGCGGCTTTCTTGGCGGCTGCGGCGGTGGTTTTGGTGGCGCTGGCTGCGCCCTTTGCCGTCTGGCCCGCTGCCCGCGCTGCCTTGGCATAGTCCCGTTTGATTTTCTGTTTCTGCCAGAACCGGGCCACCGGGTTTTTCACCGCCTGCGCCATTTCCGGGTTGTCCCGCAAGGATTTCTGGTAGATGTACTCCGCATTGGCGGCAATGGCCTTTTTCTCGGCCTTGGCTGCGGCCCGGTAGGGTTTGAGCTTATGACGCCGGATGCCGCTGCGGATGGCTTTTCCAGCTTGGCGCTCGGCAAGTTCTTCACCCTTATGGCCGCCCTCGACGCCCACATTCTCATGCTCAACCTCATGGATTTTTCCATGCAGATACAGGCCCGCTTCCTCCATCGGACGGCTGGCCGGGTTGGGTTTGAGCTTGGGGGCCGGTTTCTCCACCTTGTCAAAGTGCAGCTTGGTTTTGGTCTTGCCCTTGGCCTCGTCATAGACGGTTTCCTTGGTGACGACACGTTTTTTCGGCAGGGCTTCTTTGGCTGCGTCCAGCTTATCCGCCCGCTTTTCCGCCTTGTGGACGTACTTGGAAAGGGCGGGATCGGCCCGTTCCTCGGCGGAATTGCAGG
>ERZ773113.224-NODE-224-length-30721-cov-49.626068_pt1 | contig 30721 bp, 26 predicted proteins | sample MGYA00580565_ERZ773113 | MGnify/ENA primary metagenome ERZ773113 (study PRJEB29015, sample SAMEA2737827) | human gut metagenome | biome: human gut; feature: human-associated habitat; material: faeces | place: China | collected 2012 ...
ACTGATGGGAGATGGTAATCCCTGCCAGGCTTTGCAGGAGTTCGCTGGCACTGCGAGATGTGGTAATTGCGACAGCTTCGACAATCCGCTCAATCATTCCCAAGCTGTAGTGTTTTCTGGGCTCAAAGCCCATTTTACGGTCCAGGGGATAGAAGCTCTTCCCATCTTTCTGCAGAAGTCTTCGAGCATAGGTCAGCTCTCCATAGCGGCAGCAAATCGTCCTAGAGTCCCGGCGTGCCACACGCCACCCCTGTACCTTGTAAATCTGATACAGCTCAGTGTCAATACGCGCCAGGGCCATAGCTATAAGCTGACAGTTCATTTCAGTGAGCCAATGAGTTAGCTTCCTTTCAGACTCAATAGAATCATCAGATTCCTTGATGATAGAAATGACTGCTCCAATTGCATTTTCACTCCAAATTTCTCCAGTTTTTGTTATAATATCCATGAGGAAAGCCCTTTCTTTGTTTTATTTGTGCACGGAAATTATAACATTTCCACTCAAGGGGAGGCTTTCCTCTTTTATTGTTTCTGGAAAATTCCCCTACCGAGTAAAATTTTACACTAAGGGCCTCCGGGCTGGGACGATTCAAAGCGGAAAGGTTGACGGAGCTTTGCGCCAGAGCTTTACGGCCCTGCCGGACACAGTCATTCCAATCGCCTCGAAGGATCCCGGTACGCATCGATGGAAACTCTAAGCCCCTACATACCAGCCGGCCAAAAAGCATTGCGGTCCATACCATAAGCGATGCAGGACCAGACCGCCAGGCCACCAGAAATCTCCTCCGGCCATAAGGCACTGCCCTCATGGTATAATGAATCCACAAGAAAGGACTACCATGAGAAAAGTACTGATTACCCTGGCCTCCATTCTGGCGGTGGCAGGCATTATCCTCTTAAACGCCCTCACCTTTTCCGGTCGATACGCCAGGATGATGGAAACCTCCATCACCGTCACCTCTGCGGACGACAGCTTTATAGGGAAGAAAATGAAAGAACTCTTTGCCCGGGAGGATTTGGAAGAAAGACTGGCCCATGAAATGGAATCGCTTCCCCTTTTCCCTGATCATCCGGAATACCATGAAGAGCTGGCTTTCCTTGCAGTCTCCCTGGGCCGTGATACATCCCTGGAGCAGGTACGCTGCCAGGGCCGCCGCTACTACGGCGGCTACCGCGTCTCACTCTCCCTGCCCAAAGAAGAATTTCAATTATGGAAAGACCGCTTTAAGGAAAATCTTCCGGAAGACAGGCTCTCATCCATCACCAACAGGGACAGCTCCCACATCCGCCTCCGCAAATTCACCGGCTGGGAGGAAAAATCGGAAGATGGTGACATTCCCTACGTACAGGGCAGTGCCAGCTTTCTCCTCACCGGGGGCGGCATGACCCAGCTGGTCTACATAACCGCTGTCATCATAGAAAAAGAAGAGGATGTTCTCCTTACCCTTTTCATTTCCGATCATAAACAGGATACCAGAGGCATTCCCTTTGGGAAAATGGCGGAACTGCCCCCTGCAGGTGCAGAGGATTCATAGGGGAATGGATAACGGGCCCCAGGTTCTTAATACTCTCAGGTTTGAGAGTATTTGGGCCAAAGAGTTGCGGATTGCCCCAGCGCGGCGATGATGTAAAGCCAGCTTCACGGGACTGGCCGATGACTCATCAGTGAAAAGCCGCCCGGCGGATAGCAAACATCGGATAGCGGACAGCGTCCAGCAGATAGCGGACAACCGATAGCCGATAGCCGATAGCCGATAGCCGACAGCCGATAGCCGATAGCCGATAGCCGATAGCCGATAGCCGATAACGGCTATCCCTCCTATTTTCCATGAAAAAAGAGCCCTTCCGGCTCTTTTTATTTTTCCTTATTTTCCTCTTTTTTCTTCATAGCCTCTTCCCTCTGCTTGTGGGCCCTGTCATAGGCACCGCTCCGTTTGAGGGCCATGGAAATGACCGCCACCACAGCACAGAGAAGGATGAAGAGATTCACCGTGGTCACCCCTTCCCCAAAACTGATACGGTAAATGGAGTAAAAGAGAACCACCACCAGAAGAAAATCCTGAAATTTTGAGAACATACTGCCTTCCTCCGCTTCCTAAAGACTTATCCTAACAATAGCGGAAAGGAGAGGCTTCGTCAAGTCCGTTTCTATTACAGCCCCTTCACTGTATCTGCAATTTCCGCAATCGAATACAGCGCCGCTCTGCCGCCAAGGCGGACCCGATTCCCTTCCATCCGGCAATGCAGGATGCCGCTCCGCCGGGAAGCCTGATAGGCAAGGATTTCCTTTTTGCCCAGTTTCTTCGACCAGTAGGGCACGATATGGCAGTGTCCGCTTCCGCACACCGGGTCTTCCGGTACCAGGAGCTTGGGGGCAAAGCTTCTGGATACAGAGTCCCATTTCTTCCCTCTTGCCGTAATGTGCAGGAGAAGGCCGTCCAGTTTTTTTACTTTCTCCTGGTCCACTTCCGCATTTCTTACATCTTCTTCCGTGGGAAGTACGCAAAGAAGGTCCCTTCCCATCCATGCTTCCAGCGGTCTTACGCCGATAGCTTCTTCCATTTCATCTGTCACCGGTACCTGATTCAGTTCATAGGCCGGGAAATCCATGACGTAGAGATCCTTCTTTCTGGCCACGGTGAGTGGTCCGCTCATGGTATCGAATACTACTTCTTCCTTATCCTTTTCATAGAAACGGAAAAGAATATATCCCGATGCCAGGGTAGCGTGGCCACAGAGATCAATTTCTCCGCCCGGTGTGAACCAGCGCAGACGGTAATGTCCATTTTCCTCCTTCACCATGAAAGCGGTTTCGGAAAAATTATTTTCCATTGTAATATGCATCATAGTATCTTCGGAAGGCCACTTGTCCATGACGCAGACTGCCGCCTGGTTTCCTTTAAAGATTTCGTCTGTAAATGCATCTGCTATGTACTGTTTCATAGTCTGTCATCCTTTCTGTATCCATTCTGCTGCCGTCTGAACCCTTTGTTCATTGACAATATCATAGCGCCGTCGTACTATGAATACAATTCTGGAATTGTATGTATAGCAATTTGTGCACCTGACTCTATTATCATTTTTTCAAAGGAAATGTCATGCCCATTAATTCCTTCGACCACTATCCCCTTTCCTGGAAACCGGATTTGTCCCGGCTCTCCAGACCCTACTATCTTTCCCTGGCCCGGGATTTGGAGGAGAAAATCCTGACCGGTGAACTGCCGGAAGGCACCAGGCTCCCACCGCAGCGTGAACTGGCTGATTATCTGGATTTGAATTATTCCACCATCACCAGAGTCTATAATGCCTGCCGCCGGAAAGGTCTGGTGTACGGCGTCACCGGACGGGGCACTTTTGTGGCGCCCCACCCCGGCGCATCCATTGCCATTGAGCAGCCCTTTGCCCGGAAGGACATCATAGAAATGGGATTTATCAGTGGTTTTCCGGAACTGGCGTCCCCAGTGGAAGAAGCCATGGAAAAAGTCCTCCGCCGCAGCTATGTACGAAATCTTCTTTCCTATGACCACCCCTTCGGCTTTCCCCACCAGCGGTTGCTGGCAGCAGAATGGATAGCCATGCTGGGCACCCATACCGATGCAGAACACATCATCCTGTTCCAGGGAGCGGAAAATGCTTTGACCACCGCCCTCTTTTCCCTTTTCCATCCAGGGGACCGCATTGCCGTGGATACCTACACCTACTCCAATTTCATACTCCTTGCCAAAATGAAAGGACTTTTACTCATCCCCATAGCCGGTGACAAAGACGGCATGATGGCAGAGGAATTGGACAGGGCCTGCAGCAAATTGAAAATCCAAGGTATTTATCTCATGCCTTCCTGCTCCAATCCCACCAATATCATCATCTCCCCTGCCCGGAAAAAGGAACTGGCCCAGGTGATCAAAAAGAACCGTCTGCTATTGATTGAAGACGATCTTTACGGCTGGCTTCGGGCAGAAGAAGGCGGGGACATGATATCCCTGCATGACCTGATCGGCTGCCGCTCTTTCTATATTGCAAGCCTTACCAAATGCCTTTGTCCGGGACTTCGTATAGCCTATGGCGCTGTGACCGATGATATAAAAGATGTCATGAAGGAAGGCTTTTCCAATATCAGCATAAAAACCTCTTCTCTTGATGCGGAAATCATGACGGAACTGCTTCTGTCCGGCTCTGCCCAAAAACTGCTGCATCAAAAAGCGGCCTTGGCCAAAAAAGCCTCCGCCCTCTTTGATACCCTTTTCCCCGACCTGCCGCCCCAGCCTCCCAGCTACTTCCGCTGGCTTCCCATTTCCGACAGACGCCCCTTTGACCAGGTGGAAAAAGATCTCCTCCGGCAGGGCATCCACATTTACCATTCCGGCCGTTTTATGGCTTCAAACCACGAAGAAAGCAGTTTTCTCCGTGTATCCCTGTGCTCCGCCGGAAATACAGCCCGTCTTCGCAAAGGGCTGATGATTATAAAGAACTACATGAACCCATAAAAAAACTGACTTCCTGGCAGAATCACATTCCACCATGAAGTCAGTTTTTCTTAATTTTGCCTTTCAGCAGGTATGGCAGTCCTCGTAAATGCCCTTTTCCTTCAGCAGTTTGATGACCGTTTCTCCGATATCCGCTACAGTTCTGGCCACCGGAATGCCTACGGCGTTCAAGGCAGCAATCTTCTCAGCCGCCGTGCCCTTGCCGCCGGAAATGATGGCCCCCGCATGACCCATGCGCTTTCCTGGAGGCGCCATGCGGCCTGCGATGAAAGCAGCCACAGGCTTCTTCATATGTTCCTTGATCCACTGAGCCGCCCTTTCCTCTGCATTACCGCCGATTTCACCGATCATAAGCACTGCTTCCGTTTCCGGGTCCTCATTGAAAAGGGTCAGGGTGTCAATGAAATCCATGCCCTTGATAGGATCGCCGCCAATGCCGATGGCCGTGGTCTGGCCAATGCCTGCCTCTGTGAGCTGGAAGGTGGCTTCATAGGTCAGGGTGCCGGACTTGGACACTACGCCTACATGGCCCTTTTTATAAATCTGAGAGGGAATGATGCCGATATTGGCTTCGTCCACAGAAATGATGCCGGGGCAGTTCGGCCCGATGAGACGGGTCTTTTTCCCTTCCATATAACGATGCACCTTCACCATGTCTTCCACTGGGATATGCTCTGTGATGCATACCACCAGGTCAAGACCTGCTTCCACCGCTTCCAGAATGGCATCAGCTGCAAAGGGAGCCGGCACGAAAATGACGGATGCATTGGCGCCGGTCACAGCCACTGCGTCTCTCACCGTATTGAACACGGGAACACCGCAGCACACCTGGCCCGCCTTTCCCGGTGCCGTACCGCCTACAATATTCGTACCGTAAGCCTGCATCTGTTCTGTATGGAAACGGGCTGCCCTGCCGGTAATGCCCTGTACAATGACCTTCGTATCTTTATGGATTAATATACTCATAACCAGCCCTCCTTATTTCTTTTCCTTCTGCTCTTTCGCCAGGCGAATCACTTTCTTAGCGCCCTCATCCATGGAAGAAGCAGGGAAAAGGTTCACAATGTGGGCTTCTTCCAGAATCTTCCGTCCTTTTTCCACATTCCGTCCTTCCAGACGCACCACCACAGGAATGGAGAACTCTTCCTTTCCGCCGGAAAGGAGCGCTGCTGCTTCCACAATGCCTGTGGCAATGACATCGCACTTATTGATGCCGCCGAAAATATTGATCAGAATGCCATGCACCTGGTCATCTTCCAGCATGATTTTGAAAGCAGCCACGATTTTCTCCGGTGTGGAATCGCCGCCTACATCCAGGAAATTGGCCGGTTCTCCTCCGTTTTCCTTAATAATATCCACCGTAGCCATAGCCAGGCCGGCACCGTTCACCATGCAGGCCACATCGCCGCCCAGGTTCACATAGTTCAATCCTTCTGCCGCCGCTTCTCTTTCCTTCTGGTCCTCTTCCGTAATATCCCGGAGAGCCACGATTTCCGGATGACGGGACAGGGTACTGTCATCAAAATTCAGCTTGGCATCCAGAGCCAGCACTTCATTTTCCTCTGTCACCACCAGGGGATTGCATTCTGCCAGGGAGCAGTCCTTATCCACAAACAGCTTGTACAGATATTTCATAAAAGTCTTCGCCTTCGGCACCACCGCCTGCTCCATATGAAGAGCATACGCCATGCGGTTGGCCTGGAAATCGGCCAGGCCGATGGCCGGGTCGATATATTCCTTCAGAATGGCTTCGGGATTTTCTGCAGCCACATCTTCGATGGCCATGCCGCCGGACTCGGAAGCCATCATCACCACGCACCGGGATTCCCTGTCCACCACAAAGGAAATATAATATTCCTTCTTGATATGGGCGCCTGCTTCGATGAGAAGACGATTCACTTTCTTTCCCTGGGGCCCGGTCTGGCGGGTCACAAGGATGCTGCCCAAAAGCTCTCTGGCATATTTTCTCACTTCTTCCGGAGAATGGGCCAGCTTGACGCCTCCCGCCTCTCCGCGGCCGCCGGCATGAATCTGGGCCTTCACAACCACCACCGGTGTGCCGATACGCTTCGCTGCAGCCACCGCATCCTCCACGGTGAATGCAGGATATCCTTCGGGCACATGAATGCCATATTCCTTCATAATGGCCTTGCTCTGATACTCATGTATATTCATAAACATCCCCCTTTTGGAAATGAAAGAACCGCCTCTGCGGTTCCAGGGGAAGGCGCGAAAAACGGTCTTCCTCTCTTTTTCGATGATTCAATTACATTTCCTATCATATCACCTTATGTGTCAGCAAAAAAGGTGAAGCTCCATAAATAAGGTACTCTTTGCAAAATTAGCATAGCCTATATAGAATGCAGTGAGAAAAAGGGATAATATACTGGAATGGGGAGGGTTCTCCCCATTGTATGATGGTCTTGCAGGAGCATTTTCGGTCAGAAAGGCTCTCCAGGGCACCAGGGTCACCTCTTTCCGGGCCCCTTTGACCATATACCAACAGGATAAAAAATCGATTCCTGGCATAGACTCTCCCCGGGCTGATACGCCTTCCCCTTCTCCATGACTATCCCTATAGAAACAGCCAACCGGCAAAATCCTCTCAGAAATCCTGCAGGCGCCCATCCATGGAGCAGGAGGGAGGGGATGGAAGCAGGAAGGCCGTTTCCCTTCAGTGCACTGAAACCAAGGAAATATGAAAAGCATACATCGGCCAGGGGTAAGGCAGGATATGGAATGCCTGTCATGTGGTGTGTTCTTTTCCACGATAAAAGGCTTCACAGTTGTCTGTGAGGCCTTTTTGCCGTGGAGATTTTTATTTCCTATGGCTTTTCAAGTATCCCAGGACGCAGACGGCCAGGGCCAGGAAAGCGGGGAGGCCCGTTTCTATCCAGCTGCCAAAAGCAGCGGTAATCACCGGGCCCAGCACCTTGTCGTGGAGGAACATGGTACCGGAGGTCCAGCCAATCATGGCGGCGCCGGCGTACATGAGGAAGGGGAAGCGGTCCAGTACTTTTCCTATGAGCTGGCTGCCCATGACGATGATGGGGATGCTCACCATGAGGCCGAAAACTACCAGAAGGAAATCACCGTTGGCGGCACCGGCGACAGAGAGGATATTGTCGATGGACATGAGGAAATCTGCCAGAATAATGGTTTTCACCGCCGTCCACAGATTATCAGATGCTTCTATATGGGGATCTTCATCGCCCGGTGCCAGCAGATGAATGGCAATGGGAATCAGGAGGATGCCGCCCAGTACCTGGAGATAGGGAATGGTAAGAAGCCATACGGCCACAGCTGTCAGAGCCATGCGGAGACCTACGGCGCCTATGGTGCCGATGAGGATGGCTTTCTTCCGCTCCTTTTCCGGCAGGCGGTTGGAAGCCATGGCAATGACCACCGCGTTATCACCGCCCAGGGATAAATCCATCAATATAATGGCTCCTACGCTGAGCCAGAACTGCAGTGTAAATATTTCCATGGTTTCTTCTCCTCACAATAAAAGAAACGGCATGATTCACTGCCGTTTCTTTTCAATGAATAACTGTCAGTCCTTATTATAGCCGTTCTGCCTGCCCTGTCAAATGAACAGGACGCAGATGGTAAGTGCCTAGGAGCAATCCATCCTTCCAGAGCTTGAAATTATGGCTTTCCATGGCGGATGGCGGAAACAGGAGTCTTACTTCCTTTCATTCTCCACTTTCCCAATGGTTCCCAGTTCTTCCAGAAGGTCTATATGAATGGGCGTGTAGGTGCCGGGGTGCTTTCTCAGGAAGTACTGTTCTTCTTCCGGCGCTTCATAGAAGTTTTCCAGCCTCTTCATTTCCGTCCGAATCGGCGGCCGCCTTCCGCCTTCTCCTTCAAATGCATTGAATACCACTGCATCGTCGGTCATGCGGCGGTGGATGCCGCGGTTCTGCAGGAATGTCAGGTAATAGCTGATCTGCATGGTATCTTCACGGCTGGTGTAGTAAACGCCGCTCCGGAACTGAGGTCCCTCGGCTTTCCCCTGGATGCCGTCAGTATAGGGGTTGATAATGGTAAAGAAAAGGGAAAGGAGGCTGACAATGTCGATTTTCTTCGGATTGTAAATGACCTGTATGCATTCCCTGCCTTCCACTTTGCCGCTGTATATGTCTTCCTTTGAAGGGGAGTCGCTGCTGCAGTTGGCAAAGCCTGCCCGCACCCGGGCCACGCCTTTGACCCGGGAGAAGACCTCCTGCAGTCCGTAGTAGGGTCCTCCCGCCAGGTACAATTCTTTCATGAATGCTCCATTGATATACATGATTTCCTCCTTGACTTTGGATTTAGCGAAAGGGGGAGCGGCCCCGTAATGGACGCTCCCCCTTTTCGCAGGTCGGATTTCCTTATGAATCCAAATGGCGGGCGGCGGCGCGATCAAGATCGAAGGTCCTGATCAGTTCCGCCACTGCCTGGCTGGGTGATACCACCCCTGCCAGCACGGCTGCCCTCACTTCCGGAAGTCTGCCTTTGATGACAGGGTCTTCATAGAAGAGATTGTGCAGATGCTCGTCAATCATGGTTTTGACCCAGGCGATGATCTGGCGCTGGCGTCGGTTTTCAAAGGCGCCGGATTTTTTCGTCACCTTTTCAAATTCCCGCATCACTGCCCACAATTCCAGAAGTCCCGTTTTCTGCAGAGCAGAGCAGCGGTAGGCATGGGTTTTCCAGCCTTCCGTAGCGGGGCGGATAAATTCTACCATCCGTTCGTATTCTCCCTGGGTGACCTTAGCTCTTTCCAGATTGTCCCCATCGGCCTTGTTCACCACGATGGCATCGGCCAGTTCCATAATGCCTTTCTTGATGCCCTGAAGGTCATCGCCGGCACCGGTAAGAACCACCAGCATAAAGAAATCTACCATGGAACGGACTGTGGTTTCTGACTGGCCTACGCCTACGGTTTCTACCAGGATCACATCACAGCCTGCCGCTTCGCAGAGCATCATGGTTTCACGGCTCTTCCTGGCCACGCCTCCCAGGGTACCGCCGGAGGGAGAGGGCCTGATGAAACAGTTCGGTTCCCGGGACAGTTTCTGCATCCTGGTCTTATCGCCCAGAATGGAGCCGCCGGTGATGGAGCTGGTAGGGTCCACCGCCAGCACGGCTACTTTATAGCCCTGCTGACAGAGAAGCTGCCCGAAGGCTTCGATGAAGGTACTCTTGCCTGCGCCGGGGACACCGGTGATACCGATACGGAGGGAATGTCCTGTCCTGGGAAGGAGTGCCTGCAGGACGCGCTGGGCTTTATCGAAGTCTTTGGGGGCGTTACTCTCAATGAGGGTAATGGCCTTGGCCAGAATCATACGGTCCCCCTTTTTCACGCCTTCCACATATTCTTCCACGCTCATTTTCTTCCGAAGCGGTACGCGGCGGAGATTTTCCTTCGGGTAATACTTGGCACTGGTAACGCTGTTCACGGCACTGTCAATGCCGCGCATAACGGTACAGGCAAATTCAGGGTTCTTTTCCTTCGGCACCCAGCTGGGTCTCAGGTCATCATCGTTATCAGGCATAAGCACTTACCTTATCCTTCCCTGGCTTCGGCTTTGGCACGGTCCACAAGGATCTGCAGAAGTTCGATGCAGCACTTCGGGATATTGGTGCCCGGTCCAAAGATAGCAGTGGCGCCATGGTCATAGAGATACTGGTAATCCTGGGGTGGGATAACGCCGCCAATGCAAACGAGGATATCGCTGCGGCCCCGTTTCTTCAGTTCTTCCACCAGGGCTGGAAGCAGTGTCTTGTGTCCTGCAGCCAAAGAGGAGAAGCCAACAATATGAACATCGTTATCTACGGCATCCTGGGCCGCTTCTTCCGGTGTCTGGAACAGGGGACCTACGTCCACGTCCCAGCCCATGTCGGCAAAGGAGGATGCCAGTACCTTCTGGCCTCTGTCATGACCGTCCTGACCCATCTTGCAGAAGAAGATACGGGGACGGCGGCCTTCGAGTGCATCAAATTCTTCAATCAGTTTCTTAGCCTTGTCAAACTGGCCGTTATCCTGGAATTCGCTGGAGTACACGCCGGATACGGTATGGATGGTGGCGTTGTAGCGGCCGGATACCTTTTCCACGGCATCGGAGATTTCACCCAGAGAGCAGCGGTCATGGGCTGCCTGTACGGCAGCGTCCAGAAGGTTGCCATTGTCCCTGCTCTCGGCACACTTGGTAATGTGTTCCAGGTCCCGGCGTACTTTTTCGGGGTCCCGGATGGAGCGGAGTTTCTCAAGGCGTTTAATCTGCGCATTCCGTACGGCGGTATTGTCAATGGAGAGTACGTTCAACGGGTCTTCCTTGGCCAGACGATACTTGTTCAGGCCTACAATGGTTTCTCTGCCGGAATCAATGTCAGCCTGGCGGCGGGCAGCGCATTCCTCGATACGCATCTTCGGAAGGCCTGTGGCAATAGCCTTGGCCATGCCACCCAGGGATTCCACTTCCTGGATATGGGCCCAGGACCGTTTAATCATTTCATTGGTCAGGTATTCCAGATAGTAGGAGCCGCCCCAGGGGTCAATAATCTTGCAGACCTTCGTTTCATCCTGGATATAGAGCTGGGTATTTCTTGCCAGACGGGCGGAGAAGTCTGTTGGCAGCGCGATGGCTTCGTCCAGGGCGTTGGTGTGCAGGGACTGGGTGTGTCCCAGAGCTGCGGACATGGCTTCCATACAGGTTCTGGTGATATTGTTGAAGGGATCCTGTTCGGTAAGGGACCAGCCGGAGGTCTGCGAATGGGTACGGAGAGCCATGGACTTCGGATTTTTGGCGCCAAAGCCTTTCAGAATCTTAGCCCACAGCACTCTGGCAGCCCTCATCTTGGCTACTTCCATGAAGTAGTTCTTGCCCTGATCCCAGAAGAAGGACAGACGCTTGGCGAAAGCATCCACCGGCAGTCCTGCTTTTTCACCGCAGCGGATGTATTCCATGCCATCAGCCAGGGTGTATCCCAGTTCCAGGTCGCAGGTAGCGCCGCATTCCTGGATGTGGTAGCCGGAAATGGAAATGGAATTGAACTTCGGCATGTACTTGGTGGTGTATTCGAAGATATCGCCGATGATACGCATGGACATGGCCGGCGGATAGATGTAGGTGTTGCGGACCATGAATTCCTTCAGGATATCGTTCTGGATGGTGCCCTGGAGGATTTTCCTATCTACCCCCTGCTCAATGCCGGCGCAGATGAAGAAAGCCAGGATGGGAAGCACGGCGCCATTCATAGTCATGGATACGGACATCTGGTCCAGAGGGATACCGTCAAAGAGGATATTCATATCCAGCATGGAGCATACCGATACGCCTGCCTTGCCCACATCGCCTACTACGCGGGGGTTATCCGCATCGTAGCCCCGGTGCGTAGGAAGGTCGAATGCAATAGACAGCCCCTTCTGTCCGGCAGCCAGGTTTCTCTTATAAAAGGCGTTGGATTCTTCGGCTGTGGAGAAGCCGGCATACTGACGTACTGTCCATGGACGGAATACATACATGGTGGAGTAGGGGCCTCTCAGGAACGGAGGAATGCCGCTCATGAAATCCAGATGATTGCATTCCTTATAAATATCTTTGGTATACAGCGGGCCTACGGGGATACGCTCCAGGGTGGTGTCGTACAAATCATTGTAGGATTTGCCTGTCGTTTCTTCCAGCCCTGTCTTCCAGGCATCGTAATCACAGGAAGGATGATTTTCCAGGTCCAGTTTTGTGAAATCGGGATTCATTGCCATATTATTTTACCTCCTCTTCCGTAATCTTCATGCCTTTTTCCCTCTGAAGACTGCGGATGATCTCATAGCAGTTTGCCTTCACACTGATGAAATCGTCAATACCGGCATCACGGTATGTCTGCTCCAGATCTTTTGGTGCAGCTCCTGCCAGGAACAGTTTTCCTTTGCCAAGCACTTCCTTCAGCCGGGGAGCCAGAGCCGGTACATCTTCAGGATAGGTGTCATCCTTGGAGCAGATGACCGCGCAGTCATAGGGCGTACCCTTATCGTCACAGCCAGCTTTCAGCGCTTCCACGCATTTATCCCAGCGGGAGCCCGGTTTTCCTTCGTCATCCTGGAAGCCGTTGTTCAAATGCACATTGAATTCACCTACCTGCAGGAACGAAGTGGAAAAATCGGCCCTTGCCTTGTGCTGCGGGATACGTCCCATATTGGCCAGGAAGACTTCCACATTCTTTCCTGTTTCTTTCTTATAATTTTCCGTATCAAAGCGGAGACGCTCAAACCGTTCTGTCCAGCGGTGTTCCGTGATAGGACGAACTTTTTCTGCTTCCCCATCCGGAGTCATGGCCTTATAGACCTCGTTCTGGGTGGCACCGGCAGAAAAGGCTTCGATAGCCTTATCCAGCTTTCCGGCAGCCGGAGATGCTTCCAGTTCTTCCAGCTTTTTACCCAGGTACTCCTTGTCCATGTCCTTCCTGTAATCTTCTACCCCTTTCACAAGCTGTTTCTTGAGAGTCGGTGTATCTTCCGGTCTTGGTTCGATGAGCTCTTCTGCCATGTTCGGATACATGTTGTTTCCTACAGCCCGGTCTTTGCGGAAATCCAGTGCTTTGAAACGCTGCTTCAGGATATCAAGGATCTGTTCCTGCGGATATTCGGCTTCCAGGGCTTTCGTAAAGCCGCCCATGGACTCGATTTTCTGGAATTCCTTCCAAATCTTTCCAGCCATTTCCTTCGTCAGATGTTCCAAGGCCCAGGAACCGCCGGCGGGGTCAATAGGACGAAGCATGCCGAATTCTTCCTGCAGGATAATATGGGCATTTCTTGCAATACGACGGGAGAATTCATCCCCCTTTCTCACCGTTTCATCGTAGGGCTCGTTTTCGTAGGTATCTACGCCTCCCACCACGGCGGAGAACATGGCTGTCGTATTTCTAAGCATATTGACACCGGCATCAAAAACGGTGCGATAGAAATAAGCGGGACGGGAATGGATACGACAGCTCCTGTCTGCTTCTTCAGCGCCGAAGGCCTTCATGATATTGGCCCATACTTCCCGGGCAGCCCGGAGTTTAGCGATTTCAATGAAGAATACGTTACCCACATTGAATCCGAAATTAATGGACTGGGCTATGTCATGAATGGAAATTCCTCTTTTTTCCATTTCCCGGATATATTCCACCGCCATGGCGAAGGTATAAGCCACTTCCTGCACTGCATTGGCACCGCCTCTGGAGAACACTTCGCTTCTCGCCATGATGGTACGAAGATGGGGTGCATTCTTCCTGGCCCAGCGGATAGATTCTGCCATGTCGTCATAGCAGGCAGAGAGCGGCTTGATCAGAGTACCATTCTTTGCCAGCTGAGCCAAAGGATTGGCCCCGATTACACCATGAAGTTCACTGGTATCTTTTCCCTTTGCTTTCAATGCAGCAGCTGCCAGTGCAATCATGCGGACAGCGGAAGGTCCGCAGTACATCATGAAAGGATAGGTCTTAAGATCAAGGCCATCCAAAAGATGAGCCATGTCTTCCAGCGTCGTAATAGATACGCCGGTGTCCCCCGGTTGTTCCGCATCCTTCACATCCACGCCATCCATGGACGCACTGTCAAGACGGACATTATACACCGTGGACCCCTTATCGATTTCATGCTTCAAAAGCTCATTATTTTCGGAAGGCAGCGTCTCGTCACAGGCCTGGGCAATGCCCCAGGGCGCTTCCTTATAGCCATTCACCGTAGACCCCCGGAGATAATCACCCATCCCTGGATAATCATCAAGAGGCAGGTCCTTATCCATAGCTACAGGACCGGTGCGGAGCGTGTAAATGGGGTCGAACGTAATGCCTTCATAGGTTTTCGTATACATGAGTTTATCAAAAGGCTTGCCTTTGAGAAGTGCATTGCAGGCATCCACCCATTCTTCCCATGTGGGCGGTGTGAATTCATCAAATTTAACTGCCGGGAAATCCGTTTTTCCTTCAGATTTTTTAAGGATCGCTTCAAGCTCTTTATCTGTCAGCTGTTTTACCGGTTCCTGGGATTTCTGTTCATCCATGAATATATCCTCCTTTAACAACATGAGAGAAGCAGAGATTCCGATAGTATCAGAACTTCTCCGGACAATTCCACCATGACCCCAAATTTCACCTCCTTAAAGGTATGTTGGCATGAAAAAAGCCGGCACCTATGGATGGCAGCCGGTCAAAGGGACATTATGTCCCAATCCCCTCCCCATCATTCGCAGGTTTCTGGAAGCAGGATTTATTTTGAAAATCGAGCTTCCTTAACGGTGATTCTATGACAGATAGTTCTCCTGGCTTGGACTCCTCATTCCTGCTCGCCTTCCCAGGTTTCCCCAGTGACATTTTTGAGCAGGAACTCCTCCTTACAGTGGCGGGACCGCTCCGGCTTATACCGGATTCTCTTTTATGCTTTCGCATCTGTCAGAAATGTGAAATTGTCCAAAAGACTACATCCACAGTATAATTCATTAATTTCTAAGTGTCAATTATTTTATTATAATTCTTATCTAATTTTACTGTTAATTTATAATTTTATTTGCAAATACTATTTGAAATAAAAGCATAAAAGAAAGTATAATGAATGAAGAATAAATAATTCATTGGTCGTTAATTATTTCACAAATAAGGAGAATCATAATGAACCAGGAAATGGAACGTCAGAAGTCGGTAGAACTGACAAAAAAATTGGCAGACATGGAAGGCAGAAGGCCTCGTCTCTACATGGCAGACATGGAAGAAGACCATTCCAAAGAAGAAAGGAAGCTGGCTGCCACCACCTTCGCCGATGGAGGCTGGGACGTGGATGTAGGCTCTATGGAAACCCCGGAAGACACCGCGCGCCATGCCATAGAAAACGATGTCCATTTCATTTACTTCAGTACCGACAGTCCAAACAGAGTCCGTCTGACAGTGGAACTGGAAAGAGCCCTCACCCTGCAAGGCAGGGATGACATCCTGATTGCTGTACAGCAGGGAGAAGAGAAAGAGAAAGAAACACTCTTCCGCTATGGCATAGCCGCTGTTTTCCCAAAGGATTATCCCCTGGAACAGGCAGGCCTCACTATGCTTGGCCTCCTCATGGCCCGGATGGAGGAATGAAAATGAATAAGAAAGCAGAGAGTGCAGCCCTTATTAACGGTCTAAATCCATAGAAATTACAGGTTCTTAAGGGCCCTGAGAACCAAGGGGCACCTCGTTCTTCCCTATTTCCACGAATAGAAGAAATAAGGGAGACAAAAAGGGAGTTATCATTTCTTTTCATAGAAGAAGACCATGATCATAAAGGGCATCACAGAACAGAAGGGGAATGAGAAATGAACTTTGGCACAGGGAAAAAAGGCCTGCCATAGTGTAAAGAGATTTTTCTCGCTCTCATACCATGAAGGCAATAAAAAAAGCAGTGCCGAAGCACTGCTTTTTCTTATGCATAGTTCAAGCTGGGATTAGCCAACGGTGAACAGCGGATCGCCGCCCTGTACGCTCTGGCCTTCGGAAACCTGCATGGAGGTTACTTTGCCATCGCATGGAGCCATGATCGGGTTGCCCATCTTCATAGCTTCGAGAACGAGGACTTCGTCGCCGGAAGCTACTGCATCACCAACATGTTTGTTGATGCGGATAACTTTACCAGGCATCGGAGCTTCAACGGATTCGCCTGCACCTGCAGGAGCTGCTGCCGGAGCGGGAGCCGGAGCCGGAGCTGGAGCTGCTGCCGGAGCCGGAGCTGCTGCTGGAGCCGGAGCTGCTTTCGGAGCTGCTGCCGGAGCCGGAGCTGCTGCTGCAGCGCCGCCATCTTTAACTACTACATCGTAATCCTGGCCGTTAACTGTTACAGTAAATTTTCTCATTGTCTTTCCTCCTAAATGATTGTACTTTCAACTTTCAATTAGAACTGCTGATTGCCGGAAACGCCTGCAATGCGGGCTGCGGTTGTCCAGCCGGTTCTAGCTGCCGGGCGGATGGAGACGATTTCGCCGCCACCCATAGCAACGATAGCAGCAGCAATTGCTGCTACGACTGCACCATTGTCAGCAGCTTTGGGAGCTGCTTTAGGAGCTGCAGCTGCTCTCTTGGGAGCTGCGGCCGGTGCCGGTGCTGCGGACTGATTGAGAGATGAACGTACCTGCCAGATCATGATCAGGGCAATTACTGCAACAACGGCAGCAAATACCGCGATATACATAACTGTACTGTTATCCATCTGTACCCATCCTTTCAATTAGAGTATTTAAGCGGCAAATATTAGAGCGGAATGTTTCCGTGTTTCTTTGCCGGATGTACTTCGTGCTTGGAAGCAAGCATCTTCAGTGCATTGATGATTGTCGGACGAGTGTTTCTCGGATCGATAACTGCATCTACATAGCCGCGTTCTGCAGCTTTGTAAGGAGTAGCGAATTCTTCGACATATTCCTTTGTACGCTGTTCTTTGTTCGGATCTTTCTTGAAGATGATGTTAGCTGCGCCTGCAGGTCCCATAACAGCGATTTCAGCGGTCGGCCAAGCGAATACCTGGTCAGCGCCCTGTTCACGGGAGCACATAGCAATGTAGGAGCCGCCGTATGCTTTACGGAGAATCATGGTGATCTTCGGAACGGTAGCTTCGCAGTAAGCGAACAGCATCTTAGCGCCGTGACGAATTACGCCGGCATATTCCTGCTGTTTGCCGGGCAGGAAGCCTGGTACATCGACGATGTTAAGAACCGGAATATTGAAGCAGTCGCAGAAACGAATGAAACGAGCTGCTTTATCGGATGCGTTGTAGTCAAGGCAGCCTGCCATGAATGCCGGCTGGTTAGCAATGATACCAACAGTCTGTCCGTCCATACGAGCGAAGCAGGTGATGATGTTCTTTGCAAATTCCTTAGCTACATCGTAGTATTCGCCGTTATCTACAATGGACTTAATAACATCGTACATGTTATATGGAGCATTGGAGCTTTCAGGCATAAGGGTATCGAGGGCCGGATCGGTTCTTGTGGGATCATCACCGGTTTCAACGATAGGAGCATCTTCCATGTTGTTGGAAGGCAGGAAGGAGAGCAGGTAACGAATCTGTTTAATGCAGTCTTCGTCGTTTTCAGCTGCGAACTGAGCTACACCGGAAGTACGGTTGTGGGTCATTGCGCCGCCGAGTGCTTCAGCTGTAATCTTTTCACCTGTTACGGATTCTACTACAGCCGGGCCGGTCAGGAACATCTGGGATGTTTTCTTAACCATGTAAATGAAGTCGGTCAGAGCCGGGGAGTATACAGCGCCGCCTGCAGATGGTCCCATGATAGCGGAAATCTGAGGAATAACGCCGGATGCAATGGTGTTGCACCAGAAAATCTTGCCGTAGCCGGAGAGGGCATCGACAGCTTCCTGAATACGAGCTCCGCCGGAATCGTTCAGGCCTACGCAAGGAGCACCGACTTTCAGAGCCAGTTCGTTTACGTGAACGATTTTAGCTGCATGCATTTCACCAAGGGAGCCGCCTTCTACAGTGAAGTCCTGAGCGAATGCAAATACAAGTCTTCCATCAACAGTGCCGTAACCTGTTACAACGCCTTCACCAGGGAGATCTTTCTTTTCCTGGCCGAAGTTGTGGCAGCGGGATTTTACAAGGGCATTGACTTCTACGAAAGTGCCTTCATCAAACAGAAGAGCCAGTCTTTCACGAGCAGTCAGTTTGCCTTTTGCATGCTGTTTTTCAACACGTTTTTCGCCACCCATAGCCTCTACATGAGCGAGGTTTTTATGGAGAAGTTCAATTCTTTCTTCAACAGTTGCCATTCTTACACCTCCAAAAATTTTAGGGTCCCCCACAGGGGGGATGACTTGCCCCAAATGGGCAAGTCATATGCCATCGTTCAAATTATTTCTTGAAGGATGGGCCGCCGGGGCGTTCTGTCAGTTCAAGCAGAAGGCCAGTTGCCTTTGGATGCAAGAATGCAATATGACAGCCGCCTGCACCAACGCGGAACTTCTTGTCGATGAGCGGAACTTCTTTAGCCTGCAGATCAGCCAGAGCAGCTTCAATGTCATCTACACGAAGAGCAACATGCTGGAAACCGTTCTTGCCGTTGTTTGCTTTTTCAATGAAACGAGCAATCGGGCCGTCCGGAGTGGTGGAACCCAGGAATTCGAGTTCGCAAGCTTCGGTCTGAGCGGATGGTTTGAAGAAGCTTGTGGTTACATGCTGTTCTTCAACGGTTTCATCCGGCAGAGAAGGTTCAAGTCCGAAAATGTCTTTCATCTGCTGTTTAATCTTTGCGAGATCTTTAACAGCTACGCCAACATGATCGACAGTTAAAACTTTGAATGCCATAATAACTCCTCCTTTAAAATTATTTGAATATTTTGCCCACAATGGAATCAACGACTGTGTACGGATCAGTTTTCCGTTCAAAGACTTGTTCCACGTAGTCACTAAATTCACCCGTCTTGGAGATGGTTTCTTCAATATGACGGGAAATGCGGTCGTGAATCATCTCAAGCATTTCGGAACGAGCCCGGTCGCGTCTTCTTTCATCAAGAACGCCGGATTCTTCCAGATACTTACGATGATCGCCCAGGGCTGCTACTACATCATCTACACCCTGGTCTTTGTTCGCAATCGTCCTTTCAATCGGAGGACGCCAGTTCTGAGCTTCACCCAGATCAAGCATCATTTCGATTTCTACATTCAAACGATCTGCGCCATCACGGTCACATTTATTGATGACGAATACATCACCAATTTCGAGGATACCTGCTTTAATAGCCTGAATATCGTCACCAAGTCCAGGTACGAGCACAACAAGTGTTGTATCCGCATTTTTGACGATATCGACTTCTGACTGTCCTACGCCTACTGTTTCGATGAAAATAACATCGAGACCGAAAGCATCCATCAGTTTTACCGCATCAGCTGTCTTGCGGGAAAGTCCGCCGAGACTGCCTCGCGTGCCCATACTACGGATATAAACACCCTTATCCAAGGTCAGGTCGTTCATACGGATACGGTCGCCAAGGATGGCGCCGCCGGAGAACGGACTGGTAGGATCGACTGCAACGATACCTACGGTCTTACCCTGAGCACGGTATTTCTTGATCAGGGCATCTGACAGTGTGCTCTTACCCGCACCAGGTGCACCAGTGATACCGATGACCTGTGCACGACCGGTATGATGATAGATATCTTTCATGATATCTTCAAATCCATCCCGTTCGTCTTCAACGATGGTAATTGCTCTCGCTAAGGCACGTCTGTTTCCATTCCAAAAATCTTTCATTGAGAATTCCATGGATACACCGCCTTTTCGAAGAGTAAAGAGAAATAATATAGTTGCAAGGGGCTGGGTATTAGCCCAGTCCCTAGCAGCTAAATTACCAAACGTCAGTCAATAACAGCTACAGGCTGATTATTTCTTAACGTTTTCTTTAATGAAGTCAATAACTTTCTTTGTTGGGGTGCCAGGTGTGAAGATAGCTTTTACGCCAGCTTTTTCGAGGCCTGGGATATCGTCTTCCGGAATTACGCCGCCGCCGATAACCAGAACGTCGCCCATTCCTTTAGCTTTCAGTGCTTCTACAACTTCCGGGAAAAGGGTGTTGTGAGCGCCGGAGAGCAGGGACAGAGCTACTACATCAACGTCTTCTGCATCTGCTGCTTCAACAATCTGTTCAACGGTCTGACGAAGACCGGTGTAAATAACTTCCATGCCTGCGTCGCGAAGTGCACGGGCAATAACTTTTGCACCACGATCGTGTCCATCAAGACCCGGTTTAGCTACGAGTACTCTGATACGTTTGTCTGCCATTGTAAATTACCTCCAGAAATATGTTCAGTAATGTAAGATTCTCTTGCTTCAGGCTGCCCTAAGATTAAAGGGTGTTGTGCGGTTTGTATTCGCCGAATACTTTACGGAGAACGCCGCAGATTTCGCCTTCGGTGCAGTATGCACGTACGCAGTCGAGGATGACTGGCATAAGGTTAACATGATCTGGACCTTCAGCCGGAGTCTGAGCTGCTTTTTCAAGTTTAGCCAGTTCTTCAGCAACTTTAGCCTGGTCACGGTTTTCCTTATCTTTAGCGAGCTGAGCTTTCTTTCTTTCGCCAACGGAAGCATCAATCTTCAGCAGGCCGGTAACCGGCGGTTCTTCCATGGTGAACTTGTTGACGCCAACGATTGTTCTTTCGCCGGATTCAACAGCCATCTGCCAAGCATAAGCGGAATCCTGAATTTCTTTCTGGATGTAGCCTTTATCAATAGCTTCTACAGCGCCGCCCATTTCATCAATCTTCTTGATGTACTGCATAACTTCTTCTTCGATAGCGTTGGTCATTGCTTCAACATAGTAGGAGCCGCCGAGCGGGTCAACTACGTCAGCCAGGCCGGATTCGTAAGCTACGATCTGCTGGGTACGAAGAGCGATGGTTACGGATTCAGTGGTCGGAAGAGCCAGTGCTTCATCGCGGGAGTTGGTGTGCAGGGACTGGGTGCCGCCCATAACTGCTGCTGCGGTCTGAAGAGCAACACGGATAATGTTGTTGTTCGGCTGCTGAGCTGTCAGCATGGAGCCTGCGGTCTGGGTGTGGAAACGGAGTTTCATGGACTTCGGGTTTTCAGCATGGAATCTTTCTTTCAGGATTCTAGCCCAGATACGACGGGATGCACGGAATTTAGCAACTTCTTCGAGTACGTTGTTGTGAGCGTTCCAGAAGAAGGACAGACGTGGAGCGAATTCATCAATCTTCATGCCTGCTTTCAGAGCTGCTTCGATGTATGCAATACCATCAGCAATGGTGAATGCAACTTCCTGAGCAGCGGTGGAACCAGCTTCACGGATATGATAGCCGGAAATGGAAATGGTGTTCCACTTCGGTACGTTAGCGGAGCAGTATTCGAAGATATCGGTGATCAGACGCATGGACGGTTTAACCGGGAAAATGTAGGTGCCGCGTGCTGCGTATTCCTTCAGGATATCGTTCTGAATGGTGCCGCGAAGTGCAGATGCAGGAACGCCCTGTTTTTCAGCTACAGCGATGTACATAGCCAGCAGAACGGAAGCCGGTGCGTTGATGGTCATGGAAGTGGAAACTTTGCCAAGATCAATGCCGTCGAACAGTCTTTCCATATCGTAGAGGGAGTCGATAGCTACGCCTACTTTACCAACTTCGCCAGCGGACATTTTGTCGTCGGAGTCATAACCGATCTGGGTCGGAAGGTCGAATGCAACAGACAGGCCGGTGCCGCCGTTAGCAATCAGGTATTTATAACGTTTGTTGGATTCTTCAGCGGTGGAGAAACCAGCATACATACGCATGGTCCAGAGACGGCCACGGTACATGGTGGGCTGTACGCCACGGGTATATGGATATTCGCCCGGGAAACCGAGGTCTTTTTCATAGTCGAAACCGTCAAGATCGAGTGGTGTGTACAGGTTCTTATGTTTCAGACCAACTCTTTCCGGATGTTTTGCAACCTGTTTTGCATATTCTGCATTGTAGGCATCAAGTTTAGCTTTCAGGGATTCGTTAGACATGAGTTCATCTTCCTCCTAAAAAAGTAAGTATGTAACTATCTGGAAGTTAGTCCCCTTTTCCGGGGAACCGCGGCTTTGTGCTCTTCTTGTTCTCCTGTGAGGGAAGTCTTCCGTCAGGGTTCCGCAAAGCCTTTCGCTGCCGCAGCGATCGTTTGAATCTTCTTGCAGCAGCTTTCGGACTCTTGCGAGACCCATGTATATGACACTGTCTTAGACAGCTATCACCATAGGTAATTATACAATATTTGGATTATTTGTAAAGTATTAAAAGCAAATCAAATTATTTCTTGAAATGCATATCTCCGGTTTCTGCCAGGCTTTCATGGAATTTGAAAGCTTCTTTAAGCAGATGCGGGGTCTGGCTGTTGCCGCAGGCAGCGCATGCTCTTTCGTAGTAGTCCATGAGCTGATCTCTGAAGGACGGATGAGCAACGTTGTTGATAATAACTTTTGCTCTTTCCTTCGGGGTCAGGCCGCGAACATCTGCAACGCCCTGTTCGGAAATGAATACATGGGTATCATGTTCGGTGTGGTCAACATGGGAGCACATCGGAACAACAGCGGAAATCTTGCCGCCCTTTGTGGTGCTGTGGCAGAAGAAGCAGGACAGGAATGCGTTGCGGGCGAAGTCGCCGGAACCGCCGATACCGTTCATCAGCTTGGTGCCTGTTACATGGGTGGAGTTTACATGACCGTAAATATCCATTTCCAGAGCGGTATTCATGCCGATAACGCCGATACGACGAACAACTTCACCGTTGTTGGAAATTTCCTGCGGACGAAGAACGATCTTCTTGTTGTACTTCTGAATGTTAGCATAGAAGCGTTTCAGTCCATCCGGGGATGGGGACAGGGAAGTACCGGAAATCATGTCAATCTTGTCTTTATCAATCAGGTCGAACATGCCATCCTGAATAACTTCGGTGTATACGGAAAGGTTTCTGAAGTCGGATTCAACGAGGCCGTGGATAACTGCGTTTGCTACGTTGCCTACGCCGGACTGCAGCGGCAGCAGGTTTTCCGGAAGTCTTCCATGTTTCACTTCGTTCTTCAGGAAGTCTACCAGGTTGTTGCCCATAGCTTCTGCATCATCATCCAGCGGAGCCAGTGTACGGGTTACATCTGGCATATCGCATGGAACGATGGCAACGATCTTGGAGGGATCGCAGGGGATGTACGGGGTGCCTACGCGGTCGCCTGCATGGAGAATCGGAATTGGTTCACAGAATGGCGGATTCTTACGCATGTAAATATCAGCCATGCCTACCAGGTCCAGCGGCTGGGTGGTGTTGACTTCTACAATGACTTTCTTTGCAGTGTCAACATATACCGGAGAGTTGCCGATAGCGGTTGTCGGATAGAGTTCGCCGTTCGGTCCGATCTTGCAGACTTCAACTACTGCAAAATCCGGGCCTGTTACGTGTTCACCCTTTACGTTGGTGAAGAAGCCGGCACGTACCTGCTGTGCAACATGGGACAGGTGCAGATCGTAGTAGTTTACCTTGCCTGCATTGATAGCTTTTCTCAGGTTGGCATTGGTCTGATAAGGCATACGGTTTCTGATGCCGTTTACAGCAACCAGTTCGGTATCGATCTGGGAACCGGTGGAAGCGCCGGTCCAGATATCAACCTGGAATGGAGTTTCTTTCATGCGTTCTGCGAGTTCATGCATTGTAATCTTCGGATAGCCGCAGGGGGTAAATCCGGAAATACCGATGATATCGCCAGGATTGAACATTTTTGCTGCAGTCTTGGCATCGCATACCTTGGAGAGAAGACCTTTGTCTTCAATTCTGCTAAGGAATTCACTATCATTGGTGTCGATCATTACTATCATCCTCCCAAATATGAAAAATAAATTATATAAAAGTCCGCAGCCGCAAAACCTGATTACTCGCTTCAGCATTGCCGCAGAACTTTTTACCCGTAAAAAAACAGCCGCCTAATCCTTGTGGTATGAGTTTATCTTAAGATTATGTATGCCCGTAAAGTGTAATACTATAATCACAAGACCAAACCCTCCAATCGTAAGATTTTGCTGACTGCATTTTGGTTCATTCAATCACCAGTATTATTATAACACACTTTTCCTCATGAAAACCCCAAAAATGTACTATTTGCCTTACAAATTCCCTTGTACCCGTTATAGATAATTCCTATTAGACAAATTATGAATTGCGTGACCTATAACTCCATGTTTACAGATGTTTCTATTAATTGACGTGAATGTAATGGAGATATGTCTATTTATATACTCAGACGACCTGTGTATTGAAACTTATGGGTTTCGTCAAAATCATATATGAATCAGGAAAAGAACGAACCCGCCGCCGGATGCCGCCCGCTAAGCCTCTGCCTTCCTGCCATTTTCTTTTTTTCCGCAGGAAACGCAGAGGGCCGCCAGAGACCAGAAGCAGAAGGATACGGACCGGCTGAAGAGGGCATGATCCCCCATGCTGATGACAGCAAGGGCCATGACCATGAGCACGCCGCCAAGGCCCATGGACTTGGTGAAGCTGTCCTTTCCATGGCGGTAATTTTTCCAGCACAGGATGCCCTGGGCAAAGAAGGCACCAAGGAATGCCAGTCCGCCGGGAATGCCTACTTCCGCCGGCATATTCAGGTACATATTATGGGCATGGAAGATGAGCACTCCTTCTTCCTGAATGAAAAAGTTATAATCGGGATAGGCAAGAAAATAGGTCCCCCAGCCTACGCCCAAAAGCGGATGTTCCTCAATCATGGCCACCGTACTTTCCCACAGGGCGAAGCGGAGGTCCACCGACGTATCTTCGCCGGAGAAGAGGGAAAGGAACCGTTCCACTACCTGACCGTGATAGAAGGCCAGCACCACCGGCACCAGCAGGAAGAGGAATCCGAATCTTTTGTCATAAAAAAGGGTAAGCCCCAGCACAATGGCTGCCAGGCTCACCCAGGCTCCCCGGGAATAGGTGAGAGCCAGGCAGAGAAGGAGAGCAAGAAGAATCCCTGCAAAGACAGTTTTCCTTTTCACTGCCTTCTCCCTCAAGGTAAAAGCGGTGAGGATACTGATCATCATCAGCAGATAGGCGCCAAAAAGATTGGGGTTTTCAAGGGTAGAGTACATGCGCCGCCGAAGGAGGGGAAAACGTTCCGGGTCCACCCAGCTCTGGGCTTCCATATCCGCCGCCATTCCCGCTGCATTGGCATACTGGAAGAAGCCGTAGGCCACGGTGACCACGGCCCCTGCCAGGAAAGCATACAAGGCCTTTTCCTTTTCTTTCTCCGTGGAAACGGTGGTATAAATCAGAAGATACAGCAGACCATACATGAGGGGCTGCAGTGCCCAGTTCAGCAGAGAAAAGGCGGTGTTCTTAGATACAAAGGCAGAAAGGAAGGAGCAAAGGAGGAAAACAGCCCCCATCTGCCATAAAGGCGGAAGAGAAAGCCCCACCTCTTTCTGCCTCTTCCAGTTATAGAGCCATGCCCCTATGGCAGGAAGAAGGGTGATATAAAAAAGAAAGGGATTTAAGGGCAGCAGAAAAAGTGTAGCATACAGCAGATGCAGGATATGCTGCTTCGAACAGAGACCATTTGCAGAAACTTTCCCCATTGATTCCTCCGGTATATGAAATCGGTGATTTTAGAGCTTTATTTCTTTTATTATATAAGACCCCGCCGCCGGTAGCAACGAGAGAATATACAGGGGCGGCGGGATTCATGAGGCAGAGAAAATAAAAAAGGCCAGGCCCCGTGCCTTTTGCTTTCGTTTTTCTTTTCATGATACAATAGGACATAGATAGAAAATATACGAAACCGAAGATATGTCCTTTGATGGAGGTTATGATGAACAAACGTCTGACTGTGGACCTGGGAATGCTGATTTCCTTTCTTGTCCTTCTGGATTACCGGCTGGTCCGGAATTTCGGCCATGAAACGCTGGCCCTTGTTTTCTTTCTTCTTTTCCTTCTTCACACCTGGTTCAACAGGCAGTGGTATGCTTCCCTTACCCGGGGCCGATGGAACACGGACAGGAAGCTGACCTTCCTCGCAGACTTGCTGCTCCTCGGTTCCTTTGCCGCAGTCATGGCAAGCGGGTTCATGATATCCCATACCCTCCCCACAGGAATGCAGAAAGCGCCCCTTCTGGCCCACCAGATTCATCATGTAGCCGGCTATGTCATGGTCATTGCCCTGGGCTTCCATCTGGGACTTCACTGGAGCGCCATTCTTCCCCGGCTGGAAAGAGGAATGGGATTTTCTAAAATCCCCCATCGCGCCATTCTCTACAAAGTGCTTGTCATTCTTCTCACCGCCGGTGGCATTTATTTCTCCTTTTACTACAGCCTGGGGAGCCGGCTCCTTCTTCTCCGCATTCCCAATGCCCGGAGCATTCCCGTAACCCTCTGGACCTTCACTTTCGGCCATCTTCTGATTATGTCCCTCTATGCGGCAGGGGCCTATTATGTACAGAAGTTTTTCAGGCAGAGAAAGCGGAGACCTGCCAGAACATAAAAAAAAGACTGTGAAAAAATGGAAATCATTTCTTCACAGTCTTTTTTCATGCCTTATTTTTCTTCCCCATTCCAATAGGCTGTCCTGATACCCAGCACCTTTTCCGATTCGAAGGAGTCCCTATGGCCATCGGAATAATGGCGGGCCGCTCTGATTACATATTTCAGCCCCAGGTAAAGCATAGGTACGTTGCAGTATACCATGATGATATTTCCCAAATCGGAGAAAGCCCAGAGGTTTGACAGGTCGTAGCCCGCAATGTTGCAGGCAATGCCGAAGGCTGCCACAAAAACACAGAGGCAGCGGATGAAATTGATGAAACCTTTGGACGAGGAAATACGATTGGCAGAAATTTCAGAGAAGGAAACGAAGCCGATTACGCAGGTATAGGCAAAGAGGCAGAAGCAGATGGAAACCATGATCTGCACCATCACCTGCAGCATTTCCGGCGCCAGGCCGTTCACCGAAAAGAGGAATTTCCCATAGGTGCCTGCGGCTTTCCAGGCCGCAGGATCCAGTGCCCATTCATGGGCCATGACGATGATGAAACCGGTCATGGTACAGATTACATGGGTATCCAGGAAAACGCCCAGAGCGGAAATAATGCCCTGTTCACAGGGATGACGGGCTTCGGCGGAAGCAGCGGCCATGGTGATGGTGCCCTGGCCGGCTTCATTGGACATAAGCCCTCTCTTGACGCCCTGGAGAAGAGCGGTCCCCAGAAATCCGCCGAAAACGGCTTCCGGCTTGAAGGCCCCTTCAAACACGGCCTTAAAGAAATAGGGCACACTGTCCACATTGAAAAGAATCAACAGCAGCGCGGTGACTGCATAAATGACAGCCATCACCGGTACCAGCACGTCTGCCCAGCGGGACACACGGCGGATACCGCCGAAAGCCATAAAAGCCATGAGGAGAATCACCAGCACAGAAACCACATAATAGAAAGTAGACTGCACCGGTATCTGAATATGCTGTGCAAGTCCTGCGATGGCGCCGGCCGAGGTAACCACGTTGAACCCCTGGGCAGGCAGGCACATGAGGGCATATACGATATACACCAGTGAAAGGATGGTGCCCACCCACACCTTGTTGCCGCAGAGCTTTCTGGCATAAAAGGGAAGACCTCCTACGAAGGTATCTCCTCTTTTTTCCTTGAAAATCTGGGCCAGCGTTCCTTCCGTAAAGGCGGTAGCCATGCCGAAGAAGGCGGAAACCCACATCCAGAACAGAGCCCCCGGACCGCCGGCAGCAATGGCACCGGTAACACCGATCATATTGCCCGGTCCTACCCGCATGGCCGTACTGAGGAGGAAAGCAGCCAGCGGAGATATGCCCGCCTTAATGCTTCTTCTGGAAGCCAGCGTATGAACGCCCACGGAAAACAGCCTCACCTGGATAAAGCCCAGGCGGATGGTAAAGTAAATGCCGGAACCCACCAGTACGATAATTGCCAGTGAGAAGGATCCCAGCAGGGGAATATTCTTCCAGAAACTGAACATTTTTGGAAAATCCCAGAAAAAGTCGGAAACCGGAGTGACAAAGCTCAGCACCGCATTGAGGGCGGCAAATAAGTTCTCCATATTCCTCTCTCCTTTCGTAAATACCAGACAGGCCGGTCATGATCCCCATACCATGACCGGCCCCGAATGATGCTGAGAAACGCTCGAAAATTACTGTCTGGCCCCTGCTGCCTTGATGGCCAGAGCCAGCTTATGGGCCAGCCCCTTCATCTTTTCACGGGACACAGAGCACACAGCCAGACGGATACCTTTCTTTAAAGGTACCAGGAAGACATGCTGCTTTTCCAAATCATCACATACAGCCTGGGAGTTGGTCACAGGGATGGTGATAAAGAAACCGGAAATATAAGGTACAAATTTAACGCCCTCTTCTCTGGCTTCCTTCATGAAGATGGAAGCCCTTTCCTGAATCAGTTTGAAATAGCGGGCTCTTTCTTCATCGAGCTGGCGGATTTTATCCGGATCTTCGCAGATATGAATCATGGCATTCTGGGCTGCACTGTTGCAGTTGGACCAGGTAGCACGGCTGCTGTACTGGTTAATGTCTACGAATTCCTTAATTACATCCTTATCGGAAGAAATACCAATCATGGCACCCATGCGCTGGCCGTACATGGTAAATCCTTTGGAAAGGGTGTAAGCACAGACCACCAGAATATTCTTCGGCAGCCCGCCAAAAACTTTAAAGAATTTCCGGCATTCCTGTTTTTCCCCGCTGTAGTCCAGATAAGCCACATCGGGAACCAGGATGGCATTCTTTCTGCCGTCTGCCACAGCGTCTTTCAGTATATCCACCGCTTTCTGCCATTCAGCCACGGACATGCAGTAGCCCGTAGGATTATTGGCAATACCGTTCAGAATGATGACGATATTATCCTGGTTCTTCAGGATGTCTTCCACTGCTTTCTTAAAGGCAGGCGCATTGAAGTGCCCCTCTTCCGTAAGGAAGGAAAAACTTCTCACCCTGCGGTTATTGTCATCAATCAGGCTGTCGTAAGCTCCCCAGTGCCAGTCCGTAATGAGCACTTCATCACCCGGTTCCGTATAATTGTGAACTACATGATGGAGCACCCCGGTACCGCCAGGCGTAGAGCAGGCATCAATATATCCCTCCGGTCTGGATTCGCCAAAGCACTGATCGATACAGTCATCCAGGAACTTCCGGTACCCCTGGATAGGTGCATAGGCACAGATTTCCTTCGGACTCAGCTTTGTCAGTGCTTCTTTCACCACATCCAGCACTACCAGATTTCCATCTTCATCCAGAATGGAACCAACGGTGCCGTTCACCACCTGATCGTTGCCGATTTTTTCCGCCAGCGCAATGGCTCTGTTATTGGCTGCGAAAATATTATCTTCTGCACATTTTCCTTTTGCATGAGGTGCTGCCACACTGAACATAAAAGATCCTCCTTGAAATAAGAAAGAAGAAAAGCCTTCTTCCTGAACATGGAAAAATAAAGCAAATCAATGAAAAAGCCCGCGGCAAAATAGTGCCACAGGCTCCCTTGCCCATTTTTCTTATGAATTTGACGACTTTATTATAATCCATGGATAAGGAAAAAGAAAGGGCAACCGGCATTGGACACACCTTCGGTGTGAGGGTTCAAAGGGTTAAGAAGGTTCAAAAGGTTCAAAGGGTGGTGGTAGCGGCTCCGCCGCAAGTTTTATAAAAAAGGGGCGCGGCTGGCGCCGCAGGTTGTGTAGAAGGGTTGTGAAGGGAACGGTTCTTAAGATTGACTGGCCCTTTCGGGCCCGAGGGTTCTTAAGTTTGACGGCCCTTCGGGCCGAGGGTTGTGGATTGCCCTTCGGGAAATAAGTATAAAGTCAGCGTTACGGATTTACCTTTCTGCGTCATTTGGCATGATGAGCATTCTGCTGATTGGCCGCGGCGTTTCCCTCCTTTCCCGCTTCGCAGGAAAGGGGAAACGCCGGAGTGATACATGAAGTCCATGCCGTTCAAAGTCTGAAGTCTGATAGTCTGAGGTCTATGACCTCTTTCAGGAATACAGTCCCACGGCCAGCGGTAAGTCCTCCCATTCCCCAATCTCCATTCTCCATTCTCCATTCCCCATTCCCCATTCCCCGCCAGTCCCATTTCCATTATAATAAAAAGACATCTTATTCCTGCGGAGGCTTTTCATGATAAAAAAATACACCGATTTGCTGCTGGCCGCCCTTTTGGCTCTGGCCACCGGGCTTTTTGTGCCTTTCTCCCCTACCCTTCTTTGGGATAGCATAAACTGGAATCTGCTGGGCATCCTGTTCTGTCTCATGACCATTACGGCGGAAATCGGAAAATGGGGCATTCCCAGGGCTCTCTGCCTTCATTTTTTTGACGGAAAAGTCACGGTGCGGCAGCTGGCCCGTTTCTTTACCAGTGCCTGCTTCTTTTCGTCCATGGTCATAACCAATGATATATCCCTTATTATCTTTGTTCCCTTTTCCATTTCCACTTTTATCGAAATCCATGAGCGGTCACTTCTGATTCCGCTGATTACGCTGGAAACCATAGCTGCCAACATGGGCAGCATGCTGACACCCATAGGAAATCCGCAGAATCTTTTCATCTATGAATACTTCCATCTGGCCCTGTCTGATTTTCTATCGACCACAGCGCCGGTGGTCTTCATCAGCGGCTTTTTTCTGTATCTGGCAGGACGGCTTTTCCCGGAAACCGTCATTTCTTCCCTGCCTTCCAGGGAAATGGAACTGCCA
>ERZ773113.225-NODE-225-length-30625-cov-5.484822_pt1 | contig 30625 bp, 25 predicted proteins | sample MGYA00580565_ERZ773113 | MGnify/ENA primary metagenome ERZ773113 (study PRJEB29015, sample SAMEA2737827) | human gut metagenome | biome: human gut; feature: human-associated habitat; material: faeces | place: China | collected 2012 ...
TCGCCGCGTCGAGGATGGTCTGCGTCGAACGGTAGTTCTGTTCGAGCATGATGGTTTTGGCGTTCGGGAAATCCTGTTCGAAGTCTTGGATGTTACGGATGTCCGCACCTCGGAACGCGTAGATGGATTGGTCGGAATCACCCACCACGGTAATCCAGCTCGGTCCCACACGGCCCGCTCCCCTCGCCTGCGGGTCGGGCTGTTCGTCCGAATCGATGCCGGACAATTCACGTACGAGCACATATTGGGCATGGTTGGTGTCTTGATACTCGTCCACGAAGATGTAACGGAACCTGTGCCGATAGTATTCGCTCACCTGCGGGCAGGTTTGGAGCAATTCCACGGTGCGCATGATCAAATCGTCGAAGTCGACTGCGTTGGCGAGCGCCAGACGATGCTGGTATTCGGCGTAGACGACGGCGACCAGTTCGTCGACGTCGCCGGCGCTCACCTGGTATCCGCGCTGTCCCGGGATGTAATCGCAGTTCGCTTTTTTCAGCTGGTCTTTCCAGGAAACCAACGCGTTCTTGCAGTCGGATATCTTGCCCAGCAGCATGCGTGGCGTATACCGCTTCGTATCGATGTTCAGGTCGGCTGCGATCAGTTTGACCAGTCGCTCGCTGTCCGCGGTGTCGTAAATCGAGAAGCCCGATTTAAGGCCGATTTCCTTGCCGTCGCGGCGTAGGATGCGTACGCAGGCGGAGTGGAAGGTGGAGATCCACATATGTTCGGCTTCCGGCCCGACCAAAGTCACGAGACGTTCACGCATTTCCGCGGCCGCCTTGTTGGTGAAGGTGATGGCGAGGATGCTGCTTGCCCAGAAGCCATGCGCCAGCAGCCATGCGATGCGACGTGTCAGCACACGGGTCTTGCCTGAGCCTGCGCCGGCGCCGATGAGCAATGCCTGGCCGTAGTATTTCACCGCTTCTTCCTGTTGGGGGTTGAGTCCCTCTATCAGGCTCCGCGGATCGCACATCACAGGTCCCATGCTCTGTTCCACCGATTCCTCTTTTCTTCGCGCACGCTCATATTCAAACATTTGTTCGCAGCATTCATGTTTATCACATGAGCAGGTCAGGGGTCCGACTCGCACGGTCAATTGAGGCGCGTATGCTGAACTCCTATATACGGCTCGCCGTATGCCATCATCTGATGCCGCTTTCGCGGCCGACAAGATTAAGGGGTTTCATGAAGGAACTTGAAGAGCGCATTGCGCAACAAGGTACCGTCAAGCCCGGCAATGTGCTGAAAGTGGACGCGTTCCTCAACCATCAGTGCGATGTCGAGCTGTTCGACCATATGGGCGCCGCCTGGGCCGAGCATTTCAAGGGCAAGACCATCGATAAGATTCTGACCATTGAGGCTTCCGGCATTGGCATCGCCTGTGTCGTGGCCCGTCATTTCGGCAATGTCCCGGTGGTGTTCGCCAAGAAGGCGCAGTCCATCAATCTTGACGGCGACCAGTACACGACCACCGTGTATTCCTTCACCAAGCAGAAGGAGTTCCCTGTCATCGTGTCCAAGCGCTATCTCAATGAAGGCGACCACGTGCTGCTGATCGACGATTTCCTTGCCAACGGCAAGGCGTTAAAAGGCCTGATCGAGCTGTGCCATGAGGCCGGAGCCACTGTGGAAGGCATCGGCATCGCAGTGGAAAAGGGCTTCCAAGGCGGTGGCGACCAGCTGCGTGAGGAAGGGTACGACGTCGATTCCCTGGCAATCGTCGAATCGATGGATCCGGAAAACGGCACCATCGAATTCCGCTCCTGATTTTTTCAGTACGCTCAAACGATTATAAGAGAGGATGTAACAGTTGAGCGAAGAGAAGAACACAGAGAAAACCGAAAAAAAGACGAAGGCAAAAGACATGAAAAAAGGCGTGTCTTTTGAGGCGTTGAGCAGTCTTGACGCACCGGTGTCGTTCTGGAAGGGCATTCCGTTCGGCCTGCAGCACGTCATGGCCATGTTCGTGGCGAATCTCGCGCCTATCTTCTTGGTGGCCACGGCCGCCAAGATGGATGCCGCGCAGTCCGCCGCCATCATTCAGGCCGGCCTGCTGGTCGCAGGTCTCGGCACCTGCCTGCAGCTGTACGGTGTGTGGCTGATTGGTTCCCGTCTGCCGATGGTCACCGGCATTTCCTTCACCTACGTCGCGGCCGCCATGTCGATCGCGCAGCATCAGGGTTATGGCGCAGTCGCCGGCGCCGTGGTGCTTGGCGGCCTGTTGGAGGTCGTGCTTGGTTTGACGGCCAAGTATTGGCGTCGTTTCGTCCCGCCGATCGTTTCCGCGATTGTCGTCACCTCGATTGGTTTTTCGCTCCTGTCCGTCGGCGCCACGAGCTTCGGCGGCGGTTCCGGCGCGAAGGATTTCGGCAGCTGGCAGAATCTGACGCTTGGCCTGATTTCGCTGGTGGCTTGCCTTGCGTTCCAGCTGCTCATGAAGGGCACCGCCAAGCAGCTTTCCGTGCTGTTCGGCCTTGTCGTGGGCTATGTGGTCGCGATTTTCATGGGAAAGGTCGATTTCTCCGGTTTCGCCAATCTGCAGGTCGTGTCGGTGCCGCATTTCATGCCGTTCAAGCTTGAGTTTGATCCGGGCGCGATTATCTCCTTCGCTCTGCTGTATGTCGTTTCCTCGGTTGAGGTGTTGGGCGACACAGCGGCGCTTACCAAGGTCGGTCTCGACCGTCAACCCACCGACAAGGAAACCGCCGGAGCTATTGCCGGCGACGGTTTGATCTCCTCCGTGTCCGGTTTGTTCGGCTGCCTGCCATTGACTTCGTTCGCGCAGAACATCGGTCTGGTGGCGATGACCAAGGTGGTCAACCGCAAGGTGATTCTTTCCGGCGGTCTGATTTTGGTGCTCGCCAGCTTCATTCCGGCCGTTGCAGAGGTCTTCAACTCCCTGCCGCAGGCTGTGCTTGGCGGCTGCACCATCATGATGTTCGGCAATATCATCCTGTCCGGATTCCAGATGATTTCCGAGGCCGGTTACACGCAGCGCAACATCACCATCGCCGCGTTGAGCCTGACCATTGGCATCGGTTTCACCCAGGTCGGCGACATTTTCGCCAACTTCCCGGCGCTGTTCCAGTCCATCTTCGCTTCCAACTGCATCGCGGTGTCGTTCGTGGTGGCTGTGATTCTCAACGCCGTTCTGCCTAGCGAGGAGCACTTTCTGTCCGCTCCTCAGCATCAGGAGGCCTGATTTCCCTAATATCGGCATCGTCCGCATATGAATGATCCCCATTCCGATTTCCACGGAATGGGGATCATTCATATGCGACGGCATGTGGCGGACCTCGTATGGAAGTCGTCAACGCATCAATCAGTGCCCTTGCTTGATCCAAGCGGCGATTGAATCCTTGACCGCCTGCGCGTAGATCGTATTGGACATTCCCGGATGGATGCCATCTCCGGCAAGTTCGTCAGCATGCTGGGAAATGGTCCCGTCCCAATCGACCAGTACGACGTTGTTGGAATGCGCCGCGGCGAATTGCTTCAACACGGCATTGGTGCCGGGAACCCATGAAACGGGAGCGTGCGCGTTAATGAGCACCAGCACATGATCGGGGCCGACATCATTCAGCAGATCGTCAAGCTGATCATTGGTCACCACGGAGTTGGTGGCAAGTCCCACCAAGACCCAGGGGCGCAGATTTCCTTGCGCTTTCAATTGATCGACAAGACCCTGTCCCTTCGCCATCGACCGTGAGACTTCGGCATCCACAATGATGTTGGGGAACGTGTCTTGCAATCCTTTGCTGGACGCCAGCATCACCGAATCTCCGATGGCGGCCATTTGCGAACCATCCGGCATCTTATGCCGTGGCTTCCTTGGCATCGGTGTTCGGCGTCGTTCCAAAGCGGCATGATTGCGTTGCTGCAACAGCCTGGCGCTGATACCCAAGGATTGCGCCACACTGGTTTGTTCCGATGCCGTCGCCACAGCGTATCCGCAGAAGCTCCATGAGCATGCCAGCACCACGACCGTGGATATCAGACGGCCGCAATGCTCGGCTTCGTCTCCACTGATCGGACGAATCAACGCGATGAATCCCGCACGAGCGACTGGCTTCTCGAACAGTCGCCAAGATGCGAACGCGAACAGCACGGTGAGGATGAAGGTGAAGGACAGCAGCCTGTCGGCATGCCATGCGCCCCACTGGGGCAGCAGGGATCTCAGCAGCAGCCATAATGGCCAATGCCACAGATAAATGCCATACGAATAATGGCCCAAAGCGGCAAGCGGCTTGAACACAAGCAGATCCTGCATCCAGGATCCGAATGGTATGGTTCCTGCGATCAGCATCACAGCAAGCACGGAGGCGACGAAGATACCGCCATGGAACGCCGCCGGGCCTTGAGTGATATGCCGCATCATCCACAGCAATGCCAGCAATGAGCCAAAGGCAACTATCGGGCCGAATTGAATCCATATCTTATGGAATCGTTCCATTATCCGCGATTCATTGGCTCGCCCATGCTCATGTCTGAGAATCGGCAGTATCCAAGCCAGCGCGGCACCGAGCCATAGGCCCATGGCGTGCGTGTCGGTGCCGAAATACACACGTGTGGGGTCAGCGCCAGAGTGGTATAGCAGTCCCATGGATACCGCGCTTGCTCCGGCAAGGGCTGTCAGTATGCATACCGGAGCCCATCTGATGATGATTTTTCGCAGCAGCAAAACCACGAATGGAGCGATCAGATAAAACTGCATGAGCAACGACATGAACCATAGGTGACGGAATATGTCAGGGTTCATCTGGGAGAAATAGCTGGCTCCGCTGCTGATGGCATACCAGTTGTAGCATCCCAGAAGCACGGTCATGATCTGGTTCCGGATGCCGACAAGCATGTCGCGGTTCACCAGCCATGCCAACGTCACCGAGATCGGGATAAGAGCAAACAGCGCGGGATAAATCCGGCGGAACCGTTTGAGGAAGTACTCCCCCAGTTCCAAGCCTTTACCTGAATCGATACGATTGAGCAGCGATGAGAAAATCAGGAAACCGGAGATGGTGAAGAACACATCCACACCGAAAAACCCGCCTTGAAGCGAAAGCTCATCGCAGTGATACAGCACAATCGCAATAAGGGCTATGCCTTTAAGCCCGTCCAAACCGACGAAACGTCGTTTAGCAGCCACGAATAACCAACCGTTCTCTCTTACATCATTGCACGGTACAGTGCAACCTGTCGTATCGTACTACCAAGCAATCCCTTGCGAATCGCGGAAAAGGGGGCCCAACGCACTGCGCCGCCGTGCCTGATTGACCGATGATATCGATTATCAGGCACGGCGGCGCAGATTCATACCGTTTGCCGTCACGTTCCTCTACCAGCCGAAACGTGACACGTCACTCACTTGGAGAAGACGTTGCCGTAGGAGTCCTTGCCTTCTTCTGCGATGGCGGCGGACTTGCGGGCGATGGCCAGCTCCTCGTTCGTCGGGATGACGAACACCTTGACCTTGGAGTCGGGGGTGGAGATCATGATGTCTTCGCCGCGCTTGCTGTTGGCGACCGGGTCGATCTTCACGCCCAGGTAGCCGAAGTACTCGGCGATGGCGGCGCGGGAGGACTTGCTGTTCTCGCCGACGCCGGCGGTGAAGATGATGGCGTCGACGCCGTTCATGGCCGCGACATAGGAGCCGACGACCTTGGCGACCCAGTAGTGGAACATGTCGAGCGCGAGCTGCGCGCGGTCGTTGCCCTCGGCAGCGGCGGCATCGAGATCGCGGAAGTCGGAGCTGACGCCGGAGACGCCGAGCACGCCGGACTTCTTGTTGAGGATGTTGAGCATCTCGTCGATGCTGATGCCGTACTTGTTCATGATGAACTGGATGACGCCGGCGTCGAGATCGCCGCAGCGGGTGCCCATCGGCAGGCCGACCAGCGGGGTGAAGCCCATGGACGTGTCGACGCACTTGCCGCCGTCGATCGCGCAGATGGAGCTGCCGTTGCCCATGTGGCAGGAGATGAGCTTGAGCTCTTCGATGGGCTTGCCCATGAGCTCGGCGCAGCGGGCGGACACGTAGCGGTGGCTCGTGCCGTGGAAGCCGTAGCGGCGGATGCCGTCGTTCTGGTAGTATTCATAAGGAATGGCGTACATATAGGCCTTGCCGGGCATGGTCTGGTGGAACGCGGTGTCAAACACGGCGACCATCGGCACGTCGTCGCCCATGACGGCGCGGCAGGCGTTGATGCCGGTGATGTTGGCGGGGTTGTGCAGCGGGGCGAACGGCGTGCACTCCTCGAGGGCAGCCATGACGGCGTCGTCGATCTTGACGGAGCAGGCGAACTTCTCGCCGCCGTGGACGACGCGGTGGCCGACGGCGTCGATCTCCTTCATGGAGGCGACCACACCATACTCGGCGCTGGTCAGCTTGTCGATGACCGCGGCGATGGCTTCGGAGTGCGTGGGCATCGGCAGATCCTCGTCAAAGACGGGTTTGCCGCCGACGAGCGGGGTGTGCTTCAGATGGCCGTCGAGGCCGATGCGCTCGCACAGGCCCTTGGCCAGGACGTGTTCGGTCTCCATGTCGATCAGCTGATACTTCAGGGAAGAACTGCCGGCATTGATGACAAGAATTTTCATAGTCAGATTCCTTTCTCATATGAAATATTGTAATTTTCGCAAAACCACAGTATTATGATGCCATAACACTCTTATTGTAATCATTTCAGTGGAAAACGCAAGTATTTTTCGAAAGAAGGTGCAAAAATGGGAAATGTCATCGGCATCGTTGCGGAGTATAACCCGTTTCACAACGGCCATGCACGGCTCATCGAGCAGACGCGCGCGCGTCTGGGCGCGGACTGCCCGGTCGTGTGCGTCATGTCTGGCGACTTTGTGCAGCGCGGCAGCCCGGCGGTGTATGCGAAGTTTGCGCGCGCGGAGGCCGCTGCCCGCTGCGGGGCGGATCTGGTGCTGGAGCTGCCGCTGCCGTGGGCGCTGTCGTCGGCGGAGGGGTTTGCCCGCGGCGCCGTGGGGCTGTTGGGCAGTCTCGGCGTGGTGACGCATTTGAGCTTCGGCAGCGAGTGCGGCGAGCTGGAGCCGCTGCAGCGGGTGGCCGAGGCGCTGCTCGATCCGCTGCTGGGCGAAGACCTGCGCGCCGAGCTGCAGGCCGGCATCCCGTTTGCGGCGGCGCGGCAGCAGGCGGTCGCACGGCGCGTGGGCGCGCTGGCAGAGCTGCTGCAGGCGCCGAACAACATCCTCGCCGTGGAGTATCTCAAGGCGATCTTTGACCAGCGGCTCGATCTGCGCCCGCTGACGATCCTGCGCACCGGCGCGCAGCATGACCGTCCGGCGGAGGGCAATGTGCGCTCGGCGAGCGAGCTGCGCACGCGCATCGGCGCAGGGGAGAACGTGTCCGCCTTTCTGCCGAGGGCGGCGGCGGAGATCAGCGCACGGGAAAAGACGCTCGGTCGCGGGCCGGTGCTGCCGGAGGTGCTGGAGAGCGCAATCCTCTCGCGCCTGCGGATGCTGCCGCAGACGGCTTACAACGCGCTGCCCGGCGCATCCGAGGGGCTGGGCAACAGCCTGTACCGCGCCGCACACGAGGCGCCGACGCTCGACGGTGTGCTGGCGGCGGCGAAATCCAAGCGCTATGCGCTCTCGCGCATCCGGCGCATGACGATGTGCGCGGCCCTCGGCGTCACCGCCGGCATGGACACGGGCACGCCGCCGTATGCACGTGTGCTGGCCATCGGCGCGCAGGGCAGGGAACTGCTGCGCGCGATCGATACGCGTGCGTCGGTGCCGCTCATCACGAAGCCAGCCGCCGGACGGAACCTGCCGGGTGCCGCCGGAGAAATCTTTGCCCTGACGGCGGATGCACACGATCTCTACGTGCTCGGCTGCCCCGCCAGAGAGGAGCGCCGCTGCGGCGGCGACTGGCGCGCGAGCCCGTTCGTGCTGTGACCGGCAGAGTGCGCAAAGTATTCGAAATTTTGATATGAATATTTTGTGAAATTGATATTGCATTTCTTGCAAAAAGATAGTATAATGCCGTCATATTCATTTGAAGGACATTTGTCCGCACGCTGCGGACAGCGCCCGGAGAAGAAATGATTGGAGGAAATACAATGAAAAAAGCGATTGCTCTGCTGCTCGCTCTGGTCATGGTGTTCGCGCTGTGCGCTTGCGGCGGCGGCGACAAGGGCACGGCCGACAACGGCGAGAAGGTCGTTAAGATCGGCGTGTTCGAGCCCGCCAGCGGCGACTCCGGCGCCGGCGGCAAGAAGGAAATGCTCGGCATGCAGTATGCCAACCAGGAGACCCCGACCGTCGAGATCGGCGGCGAGACCTACAAGGTCGAGCTCGTCTACTCCGACAACGGTTCCGATTCTGCGAAGGCTGTCTCGGCGGCTTCCAAGCTCGTCAATGAGAAGGTTTCCCTCGTGCTCGGTTCCTACGGCTCCGGCGTGTCCATCGCCGCGTCCGACACGTTCAAGCAGGCCGGCATCCCGGCCATCGGCGTGACGTGCACGAACCCGAACGTTACGGCCGGCAACAGCCACTACTTCCGCATCTGCTTCCTGGATCCGTTCCAGGGCACTGTCCTTGCCAACTATGCTTCTTCCGAGCTCAAGGCCAAGAAGGCCTACTGCCTCGGCGAGAACGGCAACGAGTATGACCAGGGCCTGGTCACCTTCTTCAAGCAGGCATTTGAGAAGGCCGGCGGCACCGTCGTCACCGACTCCTTCCCGAAGGACAACTCCGACTTCAGCTCCTACCTGAACAAGGCAAAGGATCAGGGCTGCGACGTGTTCTTTGCACCCGTGTCGATCGCGTATTCCACGCAGCTCGTTTCCCAGGCGGCTTCCCTGAACATCGGCATCCCGTTCCTCGGCTCCGATACGTGGGATGACAACATGGTCCTGCAGGCTGCCAAGGGCACCAACGTTCAGGTGTTCGTTTCCACCTTCTACGCAGAAGGCGGCAACAAGACCTTCGACGACGGCATCAAGGCCTATATCAACGGCAATGCCGACGCCAAGACCACCAACGGCGGCGACGATACCATCTCCGCAGTGACGGCCATGGGCTATGACGTTTATTATGTTGCGCTCGAGGCGCTGAAGGCTGCCGGTTCCACCGATCCGGCCAAGGTCATGGAAGCGCTGCCCGGCGTGACCTATGACGGCGTGTCCGGCCACATCGCCTTTGACGAGACCGGCGACGCGATCCGCGACACTGCTTATATCAAGACCATCGACACGGCCGCCAACGTCTGGAAGTTCGTGACGCAGCAGAAGGCTTCCTGAGCTTCTGCCTCGGTCTGAGATCCAAAAATCCGGGGGGGAGCTTCGGCTCCCCCTTTGGGATTTTGAGCCGCTGCGAAAGCTGCGGAAGCTCCGCGGTTTTCGCGGCGGCTGAATGTCCGCATTCGTAAACGATAGAGAGGGAAACAGATGGAATTTCTAGTCGCACAAATTTTATCCGGCGTCTCGCTGGGCGGCCAGTATGCCCTGATCGCCATCGGTTATACGATGGTCTACGGCATCCTGCGTCTCATTAACTTCGCCCACGGCGACGTGTTCATGTGTGCAGGCCTCATGATGGTCTTCATGTGTGCGTCCCTGCCGGTGTACGTATCCATTCCGCTCATGCTCGTGCTGACGGTCCTGCTCGGCTTCGCCATCGAGCGCGCGGCCTATAAGCCCCTGCGCAGCGCACCGCGTATGTCCGTCATGATCTCGGCCATCGGCGTGAGTTACCTGCTGCAGAACGTGGCGCTGTATGCCACCGGCGGCCAGCCGCAGACGTATCCGTCGCTGCCGTTCGTGTCCGGCACGGTCACGATCCTCGGCGCGTCCACGCACTGGGTCACGGTCATTACGCCCGTGCTCGTGATCGTGCTCGTGCTGCTGCTGCAGTGGCTCATCAACCACACGAAGATCGGCATGGCCATGCGCGCGGTTGCGAAGGACTTCGAGACCAGCCAGCTCATGGGCATCAAGATCAACAAGGTCATCTCCGTGACGTTTATCATTGGCTCGTTCCTGGCGGCCGTCGGCTCGCTGCTGTACTTCACGAACTACCCGACCGTCATTCCGACCTCCGGCGCCATGCCCGGCCTGAAGGCGTTTGTTGCGGCGGTGTTCGGCGGCATCGGTTCGATCCCCGGCGCTGTGATCGGCGCGTTCATCATCGGCATCTGCGAGACGCTCATCAAGGGCACCAGCATGACGGTGTTCTCCGATGCGTTCACGTTCGCGCTGCTGATCGTCGTCCTCGTGGTCAAGCCCACCGGCCTGTTCGGTGAAAAGGCCACGGACAAAGTCTGAGAGGGGGGATCACTGTGCTGAAAGCGAAAGACAAAGAGGCACGCCGCGGCAACCTGATCACCTTTGCCATCGTGCTCGCGCTCACGCTCGTGACGATGGTACTGGAGAATGTGATGTCTCCCGGCTCCCTGCTCTTTACGGTCATTAAAAAGGGTGCGGTGTACTCGCTCGTCGCCGTGTCCATGAACCTGCTCAACGGCTTTACCGGCCTGTTCTCGCTCGGTCAGGCGGGCTTCATGCTCCTCGGCGCGTATGCCTATGCGATCTTCATGATCCCGGACGCCGCGCGTGATGGCGTGTATTACCTCTTCGAGGGTTCGAGCATCCACTTCTCCTTCCAGGAGATGTTCCAGCATCTGTTCGGCGCCACCGGCTTCGGCGGCGGCGTGAGTCTGGTGCTCGGCGTGCTCGTGGCCATCATTTTCGCGGGCCTGATCGCCGCGTTCTTCGCGTATCTGATCGGCCTGCCGGTCCTGCGCCTCAAGAGCGACTATCTGGCCATCGCCACGCTCGGCTTTGCCGAGATCCTGCGTGCCATCTTCCAGTGGCAGACGCTCGGCAAGGTCACCAACGGCGCCAACATCCTCAAGGGCTATCCGACGTTTGCGGATTTCAACATCACGAATGCTTCCGGCAAGGTACTCTTCCGCCTGAGTGCGGTCGTGCCGATTTTGCTTGCCGGTATCTGCATTTTCCTTATTGTCCTGCTCATCAATTCGTCCTACGGCCGCGCCTTCAAGGCCATCCGCGACGATGAGATCGCGGCGGAGGCCATGGGCGTGAACCTCGCCAAGCACAAGAGCCTGTCGTTTGTCATCAGCTCGTTTTTCGCGGGCGTGTCGGGCGCGCTCTTTGCCATGTTTGCCACGACCGTGCAGGCCAAGGTGTTCACCTCGGCCATGACCTATGAGATCCTGCTCATCGTTGTCATCGGCGGCATCGGCTCCGTTTCCGGCAGCTGCATCGCCTCCTTCCTGTACATCGCCTGCTCCGAGTGGTGGCTGCGCTTCCTCGACAACGAGGCGTACATCGGCTCGTTCAAGGTGCCGCTGCTGCGCAACGGTTTCCGTATGGTCGTGTTCTCGATCATCATCATGATCGTCGTGCTCTTCTTCCGCAAGGGTATCATGGGCGAGCGCGAGCTGCCGGATCTGTTCCGTAAGCGCCCGAAAAAGGCAAAGAAGAACGTAGTTGAGGAGGGCAAAGCAGATGAGTAAAGACATCCTCAGCGTGGAAAATATCACGATGCAGTTCGGCGGCGTCGTGGCAGTCAACAACCTGTCGCTGCATATCCCCGAGGGGCAGATCGTGGCGCTCATCGGCCCGAACGGCGCCGGCAAGACCACGGCCTTCAACTGCATCACCGGCGTGTATGAGCCGACGAACGGCCTCGTCAAATTCCTTGACGAGCCGATGGTCCGCAACCATCCGACCGGCAAGATGAAAAAGCTCTACAAGGGCGAAAATCCACTGCTCTACACGGCGGAGTATCATCCGGAGGATGAGACGAAAGAGCAGATGCTCGCGCGCGACCCGCTGGCCGGGACGGGCAAGATCGTCTCGCCGACGCCGGACAGGATCACGAAGCTCGGTATTGCCCGCACGTTCCAGAACATCCGCCTGTGGAAGAGCATGACGGTGTTTGAAAACGTGCTCGTAGCAAAGCATATGCGCGCCAGGCAGAACGTGTTTTCCGCGACCTTCCGCGGCAACGCCAGGGAAGAAAAGCGCATGCGCGACGAGACCATGGCTCTGCTCGTCGAGCAGGGGCTGGAGAAATACAAGGACGACATTGCGACGAGTCTGCCCTACGGCATCCAGCGCCGGCTGGAGATCGCCCGCGCGCTGGCGACGGATCCGAAGCTGCTGCTGCTCGACGAGCCGGCGGCCGGCATGAACCCGCAGGAGACGCTCGAGCTCGCGGCGTTCATCCACGAGCTGCGCGAGAAATACGGCCTGACGATCTTCCTGATCGAGCACCATATGGATCTGGTCATGCGGATCTCCGATTACATTTATGTCATTGACTTCGGCAGCAAGATCGCCGAGGGCATCCCGCAGGAAGTCCAGAACAATCAGCACGTCATTGACGCCTATCTGGGGGTTGTGGAAGATGAGTGAAACGATTCTGAAAATTGAAGATCTGCAGGTGCACTATGGCGGCATTGAGGCTGTCAAGGGCATTTCGTTCGATGTGCAGCAGGGGCAGATCGTTACGCTGATCGGCTCCAACGGCGCGGGCAAGAGCTCCACGCTGCGCACGATCTCTGGTCTTGTCAAGCCGAGCGGCGGCAAGATCACCTTCCAGGGGGAAGACATCACCGGCAAGGACCCGACCCAGATCGTCACGCAGGGCGTGACGCTCGTGCCGGAGGGACGCCGCATTTTCCCGGACATGACCGTGCTGGAAAACCTGAAGATCGGCGCTTACCTGCGCAAGGACGATCTGTCAGAGGACCTCGAGTGGGTCTACAGCCTGTTCCCGCGCCTGAAAGAGCGCAGCTGGCAGGCCGGCGGCACGCTCTCCGGCGGCGAGCAGCAGATGCTTGCGGTCGGCCGCGCGCTCATGAGCCGCCCGAAGCTGCTCATGATGGACGAGCCGTCGCTCGGTCTCGCGCCGCTGGTCGTGCGCGATATCTTCTCCATCATTCAGGAGATCAACAAGCAGGGCGTGACGATCCTGCTCATTGAGCAGAACGCAAACATGGCCCTCAAGATCGCCGATATCGGCTACGTGCTTGAGACCGGCCGCATCACGCTCACCGGCAGCGGGGAGGAACTGCTGACGAACGACGCGGTGCGCGCGGCGTACCTCGGCGCATAACGGTATAGATGACCCAGACGGAAGGACGCCCGCAGGCGTCCTTCCGTTTTTTTCGGAACATTTCTTGACCGCGCGCGTCCAATCCTGTACAATGCAGTTGAAAACCATCGAACCATAGAGGTGTACTATGAAAAAGTTTTTTTCAGGATTTCTGGTGCTGTGCCTGTCGCTCGCACTGCTGACCGCCTGCGGAAAGGATGGGCAGACTGGCAAGACGGTGGCGGCCGGCGGCCTGACCTTTGCCAAGAGCTATAGCGAGGTCTACTCCGCGCTGACCGATGCGCAGAAAGCGATTGCGGACCGCGACAAGTCCCTCAATATGACCGACGGCGCTTCCGACGACCCGGAGTCCGGCGGCAAAGGCGACGGTGAAGGCGAGGGCACATTCTACTCCGGCACGAACGTGCAGGTCGCGGGCGTCGACGAGGGCGATATCGTCAAGACCGACGGCACGTATATCTACATCCTGCGCGGCAGCGAACTGATCGTCATGCAGGCGGATGGCGCGGACGTCACGGACGTGTCCAATGTCTTTGTCGGTCAGGACTGGGAGCAGACGACGACCGAGGACGGTCAGACCCACACGCAGGAAAAGCTGCCGCTGGAGCTGTATCTGGCCAACGGCCGCGCGGTCGTCCTCTCGTCGTATACCGACTGGACGGGCAGCGACACGTCCTCGGATGAGCTTTCCGGCAGCGGCAATAATTATGTCACAGTCGATATTTATGACGTCTCCGACCCGGCAGACCCGACGCTGGTCCAGTCGTTCGGGCAGGACGGCTACGAGATCGCCTCGCGCATGGTCGGCGGCGTGCTCTACCTGTGCACGTCGTATTATCCCGGCGCGCCGGAAAAGGGCGACGAGACTACGTTTGCTCCCCGGCTGTATGACGGGGACACGGCGTCGGTCGTGCCGTGCGACAGCATCGGCCTCATGCCGTACAACAACTCCATGACCTACGCGGTCGCGGCGTCGTATGACATTGCGGCCGGCACGCGGCTCTCCAGCCAGTCCGTGCTCGGCGGCGGGGAAACGGTGTACATGACGGCGGAGAATCTCTACCTGTGCGCGAGCGTCTATGACGACGGCGCGGGCAAGACCCATAAGGACGGCAGCTACACGGTCACGGACTATACCTCCAGCGTCAACACGGCGGTCAACCGCTTTGCGATCGCCGACGGCAAGCTCACCTTTGCCGCCAATGGCACTGTGCCCGGCGCACTCAACAACCAGTTCTCGCTCGACGAGCGCGACGGCTATCTGCGCATGGCCACGACCGAGCAGGCGTATTCCTACAGCGTCTACCGCGATGAAAAGCATGACTTTGAAAACACGAAAACCAATGACGACGCCACGCAGACGAGCAATGATGTGTACGTGCTCGACTGTGACCTGAACACCGTCGGCAGCGTGGCCGGGATCGCCGAAGGGGAGACGGTGTTCTCCGCGCGCTTCGACGGGGATTACGGCTATCTGTGCACCTACCGCCAGACGGATCCGGTCTTTGCTGTCGATCTGACCGCCCCGACCGATCCGAAGGTCGTCGGTGAGCTCAAGCTCAGCGGCTATTCCGACTATCTGCACGTCTGGTCAGACGGGATGCTCTTCGGCCTCGGCATGGAGACGACGGCCGTGGATGGCGGCGCGACCGTGGACGGCATGAAGCTCGTCATGATCGACACGTCCGATCCTGCCAAGCTGCACGATCTGCACACGCAGACCCTTGATGCCGACTATAGCGAGGCGCTGAATAATCACAAGGCAATTCTGGTGGACAGCGACAAGGACCTGATCGCTTTCCCGGCCGAAAACAGCTATCTCGTCTACGGCTATTCGGCGGACGACGGCTTCACGCTGCGTAAGGAGATCCCCGTCTCGCAGTGGGACGAGAACAACCGCGGCCTGTATATCGGCGACTACTTCTATGTCGTCGGTTCCGATCAGGTGAACGTGCTCGACCTGGGTACGCTTGAGAATGTGGCGCAGGCGATCATCCCGCGCGGGTAAACAACCGAAGATCTTCTGACAGGCGGTGCGCGCAGACGCACCGCCTGTTTACATTTTTGCGCCGCTGTGGTAAACTGATACATTGAGCGAATATCGCAACAAGGGAGGCGGCGCCGTGCTCGAAAAGCTGCGACAAATTGAAAACCGGTACAGCGAACTGGAGAGCAAGCTGGCCGACCCCGCGTATTATTCCGACCCCGCGGTGTTCACAAAGCTCTGCCGCGAGCAGCGCGAGCTGCAGCCGGTCGTGGAGACCTACCGGGCGTATACCGCCTGTCAGGCGCAGATCGCGCAGGCGGAGGCGCTGCTGAGCGACCCCGAGCTGCACGAGATCGCGCGCGAGGAGATCGATCTCGGCCGTGCCCGCTGCGCGGAGCTCGAGCAGCAGCTGCGTGTGCTGCTGCTGCCGCGCGACCCGAACGATGACCGCAACGTCATTCTGGAGATCCGCACCGGCGTCGGCGGGGAAGAATCGGCGCTCTTTGCGCATAGTCTTTATCGAATGTACAATATGTACGCCGACGCGCACGGGTGGAAGACCGAGATCGCCAACCTCAACGAGACGGAGCTCGGCGGCGTGCGCGAGGCGAGTCTGCTCATCAGCGGACAGGGGGCGTACTCCCGCCTGAAGTTTGAAAGCGGGGTGCACCGCGTCCAGCGCGTGCCGGAGACGGAGACCGGCGGCCGCATCCACACCAGCACCGCCACCGTGGCCGTGCTGCCGGAGATGGACGCCGTGGAGGTGCACATCGACCCGAAGGATCTGCAGATCGACACCTACCGCAGCTCCGGCGCCGGCGGCCAGCACGTCAACAAGACCGAGAGCGCCATCCGCATCACGCACCTGCCGACCGGCACGGTCGTCGAGTGTCAGGATGAGCGCAGCCAGTATAAAAACAAGGATCGCGCGATGAAGATCCTGGCCTCACGCCTGTATGCCGCGGAAAGTGCCCGGCAGAATGCCGCGCGCTCGGCCGAGCGGCGCAGCCAGGTCGGCACAGGGATGCGCAACGAGCGCATCCGAACCTACAACTTCCCGCAGGGGCGGGTGACGGATCACCGCATCGGGCTGACGCTCTATAAGCTCGATCAGGTGCTCGACGGCGATCTGGATGAGATCATTGATGCGCTCACGCTGGCCGGTCAGGCCGAAAAGCTGCGCGCATCCGCGGAGGAAGCATGAACACGAAACGAATCACAACCGAGATCGCGCAGGCAGCGGATGCCATCCGCGCCGGGCAGCTCGTCGCCGTCCCGACGGAGACGGTCTACGGCCTTGCCGGCAACGGGCTGGATCCCGCCGCCGTCGCGCAGATCTATGAGATCAAGGGCCGGCCGGCCGTCAAGCCGCTGTCGCTGATGGTGCACGACGCATCCGCCATGGCGCGCTACTGCGCCGATGTGCCGCCGGCGGCATACACGCTGGCCGAGGCGTTCTGGCCCGGCCCGCTCACGATCGTGCTGCGGGCCCAGGACTGCGTGCCCGAGATCGTGCGCGCGGGTGGGCAGACCGTCGGCCTGCGCTGCCCGGATCACCCGGCCACGCTGGCGCTCATCGAGGCCGCGCAGCTGCCGCTGGCCGCGCCGTCGGCCAATCCCTCCGGCGCGCCGAGCCCGAAAACGGCAGACGATGTGCTGGCGTATTTCAATGGGCAGATCGCGGCCGTCATCGACGGCGGGCCCTGCGGCATCGGCCGGGAGTCCACGCTCGTCGATCTCTCGCACACGCCGTACCGCATTCTGCGCTCCGCCGCCGTGCCGGACGATGCCGTCTGGGACGCGCTCGTGCGGAAAATGCACATTGTCGGCATCACGGGCGGCACGGGCTGCGGGAAAACGACCGCGCTCATGGAGCTGGAGCGTCAGGGCGCGCTCGTCATCGACTGCGACGCGGTGTATCACGAGCTGCTGGCGTCCAATACCGCCATGCTCGCGGAGATCAATGCCCGTTTTCCGGGTACAATAGAAAATGGGACGCTGCAGCGAAAGCGGCTCGGCGCAGTCGTGTTCGCGGACGCGGCGGCGCTCGACGACCTCAACGCCATCACGCACCGGTATGTCCGTGCCGAGGTGCGCGCTCGCCTGCGCGCGTGGGCGCGGCAGGGCGGCACGGTCGCGGCGATCGACGCCATCGCGCTCATTGAGAGCGGGCTGGCGGAGCTGTGCACTGTCACCATCGGCGTGACGGCGCCGCGCGAGGTGCGCATCGAGCGGCTCATCGCGCGCGAGGGCGTGACGCGCGATTATGCCGAGGCGCGCATCGACGCGCAGAAGCCCAACGAATGGTTTGCCCAACATTGCAGCTACGTGCTGGATAACGGCGGCACGCTCGCCGATTTTCAGCGCCGCTGCCATCAACTGATACAGGAGGTGCTCTCATGAGCGAAGATAAGGAACTCAAGCAGTGGAAGGAAAAGCTGTTTTATCAGCCGAAAAACGGCTATGATCGGATCGACGCCGAGCAGACCGGGGAGATCTTTGCCTATGCCGAGGGATATAAGCAGTTTCTCAACGCCGCGCGCACCGAGCGCGAGGCCGTCAAGGAGGCCATCCGCATGGCGGAGGCCGAGGGCTTTGTGCCGTATACGTTCGGCATGGAGCTGCAGCCGGGCTCGAAGGTGTATGTCAACAACCGCGGCAAGGCGCTCATGCTGGCCGTGCTCGGGCAGCAGCCGCTTGACCACGGCTGCGTGATCGCGGGCGCGCACATCGACTCCCCGCGTCTCGATCTCAAGCAGACGCCGATGTATGAGGACTCGGAACTGGCATATTTCAAGACGCACTATTACGGCGGCATCAAGAAGTACCAGTGGGTCACGATCCCGCTGGAACTGCACGGCACGGTCGCGCTCAAAGACGGCAGCACGGTCGATATAGCCATTGGCCGCGAGCCGGATGAGCCGCAGTTTGTCATCACCGATCTGCTGCCGCATCTCGGAAAGGATCAGATGCGCAAGACCATGGAAGAGGGCATCACGGGCGAGGCGCTCAACATCGTCATCGGCAGCATGCCGTATGCCGGCGAGGGGCGCGACCGCGTGAAGCTCGCCGTGCTGTCGCTGCTCCATGATGAATACGGCATCACGGAAGAGGACTTCCTGTCGGCGGAGCTTGCCGCCGTGCCGGCGTTCCCGGCGCGCGACATCGGCTTTGACCGCAGCATGATCGGCGCCTACGGTCAGGATGACCGCGTGTGCGCCTATGCCGAGCTGCGCGCCATCCTTGACCTCGACGGCGCGCCGGAGCGCACGGCCGTGTGCATCCTCGCCGACAAGGAGGAGATCGGCTCCGACGGCGTGTCCGGCATGCAGTCGCAGGCGTTCGAGGCCTTCATGGCCGACCTCTGCGAGCAGCAGGACGTCGCGCTGCGCCACTGCTTTGCCAGGAGCTTTTGCCTCTCGGCGGATGTCTGCGCGGCCTTTGACCCCAGCTTCCCCGAGGTGAGCGCCAAGCGCACGGAGGCCAAGCTCAATTACGGCATGGGCATCTGCAAGTTCACGGGTGCGCGCGGCAAGTCCGGCACGAGCGACGCCTCGGCCGAGCTCGTGGCCTATCTGCGCCGTCTGTTTGCCGACAACGGCGTCGTCTGGCAGCTGTCCGAGATGGGCAAGGTCGATCAGGGCGGCGGCGGCACGATCGCCAAGTTCATGGCCGACCGGAATATTGACACCATTGACGCCGGCGTGCCGGTGCTGAGCATGCACGCACCGTTTGAGCTCGTGGCAAAGTTCGACTGCTGGATGACGTACCGCGGCGTGCTGGCTGCCTACTGCGACACGCAGGCGTGACCGGATGCGGCAGGGGAAAACGGGGACAGTGACCGTTTTCCCTTGTGACGCAAAGAAAACCGTGGTATAATCAACATTCCTATCTGCGTATTGGGAGGTGCATCCGTGACCATCTGGAACGCGATCCTGCTCGGTCTGGTGCAGGGCATCGCAGAGTTTCTGCCGATCTCCAGCTCCGGCCATCTGTCGATCCTGCAAAACCTGTTTCATATGTCGACGGCGGAAAACGGCCATCTGTTTTTCGATGTTCTGCTGCATTTGGGCACGCTCATTTCCATCTGCATCGTCTACTGGCGGGACATCGTGGCCATGGTGCGCGAGACGATCGCGTTTTTCCGCAGCGCACGGCTGCCGGCCGAGCAGCGCCGGCAGCAGCTTCCCGCCGCGCGCATGGTGCTCATGATCATCCTGGCGACGCTGCCGCTGTTTTTGATCCTGCCGGTTAACGATCTGGTCGAGCAGCTGTACTACCACACCTTCTTCATCGGCCTCATGCTCATCCTCACGGGCTTTCTGCTGTTCGTGGCCGATAAAATGCCCAAGGGCACGCGCACGGAGAAAACCATGCGCGTGCGCGACGCGCTGGTCATCGGCGTGTGTCAGGCCGTGGCGACGATCCCGGGCCTGTCCCGGTCGGGCACGACGATCGCGGCCGGCATGGCCACGGGACTGGACCGCAGCTTTGCGGTGCGCTTCTCGTTTCTGATGTCGCTGCCCGCGGTGCTGGGGGCAAACATCCTGTCGCTGGCCAAGGCGGCCAAGGCGGGTATCGATGTGTCGCTCCTGCCGGCGTATCTGGCCGGCATGTTCGTGGCGATGGTTTCGGGCGTCGCGGCCATCGGCCTTGTCAAGCGCCTGACGTCGAAGGGCCGTTTCGGCGCGTTTTCCTACTACTGTTGGGGCGCGGGCGCACTGACGATGATTCTGTCTCTGATTTTCTGAGAGGACGTTATATAACATGGCAACTTCATCATCCAAAAAGAAAACCGGCACGGCGAAAAAATCCGCCCCGGCAGCAAAAAAGCCGGCCGCCGCGCCGAAAAAGCAGACTGCTGCGCCGAAAAAGCAGGCGGCTCCGGCCTCCGCGCCGACGGCGCCGACATGGCCGTATGCGCTGGCGTGCATCGTGCTGTCGCTGCTGGCGTTCCTGGGCCTGTTTCATGCCGAGGGTGTTGTGATCGACGGCTTTGCGGGCTTCCTGTGCGGCATCATGGGCTGGGGCTTTTGGGCGTTCCCGTTTGCGATGCTGCTGCTGGCGTGGACCTTTGTGCGCAACCCGCGCGAGCGCTTTGGCCTGCGCGTGACGGCGGCGCTGCTGATCGCGCCGCTGTTCGGCACGATCGTGCACCTGATGGTCTGCCGCGTGGCGTTCACGGCGCAGACGTTCGGCGCGATCGTCGGCCAGCTCTATGACGGGGGCAAGGCGCTCACGTCCGGCGGCGTGATCTCCGGCGGCATTGGCTATCTGCTCAAGGCCGGCATCAGCGTCTATGCGGCGCTGCCGCTGACGATGGCGGCGTTCGTGTTCTGCGTGCTGGGCAGCATGGACCTGACGGTGGGCAAGATCGCGGCCTGGGTGCGCACACGGCGCGAGGCACAGTACATCCCGGACGAAGACGTGCCGCTTGCGGAGGATGAGGAGGACGAACCGGAACCGCAGCCGCTGCCCGAGCCGCGGCGCAGTGCGCGCCGTGCCGTGCCGGACAAGCCGGTCGCCAAGAAAAAATTCATCGACATTCCGGTCGAGGAGACCATGACGGAGCCGGACGACGATCCGATCGATCCGATCCCGGTCAAAAAGCCTGCCCGCGGCGCGAAAAAGGCCGCGCCGGCCGATGCCACGCAAAATGTCCAGCCGCTGTCCGTGGAGGAGGCGGCCGATATCTGCGGCGTCACCCCGGTCACGCAGGAGATCCAGGACCCGCCGAAGCCGTCCAAAAAGGCGGCCAGCGCCGCCGTCGCGGCGGAGACGGCTGCGATCACCTCCGCCATCGAGAGCGAAAATGCCGACCACTCGTCCTATCAGCTCCCGCCGGTGTCGTTCCTGCGCGCGGGGAAGAAGGATCAGACGGACGCGACGGAGGAGATCCGCTTCAACCGCGACCGGCTCAACACCGCCCTGAGCAGCTTCGGCGTCAACGCGACCATCCGCGACGTGACGCGCGGCCCCACGGTCACGCGCTACGATCTCGAGCTCGAGGCGGGCGTGAAGCTCAACAAGATCACGAACCTCTCCGGCGACCTTGCGCTCGCGCTCGGTGTGGAGAATGTGCGCATCGCGCCGATCCCGGACAAGATCTCGACTGTCGGCATCGAGGTGCCGAACAAGGTCGTCAGCGCCGTTTGCCTGCGCGATATCATCGACTCGCCCGCATTCCGCAATGCGAAGTCCAAGCTCTCGTTTGCCGTCGGCAAGGACATCGGCGGCAACTGCATCATCGGCAACATCGCCAAGCTGCCGCATATGCTCATCGCCGGCACGACCGGCTCGGGCAAGTCCGTGTGCATGAACTCGCTCATTCTGAGCCTGCTCTATAAGGCGACGCCGGACGAGGTGCGCCTGATCATGATCGACCCGAAAATGGTCGAGCTCGGCATCTATAACGGCATCCCGCACCTGTTCATCCCCGTCGTGACCGACCCGAAGAAGGCGGCCGGCGCGCTGCAGTGGGCGGTCGTGGAGATGCTCAAGCGCTACCGCCTCTTCTCCGAGGCGCAGGTGCGCGACCTCGCCAGCTACAATGCCCTCCAGAAAAACGAGCCCGACGGGCAGACGCTGCCGCAGGTCGTCATCGTCATCGACGAGCTGGCCGACCTCATGCTCTGCGCCGCCAAAGAGGTGGAGGAGAGCATCTGCCGCGTGGCGCAGATGGGCCGCGCCGCGGGTATGCACCTCATCATCGCGACGCAGCGCCCGTCCGCGGACGTGATCACCGGCCTCATGAAGGCGAACATCCCGAGCCGCATTGCCTTTGCGGTCTCGTCCTCGCTCGAGAGCCGCATCATCCTCGATACCTCCGGCGCGGAAAAGCTCATCGGCATGGGCGATATGCTCTATGCGCCCATCGGCACCGGCAAGCCCCTGCGTGTGCAGGGCTCGTTTGTGTCGGACGAGGAGCGCGAGGAGGTCGTGCGCTTCATCAAGCAGAACTCCGAGGCGCAGTACAGCGACGATATCATCGCGCAGATCGAAAAATCCGCCGCCGAGGCCGACAAGAAGTCCGGCCCCGCGCCCGAGGCGGACAAGCCCGCCAAGAGCGACTATGACGAGCTGCTGCCGCAGGCCGTGGACGTCATTCTCGAGACGAAGCAGGCGTCGGTGTCCATGCTGCAGCGCCGGCTGAAGCTCGGCTATTCGCGCGCCGCGCGCATGGTCGATCAGATGGAGGAGATGGGCATCGTCGGCCCGTTTGAGGGCTCAAAGCCGCGCAAGATCCTCATCACGAAGCAGCAGTGGCAGGAGATGCAGTATGTGCAGGGCACCGCGCCGAGCGAGGTGCTGCAGGCGCAGACGGACTTTGCCGATGACAACGAAGAGGAACCTGAAGACGATGAATCATGATCTCCACACGGGGCGGCCGGAGCGCCGCCCCGTCGGCACGATTGCCTTTCCGGATGGGGCGGACTTTGCCCCGGAAATGACGCCGGCGCAGGTCGGCGCTTACAGCACGCTCGCCCTCGCGCACATCGGCGACGGGGTATATGAGCTCATGATGCGCACGGCCCTGTGTGCCGCCGGGCTCACGGCCGTGACCGACCTGCACCGTGAGACGGTGCGCCGCGTCAACGCGCCTGCGCAGGCGCGCGTGGCGGAGGCCATTCAGCCCGCGCTCACGGACGAGGAGCGCGCGGTCTACAAGCGCGGCCGCAACGCGAAGGTGAACTCGGTGCCGCAGCATGCGGACGTCGCACAGTATCACGCGGCCACGGGGCTCGAGACGCTCTTTGGCTGGCTGTATCTGCTCGGCCGCACGCAGCGGCTGCGCGAGCTCTTCAGCAAGATCACGGAGGTGCTGTAACATGCCAATGGACGCAGTTTTTCTGCACGGCCTGACGCAGGAACTGACGCAGAGCCTGACCGGCGCGCGCATCGACAAGGTGCAGCAGCCGGAGCGCGACCTGCTGCTGCTGTCCGTGCGCACGCAGAGCGGCAACGCGAAGCTGCTCGTGCACGGCGGCGTGGGCAGCGCGCGGGTGCATTTCACGGCCGGCACGTTTGAAAATCCGGCCGAACCGCCGATGTTCTGCATGCTTCTGCGCAAGCATCTGGTCGGCGCGCGCATCACGGGTATTTCCCAGCCGGACTTCGAGCGCATGCTCGTTCTCGATCTCGACGGGCGCGATGAGCTCGGCACGCCGGTCAAAAAGCAGCTCATTGTTGAAATGCTTGGCCGCCAGTCGAACGTCATCCTCGTCAGCGCCGACGGGCACATCATCGACTGCATGCGCCGCGTGGATTCCTCCATGAGCGAGACGCGCCAGGTGCAGCCGGGCCTGTTTTACCGCCTGCCGCTGCGGCAGGACAAGCCGGTCCTGTTTGACACGACGCCGGAGCAGCGCGCGCAGCTGCTCTCCGGCCCGGTCACTGCGGCGACGCTTGATAAGTGGCTGCTGGGTCTGTTTTCCGGCGTGTCGCCCCTGCTGTGCCGGGAGGTGTGCTTCCGCGCGCTCGGCGATGCCAGCCCCCGGTTCGAGCGGCTGGACGATGCGCAGCGCGCGCGCCTGGAGCACGAGCTGGACGCGCTGGTGTTCTCGGTCGAGACGAACAATCTCGTGCCCACCATGCTGCTCGACGGCGACCGGCCGAAGGATTTTTCCGCCGTGCCGATCCTGCAGTATCAGGGCGCGCTGGAATGCCGCGGCTGCGGCTCGTTTTCCGAGCTGCTGGACGAATTTTATCTCCGCCGCGACAAGGCGGAGGCCATGCGCCGCCGCTCGCAGGAGCTGACGCATCAGATGCGCACCCTGCGCGACCGCACAGCCAAAAAGCTGGCCATCCAGCAGTCGGACCTGCTGCGCTGCGCCGACCGTGAGGCCCTGCGGCAGAAGGCCGACCTCATCAAGGCCAACCTCTACCGTATCCAGAAAGGTGACCGCACCGTGACGGTGCAGGACTACTATGCCGAGGGCTGCCCGGACGTGACGATCGAGCTGGACCCGCGCAAGAGCCCGCAGGAGAACGCCGCCGCGCTCTATAAGTCCTACCGCAAGGCCAAAACGGCCGAACAGCACCTGACCGGCCTGATCGCGGAGGCGAGCCGGAACCTCGACTACCTCAACAGTGTGCTCGATGAGCTCGCGCGCGCCGAGAGCGAGCGCGACCTTGCGGATATTCGCGCCGAGCTGCGCGTGACCGGGTATCTGCGCCAGCCGCGCAATGCCAAAAAGGAAAAGACGGCGCAGCGCGCGCCGCTCGCCTTTGTTTCGAGCACCGGGTATGAGATCCTCGTCGGCCGCTCCAACACGCAAAATGACGAGCTGACGCACCGCACCGCCCGCCGCACGGACATCTGGCTGCATGTGCAGAAGGTACACGGTTCGCACGTCATCATCCGTGCGCACGACACGACGCCCGACGACCAGACGATCGCCGAGGCGGCGAGTCTCGCCGTATACTATTCGCAGGCGCGCGGTGGCGGGAAGACACCGGTGGATTACACCATGGCGCGCTTCGTGCGCAAGCCGTCCGGCGCGCTGCCGGGCATGGTACTCTATACGGACTACCAGACCTGCATGGCCGAGAGCAATGAGGCGCTCGTGGAGCGCCTGCGCGTGCGCTAAGGCAGCAAAAAGCTCCCCCGGCGGGGGAGCTTTTTCTGTTTCTCTTGCGGTATATTGCAGCAATTTTTCGCGTACTGGTTGGACGGTTGACGGATGCGGAAAACTGCGGTATGCTTTTGGCGGCAATGTGGGTTCAATCCGGCGTTGCCGGAGACTTTGACGAGCTATGGAGGGAGCAATGCGCAGATCATGGAGCTGCCCGCCCAGGCAGGGCGCAGCGATGCCCGGACGCCGCGGAGGCATCCGGCTGCGGTTCGATCCGGGCGTTGACCCGGAGGTGCGGCGCGCCCTTATGCAGTTTGTGCGCTGGCTGCAGACGCAGTACGCGTTCCCTGTGCGCGTGCCGGTCTATGTGCGGGCGGCCGAGCGGCTTTTGTGCCGGGATGGCGATCTGGCCTGCGGGACATTTCTTGGCCCCAGCGATCCGAAACAGGAGCCGTATATCCGCCTTGCTGTCGGAGATTACCCGCAGATGCTTGCAGCGTGGGGACAGGACAGTGCGCTGGCATCGATCCTGCGCTCGCTTGCGCACGAGCTGACGCATTATTTTCAATGGGTGCGCGATCCCGTGGGGTATCAGACTGCGGACGAGTCCAAACTGGAGCGGCAGGCGGATCGCTGCGCCCGCGAGACCTTATACGATTACGCGGATGTGTATGCGCATCCGTGAGGTACACATATCCTTTTAGGGCAGAAAACGGAGGAATCCTTATGAAAAAACTCATTGCCTATTACTCCCGCGCGGGAGAGAACTATTTTTCCGGGACGCACCGCACCATCGCCGTCGGCAACACGGAGAAGGCGGCGCGGCTGCTCGCCGAACTCACCGGCGCGGAACTATTCCACATCGAGCAGAAGGTGCCGTATTCGGACGACTATGATACCTGCGTCGCTGAGGCGCGGCGCGACCTGCGCGCGAACGCCCGTCCGGAACTGACGGCGCTGCCGGAGCGTCTGGACGACTATGAAGAAATCTACCTCGGCTATCCGAACTACTGCGGTACCATGCCGATGGCGGTCTACACCTTTCTTGAGCACTATGACTGGCAGGGGAAAACCATCCATCCGTTCTGCACGAATGAGGGCAGCGGCCTGTCGAACACGGAGCAGGACATCCAGCGGGCGGCGAAGGGCGCGCGGGTCGCGCGCGGCCTGTCGCTGCGCGGCAGCGCGGTCGAGGGCGCAAAACCGAAACTGGAGCAGTGGGTGCGCGGATAACACGCGCGTTCTGACCGGCAGAGAGGAAGGAGGCTGTGCATGAGCCGAAACGCAAAGATTCTCATCGATTTGGCCGTGCTCGCGGCCGTTTACGGCATCTGGCTGCTGCCGAAGTGGCGGCCGCTGGGGAAAAGACCGCTGCTCGTCTATACGCTCATGTACGGCTGCCTCGCCGGGATCGTGCGCTTTACGCTCATGCCGGTGCTCACGGCGCTGCCGTTCTGCCTTGACCATCCGTATATCCCCATGCACATGGCGCCGTTTGAGGACGTTATCCTCCGCCACGGCGATTATGTCCGGCAGATCGTGCTGAACATCGCCCTGTTTGTCCCGTTCGGCGTTTTGCTGCCGCTGTGCCGCAGCTGCCGCGGCAGGCGGTGCAGCTTCTGGCGCTGCCTGCTGCTGACGCTGGCGCTCAGTGTCGGCATCGAGGTCGTGCAGCCGCTGCTGCACGCATTCCGCAGTTCGGACATTACGGACGTCATCACGAACACGACCGGAGGCGTGCTCGGCTATGCGCTCTGGGCGATCGTGCACGCCTGCCGGAAAAAACGTGAAGATTGACCTGCCTTGAGATACCGGTGCTTTTGCCGGTATCTTTTTTGTTGAAAATGTGCCGCTGTTTCGTTATACTATTACAAAAAGCGGAATTTTACGGTCAAAAACGGAGAAAAAACAAAAATCGGAGGAGAGAACATGGACGAGCGGATCTATCGCGAATACGTTGCGATCCTGAAAGAGGAGCTGCAGCCTGCCATGGGCTGTACAGAGCCGATCGCCGTGGCGTACTGCGCGGCGCTGGCCCACAGGACGCTCGGCGCGCTGCCGGAAACGGTCGAGGTGCTCGCGAGCGCGAACATCATCAAAAACGTCAAGAGCGTCATTGTGCCGAATACGAACGGCCAGCGCGGCATTGCGGCGGCCGCAGCGGCGGGTATCGTTTCCGGCAATGCCGACGCGCAGCTGCAGGTGCTTGCGAGCCTCACGCCGGAGCAGGTGGATGCGGTGGGCGCCTATCTGCAGCAGGCTGCCTTTACCGTCCGGCGCGCGGACAAGGACTACGTGTTCGACATTCAGGTGCGCGTCACGGCGGGGGGGGGCGGACAGCGCGTCCGTCGAGATCGCGGGCTATCACACGAACGTGATCCGTATCGAGAAAAACGGCGTCGTGCAGTTTCACAAGGACTATCAGGAGTCCGGCAGCCAGCACGCCACCGACCGCAGTCTGCTGACGGTCGAGCACATCATCGCCTTTGCAAACGAGGTGGACATTGCCGACGTGCAGGAGACGCTCCAGCGGCAGATCGACTATAACTGGGCCATCGCCGAGGAGGGCCTGCGCGGGGATTACGGCGCGAACATCGGCCGCATCCTGCTGCAGTCTTACGGCATGAGCATCCACAACCGCGCCAAGGCCTACGCCGCGGCCGGGTCGGACGCACGCATGAACGGCTGCGACCTGCCGGTGGTCATCAACTCCGGCAGCGGCAACCAGGGGCTGACGGCATCACTGCCGGTCATCGTCTACGCCAGGGAACTGGGCGTTACGCAGCAGATGCTCTACCGCGCGCTCGTGGTGTCGAACCTCGTCACCATCCATCTGAAAACCGGCATCGGCAGCCTGTCCGCCTACTGCGGCGCTACGGCGGCCGGCTGCGGCGCGGCCGCGGGCGTGACGTATCTGTATGGCGGGCAGTTCCGCGAGATCGCGCACACCATCGTCAACGCGATCGCCATTGATTCCGGCATGATCTGCGACGGTGCGAAGGCGAGCTGCGCGGCCAAGATCGCCTCGGCAGTCGAGGCGGGTCTGCTGGGTATGCAGATGCAGATGCACGAGAGCCAGTTCTACGGCGGCGACGGCATCGTCGTCAAGGGCGTGGAGAACACGATCCGCAACATCGGCACACTTGCGAGCGAGGGCATGCGCGAGACCGACCGCACGATCATCCGCATGATGATCCAGGAGCACTGATCCGCCGAATATTGCCGGCTGCCGGTTGGCGGCCGGCATTTTTGCGCCGAATTTTCGCACCGGCGGAGAATCGGCATTGCATTTTGCGCGCCGAGCGCGTATAATACCGCATATTTCATTTTGCAAAAGATTTGCATACCCAAGGAGGCGCGCCATGCGTTTATTTGATATTCTCGGGCCGGTCATGGTCGGCCCGTCCAGCAGCCACACGGCCGGGGCTGTGCGCATCGGCCTGACGGCCCGCAAACTGCTCGGCGACCGGCCGGTGCACGCGGACATTTCGCTGCACGGCAGCTTCGCCCTGACCGGTCATGGCCACGGCACGGACTGCGCGCTGATCGCGGGCCTGCTCGGTATGCAGCCGGACGATCTGCGCATTCCGGGCAGCTTTGCCGTCGCGGCGGAGCAGGGGCTGACGTTCTCGTTCCGGAACGTGCAGCTGCGCAACGCGCACCCGAACACCGCGCGCCTGCAGCTCACGGGCGCCAAGGGCCGCACGCTGGACATCGTGGCCGAGAGCATCGGCGGCGGGCGCATCCGCATCTGCTCCATCGACGGTATCGAGACGAACTTTTCCGGTGAGCACAACACGCTCATTGTCCACAATCAGGACACGCCCGGCCATGTCGCTGCCGTGACGGCGGCGCTCATGCAGCGGCACGTCAACATCGCCACCATGCAGCTCTACCGCAGCGAGCAGGGCGGCTACGCGGTCATGATCCTCGAGTGTGACCAGCCGATCCCGAAGGATATCGAGCAGTGGCTGTCGCACATCGAGGGCATTCAGAAGATCACGATCTTTAATCAGGAGGAACCGGTATGAGCTTTTCGAGCATTGCATCCATGCTTTCGGCTGCACAGGAGAGCGGGCAGCCGCTCTATGCCGTCATCCGTGATGCGGACTGTCAGGAAAACGGCTATGACGCTGCGGCGTCCTACCGCCAGATCGCGGCGCTCTGGACGGCGATGCAACAGTCGAGCCGGCAGTACTGCGCATCCGACCGCTCCAACAGCGGGCTCATCGGCGGCGACGCGGCCAGATTCCGCGCGGCGGCGGAGGCCGGCCGCCTCCTCGGCGGGACGTATTTTCAGCGCGTGACGGAAGAGGCGCTCAAGGTGGCCGAGTGCAATGCGTGCATGAAGCGCATCGTCGCCGCGCCCACGGCGGGCAGCTGCGGCGTGCTGCCGGCGGTGCTGATCCCGTTGGCAGAGGAGCGGGACGTGCCGGAGGAGACGATCCTGCAGGCGCTGTATATCGCGGCCGGGTTCGGCCAGGTCACGGCGCTGCGCGCGAGCGTGGCCGGCGCGGAGGGCGGCTGCCAGGCGGAGATCGGCACGGCCAGCGCCATGGCGGCGGCTGCGCTGACGCACATCCTCGGTGGCACGGCGCAGCAGTGCGCGGATGCGTACGCCATCGCGCTCGGCAATCTGCTCGGCCTGGTGTGTGACCCGGTCGCGGGCCTGGTCGAGGTACCGTGTGTCAAGCGCAATGTCATCGGTGCGGTCAATGCCGTGAGCGCGGCGAATATGGCCGTCGCCGGCATCACGAGCCGCATCCCGGTCGATGAGGTCATCGATGCCATGGGCGAGGTCGGTGATGCGCTCCCGGCCAGCCTGCGCGAGACCGGCCTCGGCGGCCTTGCCGCTACGCCGACTGGCCGGCAGGCGGCCGAGCGGATCGCCCGCGCCGAACACTGAATGCCTCCGTCCCGCAGGCCGAGCCATCGGCGGCGGGGCGGATTTTTGCGGGAAAAGGCTTGACAGACGGGCAAAATCACGGCAATGTATAGTTATCCTATAGAACGAACGACCCGCTCTGCGGGCGGAAAGGCGGAGCCATGGAATTCAATAAACCCATTGCGGATATGCTCCCCGGCATGGATGTCGAGGGCTTTTATATTCTGCGCGCGGCGGCGCTCAAGACGACTAACAACGGCAAACCGTTTCTCAGCGGTACGATCTGCGACCGCACGGGCAGCGTGGAGATCAAGATCTGGGACTACAGCGGCCCGATCGGCGCGCGCCCGGACGATACCGGCCGCGTCGTAAAGATCCGCGGCAGCGTCTCGGAATACCGCGGTGCGCTGCAGATCAGCGTCCACCGCATCCGTATGGCCGAAGCGGCGGACGATTATGACACGGCGCTGCTCGTGCCGACGGCGCCCATCGACGCGGACGCCGCGCTGGCGGACGTGCAGCGGCTGGTCGCCTCGATCACGGACGCGGATTACCGCAGCGTGGCCGAGACGATGCTGGCGCGGCACCTCGATGCATTCCGGCGCATTCCGGCCGGGAAGAGCGTGCACCACAGTTTCCTGTCCGGCCTTTTGATGCATACTTACAACATGCTGCGCACGGCGGATTTTCTCGCGGACCTGTATCCGGAGGTCATTGACCGCAGCCTGCTGCTGACCGGCACGCTGCTGCACGATTTCGGCAAGGAGCGGGAGTTTGCGTTTTCCGATCTCGGCATCGTGACGGAGTACTCCACGGCCGGGCAGCTCCTTGGCCATCTGGTCATGGGGGCGCAGGAGGTCGCGGACGCCGCGCGCGAGCTTGGCATTCCCGAGGAAAAGTCCATGCTGCTGCAGCACCTGCTGCTCTCGCACCACGGCGAGCCGGAGTTCGGCGCGGCCGTGCGGCCCATGTGCGCGGAGGCGGAGCTGCTGTCATACATTGACCTCATCGACAGCCGCATGGAGATCTATGCGGAAACGCTGCCGACCGTGCCGGCCGGCA
>ERZ773113.229-NODE-229-length-30389-cov-5.913859_pt1 | contig 30389 bp, 31 predicted proteins | sample MGYA00580565_ERZ773113 | MGnify/ENA primary metagenome ERZ773113 (study PRJEB29015, sample SAMEA2737827) | human gut metagenome | biome: human gut; feature: human-associated habitat; material: faeces | place: China | collected 2012 ...
CAGTACAAAATACAGACATCCCATAATAATCGCAAATGCTCCGGCGTGCGGGTCTTTTAAGATTTCCAGTCGGCGCTGTTTTTCTCTCCAGGAACTTAACGCATCCATCGTATCCAGATAGCCGTCGAGGTGAATACCGCCCGTCACCAGAACCGGAACTGCCGTCAGCACTGCAGCCCGCAGCATGCTTCCCGCGCCAATCTGCTGCAGCAGCCAGAAAAGCACCGCCGAAACTGCACCGACAGCCAGTCCGACCCACGGAAAGAAACACAACGCATATTTCATGTTCTCTTTTTCCCAGTCTGCCGGCGGCATCGGGATTTTCGAGTACATGGCAAACGCCACTTTAAAATTATTCCATATCGTTTTCATCTTATTCTTTTTTTATTCTGACGGGAATCCCATACACAACCTCGGTCACACAGTCCGCCATCTCTGCCAGACGTACATTAATGTTTCCCAGGATCCGCTGGTATTCCATCGTCTCCTCCTCATATCGGTATCCGTCCGAAAAAATTTCATTCGTCACCAGAACCAGATTCCGCGCCTGATGGGCCAGACGGGAAACGCCCGCAAGAATTTCCTCCTCCGTCCGCGCTTTTCCCGCCCCGGATGGATCAAATATTTCATTTGCCGTGAGATTCGACATACATTCGAGCAGCACATCGCTTCCCGGTTCCAGCTCCACTTCTTTTAAATTCGTATAACACTCAATCGTCGAAAACTTCTTTGCCGCGCGCATCTTCCGGTGGCGTGCAATACGCGCCTGCCCTTCCGCACCGAACGGCTGCATCGTTGCGATATAAACCCTCCGTGTTCCGCCAAAATCCAGAATACACTGCTCCGCATACGCCGATTTTCCGCTGCCGCTGCCGCCGATCACAATGACGTTTTTATTGCGAGCGTACTTCGGATGCTTTGGTCTACCACTCATCATCAGCCGTTCGGTCTGTGTGAGGATGACGTTGTTCTCGAATACCGGGTCAATAAAAGGTTCGATGTCCTTCTGGTTGCCCCATCGGGCAGAGCCATATTCTTCGCCTTGCCGATACTTCTTCGCGTTCTTCCCTTTGAAGTAGATTACTGCTTTCAGCGCAGCTGCGCCGACCAGCCCCACCATCAGGTCGAACGGGTGAAAACTGGGTAAGACACTTTTGTAGGCCAGGCCAAAGTTCATAAAAAGAACCATCAGCCTGTCCACCACAGAATCGCCATTGCAATGGCGGTAGAGCCATGCGGCTTTCTCCACCATGTAAAAGGCGATGATGTACGGAAAATTCAGCAGGATCAGCTTTTTCATGTCTGCCGACTGCGCCATCCGGCTTATCTCTGCAGCCAGTTTTTTGCCCCATGCCGTACCGCCCGTCTGGTTGGACGGTGCTTTGCGCGGCAGGCGGGCAGGTTTTTTCAGATTCTTCATCGTATCGGTTCCTGCTCCCTCTTTTTTTCTTTCTTGAGCTGACGGTGATTGGAAAGTTCCTCTTTCACTTTTTCCAGCTTTTGACGCACCGATTCGCGTTTCTGCTTTTTCAACGTTTCACTGGTGTACTCCTTAAAGGCGGCGGTCATAACATCCACGTCCTTGCCCTTGAAAAAGACCAGATACTCCGTCTTGCCCTCCTGCTCTACCTTTTTCAGACTATAATCAATGCCATACTTCCGGGCTACCCGGTCAAAGGACTTGATGTTATTGTCCGTGACAACGATGTTCGTGATCTGTGCGCCGCTTCTTTGCAGGCTCTTGATGCTCTGCTTACCTGTTCTCTTACATTGACCTTTCCCTTTCTCCTGCTGCTTTTTCTTCTTGTCCATCTCTGCCAGCAGCTTTATCAGGGCCGCTTTCAAAATCTGTGCAGTGATTTTTCCTCCTTTGATGCACAGCGAGATGGTTTTCTCGTTGACTTCTTCCTGCACGGTTGCTCACCTCCCATCTATCGCCGCTGCATCAGGGGCGGACTGCCCCAGCCGCAGGCGGTGCGGTATCGCCCAGCACCGAACGGAACTTCTTGCGGCACTGGTGCAGCAGATAGCCGCACTCCCATTTGTGCCGGCAGTGCTTGCAGGGATGGCCGCTGTCCGTTCCCGGACGCTGGCGCATCATACGTTCAAACGGATTATCTGTGAAATTCATAGGCTTAACCTCCCTGTTCAGCCAGCGGCAGCACCCCGCGCCGCTTCAACGTATGATAAAGGAACTTCCGGCCTTTCTGCGTCCATGCCGTGTGCAGCTTTTCCACCTCGGAGCCATCGCTGCGCTGGAGCCGGAACGTCAGGCTGGATGTATACCCCTTGCCGTGGTGTTCCGAATACAGTACCCACTGGCCGTTGGCCCGGTACTGGATACCATGCAGATGCAGCAGCCGATTGAACACCTTGGCTCCGCAGCCGTACTCTTTGGCAATCTGCGTAGTCGTCACCAGCGAATTGGACTCGCTCAGCTGCGCCTCATAGCTACTCCGGCGCGGCGGCTTCTTATGCAGCAGGCCGAGCAACGCATCCCAGTCAAACGGCTGCGGACGATACGCCGCGCCGACTGCCGTGTGGTGCAGTTTGCAGAGCTTCTTTGCCATGTCCTGCGTAATACGGTAGTCTTTCACATACCGCTGGACCGTACGTCCGCCCTCATCCTGGAGCCGGACACGGGGCATATACTCGTAGTCGCGGCCCTCGATGAAACCATACTGGCACATACGCGGGAACCACTTGCGGAAATCGCTGCGAATGTGCATCTGGTCATACAGATCACGCGCCCACAGCGTAGAGGGCATCGTGTCCATACTCATGAATACGATGTTCATGGGGTTGTCCTCCTTAATTTTTATCTACTCTGCCGACCCACCCCCATATCATGCCGAACCTGTGCGGAATAATAGCTATCCACGGTCACAGGCGCATTGTAGAGTGTTGCCAGCAGGTATTGCTTGATGTTGCGAATTGGGGTGCTGTTTTCCTTTAAGCACTCCAGTATGTACTGGATATGCGAGGAATCCAGCTTCATCAGGCGGCTTTTCACCACCTCTTTCGGCTTTTCCTCGCCACAGATGCGCAGGAACTTCTTTCTGCTGGTGACAGTTTCCACCAGCAGTTCCAGAATCTCATACAGAACCGTTTTATCTGCCGGATAGCCCTGTTCCAGAATTTCCAGTTCCAGAGCCTCCTTGAAATAGTGGCGGTACTGTTCTTCTTCCTGCAGTTCAGCCGGATAGATAAGATCAGGCTCACTATTATCTGTCTTATTTATCTTCTCAGTATTACTTCCGTTTGATTTTAGAACTCCCGGAAGTTCGTTTTTCAAACCGCCGGAAGTATGATTTTCATACTTCCAGTAGTTCGATTGCGAAAGCCCCGCATAAAGGTCTTTCACATACAGCAGATTGGGTTTGCCAAGTCCCTGTCTGCGCCGCTCGATAAGCTGAAACTCCTGTTCCAGTTCATCCAGCAGTTTGACCGCCTTTTGTCTGGCACAATGAATAGAGTCCATAACTTCCTCTATCGTGCAGATAATGTAGGCGTTGCCGTGCTTGTCCTGCCAGCCGTTCTTAATGGAAAGGCTCATACGATCCAGCAGCACAGCATATAGCAGTTTGGCGTCCCCGGACATCTTCTGGAACAGATCAGCCTTGACCAGTGCTTTCGGCACACGGTAAAAGCTGTATCGGTCTGCTCCCAGACCTTTGAAATACGGGTACTCCATGTAAATTCATCACCCCCTGTCGGATTGGATTTGCACTATTAGAAATAACAGTACATTCCTGCGGTGGAACACGTTTCCATGCTCCACCGCAGTGTATCTGCTGTTATTTGAACTTTGCCATTCTGCCCCAGCCCGTTCCTGCCCCATATTTCAGCGGCGTATTTTCTGGTAAGACACGCAGGATGCACATTCAGTGCCAGAAGTATCTCTCTGGGATGGCTTATTCAGTTGTCAAAGAGCTTTTGTGAGAGGTTTCTTTTGTGTACCCCTTACACTAATAGGAATCCGCAGGGCCTTTTTGGAATACAATTTTCAAAAAAAATTTTAGAAATTTTTGATTTTTTCTCCAGGTCATCGGTTTTTGACGCAAAATCGAAAGTTTTGTTTTTATGTAATTCGATATTTTTCATTGAGATAGGCTGCAATACAGCTTTCCAGAGAACTGCTACCAGCAAATTCGACCTCGATGGTATACTCGCCACACCTATTTACATAAGGAGAACCGCTTGCACCATCCTCTAACCGCTGTGAGTTCTTGTTCATTTGACGTTCTCCTCTCATGCCAAACCTCCCGCTGCCAATTCATAATGTGCTTCAAAATCAAATTTCCGGCGAATCCGTTCAAGAGCCTGATTTACCGCTCTTGTTACCGACCCACGCGATATTCCCATATCGTCTGCAATTTCCTGATGGGTCTTTCCAAGAACAAACTGCTGATGGATGAGGTCACGCTGTTTATCTGTCAGAACAGCCAGCATCGCATGAACAGCTTCATTCTCAATAATCTTTTCCAACATATTGATCGTACGGTCAGCAATCTCACTCCAGTCCTCTGATAATGCGTGGTAAGAAACGCACACATTGCTTCGCCCTGCGCCCTCGCACTTTGCCTGATTATCTTCCATCTTCCGCTCACCCTCAAACAAAGCACGGATATGCCACTCGCAGTTTTCAAAATACTCTTCCTCAATCACATCGCCCTTTCCCTCTGCTGCATCGTAGGCATAGTCTCCACAGCAGTCATGGATATGGAACACGGTGTTTCGCTTCCCTGCAGAAAACAAAACATAACCGCTGTTGTAGACCGTTAAATGACTGCCCTGATCAAATTCCCTGCGAAGCAGCACGATACCTTCCTCGTAAAGCATCTTGGGAGAAGGAGTGCGCTTTGCATGGGAAGGTGCTCCTACCAGTTCCTTGACCTTTTTCAATGTAAGCATTTTGTCCACCTTTCTGCCTTTCGGCTTCGGGTGAACTGAAAAAAGCAGCAAAAATCGTCTCAGATTCACCCGTTTTTTTGAACGGGAATCTAAGATTCCTCTTGCTGCTTTCTATTTGTTTGAAGTCCCTATACTAATAGGAATCCACAAAGCCATTTTGGAATACAGTTTTTCAAAAAATTTTGAAAAATAAAAAAGCCGGAACAGGATGAACTACTTACAGGCGCACTACTGCGCTGCATTCGCTCATTCTGTTCCGGCCTATATCACATATTGCTACGGTATCGCTCTAACAAACAGATATTATATTGTAGACCCAAAAGAACGTCTGGTGGAGCTGGTCGGCTAACCAGGTGCCGCCTAAGATTCCACCTCTGCAATTTCAGTGTCCGATGAAGCACTCTGCTTCAGGCTTCTTTCCGTTGGTTCTCTGCTGTGAAAAATTCGATACTCTTCACTGGAAGGCCGTGAATGCACTCCACCAGAGACTCAGCAGAAATATAATCTTCACAGCCACCACGCTTGATCTGAAGCATATTCTTTCCATCAACGACACTGCGATTCCCGATCCGCAGCCCCTTTGGGGTGCGGATTTCATGTTCTCCGTTGCTCATCTTCTCACGGCCTCCTTTGTGTTGGTTTAAGTTTCTTTTTCCCTCTATTCAATTTCACCTTTTGAATTTCCGCTCTTTTTTCACCTTTTTCGGCTTGCATATTTACGATTTTTACGGTATAATAATCCAAAAGATGATAGAATATAGCATATATTATAAGCAAGTCGTGTCGCCGTGTCAAGATGTAAATGTGAAAATTTGTTGCATCTTCCAGATTGAATATTTACAAATCCCGTTGCACATTGTTACAGCACGATAACTACGCCATAGAAAGGTTGCAAACATGAAATTTGGAGAGAAAGTTCGCGATCTACGAAAGAAACATTCTTTAACACAGGACGAATTGGCACAATGTCTGGGTATCAACAAACGAACGATCATCGGATGGGAGCGTGATGGCCGCTACCCTCGCAGTATTGAAATGCTTGAAAAGATGGCCGATATATTCCATGTACCTTTGACCTATTTGCAACCGGATCAGTCTTTATTTATCGAACGTGCTGCCGAAGCCTACGGAAAAAAAGGCAAAATAGAAGCCCAGCATCTCGCATTTGAGCTTACTGAGCTATTTGCCAGCGGAGAGCTGACCCCGCAGGATATGGACGGCATCATGTATGAAATGCACAAAGCCTATTTTAAGTACCGAGAACAAAAACGAGAAAAGGAACGAATAATGAACCTGTAAACCACTGTTCTATTCACTATGCCATCCCCGGAAGGAGATTACATTATGGATTCTGCGTTTATTCACCAAGCTGCCAACGAACTTGTCCAAAATGCCGGAACTCGCAACATCAAACAGATCGCGCGTAGTTGCAGTCTGGACATCAGTGAAACATCTCGCATTAAAGATATGTTGGGTTTGCTTTCACTCTATTTTGATAAGCCACTGATCCTTATCAATCGCCAGCTGGACAAACAGACAAAGCAGATGGTGTGCGGTTATGCGCTCGGACATTATCTGGAGCATCAGCTTCTTATGGACTTGCATACTCTGAACAAATTTCTGACCATTAAGGATAAGCACATCCTTCTTTATGAGCATAACGCTTTCACATCCCACCTGATGCTGGACAGTGATGAAGTCTATCAAATGACGAAACGTGGGCTGGACGCTGCGCAAATTGCTGTAGCTAAGCGGATTCACCTCAATCTGGTGATGGTGAAACTTCTTGAGTTGCATCATCTGGGATACGATCTAAGGCACTATCACGCCCAGCACCACGCGTTTATCAAACAGTTCAACCTTCCGGCACATTTTCAGTTTGATGTTGCCGCCGGATGAACTTATGTTCTTATAACCCTAAAACCCGTAATGAACGGCGCGTTACGCCTGTCCATCACGGGTTTTTCGTGTTATTTCAGTTTTTCGAGGATTTCATCAGCACTCATGCCTTCAGCAAGCAGCTTTTTCAGAACAGATTCTGCCTCTGCTTTCTTTGCTTCCTCTGCAGCCTTAGCATCTGCCTTTGCTTTCTTTTCTTCCAGAGTGGCCACTTCTTTTTCGGCCTTCCTCAAAGCAGCCTTTTTTGCTTTCAAATCAGCCTTCAAAGTGTCAATGTTGGCGGTGATGGATGCAATCTCGGCTGTGAGTACTTCCTTCGCGGACTGCTTTTCCGCAATCTGCGTTGCAAAATCAGCAGTCACAGTTTTGGGCTTATTCTTGCTACCTTTGGTTCTGGGCATAGGTGATAACCTCTTTCCTGTTATGATGGTTTAATTATATCACTGTGGGATAATAAATGAAATATATAATATCGTCCATAATGATAGCACCTATTTGTTTTTCTACATTTATTCGTTATCACATCTCTGCCGATCACAGATCGTTGCCTGCTGCTCACCACGAAGAGGTGTGTGATTATCCGAGCAGCATCGGGAGCCACCACTCCCAATATTCCACATAATTCTATTCTTTTACAGATGCTTTTTTGCCTTCGTAATTCCGTAGTACATTAAACCGCCAATCATTCCACCGACTGTGTTATAGAACAAATCAGACAGTTGGAATGTACCGAGCCTTAAAAACAGCTGTAGCACCTCAATGCTTATCGAAAAAATGAACGCTATCTTTCCGCTATACCACAGTATCTTCTTCCAGCTACTGCCCATTTTCTCTTGAAATGTCCATATAACCATGCTGGTGAACGGCACCATCATGATTACGTTCTCAATGCACTCAGTTGTAAGTTTCTGCTCGCCGTTCACGTTCTCCCAGATGCCCCAGCCACCCATGACATTTGACAAAGGATTTAGCCACAGGTTCCGATTCAGCAGCGTTTGGAACAAGATCATCGATGTCACGAAAACTAGTAAGAACATCTTCCGAAAGAACACGCTCTCTTTAAATTTCTGATACCAAGTCACTATGGCGCTCTTCCATCCTTTGCCTGCTGCGGTAGGCTCATACGCATACAGATAGAAAAACATGGCCAAAAAGGAAAGAAGAAGCGAAAAGCCAAACGGCTCATATAGCACAGTCAGGATGTTTGTGAGGATCTTCCCGAATAAATCAATAGTTTCTTTCATCATTGTTTAGAGATCACTGAACAGGTCAGCCTTGTACACGCCGTTTTCCAGCATCTTCTTGAAGCTGTCCTTTACAGCTGCGACATCCTCATGATATGTCATACCATACCAAGTGTCATTGGTTTTCAGAACCTTTACAGACATCTTTCCCTGCTCCAGCAGTTCACCGATAAAGATGGGAATCAGATATTCTGCTTTCAAAGGATTACCCGGGACTTCTTTCTTAAAGAACTCCTTAAAGCCACCTTCCAGCACATCCAAAAACTCCGGTGTCAAGCCCCACATATTCATAGAAACAAGAGAATTTACATCAACAGCTACGCCGTCTGCTTCTGCCCCAGTTGCAGTTTTTACAATATTCTTGGTCTCTACAACCTCAGTCAGATTATTCTGATCGTCCATCTTGCAGATGCCACGGGTCACACCACCATTATCGGACAGCGTATTTTTCAGAACAAAACCTGCCATACAGGACTTACCGCCATTCACCAGATACTCATGAACAGCCTTAAAGCCCTCCTTACCATAGTAATCATCTGCATTAATCACAATAAACGGGGTATCAATCACATTTTTCGCCGCAAGCACAGCCTGACCGGTTCCCCACGGCTTTGTCCGACCTTCTGGCATAGTTCCCGGAATATCGTTAATATCCTGGAAAGCATAGTCAACAGTTACATTATGAGAGGAGCAAATAGAGTCAATACGATCACCGATAACCTCTTTGAACTCTTTCTCGATATCCTTGCGGATGATAAATACCACATGATTAAATCCTGCTTCGATTGCATCATGGATGGAATAGTCCATAATGATATGGTTAGCATCATCAACCGGCTCCAACTGCTTAATTCCCGTTCCAAATCGGCTGCCGATACCAGCTGCCATGATAAGTAATGTTGTATTCATTGTTTTTTCTCCAAGTTTTTTCTATCAAATTGATTTTATCATAGTTTTTATTCTTCACATCTCTGCCGATCATAGATCGTTGCCTACTGCTCACCACGAAGAGATGTGTGAAGGTTTGAGCAGCCACCGTGTGAGAATTCACACAGTTTTATTTTTCCTAATACAGACACCAATTCGACAGCATTCGACTTTTTGGGCATATTTAGTTCATTTTGCGTTTACAGTTTAGTACTCTTTCTTCAAGGCTCCTGAATGTTCTTCCACAAACTGTGCTATTACGTTCTCATATCCTTCCGGATCTTTTCTATAGTTCTCTGCATGATTAGCTCCATGAACCACATACAACTGTTTTTCACTGCTACAACTATCATAAAGTCTGTATGCCATAGATAGTGGTGCTTGTGTATCTCTGTCTCCGTGTATAATTAAGATTGGAATATCCGTCTGTGAAACAGCTTTGCAAGCGTCTGCCTTACTTATACAAAAGTGTCCCCATACGCTAGTTCCCATCTCAACAAAGAAGTCAAATATCCTTGTCGGGATATAATCCGGAAGGTGACTCTTGCAATTCACATCTATCATTTCCATTGTGGAAGTAAATCCACAATCATCAATAATCCCTCTCACTGATTTAGGTAATCCCAGATTGCTACTCATCATTGCAATTGAAGCACCCGTTGACACTCCCATAAAGAAAACCGACTTTTCTTCTCCAAAGCGTTCTACAGCCCAGTTCGCCCAAGCCTTGCAATCATATTGCTCTATAACGCCTAATGTTGAAAATTCGCCTTCACTTTCATCATGTGCACGCATGCTAACTAAAAGAAGATTCCAACCTTGATTTTTTGTAATTTTATAAGTCGGTTCTCCGCTTACATATCCATTACTCCAAAGACCATGAAAGAATATAATCAAAGGTGCGTTCTTATCTCTTTCGTAATAGTGACCCACAAGATTTATTCCGTCTGAAGCCTTTATTGTAACAGTTTCATTCTTCTCTTTTCGTATATTATACGCATCCACAAGAAGGTTGTATATGTAGTCATCTGCTGTTCCCATGTTCAGCCATGACGTTTCCCTTCGTACACATGCTTTTTGAAAAACAAATCGGCTTCCACAGAGAGACATCAGTATAACAATTACAAAAGTCGTAGCTATTCCGATTTTTATTCGTTTTTTCGTTTTCATGAGATTTAAATGTCCTTACTTGACCTGCTAGAGTCCAAAATACACTATGCCAATTTCTTCAAAATCCATCCAACAAGTTTCTGCTCACCACAATAATATGACAGGATTGACAAAGCGACCGTAATAAAGAGCTCTCTGCGCCCCTTTTCCTTTTCCATTTGTCGAGCAACTTCTTTATATGCAATATAATCGCTTTTACTTTTAAAACTTAAAAGTATCCTTCAGACCAAGCCACTTCTGATCCTTATCGCTCAAGTTCAGTGCCGTACCATCTTTCAGCGTATAACCCTCTGCGCTTGCACTGCCCTTGTATTCGCCCTTCAACTCCGGCCATTCAATGCCGATCTCCGGGTCATTCCAAGCCATACCGCCCTCGTCATTCGGATGCCAGAAGTCATTGACCTTATAGCAGAACTCTGCCTCGTCACTCAGAACCAGGAAGCCATGCGCAAAACCTTCCGGGATGAGGAACTGCTTCTTGTTCTCGGCCGACAGGGTAACCCCATACCATTTGCCGTAGGTCGTAGAATCACTTCTCAGATCAACAGCAACATCGAACACTGTGCCACGCACGGCGCGCACCAGCTTGCACTGCGGATACTGTTTCTGAAAGTGCAGGCCACGAAGCACACCCTTTGTAGACATAGACTGATTGTCCTGCACGAAGTGGATGTCAATGCCAGCCTCTTTCATATCTTTTTCGTTGTAGGTTTCCATGAAATAGCCACGGGCATCACCATGAACAGCAGGCTCAATAACACAGAGGCCCTCGATGCCGCCTACATTTTTCTCAACTTTAATCTGTCCCATTTCTTCTATCTCCTCTATTACTGCTCGATCTCTTTCAGATAACGACTCAGTGCATCCTGCCAAGTCGGAAGCGGAGTAAATCCAGCCTCCACCAACTTGCTCTTATCCAAACGACTGTTGAACGGACGAGCTGCCTTGCTCAGACCATACTCCTCGGTACTTACCGGAAGCACCTCCGTCTTATACCCAGCCTGACGGTAGATTTCTTTCGTGAAGTCATACCAGCTGATATAGCCGCCCTCGTTGGTGGCGTGATAATAGCCGTACTTCTCAGTTTCATTCATATCAACGAGCAGTCGAGCCAAATCATATGTATAGGTCGGTGTGCCGATCTGATCATTGACCACACGGACAGTGTCGTGTGTCTTACCAACATTCAGCATGGTCTTAATAAAGTTCTTACCATTCAAGCCAAACACCCATGCAATGCGGACAATGAAATACTTCTCCAGCGTCTGGCTGACTGCCAGTTCCCCTTCCAGCTTCGTCTGGCCGTATACATTCAAAGGCTTATAATCCTTGCAGTCCGGCTGCCAGGGCTCTGTACCCTGACCATCAAACACATAATCCGTGCTGATATAGGTCATCTTACAGTCCAATTTCTTGCAGACATCCGCAATGTTCTGAGTACCGCCTGCATTGATTGCACGGACTTTCGCTATTTTATCATCATCCTCAGCCATATCAACAGCAGTCCATGCTGCACAATGGATCACGGCATCCGGATTTACTTCTGTAATTACTTTTTCAACAGCGTCCTTATCAGTAATATCCAGTGCTATATACGGAGCCTTCGTCACCGCAGAACCATCAGTAACACCACTGTAGTTTTCCTGAATGTCAGAACCTACCCCTTCATGGCCACGCTTCAGCAGCTCATTCATCACATCATGGCCCAACTGACCGCCAACGCCTGTTACAAAAAACTTCATGTTCTTTCCTCCTCTGGCTTCTTAGCGGTTGCTGTACATTTTCTCGTAATAGTTCTGATACTCACCACTGATGATGGTCTCCCACCACTCACGGTTATCGAGATACCACTGGATGGTCTTTTTAATGCCGTCCTCAAACTTGGTCTCCGGCAACCAGCCCAGCTCATTGTGGATCTTGGTCGGATCAATAGCATAACGCATATCGTGGCCCTTGCGATCACCAACATGAGTGATCAAGCTTTCCGGCTTGCCCAGCTCTTTGCAGATGATCTTCACGATTTCAATATTCTGCTTCTCGTTGTGACCGCCGACATTGTAGACTTCGCCCACACGACCCTTGTGGATAATCAGGTCAATGGCCTTGCAGTGGTCTTCGACATACAGCCAGTCACGAACATTTAGGCCCTCGCCATAAACAGGCAGCTGCTTGTCAGCCAGTGCGTTAGCGATCATCAGCGGAATCAGCTTCTCCGGGAAGTGATACGGGCCATAGTTGTTGGAGCAACGGGAGATGGTCACAGGCAGGCCGTAGGTACGGTGGTAAGCCAGAACCAGCAAGTCAGCGGCAGCCTTGGAGCTGCTATATGGAGAACTGGTGTGGATTGGAGTCTCTTCGGTGAAGAACAGGTCAGGACGATCCAGCGGCAGGTCGCCATAAACCTCATCGGTAGAAACCTGATGATAACGCTGGATGCCATACTTACGGCAAGCGTCCATCAGAACACTGGTGCCAATGATGTTGGTCTGGAGGAAGATGCCCGGATCTTCGATGGAACGGTCAACATGAGATTCTGCCGCAAAGTTGACCACGATATCCGGATGCTCTTCTTCAAACAGCTTATTCACAGCTTCGCGGTCGCAGATGTCTGCCTTCACAAAGCGGAAATTCGGATTATCCATAACAGGAGCCAGTGTAGACAAATTGCCTGCATAGGTCAGCTTGTCCAGGCAGATGATCCGGTAATCCGGATACTTCTTCAGCATGTGAAACACAAAGTTACTACCAATAAACCCCGCACCGCCGGTAACAATAATATTCATGGTTTAATCTCCTCTACACTTATCTATATCTTGTTCTTGTTTTCTAATTAATACAGATGTTCTTGATTTAGATTGCTACACTGTGAACTTCCTCGATAATTTACTCTCGAAAATCAAAGAACCGCCAAAACACGTAGGTATTAATGCGTCTTGGAGATTCTCTCGTAAGTCAATTGAGAGTTAATTGACACTCGAGCGACAGGGACAATCCTTAAAAATCAAGTGAATAAACCACTTTTCACAACAAGAGTTAATTTTTTAGAAAGTTCACATATACTCAATCAATGATTGTCGTAATTATTCTGCACGCCAGCACTACCTACTACAGCTACATTCATCAATTGTTATTGTGTGGAAGAATTTCCCAATAATATTTTTCAACTTCTTCCACATCATTTGAAACTGTATAGTTTATTCGATTCTCACCAATTCGTCTTTTAGCCAGATCCTCTGTCCAACCAATTATTTTAGCTGGGTTTCCTCCTACAATAGCTCCTTTGGGAACATCCTTAGTGACCACACTACCGCCAGCCACAATTGCACCTTCTCCAATCACTACACCTGGCATGATTTTTGAGAAACCACCAATACATACATTGTCCTCAATAGTAATTGTATCAAAGTGAGGATAGAATTTCCCTAAGTCACTGTATGTTTGATTAAGTGCATGGTAGAAAATGTCATGGGTTACAAACTCCACAGAAACGGCAATAATAACATTGTTCCCAATGGATATCAGATACGGATCCGAGGGTACCCCCCCCCCACAGATGAACGTTGTTTCCTATCTGGTGAAAAATATGTTTGTTTCGAAGGTAGTCTCCCCTCCATTTAGCTGATTTCTTCTTGTAAATCGTTTTAAACAAAATATTAATTAATCGATATTCTTTTTTCTTATCTGCAATTGTCATTTTTATTTCCTCATAACCATACTACTTTTTTATACAATATTTAACATATCTTGCTTTTTCTTTCAGACCGTCAGCATCCCAAATCTTGGTTTTTTCACCAGTGATATTATCCATCCAAAAATTCAATTTCCAATTGATATTACGCCATTCAGGTGATTCAATAAATTTTTTCAAGCATTTATTTATACCCTCTGCAAACACGGTATATTGAAGCTTATTGTTAGTTGCTCTATTAATTTTAGAATTGTCAAAGCGTCTGTCTATATTGCAATCGTATTTAATCTGATATGGATTCCAAATATTGTAAAACATTTCTATATCATCTACATATCTGATATGAAACTGTTTTCCCGTAGTTTCACTAAGAATTGATGTGTACTTCTTAAATACATCTTCCCAGGACAACGATTCTGTCGTTGTGATATGAAAAGTTTCTCCATACGCGGATTCATTTTCAATTAACTCACTAATTGCTACTGCCACATCCGCTGCATAAGTAAGTGTAGTTTTTCTTTTTTTTAACTCATTTGGAAACACTAATGTTTTTCCCATCATAAGTCTATAAAGCCATTCTTCCTTTTCATACATTCCCAACTGAAGACGATTATTATTATATGTTTTATAAGGCCTTATGATTGTCCAATTCTTTTTATTAGTGGTCAAAAGAATATTTTCCTGCCTTGCTTTTGCCAGTGCATATTCATCTGTCGCTAAATACGTCTCATCTGTACAAACATCTAACAAACGCGGTGAGTCTTCTGTTAACGGTTCATTACTCGCCGCATAAACTCTACTTGAACTCAGAAAAAAATATTGATCAGTGCTTTCCAAAAACAACTCTACTTTTTTAGAAAATTCCTGTGTTGAATACGCCATGAAATCCACTATTACATTCCAATGTTCTTTTGTAACGCATTCTGCAAGAAATTTCTCATCATGTGCATTTCCTTGTAAAAATGTAATGTTCTGTACATTTTCTCTTCTTGTTCTGGTAGTAACATATACATTCCAAGCTGTATTTTTCAACAATTCTGTTAAGGCCTGTCCTATCGAACCGGTGCCTCCTAAAATCAAGATATTCATAATTCACCTCCCCATCATTTTTTTAATCGCATCAATTCCTTTTTTCCCAATTGCTTTTTTTATTGCTGCCTTTGCAACATTAGATTCATCCACCATAATGGATCCAATCAAATTTAAAGCAGCATCCTCATTTTCCGAATTTACAACAATTTCAACAACAAGTGTTCTATCCTGTTTTTCATTACTTACAATTTTCGGTAAGCAATCGAGATATTGCTCTTTTGTAGATACCTTTAAATACTCAAAACCCAATCCGTAAACATAGGATTTTATTAAATCTGGAGACGAATAATGCCCAGCCGCACAGACATAGTTATCCTCTGATACGCCGATAGAATTTGCAATACTATATCCCCAAGAGGCCGGAAATTTCATTTCAAAACCAAGCCCATTGTTAACAACAAGAATTCTAATATTAGACGGAACATGGCGGTTACCCAGCGCATTCATATCGTAAAAAAAGGCCAAATCACCCAGCACACAATAATATAGCCTATCTGGATGACAAAGTGCTGCACCGATCACAGTCGATAAGCTACCATCAATTCCAAAGCCACCAGTATTAGAATAACCGGTGACAGTTTCTTGTGTATCAAAATAATTCCAACTTCTCAATGAATTTCGAATTCCTAAGTGCAGCACAGAATTAGATGGAAGTTTCTTAGCTGTAACACTTGCAATCCAAATATTAGAAAACGGAAATTCTGGCATCCTGCTAAGGATTTCTTTTTCTTCTTGATGATAAGCTATCAATAATTCACTATTACTATAATCTTGCTTTTTCTTATTATAATATTCAAAGAATTCGACCTCTTTCATTTCAAAAACATTATATAGTTTTTGAAATGTATCTCTTATTTCACCGTCAGGATTAACACGCCATACTTCTTTTGCCTGTATTTTATAGTCAGAAGATGAAATGTCGCCAATATGTACCATTAACTCAACATTTTGAATTGTCGATTTCCAATAGTATTGATCAGCTACGATATTGCAAAATGCTCTATACTCTCCTCGATAATTGCTTGTATGATCGCACAAAACAATTCCATTGTATTTTTTACAAAACTCTGAAATTGCCCTCTCCAATTTATCATCCATTTCTACATGTGCGCCTACAAATATACAAACTCGTTGTGCTGTAATATTAGGAAACTCATCATATTTCATGAATCGTCTAATAATTCTTACTGGTTGAATATCTGCTACTTTTTTTTTGCTATAAGTAGTCTCCAAATTAATATGTGCCGGTCCCCCTCCTCGATGATATAATTCTAAAACCGCCTTATTGGCATTAATAATGCAATTCCATTCCGAAACATCATCTAGTACAATAGGCATTTGTACACTAATTTTTGCCACATCATTAGGCAAAACCGTTCTATCAGTAACCTGATCGCAATTATGCCCTATATATGCATTTCTTCGAGACGAAGTAACAGTCAAAATTGGGAGCTTTCTGTAGAAAGCCTCTGTTAATGCCGGCATATAGTTTCTCGAAGCTGTTGCTCCAGTGCAACTCAACACAACCGGTTCACCACTTTCTGCCGCCATTCCACATGCCATGTAAGCACCTGATCGCTCCTCTGGTGCAGAATAAATTTCAAAAAATGGATCGCTTTGCATGCTTGACACTAAACACGCATTTGTAGTTCCCGGACTAGCAATCACTTTTTTTATACCATGTGCCTTTAAAACTTGAATTAAAATCTGAGCATTTCGCTCATCAGTGCAACTAGACATAATATTCCTCCACATTTTACTGATTCAGTTAAATCATCTAACGGGAGATAAATCATGGCTAACCTATTAAATCGACCCCTTGATTATCCTTTTTACAGTTCCAATCACAGTCCTGACCAATTTGATTTTAGACGTCCCTTTAGATGCTTTATAAAGTTTTTTGATATTGTATTTAGGAACTAAACTGCCGCCCCCCCCCCCACACACAGGGCAAAGTTTCAAACAAACAATTTTCCCAATCATCGTTGTTTGCATATTAAAATGGTTCGGTTGAATGTATTTCAAATCATCCATTTTTTTATAATTTTCTAAATATACATACCCTTTATTACTTGCTTCTATTAATATATCCCTTCCCGCTTTACTTCTTGCAAAAATTATATTTTGCCCTTTTCCCTCAGTAAATTCTGGTCTTTGATTTTGATCCAAATTCCACAAATCGCCACAGGATATATCTGCATACATCCCAACGCCATTCACGCAAAACTTGCACATCTTTCTTATATTACGTCCTAATATTTGATTCCATGAATCAATGTAGTCCATATGTCTTTCTGACTTATCCTTAAGTGTTACCGTAGCTTTACCAGGCCACCCATTTCCTCTATAACGGACACTATCTATCTGATCTGCCTGCACTCCTAGATTTTCTGCCAATTTTAATGTTGCATTTTTGCTTGGTGCTCCCGCGCAGAAAAATGTCATCGTATACTTAATACATTTTTTCAGTTTCTCATCAATCTTTGTATAATTGATAATAGCTTCTATATCACATGGTTTCCCTATCACCACATATTCCTTATCATAGTCGATAATATTCAAAATAGTGTCATATGTAATTCCAGTTATATAGCGAGAAGATGCACATGAAATAATCTGTTCTCTCTTTTCATTAGCAAAAAGTCTTAACTCGCAAGGATCATCCGGTGATGGACCAATTTGAATTACGGCATCACATTTTCCTGTTTCCACAAGAAAGCAAGCCATCGCGGTAATAACTCCGCCCGAGGCAGCTTCGTATCTTATTTTATCGTCTAGTGACCAGCCCTTATAAATTCCATAACTGGGTCCCCATAACTCTTTATCCTGTCGCTTGTTATAATTAATACCATTTACTGGGCATATTTTTTCACACAGTTCAACTTGATCCTCAGTCAAAGACAATGGATAAGAAAATCCATTATAATCCACATATTGAACATCTTGCGCTGCTTTACACAAGCCACATCCAGAGCAATATTCAGAATAGAATTTTTCTTTCCTATTTAGCTTTCTCTCCTTCATAGACCGACCCTTTCCTTCATCTTATCTTTTTCTTTTTAACTGCGGAAAGAATTCCACAATTCTATTTCTTTCCTTAAATAACATGGCGAAGAAGTACACAATCATAAGTGCCCACCGCATAACTGCCTGGTCCTTTAAGACGTAAAAAGCAACCGTAAACAAGCTAATATGCATTAAAGCGACAAAGAATGTTTTAATCGGATATATCTCAGGTCTCAATTTTTTAGCATAAGAAGTATGTAAAATCAACGCAACAACATACGACACAATCGTTGTATACGCAGCAGCTACATAGCCGAAATAAGGAATAAATATATAGTTCAATACTAGATTTATCACAGCCGCAACTGCCGTATACAAAGATATACGAACTGTTTTCTTGTAATAATGTTCTACATTTACGTACATCGTATATACGAAAATAATGTAATTTGATAAGACAACAGGAGGAATAATCACTATTCCTTCCCAATAAGGCTTACTTGCAAGAATCTTCACTACCTCCGGTGCCACCATAATCAGGCAACACATTGCGTAAGTCATCAAATTAACGTAATCTACTGCAACCTTATTAATCTCCTTGTACCCTTTATTACTCATTTGTTTCGTAAACCACGGTACCCAAACACCATCTAAAGATGTCGTAATAACAGTTGCAATCATGCTAAAATTGTAAATCAAACTATAGATTCCCGTTTGTGACGCGTCTGCCAACCAAGTAATCATCGTTCGATCCGACTGGGATAAAATGTTTAAAGCAATACCATGCAAAATCAAAGGAGTGGATATTTTGAGACCGTGCTTTAGAAATTCGATGTTGAAAACAAATCCACTTCTTCTAATGCTTAAAAATACAAGAAATATGCCAAAAAACAAAGTTACAATAGCCGTTGGAATTACTCGTCCCAAATAGCGATTTGTATTAAAAACGTATAACATCGCCAGTACTGATAATACAACTGACAGCAAATTCGGAACAATCATTAACATTGTTCTAAATTTATAGTTAAACCTCATCATCAAGTAATAACTATAATCTTCAATTATAGCTGAAGACATTGACTGAAGCATACATAGAAGAATGAGTATAAAAGGAATAGATAAATTTAACAGAACTGACGCAGAGCAAACAATCACTGTCATACTTACAGAAAAAGCAACAGTGAATAATAAAGTCGATGTCAGATATTCATCCACTTTTTCACGGTAATCAATAAACGAGGATCTTATCGCCATATGCAATGCAAATCCTAACAGCATGGTCACAATTCCTATCCATGAATTATAAGTCGTAACAATGCCATAATCAGACGTTGATAAAATTCTTGTAAAAATCGGTACTGTCAAAAAAGCAATGCCCTTGTTAAACACATTGCCTATTAAGTAGCATGTACTTGCCTTCTTATAATCACCTGCATCCATCTATTTTCTGTTCTCCCTTAATGCATCATTATTCCTTTTATTTGTTTTTTCACATTTTCCAACTTATCATTAATTTCAGGCATCATTCGCCCATATGCTTTACTCAGAACATCCTTATCATTTATATAACGTACTGTTTGTTGAACGGCCTCATCAGTATCAATTCTCGTTGCAGATATTACAAATGGATAATTTAAATTTCCAAACAAACCTTCAAATTTCTTACTATATGAAAATGGTATTGTAGCAACACCTGCGGAAATTGCTCCAATTGTCGAATGCATTCTTGCACCGATAAAAACATCCATATTACTGATATAGCTTTTTGCCTCAATTGGATCTTTAAAATCTGGTGCTAAAACTGCACATGGAAATTCTTCCTTTAACAACTTGCATACTCTGCTGTCATTTTCTAACGAATCGTAATTATTTTCATCAATAACATGCGGAATAATATGTATCTCCGTTTTATCATCCTCACTATATTTCTTTATGATTTGACGACAATACTCTCTATAATTTACTTTCAACTTAATATTATGTCCGCCGTCCCAAAGTAATGAAGAAACATTGATTCCCACTTTTCTTTTACTTGAATTTAAGTCGTATTTTTCTTTATAATATGGCAGTGCGAAAGCCAAATCTGTTGCCACCACAACATTTTCTACTCCTAATTCGTGCATTTCTTGTGCAGATTGTGTATCTCTCGAAAAAGCCAAATCTGCTTTTTTAACAAGATGAATCGCCCATTTTTTTAACACATTCGTATAAAACGGTCCATATGTCTGTGGCATTAGAACTAATGGTGCCTTTGACATAATAGCAATTTGTTTTGCAAGATCTGTATTGGCATTCCAAACCTTACCATAAATATCAGAAAATCCATCTCCATAAGTAATGTCAAATACACATTTGCAATCATCAAATACTTGTTTCATTTTAATTAAAAAAATAGGATTTTTCATATTTAGCCTGTGCCATACAAAACTAAATTTTGGATATTGTCTGGGAATATCACCTAATTCTCCATAAGAAAACACGTGAATTTCCATACTTTCATTCGAAATATCACTTAGCATTTCGATAAAAGCATATGAAAGCGCTTCGCACCCTTTATTAGGGGCTTTGAAATCAAATCCAAGCAATCCTATCTTTATCATAAATCTTTCTCCATTCTATTATTTTGATCAATTCTATTATAAGAAATAAGTAGTGAAATCCATATGCAATACATTCTGGCTAAATCAGTTTCTTGAACACCCAATTCGCAAACAAAGTAAATTAACATCATTGAGAAAAAAATTGTATTAAACGAGCAACTTCCTGAGCAGCTTGAATTCTTCCTTTTTGCATATACTAATACAGCAACATAACTAAATAATAAAAGAACAACTCCAACTACTCCCGTATGAAAGAACACATTTAAATACTGATTTTCAATTGATGTCTTTGTTTGCCATTCATACACTTTATACGCAAATTCTGTAGATACTCCTTTTCCGAGTAACCACTTATTTCCTACAGAGAGTGCCACCCACTGCCAAAGAACAAATCTATCTCCTACACCTCCAGAATTGATTTCATTATCAAATGTCACAGTTCCAATTGAAGATAGTAGATCACTTATCAAAGGAATTTTCATTCCTACTGTATCGTTAAATATTATCAATAACAAAAGCAATATAGAAATGGCAACTGCATAATTTATAAACTCTTTTTTTGACTTTTTATATAAAAGTAGGATATGCAAAAGTATGCAAGCTATAATGGGAATTCTCGAAACCGTTAGTAGGATATTGATAACACTAAGTAAATATGCCACTTTAAGAAACGTATGTTTTTGTGAATACTGCGTATAATTTTTCAGCCTATAAATAATCAATGCAATGATAAAGACATGATATAATCCATAAGAAATTGGTTGTCCAAAAGTTCCCATTATTCTTAAGAAGCCATATCTAACTTCATGAAAAAATGTCAAACCATTCGCATTCGAAAACAACTGAAATAAATTTATCTTTGTAATTGATTCTACTATTCCCAATAATGACAATATAAAGCCGCCATCAATCAATAGATTGATCGCCGTTTCAAATCTTCTATTCGTGTTCACAAATCCTACGCTAAGTAAAGGAATAACAACCATCATCATAGCAAGCGAGAGTGCACTTAACCACGCACCCTCTGCACAGTATGATATAGAATAGTAAGTTGCGTACAATATGTATGGAAAAATCAAATACGGGATTTTACACTTGTAAATCACTCCGCCTATGATAACACCTATAATTGTCAACGCACCACAAAAATTAACGATATTTAATCCTTTAAAAATATAGATATACTGTGGCAATATTGGGTATAACAAAAAAGTCCCACAAATTGCAATCCATCCAATCTGATTTTCTCTCTTCATTTTACCTTGTCATTCTCATTTTTTTTTATTTTGAAACTCTGGAAATTCGTTATTTTCTTCCAACGCTCTCTTAATTGCTTCCAAGTATCCATATTTGTCATCTTCATCTGGCTCCAGGTAACCACCTTCTGCCCATTCGTTCCACGCATACATAAAAATCATATCCTCGTGATAATCTTCTCTTGCATGTTTGATTTGCTTAGAAAGATAATACTCAAACTTTTCTGGAGTTCCCACATTAATTTGTCCTCGTTCACCATGCCGAGGAGTATTATCCCACTTGACAAATGCACCAGGGATGCTATTACTACGCATTGGCTTTGCCTCAATAATCTTCTGCCACATGGAATCATAATTTGCCACGGTTTGTCCGGTCATTTTTTTATACTGAGCAGTTCCATACCGGTATAGATCGATACCAAACTTTTTCCCTGCCCAACCAGCTAATAGTCTTCGACATTTTTTTAATGCCGATATAATTTTTCCATCATTTGAATAAAGCCAGTGACTTGCATAAGGAGGTTGAAACTCAATATCATAATCAAATAACTTTGCCTCCTTACTATTATTCCAGTCATAATCTCCGCTCTGAAATGCAAATGTAATACCGCTCAACCCATTTTCTTTGGCAAGTTTATCCCATGTTTCAATCATTTCTTTCATGCAAGGCACAATATCCGGTCTATAAAACACAAATAATGGCTTTCCATCTTTTGTAATATATCGTTCGTCCTTAAAGAAAGGTAAAAGATACATAAAATGCTGTTTCCATTCTTCTTCTTGCCCATACTCCTGTGCTATAAGCAGTTTTCTTTCATCTCCAACCCATGCTTTTGTCCATGGTTCATTTGCCCAGCAAATACAGAACGGTATATCCACCTCTTTATTTGCTAACATCTGTTCCATCGGTTTTTCCAAAAGCATTTTTCCATTAAACCAGTAGTGATAATAGCAAAAGCCATACACTCCATATTTTTTGGCCAAATCAGCCTGCCATATTTTAACATTGTCATCTAACAAATTATAGTAGTTTCCACCCAACGGAACACGTGGTTGCATATGACCTTCATATAGTGGCTTTGCCTTTTTTACATTAGTCCACTCTGTAAAACCATTTCCCCACCACTCATCATTCTCCGGAATGTTATGAAACTGCGGCAAATAAAATGCAATAATCTTCATGATTGATCCTTCCTTTTGTTAAACTGTTAATAAGCTTTCTTTTATTTATTCTTTTCTGCAATTATGTGCTGATAAAAACTATCCTTTCGATTAATTGCAGTCTCCAATTTATATGTCAACTTATGAATACCTGTAAGTTTTTTGATCCAATTCCATTTCTCTTCTGAATAATCATCGGCTAATGCCTTAACAAGATACTCGCTATAATCACTGTTCATATATGGAATCGCTTGCTCAACTTCCGGATTGCTCTTCACCACCAAAGTGATAATCAAATTCGGCAGCAGATACTCAATTACATGTTCGTTTTTGAGCCAATATGCGAAAGCAACATTTCTTATCTCTCGAATTGTTTTGTTTCCCTTTTTTGCATGAAGAAACCATGCAGGATATAGCACAGGGTTATCTATCAGCAGCAGTGAATTTCGTACTGCAAAAAAGTCGCTATTTAAAATCATATCTGGAATCGGATCTGTAAGATATACCGTTGAATCAATCCATGTTCCACCATAATGTTCCAGTAATGCAAACCTCATCAGATCCGCATACCCCGCCATCGGAATCTGTCCAGCATCCTTTTTCTTTTCAATGTACTCTGGCAATCGAATGTAATCTGCAAGGTTTTGATCATTCAGCAAAATGATTTTTTGATTGGAATGTTTACATACAGATTCATAGCACTTCTGAACAATAATCGGTGCCTGTTCAATACCTTTATTCCAATAAATCCAGATCGGATTCTCCACATCATTTTTGGGAAAGCTAAGCCCCTGAACATCTGTGTCTTTATACTTCAAATATGGTTTTATCTTTGTAGAAGCTCGTTCCTGCCACAATACCTTCCGCACCTCATAATCCTTGACAAGATGCAATTTGATAAACATAAATGCCCCTCGTTTGACGGCATTCACAATTCCATATCTTTGAATAAAGCCTTTCATGCCAATATTTTGATAGTAGTCATTCAGCATAATAATTTAATTGTCTCCCTTTATCTTGCAGAAACTACTATTCAAAAGACTCATAGATTCCGCACCAGATAATGGTAAACTGTTTCCTCCTTATCAATCGATGGTTCTAATTTATAGGTTAGTTTATGTATCCCAGTAAGTCGCTTAATCCAATTAAATTTTTCCTCTGTAAACTTATCTCCTAATACTCTAACCAGATATTCGCTGTAGTCACTATTCAAATAAGGCATCTTTTTCTCAACCTCTGGTGATGACCTCATTATTTGTGTAATTACAATATTTGAAAACAAATATTCTGGTACATGATTATTTCGTTTCCAGTAAGCAAATAGGACATTACGAATCTCACAAATCGTTCTATTATGTTGCTTGGCGTGGATGAACCAGACCGGATACAATACAGGATTATCAATTTCACCGAGTGAATTGTGAAACACAAAAAAATCACTATTTAATATTTCCTGTGGGATTTCATCTGTTAGCAGTATCGTTGCATCCATCCATGTCCCACCATAATGCTCCAATAATGCTACACGCATCAAATCTGTATAAATCGCTAATGGAAGGACTCCGCTTTTTAATTTTTCATTCAGATAATCCGGCATATTTATATAGTTCTGCACATTATTTTCTGTAAGCAAAACAACTTGTCTGCCAGCATATTTTTTTATAGATTGATAGCAAGTCTTCACTATCTCAGGTGCCTGCTCCAACCCTGTATTCCAGAATAACCAAATAGGCTCATCCACTTGGGTTTCTGGAAATGTCAGCTTTTCAGGAACGGTATCTCTGAACTTCAAATATTTTTTGCAGACCTCTGTGCCCCCCCCCGATTGCCAAAGCAGTTTTCTCAGCTCATAATCCTTGACAATATGAAGTGGGTTACGAAGAAATTTGTTCCACATTCTTTTCTCCTCGATAAATTTTCATTAGTTTTATATAGTAGCTCTCTGTCGTTTCATATTTCACCTGACTACAATTCTTTGTATATCTTTCCAATACGTCTTGTGTTTGAAGAACTTTCTTTATCGCCTTCATCAGTTCTTCCACATTACCCGCTTCAAACAACTCTCCGGTTTTACCCGGCTCAATCAATTCGGGGATGCCTCCCATTTTAGATCCAACAACAGGTGTACCCAAAAGTACAGACTCCATAACGGAGTACGGGCAGTTCTCATACCACTCAGACGGGCAGACACTGATTGCTGCCTCAGCAATAATGCGATAAAGTTCTTCTCCAGTCTTAAATCCCAGATACTTCACATTTGGAATATCCTTCATTTTATCAGCCGACGGACCATAGCCAATAAACACAAATTCGGTATTGGGCATCTTTTTGGCTACTTCAAGCAAAGTATCCGTTCCTTTGTCTCGCGAAAGATGGCCAAACTCTAATACATAACCCTTTTTTTGAATGTTATCCAAGTGCGGCATCTCTTTTTTGAAATTATGCAACCCAATGGTTTTATCACGGAATCTTTTCTGCGTGTCTAGTTTTGATTTAAGAAAAAAGCTACAGCAAATATAGGCATCTACATATGAGTATGCTTTGCTATATTTCCACATATATCCATCCAACGTTCCAAGGAGACTTTTTGCTCTGGAATTTTTCAAACATTTAGTTTGAAGGCAATGAATATAATGACCATCCAGGCATCGTTCACATGGCTTCATGTTCACATCGAACATTCCATGGCTGGGGCAAACAAGCTGATAATCATGTGTCGTGTAAACAATCTTACATTCTTTCCTTGTTTCTTTACGCCATTTGTTAATTTCCAAAATAATAGAAGGCGTCAGATGATACTGTATATTATTGAGATGTACAACATCCGGCTGAAAGTCATCTAAAACCGCACGAATTTTTTTACGCGCTTCTCTTGAGTAGATAATACGAAAAGGCGCATTTAAATTTGCCTTTATTCCTTGAGAGAAATCCATATTCGTCACATATGAGCCTACTCGATTTCCTACTATATTTTTCTCATTCTCAAGGCCAAAGTACTGAACTTCGTGCCCATGTTCTTCTAACATTTTTCCTACATCGAATGTATACGTTTCCGCTCCACCTTTGGGAAATATAAATTTATTTACAAGTAAAATACGCATATCCTAATTTCCTTTTCTGTGAGTTTGCTTTATTTCATATCTCCTGTTCAGATAAAAAATAGCAGAAATATTTATCAACAAATTTTTTCATCATTTTCTATATAACTTCATCGTTTCCTTTACAACTTTATCCCAGTTATATTTCTCGCAGATAAAGTCAGCTGCCTGGTTCTTCATTTTCATAACCAGTTCAGGATGGTCACAGGCATCTTGCAATTTTTCTTGCAAGTCCTCTACATCCGACTTTTTGAAAATCAATGCCTTATCTTCCACAACCTCTGCGCACTCTGGAATGTCGGATACCAAACAGCAGTTTCCATAGCTCATTGCTTCCAGCAGACTTAATGGCATTCCTTCCAGATCAGACGGCAGCGTGTAAATGTAAGCATTGCTGTACAGTTCATCCAGCATTGCTCCCTGCACAAACCCGGTAAAGAGAATCCGATCATCACCCTTCGCCAGTTCTTTCAATTCCTCCATAAAGGAATCCGTATCACTGGAGCCGCCTGCAATGACCAGTTTTTTATCTGTCTTGACATTCTTGAAGGCATCAACCAGATATCGAATGCCCTTTTCTGGCACCAGACGACCGAGGAACAGTATGTAGGAATCCTTTTCCAGTCCAAAATGATCCTTGATCAGCTTTGCTTCCCGAATCTGCGGCCTATTCACGCCATTAGGGATAAAGTGCGTCTCCCTTCCGTAGGTCTCCATGAAATATTTCTGAACGCCTTTGCTTAGAACAATGATTTCATCTGCATATTTCACGGCATTTTTTTCACCCTGCCGGATAAATTTTGATCCAACGCCAAATTTCCATTTTTCGCGGGCCCAGTCCAAACCGTGAATAGTGCTGATTACACGCTTGCCAAAAAGTTTTGGTATCCAACAGAAAAAGGCAGGACCTTCTGCATGGATATGCACCACATCGTATCTTCCAAATGCACTATAAAGTGCTGCGAAAAAAGATGAGCTTACCGCTGCAAGTCCCTTCTTCTCAATAGTCGGAACAACCTTTTGACGGATACCATCATATTCAATTGTTTTGTCATACTCTGCACCGCTCACATGATGACCTGCTCTATTGTAGCAAGTCACATCACAACCATTCTGTGCCATCCTGGTGCATAGTTCTTTTACAACAATCTCTATCCCGCCTTCACGCGAAAGACGTTTCTGTCCAAAAACCGCAAGTCTGATTTTTTCTTTCATTACTTCTCTCCAACCGTCATTCCATAGTTTCTATTCTTGTCCTAGGCTTATACACAATCCCAGCAGTTTTTTTCCTTAAATTGTCATGCTCGTCTTTCACTATTCACCTTTCCTACTTCATAGCACAACAACAAGCCTGTATACAGATTGCAGCAACAATCTATACGCAGGCTTGTCCTCGTACCTCCTTATTTTGTTTTCTGCTCTATCAGCTTTCGCTGTGGTGGGTTAAGTATAGAGCGCAACCAGAAGCCATTAGCACCTGAAATCACGCTGACTGTAACGCACCATGACAGGCAGAAACAGGTTGAGGTGAAAAGGTCAAGCCGCGTAAACCCGCATGAAATCAGGCTTTTCTCTGGTTGTCCATATTATTTCACACTCCCCATGGATGGTAACCACCACCCTTTTGCCGAACATCTTGGGCAGCCATGAGAAGAATGCCGGTCCCTCTGCGTGGATGTGCACCACATCATATTTTCCAAATGCACTATACAGAGCCGCAAAAAAGGATGATGTTACCGCCGCAAGTCCTCTTCGATTGATTGTGGGAACCGTTTTCTGATGAATACCTTTATATTCAATTGTGGCATCATCGTACTCTGCACCACTCACATGATGGCCTGCTCTATTGTAGCAAGTTATATCACAACCATTCTGTGCCATTCGGGTGCAGAGCTCTTTGACAACGATTTCTACTCCGCCTTCTCTCGATAATCGCTTCTGTCCGAACATCGCAATCGCAAATTTCTTACTCATAAATCTTTTCCGCAATCCCACTCAATTTCTTCATCAATATCTCAGCCAACACAAAGAGCGGATAGGCTAGCTCGCCTGTCCGCTGGCTGTCACCCCACCCTCATGGTCGAGATTTCTTCCTGCGCACCATTTCTGCCGCTTAGAAAGATCAGTCGTTCATTTTTCGGGTAAGAAAATATGAACTTCGGGTCGCGGAGCCTTTTCTTCTCTACAGTACCCTTGTCCCTATTATGACAGCCGCGTATTATTTCACACTCCCCATGGACGGTAACTACAACTCTTTTACCAAACATCTTCGGCAGCCATGTAAAGAAGGCCGGCCCCTCTGCATCGGGTACGCAACAACAGTTTTACGAAGCAGGTGATAAACTCATGGATTCTCATTGTTTTCTCTTGTTTTTCGCCATCTCCTCAAACCTTCTGAAAAAGCTGTGCCAATTTTGTGCCGCAGGGGCCAAAAGTTTGGCGTTTTAGTTCATATATAGTTCATATAACTGTAAAACACGACCGGTTTTAGTGCCCCATATAGTGTGCAAAACAGGTTCTTTTTGATGATGCTACGTCAGTATGGTTTATCGGCCGCACATTTCCCTCTTCCTTATCTCCAACAGCACTCCGGTCAAAATCACCAGCGAGCAAAGCAGGGTCAGCCACCAGTTTTCGGTAAAGCCGGCGATCAGGTAGCCAACAGCACACACGGCAATGACCACAAAGGCGTACTGCATCTGGGTTTGCACATGGTTGATATGGTTGGACTGGGCACCGGAGCTGGACATGATGGTAGTATCAGAAATAGGCGAAATATGGTCACCGCAGACAGCACCAGCCAGGACAGCCGCTACAGAAATGATCATCATGGTCGGGTCCAGTTCAGCAAACATGTTAACCACGATGGGCACAAAAATAGCAAAGGTGCCCCAGCTGGTGCCGGAAGAAAAGGCAATAAAAATTGCAATGCAGAAGATGATCAGCGGCACAAAGTTCATCAGGCTGGAATTCAGATTGATGGCCGAACGTACAAAGGTACCGATACCCAGGGCGTCCGTCATACCTTTCAGAGTCCAGGCCAGCACTAAAATCAGGATGGCGGGCATCATAAGCTTGCCACCTTCGGGAACGGAATTCATAAAATCCTTGAAGCCGATGACACGGCGCGGCAGATACAGAAGCAGCAGGAATCCCACTGTGACCAAACCGGCAAACACCAACGCTTCCGAAGAAGAACAGTTGGCAAAGTCCTCCACCAGATTCTGGCCGCCGTTCAGGTGGCCGGTCCAGATCATAGCTGCGATTGCCGTTGCAATCATGACGACCATGGGCGCAATCAGATCGATGACCTTGCCTTTGGCGTATTTGCCGCCCTCGGTCGGGTCTTTTGTTTCCTGGTTCTGGAACTCTTCCCCGCCGGAGGTGAACAGATCACCTTTGGCCGCGTTCTCTTCATGCTTTTTCATCAGGCCGAAATCGAAGCCTACAATGGAGGTGAAGAACACCATATACAGGGTTAAAATTGCATAGAGGTTGAACGGAATGGTTTTAACGAACATCTCAAAACCGGACATGGAGCTGCCCGCCGGAACGTAAGAGTTGACGGCTGCCGCCCAGGAAGAAATCGGCGCAATGATGCAGACTGGCGCGGCGGTCGCATCAATGATATACGCCAGCTTGGCGCGGGAAACCTTGTACTTATCTGTGACAGGGCGCATGACAGAGCCAACCGTCAGGCAGTTGAAGTAGTCATCCACAAAAATCAGCGCACCGAGCAGAGAGGTCGTTACCAAAGCGGAGCGCTTACTTTTCAGGTGGCTGGAGGCCCACTCACCGTAAGCGCGGGTGCCGCCGGATTCCTGCATGAGCATAACGATCATGCCCAAAAGGATCATGAACATCAGAATGGAAAAATCCACACTATCGATCATTGTGTTAAACAGCGTATCAAACGCAATCCACGGGTGGAATTCTGCCACCAACAGTGCGCCAAGGGCACACCCCGCAAACAATGACAAATACACTTCTTTGGTCAGCAGTGCCAGCGCAATCGCCACAATGGGCGGCATCAGTGACCACCATGTTCCTACAAACATCCTTAATTCTTCCTTTCCTCTTTTGATCCAATCAAAGTTATTTTAACATATTGTCCATGCCGATTCAATACGTAAAAAATAATATATCCTAGATAACGTTGTTTGTTTTTCCCCTTCTCATTCTCTTTCTTTTGACGCAAGCTGCACCCTAGAATCAGATTTTTTTGCCAGAAATCGATATTTTTTGGTGTATGCCAATACCATCTTGCTGCACTCTATGCTATAATAAAGGCAATACCGCATAATTCTAAGTGCCGATACGGCGAGCGAGGTGCG